>Ga0105048_10004768_pt1 | contig 22022 bp, 24 predicted proteins | sample MAT05_FD_78382 | JGI IMG/M metagenome (GOLD analysis project Ga0105048, IMG submission 78382) | Freshwater microbial communities from Lake Fryxell liftoff mats and glacier meltwater in Antarctica - MAT-05 | ecosystem: Environmental > Aquatic > Freshwater > Ice > Liftoff microbial mat | place...
ATCGACGGCAGCACCCTGGCGACGGGAGGCGCTTCCTTCCGTTCACGCTGCCGATCGCGGACATGGTGGACGACCGGCCGGAGTGAGCCCCTCCGTGATCGAGGGCGTGCTATGGTGCCATTCCGGAGAGTCACCGGTCGGCGATCTCGTAGCCCTGCGTCGCGCCCGCCCAGACGTCCCTGGGCAGAGTCCGCGCCAGCGGCCTCGAGATCGGAGCGCGATGACCGATAAGGTCCGCGCCGTGTGCTTCCCCCGCGTGGATGCCACCTTCGACAGCCACGTCCGAGCACTGCTGGGGGCCGTCCCTGACCAGGAGCCGCTGTGGGCTGCCATCGAGGCCACGCTGCGAGAGACCTACCCACTCGCGATCATCTCGCCGCGCATGGGCTTTGCCGCCCTCGATACCGACAAGGTCTGGTACGTGTATCGGGATGGCACCTTCCTGGGAACCAGCATCGAGGAGGCCGTTTGAAGCTCCAGGCGCAGGCCGTCCTTCGTCGCCCATACATCCAGGCTCCGCTCCGGTTGGCGGGCGTGCTTGTGGCGGGTTCGTTCTATCCGCTCACCATCCAGGAGGCGTGGGGCCCGCTGCACATGGAGGTCGGCCTCCTCGCCCTTGCGCCACTGACACCGGTCGTCGCTGACGATGCCGCGGCAGCGGCCGAGCTGGCCCTGCGGGAGGCTCGTGCTCAGTGGGTCGATCCCGCTGTCAACGGCGACGTCGCGCTCCTGACGTGGCAGCCCATGACCGGAGTTCGCGATGCAGCGGCGGGCGAGGACATCGACGCCTTGCTCGTCGCCATGGGAGCCGCCAACGACATCCGCAGTGACTCCACACCAACGACATCCGCGTACCACGCGGCAGCGCGGGAGCTGGAACGGCTGGCAGGCCTGGTCTACCTGACCAGCCGGACCGAGGAGCGCCTCGCCGAGCAACGCATCGCCGAGGATGGCGCGGCGCTGGCACATGGTCGCGGCGCGCGCTCCAGGCGCCTCGACTGACCCACGCCCGATCGTCATGCTGAGGGGTCGACAACCTGGGCATCTCCCCGGAGGCCTTGACCCTACGGCTCCGGCCACAGCCCTCTACGCTCCTCCCTACGCGGGCTGACCCCTCCTGGCGGCCCCGGGACCCGACCCTCGGGACCCTTGCTGATGACGGTCCCGCCGACCACCGGACCACCACCGACGGCGCTGCCGTATCCATTGTTGATAGCGCTGGACCTCAGACCCGGAGTTCCAAGGTGACACGTGCGCCACTCGGCAGGTTCTCGGCGATCGCCCTGCCGGCGTGGGCCCCGGCGACGGCACGCACGATCGTCAGGCCCAGGCCGGTGTGGCCATCGCGCGATTCCGCGCCACCGTCCCGGACGAACGGATCGAACACCTGCGCCAGGACTGACGGTGGGAAGCCCGGGCCTGGGTCCGTCACCACGAAACGAAGCACACCTCCAGTGCGTCCGGCACTGATCTCGACGACACCATCGGCCGGGGTGTGACGGATCGCGTTCTCAAGCAAGTTCCGCAGCGCCTGACGGACACGATCGGCATCGATCTCCACCGTCTCGTCCGCCGCATCGGCCTCGATGCGAACCGCTGCGGCGTCGGCAAGCGCGCTCACAGACCGCACGCTGCTGGCTACCAGATCCGGCACCGACGTCGCCACCCGCCGCACCGGGATGCGTCCCTCCCGTGATCGCGCGAGCACCAGGAGGTCCTCTGCCAGCCGATGCAGCCGATCGACGTCTTCCTTGGCACTCCGCAATGAGGCCTCGAGCTCGGGCCCGCTCCTGGGGCGAGCGAGGGCGAGATCGATCTCTGCCCGAAGCGTGGCCAGAGGTGTGCGGAGTTCGTGACTGGCGTCATTGACGAAGCGTCGCTCCCGCTCCAACGCTTCCTGGAGCCTGTCGAGCATGGAGTTGAGGGTGGCGCCTAAGCGGGCCAGTTCATCCCCAGTCATCGGCACCACCAGGCGTCGTGAGGGCTCGGAAGCGGTGATCGCGGCCGCTTCTTGGCGCATCTGCTCCACCGGGCGGAGTGCCGCCCCAGCCAGCAGCCAGCCCGCCACAGACGTGATCGCGAGCGCAAGAGGTCCCACTGTGGCCATGACCACCAGCAGATCATTGAGCGCGTCGTTCGTGTCGCTGAGGGTGCTGCCCACCACCACGATCCGGTCATCGGGCGCATCGAGGGGCACGATGAGCAGTCGCGCGGGGTCCTCAAGTCCGGGCACTAACCGGGAGATGAACGTCGGCCCGGTGAGCGACAAGAGCATGCCGGCGTCCACCAGTGGCTCGTTCCGCACACCCTGGCTGGCCGCGACGATCTCACCGGCCGGGCCGAGGACCTGCGCGAAAGCCTCATCGGCATCGATGAGGTTGCCTTGTGGCTCCAGCTCGGCGACGCGTTGATGTGCGAGCGCGTCCTTGAGGACCTGGGCGCGCGGCCGCAGACCGATATCGACGGCCGTCAGCAAGCCGCTCTCGAACTGCAGGTAGACCCACGTCCCGAGACCCACCAGGACGATCGCCATGCCGACGCTGAAGACCAGCGTCAGCCTAAGCCGAAGCGGGAACCGCATCGCTGCCGCTCTCGGGTCGAAGTCGGTATCCCACGCCCCGCACGGTCTCGATCGAACGGCGGTCGAAAGGCCGGTCGACCTTGTCCCGCAGATACCCGACATAGACATCGACGATGTTCGGGTCACCATCGAATGCAAAGTCCCAGACGTGTTCCAACAGCCGTCCGCGGGTCAGGGCCTCACCCGGATGACGCATCAGGTACTCCAGCAGGGCGAACTCCTTCGTGGTGACATGCAACTCGTGGCTCCCCCGATGGACCGTGTGCGCGGCCGGATCCAGGAACAGATCTCCTACCTGGAGCACCGACGGACGCTCATGTGGACCGCGTCGGACCAGCGAGCGCAGGCGGGCGAAGAGCTCCTGGACCGCGAACGGCTTGGTCAGGTAGTCGTCGGCCCCGGCGTCCAGACCCTGGACGCGGTCCGCGACGTCGTCGCGCGCGGTGAGCATCAGCACAGGTGCCCAGCAGTCAGCGGCACGCAGCCGCCGTGACACCTCGAACCCATCGAGATCCGGCAAGCCGACATCCAGGACCACCACATCGAAGGGGATCTCTGTCGCCATCCACACCGCGTCGGCGCCGTTCACAGCGACGTCCACCGCGTATCCCTCTTCGGTCAATGCGCGCCGGATGATGGCGGCCATCTTGGGAGAGTCTTCCACAACGAGGACCCGCATTCGATGACTCTCCTTCCAAGATAGGTTTACGGCTACTTCTTAGCGTCCTCTCAGGATGCACCCACGAGACTCCCTGTACGACGTAACGCGACAGGAGTCCAGGTGGCGAGACCATTCGATGTGCAGACGGCTGAGGAAAGATACCCTGCACTGCGTCGGCCAAAGTGGGGCCGCAGCTTGTACCTGGCCGTGGCGCTCGTCGTCGTATCGTCCAGCGGAGCGAATGCTGACTGCCCAGGGGACAGCGGCGGCGTACTCCAACCACTGACGGTAGCGCCCGAGTCCGTGATCGTGGAGTATCTCGGTACGATGTCCGTCACCATCGGCACCTCCCTGGACACCGATCTCGATGGGATCCCGGAGGCTGGTCCACCGCGAGTCTTCGAGTACCCAGCGTCGCTGTCTCTCGCGGGAGCGCAGAGCGATGGAAAGACGGCAGAGACCAACGTCATGAGTCTATCCCTCCGCCCGGCGGATACCCATCTGCCACCGGAGGCCGGGCAACTGTGGCTGGCCTCGTCGACGGTGATCACTGAGCAAGATCCCGCCGCTCTACTGTTCGCCCAATACTGGGATGTGCGGTTTGCCGGCGGCACACTCGATGGGTCGTTGGTGGATATGCACCCGGAACTCGGCCTGCGGACCAACTACTTCCTGGATGGCCTCGCCCCGCCGTCCTGTGTCGACAGCTCGCCCAGCCCGGTACGGTTCGCCTTCGCCGCGAACGCCAGCCTATCGGGTGAGTTGCACGCCGATTGGGCGGACGTGTCGCTGGACGCGGTGAGCGATGACGGAAGCCGCTCGATCCAGGCAGAACTCGTGGCCACAGCCGTTGGACCCTAGGCGAAACCAGCCGTACGTCATCGCTTTCGCGGACGGTGGCCAGGAGCCGCGGCGACGGGGACCAGATCGAGCCCAACACCACGATCAAGCCGAGGGTGCGGGCGCCATTCGATCCAAGCTGGTTCGTTTGGCTCGAACGCCGTCCGGTACTCACCAGATCCTCATCTTTGGGGGCGTAGCGTCCGGCTGACGTCGCTGAGCCGCGCTTCTGCGGGCTCCCCGACGCGACATCGCGACCTATCGATCTTGGATCTCGAATGGCATGTCCGATCTCCTGTCTGCAGGGGTGTGGACGTCCACAAGGAGGCAGCTGATGCATATGCCCACACTCGCGCCGCGTCCCGCGATCGCATCCACTCTCGACCGCGCGGGCGGTCACAGCCGAACAGCCAGGGTGCTGTCGTGCGCCGCGTTCGTGGCGGTCCTCACGGCAGCCTCTGCCGGCACCGTCGTCGTGGCCCAGGGCCCGATGCCGTCGGCGAATGCCGACCCGAACTTCGAAGGCACCCGGGTCGCGTTCGATCCGGCGAACTTCGTCGACCCCACGCTGGACACGAATCCCTTCCAGCCCCTCAAGCCGGGTCAACAGTTTGTCCGGGCCGGGACCACTGAAGTGGGCTCTCGGGTGGTGCCCCACGAGATCATCACGACCATGACCGACGTGATTCGGATCATCAACGGCGTGCCGACGATCGCGATGCTGGATGAGTCGACCGACTCCAATGAGGTCTCGCAGCTCAGTATCGACTACCTGGCCCTGGACACGGACGGGAACGTCTGGATCCTGGGCGGATACACGGAGGACTACGAGGGCGGGGCATTTACCAACACCGACAGTGCCTGGCTCGGCACCGCCAACGGCTCCGAGGTCGGCATCCTCTCGCCGGCGACGGTCGACGCCAACACGCAACGCTGGTTCATCGGCAACGCTCCGGACGAGAAGGCGTCCGTGGGCACGCCCGTCGAGGTGGGCATCCACGCCTGCGTGACCTTCGGCTGCTATGACAACGTCCGAGTCGTCCAGGAGGGCAACATCGGTGCCCCCGACAACGAGAACAAGTACTACGCGCCTGGGGTGGGCGTCATCAACAACGTCCCCCTGGATGCGAGCCTGCACCAGGACACTTTCCAACTGACGAACTTCGTGGAACTCAGCCCGGAGGGCCTCGCCGAAGCCAGCCAGACGGTATTGGACCTGGAGGCGCACGCTCGGCAGGTCGAACCCGATGTGTTCGGATCGGCACCCGAGTCACGGCGACTCCATTGAGCGCCGCTCCGATCCTCCGCCTGACCGGCGTTTCGAAGGACTACGGTCCCTCGAGTAACGCCACCCCGGTCCTCTCGGGCGTGAACCTGACCATCGAAGCCGGTCAGAAGGCGAGCCTCATCGGCCCATCCGGCAGCGGCAAATCCACCCTCATGTCGCTGATCTCCGGGCTGCTTCGACCGACCCGGGGCACCGTCGAGGTCGACGGGCTGGAGATGAGCACCCTCGATGACAGCGCTCGGGCGCACCTTCGGGCCACCCGGATCGGGATCGCTCTCCAATCCGACAACCTCATCCCGTTCATGACGGCCACCGAGAATGTGGAACTGGCCATGGCATTCGTGCCGGGCGGGTCACGACAAGCGACCCGAGCCAAGGCCGAAGCGTTGTTGGAACGCTTCGGCGTGGGCGGCCGGGCACAGCACCGTCCCCGCCAGCTCTCGGGGGGAGAAGCCCAGCGGGTCGCACTTGCCGTGGCGATGGCGAACGACCCTGCCCTGCTCCTGGCCGACGAGGTCGTCGGCCAGCTCGACCAACAGACAGCTGGGCGTGTCGTGGACGAGATCCTGACCTCGGACTTTGCGGTCATGTTCGTCACCCACGACATCGCACTTGCCGACCTCGTCGAGCACCGCTACGAGATCCGCGACGGGGCCGTGTGGCCACGATGAGCGCCCTCGACATCATCGTCACCAGTGACCTTGTCGTTGACTACCGCACCGAGACCCGGACGGTCCGCGCATTGGCCTGCGCGCCGCTCCGGATCGAGGGCGCCAGCAGCGTTGCGATCATGGGCCCGAGTGGCAGTGGCAAGTCCACCCTCCTTGCCCTCCTGGCTGGACTCGCCGTGCCGACCGAAGGCACGGTCACGATCGGCCGCGAGACGATCTCGGCACTGTCCGAACGCGACCGGGTCCGCTTCCGTCGCCGAGCCTTGGGCATGGTCTACCAAGCCGATAACCTCTTGCCCCACCTGACGGTCGAAGAGAATGTCGGGCTCCAACTCTCCATCTGTCGCAGCGAGACAGTGCGGCTACCCGGCGTCGGTGTGCAACGGATCCTCACGCGCCTCGGGCTGGCCCGGCTGGCCCGGCGCCTGCCGGACCAGTTGTCGGGCGGCGAACGCCAGCGGGTCGCGGTGGCGAGGGCGATCATCCACCGACCGCTCGTCATCCTCGCCGACGAACCCACGGGGGCGCTCGATGCGGCCAGCGGCAAGCTGGTCATCGAACTTCTGGTCGAAGTCCACCGAGACATCGGGGCGACCCTGGTGATGGTCACCCATGACCCCATGATCGCGGGCCACCTTGGTCGCGTCGTCCACCTCGAACGGCCAGACCGGGCATCGGAGGCGACCCGTGCTCACTAGGTACGTCGTCGCGGACCTCGTCCGGAACCCCCGACGGACCCTGTCCACCGTGGTCGGGGTCAGTCTCGGGGTCGGTCTGTTCTGCGGGGTCCTGTTCTTCGTGGATGGGCTCTCGGCATCCATGACCGCGCGTGCGGTCGCGCCCCTGCCCATCGACATCCAGCGCATCGTGACCGAGCGGATCGGCGGCGCACTCACCCTCACACAGAGTTTCGACGCGACGGGAGTACTCGCGTCGGGTCAGCAGGCGCGCATCAGCCTTCAGGTGCATAACCCAAGCGCGGTCGCGGGCCACGAAGTGACAGTCCGCTCCGTGCCTGGCGCCGACCTGACCTTCGTCGTGGGCTCTGCGCTCGTTGACGGCCAGCCACTGACCGGCTTCGACGACAACCCCTTCGCGCATGGCGCTGGCGGCATCGGCCTCAATTTGGGCACGGTCCCGGCCGGCGAGGTTCGCTCGGTCAGCTATCTCGTGGAAGCCGCGAGTGACGTCGCGATCGGTGATGCGAGCGTCGGCTCATCGTTCTCCAGCCGCGAGTCCGTCAGCCCGGTCGCGGCGAACGCGCCGTCGTCCGTTCGGCTGGATCAGCTCGTTCGCCTGATCGCGGCTGTCGACGGGGTCGATCATGCCAGCCAGTTGTCGCTCGCGGACCTTGGATCGGACACACTATCGTTGCGCGGCGCAGTAGCGGCGGGCCAGACCAAGATCATCGGGTTTGACGCCGAATACGCGGATCGAGACGCCACGATCCGTATCGTCGAAGGCGAACTCAGGGCGGACGGCGCGGTCGTCAGCGCCGAAGCCGCTCACGCCACTGGTGCCCGCATCGGCGACACCCTGACCGTCAGCCTACCGGACGGCTCCACGTTCGATGCACCCGTCAGCGGCATCGCGGACCTCAGCCGCTCCCGGTCGTTGTTCTCGAGCCGCCGCGGCGGCGACCTTGAGACATTCGTGTACTCGCGCAACTCGATCATCGTCTCTCCGGCCGTATTCACTGACATCGTCCAACCAGCCTATGAGCGGGCCGCGACCCAACGGGGGACCAGGCTCAAGAATCCGCCCATCCGTGAGATCGATGTCGCCCTCAAGCGACAGCTGCTCCATGCCGACCCTGCGACGGCCCTGGCGCAGACCCAACGGATCGCGGCCGACATCAACGCCGTCGCGGCACACCACGGCTACCTGCTCGACAACATCTCCAATACCCTCGCCGTCGCGGCGGCAGACGCCGAGGTCGCCAAGCGGCTCTTCGTCTTCCTGGGTCTCCCCGGGCTCTTCCTCGCGGCGATGCTGGCGGCATATGCGGGCACGGTGCTCGCCGATGCCCAACGACGCGAGCAGGCCACGCTCCGCATCCGTGGCGCCAGCCGTCGACACCTGCTGCGGATGCTGGCCCTCCGAACCGGCCTGCTGACCGCGGTGGGATCGGTCACCGGGCTCGCGATGGGATACCTCGCGGCCACCGCGATACTGGGTCAGGAGTCGCTGGCCCAGGCGAGTCCGGCCATACTCGTCGCCTCGGCTCTGCTCGGCAGCCTTGGCGGGTTCATCTCCACGGGCCTGGCTCTGTACTTCACCGGCCGCCGATCCATCGAGCGCGATATCGACGAGGATCGGGCTCGACTGGCCGGTCGGCAGCCGCTCTGGCGGCGAGCCCGCCTCGATATCGCCGGCGTTGCCATCGTGATCATCGGCACCGTCCTCGCGGTCCGTGAGAACGCGTTCGACGGTACGCCTGGGTCAGTGTATTTCGGGCGGGCGGTGGAGCTGAATATCAGCCTGCTGGTGCTGCCGGTCGCCGTCTGGATCACCGGCAGCCTGCTCGCGGCGCGCTTTCTGGGGGCGGTACTCGGCCGCACGCAACCACGCTCGACGAGTTCGCTCGGTCGGCCGTTGCCCAGCCTGTATCGGCTGAGCATCGGACGTCGCCCGTGGGCGATCGCCAACGGGGCCGTGATCGTGTCGCTCATCGTTGCGCTCGCGACGTGCCTCGCCACGTTCACAGCGTCCTACGCGGCCGCCAAGTCCCGTGACGCCCGATTCGCTACCGGTTCTGACATCCGGATCACCCCCACGCCGACATCGCAACGAGCCTATGGCGTCGAGGACGCTGGCTTGTTCCTGACCGACGGCGTGGCCGCCACGACGCCAGTCATCTTCGGCATCAGCAATGTCATCCTGCGCAGTGCACGGACATCCGATCCGGCCAATCTCGCGGCGATCGATCCGGCGTCGTTCGCCGCGGTCGCGCCGCTGACGGACGAACACTTCGATACAGGCGACGCGGCCGCGGCGCTCCGGACCCTGCAGGACGACCCGACCGCGATCCTGCTGAGCAGGGAAATGGCCAGCTTCCTCAAGGCGAGGCCGGGCGATACGCTGCACGTCCTGCTCGTCCGAGCCACGCTCGAGCAGGTGGAGGTCGACCTCCACATCACGGGCCTGTTCGAACGACTGCCTGGTTTCCCGGATGGTGCGGACGCCCTGATGTCCATCGGTGAGCACGTGGCGGCTGTGCCCACGAAGACTCCCGACTTCTTCCTGGCTGCGGCAACGCGGAACGACGATGCCGGCCTCCAGCGGGCGCTGTCTTCCCTTGAGCGAGGTCCGGCGGCTGCCGATCACCTCCAGATCGACTCACGGTCGACCATGCTCGCCCAGGACCAGTCGAGCCTGGCCGCTCTCAATGTGGCCGGTCTGGCCGATCTGGATACGACCTTCGCGCTTGCCATGGCCATCGTGGCCATCGCGATATTCGTCTTTGGGCTCCTGCTGCAACGACGACGGGAGTACGTCACGCTCCGTGCCCAAGGGCTCCGAGCCAGGTCCGTGATGGCGCTCATCGCCGCGGAGGCCAGCACCGTCGCGATCACCGGCGCGATCTCTGGCATCGTCGTAGGGGTCGCCATGGGCGCGTACTTCGTGGCCGTCCTTCGGCCGCTGTTCGTGCTCGACCCCAGCTACACGCTTCCGCCGTCCGCGGCTGCTACCGCGGTCGTGCTCGTCCTCGCCGCGACGCTCGTCGCGTCCATCGCGGCTGCGCGGATGGTCAACCGGCTCGAACCTACGGAGCTCCTTCGGGACGAATAGCGCTCGGGATCCAGGCTTGCCACTTGCGACCTTGTTGACCCGAGCAGGTGAGACAGTAGATGCCCTCGCGCTCGTCCCGGTCGACCGCGGACTGCTGTCTGCATCTGGCGCACTCGTGACGCCTGCGCTGCGCGCGTTGGACGCGATCCACGTTGTCGCCGGGGCATCACTGGTCGACGCGATCGACGCGTTCGTGAGTTACGACGAGCGACAGGCCGCAGCTGCGCGTCTGGCCGGCCTGCGGACCGTGGCACCCGGCGGCTGACCCGCCCGCTACCCTGCCACCGTGACACCCAGCGAGTTCGCGGCCAAGTGGCGTGGCTCCACGCTCAACGAGCGACAGGCCAGCCAGGCCCACTTCTCCGACCTGTGCCGGATGCTCGGCTGGCCGACGCCCACCGACGATGACACGACCGGCGAGCGATTCGTGTTCGAGAAGGGTGTCGCCAAGGTCGGTGGCGGCGACGGCTTCGCGGATGTCTGGCGCAAGGACTGCCACTCAATGGACATCCCGTGTCGGCGATAAACGCCAACCTGACGGCCGGCTTGGATCTTACGGGTGCTCGCCGGCTACCGGAGAACCAGGGAGTTGCGTTCCTGGGGTCGCAGAAGGCCGGACCGTTCGATCTCCTGCCGGACGAAGCCGCCTCGATGCTCGCCGCGCCGAATCCCGATGGTCGCCGCAACGTCGACGTCGTCAAACGTCGCGCCAACGGCACCAGCATCCTCAACGAACGCGCCTATCCGTGGATCATCGACTTCGGTCCGACGATCGTGCGGGAGGAAGCTGCCCTATACCAGGCGCCATTCGAAGCGGTCAATGAACGCGTCCGGCCTACCCGAGCCACGAACCCTCGGAAGCGGTACCGCGAGGAGTGGTGGATACACGCGGAGCCTCGGCCCGGGATGCGAGTTGCCCTCGCGGGTCTCTCCCGATACATCGTGACTCCAACGCTGGCCAAGCACCGTGTATTCGTCTGGCTGTCCCCCGAAGTCCTGCCTGACAGCCAGCTCGTGGTCTTCGCCCGTGACGACGACTACACCCTTGGCGTGCTGCACTCGCGCGTCCACGAGCTATGGGCGCGCGGGCAGGGAACGCAATTGCGCGAGGTCGAGTCCGGTTTCCACTACACGCCCACCACCACGTTCGAGACGTTCCCCTTCCCGCACCCGACCGACGAGCAGCGCGACGCGATTGCCGCCGCTGCCAAGCGCCTCGATGAGTTACGTCGCGGCTGGCTCGATCCTGTCGGCGCCTCGGACGAAGAGTTGAAGGTCCGAACCCTCACCAACCTGTACAACGAGATGCCCACATGGCTGCGCGACATCCATGACCGCCTCGACCGCGCCGTCTTGGCCGCCTACGACTGGCCCGCTGACATCCCTGACGACGGCCTCCTCGCCCGCCTGCTCGCCCTCAACCTGGAGCGTGCCGAAGCTGGCAGGCCTGAAGGGCGCAGTCGACCATGACGACACAGCAGCCACTGGGGATGCCGCCAGCACGCCCAGATTTCGGCGGCAAGCGGTCGTTCCTGATGCTGGTCAAAACGTACCCGATCCCGAGCACGAAGTACGGCGAAACAGTGTGCTGCGCGGGCATCGACGCTGAGACGAGAAAGTGGGTCCGCGTCTATCCGGTCAACTTCCGCTCCCTGCCCGGCTTCCGCAAGTTCAGAAAGTGGCAGTTCATCGAGGCGGTCTGGGGACCACCAACGGGAGACAGTCGACCCGAATCGATCAAGGTCCAGCAGGACACCATCGTTGCCGGTGAGACGATCGGCGCCGGCAAGCCTGGCTGGCGTCGCCGTCGCGATTGGCTCGACCCCGTCGTCGATGAGTCGCTGGAAGCTTTGGGACGCACACGACGAACGCTCGGCGTGATCAGGCCGAGATCCATCGATGGGTTCGTCATCCGCCGGGCCGACGCCTGGGACAAGGGAAGTCGCGATGAACTGGAGCAGCTGACGCTCACCATGGACACTGGTGGAGACCGCCGTGACCTGGAGATCATCCCGTGGGACTTCCTCTATAGGTTCCATTGCCGCGATGACGACTGCGGTGGCCACGAGATGGAGATCTTCGACTGGGAAGTCGCTCAGGCCTACAGGAACTTTCGACGCCTCTACGGCGAAACTGGCTGGCAGGAGAAGCTGCGCCAGAAGTATCTCGATGAGCTGCCGAGCCGCGACCTACACCTGATCCTGGGGACGCACCATCGCTTTGGCAACTGGATGATCGTCGGCGTGCTCCACCCGGCCCACGTGCAAGTGCTCGAAGCGGAGGCTGCTCCTCGACGCCACGATGTCGGACAATGGGAGGCGATGACACTCCCGCTCCTCGGCCTCGAAGCAGAGGAAGGCGATCGTTCCCGCCCACCCGAGGGCGACGACGGCATCGAGGACCGGGGGTAGCTGCGACACGCGATCCTGGTAGTCGCGCTCGAAGCGGGGCCAGTCGGTCTTGGCCAGTGGCCGGCTCTCGCGAGGAACGCCGAGCGCCGGCATCCACTCGTAGTCGATGCCCGCATCAGCCATCGCCGCCGCCAGCACTCGCTTCCGATAGTCGGGCTTGCGCGACATCGGCGTCTCGCGCGTGTCGATGAGCGTGGTCACGCCCCGCGATACCAGCGCAGCGATCAACGCCGAACGGTCGACGCCTTGATATCCGACGGTGTACGCGAGCTTCGGGGTCATCGGCACAAGCCTAGACCAGGCGCATCACGCTGGATTGGGTTGTGGCGATGGTTCCTGCTTGGCTGGTGGCGCAATGGCACTCGCAGCGCCAGGTGTAGCGGCCTTCTGGTCGTCGTCGAGGCGGGTGGATGTATACTGCACACACATGAAGCGGACGCAGGTCTACCTCACCCAGGAGCAGGACAGACGCCTGGGCGAGATCGCGGAGGATCGGGGAACGTCGCGCGCGGGCGCATTGCGCTGGGCGCTGGACACCGTGCTGGAGACCGGCGATCCCGAAGCCGAGGCCCGAGCCGTCATCCTCAGCACGGCTGGGGTCCTCGCCGACTACCCGGACTGGCCGGAGTGGCAGCGGTCCGTGCGCGGTCGGACTGCCGCGGAGCGACTGGACGAGTCCGCATGATCGTGCTGGACACATCTGTGCTCATCGCACACTTGCGCGGCGATGACCGGGCGACCCAACTCCTGCTGGGCATCCCGACCGCGGATCGCGCGGCCAGCGTCATGGCGCGCATCGAGATCGAAGGCGGCATGCGCAGCGACGAACGCCGTTCGGTGTCCAGTCTGTTCGGTGTCGTCCGACTGCTGCCGGTCACGGACCCGATCGCCCGCCGAGCCGGCGAACTCCTTCGCACATACCGACGATCGCACACCGGTATCGACCTGGTCGACTACGCCGTAGCGGCGACCGCAGAGCTGCACGGTGCCACCCTGGCGACGCTGAACCTCAAGCATTTTCCGATGTTCCCGGGGCTCCAGGCGCCCTACTGAGTCAGTCCCGGTCGCGTTGCGTGTCGTCGCGCAGTCGATCGTAGGCCAGCGCGGTCAGGCACGCTCCGATCAACGGCGCCGTGAGATAGACCCACAGGTCCAAGAGGTCGCCGCTGATGATGGCCGGACCCAGCGACCGGGCCGGGTTCATGGACGCGCCGCTGATGGGCCCGCCGACGAGCGCGCCGAGCGCGACCGTGCCGCCGATCGCGATGGCTGCCCCTTGTCCCACGGCGCGCGCGTCCGTGGCCACCGCAGTGATGACGAGCATGAGGATCGCCGTGAGGACGACCTCCCATACGAAGGACTGCGTCACGCTGTCGGACGGCCGCGTCACGCCCAGCAACGCCCCATCGCCCAGGCTCAAGCGGAGGAGGGCCGCGGCCAGCACCGCGCCAGCGCACTGCGCAGCCCAGTACGGCAGCACCCGGCCCCGAGGCAGATGCCCGGAGACGGCGAACGCCAGCGTCACCGCCGGATTGAAGTGGGCGCCGGAGATGTGGCCGAGCGCATAGATCATGACCATGATGGCCAGACCGAATGCCGCCGCGGTGCCGGCGGCCCCCACAGCGGGATGGAGGGACCCGACCGCGATCACGCCACATCCGGCGAACACCAGCACGAACGTCCCGATGCCCTCTGCGAGGAGTGCCGGACCCAGGCGGTGGTGTCGCATCGATGCCCGGACCGATCGGTACCTCGTCAGTTCCCTGACGGCTGCGGCTCGATACCCAGTTCGCCGAGCAGTCCACGCACCCGCTGTTCGATGTCATCCCGGATGGGCCGGACCGCCGCCACGTCCTTGCCGGCCGGGTCCTCCAGCTCCCAGTCCACGTAGCGCTTGCCGGGATAGAACGGGCATGCGTCACCGCAACCCATGGTCACGATGACATCCGCTGCACGGACGATCTCGTCTGCCCATGGCTGCGGCAGCTCGCGGCTGATATCGATGCCCTGCTCTGCCATCACGGCGACGACCGACTGGTTGAGGCCCGCGGCGGGTTCCGAGCCACCGGAGTACACATCCACCCGGTCACCGGCAAGGGCTCGCATCCAGCCTGCTGCCATCTGTGATCGCCCCGCGTTGTGGACACACAGGAACAGGACGCTCGGGTTGAGATCCGTGGCAGTCGACTCGAGGCGGACCAGGGCACGCAGGCGGTCGTTGGTCAGCCGCTCCACGAGGACGGCCATCCAGGTGGTCACACGGGCGCGAGGCAGGAGGATGTCGAGCGACTCGGCCATGAACCGCTCGATGGTCTCCACGTTCATCTGTCCCTGCCACTTGCGCTGCAGCCTGACCGGGGACTGCTTGAGCTGGAGTCGCTGGACGGTGTCCAGAGTCTCGATGACGGGGGTGCTGTGGGTCTGCATCGGTCGCCTCCTGGAGTGATGGGTGGGTCAGCCGTGGGCCGTGCCGAGTCGGTCGATCCGCTCGGCGATGTCCGTGAAGGCGATCTGGAATGCCTCGCCGGAGGACGCCTCGACCGGATCGGCGATCGACCAATGCAGCGTGGCTGTCGGCCAGCTATCGCCTGCCTCATGAGCCCGGTCGCAGACCGAGACCACCATGTCAGGCTGGCTGACCACGTCGTCGTAGCCCTTGGGTGTCATGCCTCGCAGGTCGACACCGAACCGGGTCGCTGCCCGGATCGCCCCGGGATGGACCCTCTGTGCCGGATGGGTACCAGCGCTATCTGCGTCACGGCCGGTCCGCTGCTGCCACAAGGCCGCCGCGAACTGGGATCGTGCCGAGTTGTGGGTGCACACGAAGAGCACGCGCCGGGGCGCCATGGGCGTCCGTTTGATGAGGCCATCGAGTCGGTCGTGGCGGAGCGACAGGTATCGGCGCCGATGGTCCCCATCCGACACTCGCCGCCCGATGAGCCCAGCGGCTTCCAGCACACCCAGATGGTGCGCCGCCAGGTTCCCGGCCAGGCCCGCCGCGTCCGCGAGCTCCTGGAACGTCCGATCACTCAGCGCGAGGCGGTCGACCATGGCCAAACGATGCACGTCGCCCAGCGCGGCGTGGATGAGTGCACGGTCTGCAACGTCCATGACTCGCATTGTACTGACTCAATATATGTCGAGTCAACAGCCCTTGCGCGGTCGGTGATCAGCAGTTGCGACTGTCCACCGCGAACGCACCGATAACAGGGCGTTGACGGCTTCCTGGGCTTCAGCCAGCAGCGCGTCGTGCGACCGAGCGGCAGGCTTTTGCGCCGCAGCCCCGCAGATCGGTGGAGGTCGTTGGCTGTCCACCCGGCACATGTCCACCCGGCCCAGCACGCGTGCCCACCCGGCGCGTGTCCACCCGGCACATGTCCACCCGGTGACCGGTACGTCGGTCGGCAGCCGATCTGGACCGAGTTTGACCGTCAGGCCGGTCACCCGATGCACATCCGTTGGCTGGGGTGGCCTGACGGGTGGTCGAACCAGCTCCTGACTGACGCATCGATCATGGGGTGATCGATCATTCGGCAGACGGTCGAATCCCGAGCCCAGCCGAGCCGTGGCCCAGCCCAGCCCAGCCCAGCAAGAGCCCGAGCCAGCCGAGCCCGGCAAGATCCCGAGCCAGCCGAGCCCAGCAAGATCCCGAGCACGGCCCGAAACACCCGCCAGGCGCACCGACCGGCCGTCTCGTGAACCCGGGGGCGACACCTACGGGTTGAGGTCCTCGGTCTCGCCCGTAGCGAGGAACACGACGTCCTCCGCGACGTTGGTCACACGGTCGCCGATGCGCTCCAGGTAGTGCGCCGCGAACAGCACCCGGGCGCCGCTGTCCACGTGCTCGGGATCCGACCGCATCAGCTCGAGCATGTCCGCGAAGATGCCGTGATACAGGTCGTCCACCTGGTCGTCCTTCGCCGCGACCGAGCGGGCGAGCTGCTCGTCCTGGTCCACCAGCGCCCGGAGCACCTCCCGGGTGAGGGACGAAGTCATTCGGCCCATCTCGGCCAGCTTGCCCGTGGCCTCGATGTTGCCCACGGGGGCCAGCTTGCGTGCCTGCTTGGCGACCGATGACGCATGGTCGCCCATGCGCTCGAGGTCGTATGCCACGTGGTCGAGGGCCAGCAGGAAGCGCAGGTCACGGGCGACCGGCTGCTGCGTGGCGATGGTCCGCGCGACGAGGGCGGTGATGAGACGCTGCGCCTCGTTGAGGCGACCATCACCGGTGATGACCTCCATCGCCAGGTCCGCGTCGTGGCGCTCCAGTGCCTCGACAGCGCGCGCGATCTGGTCCGCGACCATGCTGCCCAGCCGCAGGACGTTGTCCTTGATCTCGCGTTCCTCGCGGTCGAGGGTGTCGCGCGACCCGAGCATCGGCAGCGGTGGTCGGGGGCCATCGGACGTGGTGCTCTTCTCGACCGTGGTAGTTGTCGTCTCGGTCCGGGTCACGGCAGCGTCGGCGGCCGCGGAGGAGGGGTCGTCGGTGTGGTTCTCAGCCATGGTGTCGTCCTTCATCCGAACCGCCCGGAGACGTAGTCCTCGGTCAGCTGGCTCTTGGGGTTGGTGAACAGCTCACTGGTCACGCCGGCCTCCACCATATAGCCGGCCCGATCGTCGCCCATCGTCAGGAAGACCGTCTCGTCGGAAGCGCGGGCTGCCTGCTGCATGTTGTGGGTCACGATGATGATGGTGTATCGCTGCTTGAGCTCCAGCATCAACTCCTCGATGAGCAGCGTGGACCGAGGGTCCAGGGCCGAGCAGGGCTCATCCATGAGGATGATCTCCGGTTCGGTGGCGATTGCACGAGCGATGCACAGCCGCTGCTGCTGCCCGCCTGAGAGGGCCATACCCGATTGCTTGAGCTTGTCCTTGACATCGTCCCAGAGCGACGCTCGCCGAAGGCTCGCCTCGACGATGTCCGCCATGTCCCCCTTGACGCCATTGACCCGGGGGCCGAACGCGACGTTGTCGAAGATCGACTTGGGGAACGGGTTCGGCTTCTGGAACACCATGCCGATGCGCCGCCGCACCTCCACGGCATCCACGCCCGGACCGTACAGGTCCTCGCCGTGGTACAGCATCCGCCCCTCGGCGTAGGCTCCCGGCACCAGGTCGTTCATGCGGTTGATGCTTCGCAGCAGCGTGCTCTTGCCGCATCCGGACGGACCGATGAGCGCCGTGATCGCGTTCGTACGGAACGGATACGAGATGTTCCGGACTGCCCGGAATGAGCTGTAGAACAGGCTCACGTCCTCGAGCCGGATGATGGGTTCGTCGGTCGTGGGCGGCAGGTCAGCCATCACCAGCTCCTTGAATACTTGTTGCGAAGATAGATGGCCAATCCGTTGGCGATGAAGGTGATGACCAGGAGCACGATCATGCCCGCAGCAGCGAGTTGCCGGAACTCCTCCTGGGGGAGGGTCGTCCAGCGGTACACGACGATCGGTAGCGCGGTGTATGGCCCGACCAGCTGGCCGACCAGATCCGCGCCGCCGCTGGAGTACGAGCCCAGCACGGCACCCGCCAGGATGAGCGGTGCCGCCTCGCCGAGTGCTCGAGACAGCGACAGCACGATGCCCGTGAGGATGCCCGGGAAGGCTGCTGGCAGGACCAGCTGACGTGTCACCTGCCAGCGCGACGCGCCGACGCCATAGCCGGCCTCGCGGATGGCGATAGGGACGGCACGCAGTGCCTCAGCGGCCGTGATGATGACGATGGGCAGTACCAGGACCGCCACTGTCACGCCGCCCGCGATGACGTTGCGCCCGTTGCCGATGTTCAACGCCTTGAAGACGCCCACGAACACGGCAAGCCCCAGCAATCCGTAGACGATCGACGGCACGCCCGCCAGGTTGCGGATGTTCACGTCCACGATGCGCGTCAGTCGCGAACCGGCGGCGTATTCCTCGAGGTAGATCGCTGTTGCGACCCCCAGCGGGAAGGCGACCACCGCCGTGATGACACCGATCCAGAAGGTGCCCCACAGCGCTTGGCTGACACCTGCCTTGGTGGGGTCGGACGACAGTGGCGAGGTCAGGAAGTCCATGCCTCGTTCGGTGAATACGGGCAGCCCGCGGTTCAGCACGTCGACGAGCAGGAACAGCAGTGCGAGGAGCGTGAACAGGAGGCTGAACGCCAGCAGCCCCTGGAAGATGAGACTGGGCCAGTGGGGACCGGTCCGCTTCAGGCTTCGGTGAACGGCGCCGGATGCGACGGTGGGAGTCTCGATGCTCATGATCGCCCTAGTACCGCTGCCGGGTGTGACGCACGAAGATGTCGCCGATGACGTTCAGGGAGAGCGTCAGGATGAACAGCAGCAGACCCAGGAAGAACAGGCTGAGATATGCCGCCTGGCCACCCTGTACCTGGTCGGAGCCAGTGGCCAGGGAGGCGATGGCGCCCGTGAACGTCTGGCCAGGTCCCAACGGGTTGAACGTCCGCAGTGATCCGCCGGTGCCACCTGCGGCGATGGCCACGACCATCGTCTCGCCGATGCCCCGGGAGATGCCGATGATGAACGCCGCTACGATGCCCGACACCGCGGCCGGCACCACCACCCTCAAGGTCGTCGTCACCTTGCGCGCACCAAGGCCGTACGAGGCCTCGCGCAGACTGCGAGGCACGGCCCGCAGCGCATCCTCCGAGATGGATGCGATGAGGGGGATGATGAGCACCCCAACACCCAGACCGGCTGCCAGCATGTTGAACACGGTCGCACCGCTGAACAGGCGCTGCACGATCTGGGGATTGATGAACGTGAGGGCGAAGAAGCCCAGGACCACGCTCGGGATGCTCGCCAGGATCTCCAGGACGGGCTTGATCACGGACCGGGTGCGAGGCGACGCATACTCCGAGAGGTAGATCGCCGACAGCAGGCCGATGGGGCCCGCCACCAGCATCGCGATGATGGTGATGATCACCGACCCGATGAACAGCGTCAGGATGTCGAACTGGCCCCGGCGGGGGAACCAACCCATGCCGAAGAGGTCCGACAGGTCGATCTGCTGGAGGAACGCGAAGGCCTCGAACAGCAGCGCCAGCACGATGAACAGGCTGATGACGATGGACACCATCGCGGCCGAAACGAGGATGCGCGAGACGAGGCGTTCCTTGCGCCGACGTGCCGGGTCGCCGCCCAGGAGCGCCGGAGCCGCTGGAGTGACGCTCATTGGACGGCGGAGCTCCTCAGGGTGTCGGTGGTTGGGATGGTCGGGACGATAAACGACACCGGGCGCCGCGTGGCGCCCGGTGTCGTTCGGAAGCGGGAGGTCAGCGGGCCGCCCAGGTCGCGCGCGCGGCGTCCAGCTCTTCCGAGCTGAGGGCGACGTACGGGACCGTCTGGAGGACGGAGTCGATGACTCCCTCACCCAGGTAGTAGTCCACGAACGCAGCCAGCTCCGGCTTTGCGGCCGCATTGGCCTTGTTCACGTAGATGAACAGGGGCCGGGAGATGGGGTACGTGCCATCGGAGATGGTGGCGTACGAGGGGTCCACGCAACCCTTGCCACCATCGACGGCGAGGGGCTTGATGCGGTCGAGGTTCTCCTCCACGAAGGCGTAGCCGACCCAGCCGAGGGTGGTCACGTTGTCGGCCGTGCCGCCGACACCCTCCACGATGGTCAGGTCGTTCGGGGAGGACTGGTAGTCGGGGCGCGTGAACGATGCCTTGCCGGCCTCGTCCATGATCTCGGGCTTGCCGCGCTCCTTGGCGATCGGGGTGATGACCTTCTCCACGAAGAAGTCGTACGTGCCCGACTCTTCACCGGGGCCGGTGACGGTCAGGGGAGCATCCGGGAGGACCGTGGTCGAGCCGAGCTCCGTGGCCAGGGCCTGTCCATCCGACCAGTTCGCAAAGCCGGTGGACTCGGGGCCCACGAGCGCATAGATGTCGGCGAAGGTCAGGCACTCGATGGCGGTGTCCGCGGCCGACGTGATGACTGACAGGCCGTCGAGAGCGACCTTGAGCTCGATGTACTCGACGCCGTTGGTGGCGCACACATCAGCTTCACCCTCGGGCTTGATGGCGCGCGAGGCATTCGCGATATCGAGCTCGCCCGCGCAGAAGAGCGCGAAGCCGTCGCCCGTGCCGGGGCCGTCGACCGAGATGGCCACACCCGGGGAGGCGACGTTGAAGGCCTCCTGCACGGCCGTCGTGATGGGCTGGACGGTGGACGATCCGGAGACGGTGATGGAGCCGCTGAGGCCCGCCTGCGGCGAGGTCAGGGCGCCCATCGAGGCGTCGGGCGACTGGGCGAGGGCGCTACCGCCGGTCGCCATCGTGGCGAGAAGGATGAGACTGCCTGCGGCAAAGGCCGGGCGTCGCGTGGTCTGGGACATCGCGGGGTGGTCCTCCTGTGATGGTCCGACGCTGATCGTGCGTCGGTGCTCACGTCGTGTGGCTGGCCCAGACTCGGGCGGCCCCGTGAACGCGCCTTTGCCAGCCTGTTAACGGCCGGTTAACCGTGCGACTCTGGCCCCATGGACTCCAATGCATCGGGGTCGCGGGGCTCGAGCTGGTAGCCGACACCGCGAACGGTCAGGATGTGGATCGGTTGGTCCGGGTCGCGCTCGACCTTCTCGCGCAGCCAGCGCACGTGCACGTCGATGGTCCGTGAGCCGGCGGGCGGCGCGGCGCCCCACGCCCGGTCCAGGAGCCAGGCGCGGCTGAGCGGTCGACCCGGTGCACGTGCCAGTTCCTCCAGCAGCCGGAACTCCAGGGGCCGAAGGTGCACGAACCGACCGCGCCTGCGGAGGGCGCGTGCCTGCAGGTCCAGCTCCACTCCTACCCCGACCGCCAGCCGGTGAGACGAAACCATGCGTGTGCGGGTCAGCTGGAGTGCCAGGCGACCGGCGATCTCGGTGTCACCCAGTCGATGCGGCAGCGCTTCATCGAAGCCCGCCTCCAGTGCCGCCAGACGCCGATCCGGTGCTGTGTCAAGGTCCACCAGCACGGCCCGGATACCCGGCCGCTCCTGGCGCAGGCGCGCCACCTGACGCACCGTCTCGTCGTCGGCGGGGGGCACCACGACGACTACGACGCCCGTCTGGAAGGGGCCGAGAGCCCGCACCAGTCCGCCCCTGGCGGAGCGCTCTCGGTCGGGCGTGACGAGGCTGACGGTCACGTTGGCGAGACCGGTGGTGAGGCCCATCGAGCGCTGGTCGCCGACGATCACGATATGCGCGTCGTGGCCGACGGTTGGTGACGTGCGCTGCTCGTCTGGGGCGGTCATGGACGGACGGTGCCCATGGGCGGTCAACGGGGCGTTGCCGGCACGTTAACGATGTGTGATCGCCGATCGGCGGCTCTACGTGCCACACTGTGCGACTCGGCCTGAACATGGGCACCGGCCACCGATGTCGCGCCGATATCTCAGGATGGGCGAGCGCATGACCAGAGCCAAGGACGCAAGTCCGAAGTCGACAGGGTCGGGGGCCTCCCGGGTCAGGTCGTTGCAGCGCGAGTTCGCGGAGCTGGAGACGGACCTGGAGCGCGCTCGGCGCCGGCGCGACAAGGCGCAGGCGCGCTTGGAGGCACTGGAGGCCATCGCGGAGCAGCTCGCCGTGGCCATCGCGTCCGCGGAGGCGGCCGACGGAGCGCGTGCGGCCCGTCGTGCGGCCGCGGATGCTGCCGCCGTGGCAGCCAGCCAGCCGCCCAAGGCGCCGAAGGTAGCCAAGGCCCCAAAGGAGCCCAAGGCCCCAAAGGAGCCCAAGGCCCCAAAGGAGCCCAAGGCCCCAAAGGAGCCCAAGGCCCCAAAGGAGCCCAAGGCCATCGCCG
>Ga0105048_10004769_pt1 | contig 22017 bp, 15 predicted proteins | sample MAT05_FD_78382 | JGI IMG/M metagenome (GOLD analysis project Ga0105048, IMG submission 78382) | Freshwater microbial communities from Lake Fryxell liftoff mats and glacier meltwater in Antarctica - MAT-05 | ecosystem: Environmental > Aquatic > Freshwater > Ice > Liftoff microbial mat | place...
CTTCTGCGAGGGAATCTTCGACTGCACGAACTCGATCGCGGCCCGCAGCAACTTCGGGTCGCCCATGTTGGCCTCGCCACCCATCTCATTGAGCATCTGGCCAAGTTCCGATTCCGGCGGCACCACGATCTCTCGCGAGGTGATGCTCTGCGAGCTCGCCTCGTCTTTGGTGACGTACATCAGGCGAGTGTGCTTGACCCACCCGTCGCCTGTGTGAGCCGGTGCGAGTCTTGAAGAGGAGGTGACTGGTCAAAGGAGGTGTGCTGCGGTACCGACCCATGAGCCGCGCCTACCGAATCAGTGTCAAAGAGTCGTTGAGCCGTCACGTGCAGGTCGAAGACGGCGTCTCGTCGAGCCTTGAGCTGCTGCCGATTCTGGCCAAAGAGCGAATGCGCGAGATTCTCGCCGCCGAGCTCGCTGGCAAGGGCTTCACCCGCGAGGGCAACACCGCGACCCGAAAAGAGGAAGAGGGCATCAGCACTGAGATCAACCTCGAGACCGGTGAGGTGAACGTGGTGGCCGAAGGGCACGCCAACCTTGAGCTGAAGACCGAGCGCACCGCGGTGGTCGACAACGCGGTGGTGCCCGAGCGTGAGCACGCCCTGCGCGAGACCGCCAAGGCGTCGCTCGAGCGTGAGGCCAAGGCCGAAGAAGAGGTGCTGCGGCGAAAGATCACCACCGCGCTCGAAGGCACTTTGCGCGACTTGAAGGGCGAGCTCGACTCGGTGGTCAACCGGGTCACCGCCACCGCGCTCAAGCAGCGCGCCGCCGAATTGGGTCAGGTCGAAGAGGTTCACGAAGAGGCCAACGGCAGCCTCACGATCAAAGTGCGCGTTTGAAGCCATGAGCTTGCGAATTCCTGAAGAGCAGCTGCCGGTCGAGCTGACCCCCTTTGCCGCCGTCGAGAGCGCCTACCCCACCGAGATTGCCCGCATCACCGACGGCCTGCGGCGCGGGCTGCCGACCCTGGTCGAGTGCGAGAAAGAGCTGACGCCGTATCTCTACAAGGCCGTTCGCGATCGCCTGAAGAAAGAAGGCCGCACCTTCTTGTACCTTGATGGTCGGCCCATCACCGATCTGCCGCCGCTGCCTCCAGGGCTCGGCCTGGTGGCGACCATCGTGTTCTACCTGCGTGAAGCGGTGCGGGGTGCGATGGCGGAGCGGATATTGGTGCTCCCCCACCTCGACCTGCTCACCACCTCGGTGGGCGGGCTCACCAGCGAAGCGCGCGAGGTAATACCGCTGCTCTACGAAAACCCGGAGCTGGTGTTCCTGGGGTTCAAAGACCCTTCATTTCCGTTGCCCAAGGTGATCGAGAACCTGTTTCCCAAGCGGGAGTCGCTGCTCGGTGTACCGCGCGAGCGCCTGGGCACGCTGGTGACCCAACGAGAGAGCCGCAAGCTGACCTCGGCCCGTGAGCTCAAGCCGTACTCGCTCTACAAGCACCTCTCGGGCGTGAACGCGGTGCGCATGCGCCGGCTGCTCTCGACCTTGACCGGTGAAGACTACCCGAGCGACCCCAAGCCGGCTGAGCGGCAGCTGCGACAGGCGACGCTGGTGGGGCAGCTGACCTTGCCCGACGTCGACCTCGACAAAGACATCGGCGGCTACGCCAAGGTCAAAGAGCGGCTGAAGAAAGAGCTGCTCGACGTGCTGGCGCTCAAAGACGCGCTGCAAGACGAAGCGGGCATGAAGCGGGTCGAAGGGCTGATTCCGCGAGGCATGATTTTCTGGGGGCCTCCTGGCACCGGCAAGACGCTCTTCGCCAAGGCGATGGCGACCTCGCTCGGCGCGGCGGTGACCATCGTCTCGGGGCCGGAGCTCAAGTCGAAGTGGGTCGGCGAGTCTGAAGAGAACCTGCGGCAGGTGTTCATGCGGGCCCGTCAGGCGGCGCCAGCGATCATCGTGTTCGACGAGCTCGATTCGTTCGCCACCGCCCGCGGCACCTATCAAGGCAGCGGCGTCGAGCACTCGATGGTGAACCAGCTCCTCACCGAGATGGACGGCTTTCGAAAAGACGAGCTGGTGTTCGTGGTGGGCACGACCAACTTCGTCGAGTCGCTCGACCCGGCGCTGCTGCGGCCCGGTCGCTTCGAGTTTCACCTCCACATTCCGTACCCCAATGGTGAAGACCGGAGGGAGATCATCAAGATCTACAACGACAAGCTCGAGCTGGCGCTGAGTACCCGCGCGCTCGACTACCTGGTCAAGCGCACCGCCGACGTGGTCGAGGGTGGCAAGACCCGGCACTCGGGCGATCACATTCAAGCCATCTGCCGCTCTATCGCGCGCATGCGGCTGCGAGAGAAAAAAGCCGGGCAACCGACCGACGTCGACGATGTCGAGAAGGCGATGAACGCCTACGCCGAGCGGCCCGCGCTCACCCCGAAAGAAGAGTTCGTGGTGGCGACGCACGAGGCTGGTCACGCGGTGGCGGCGCTGTTCACCGAGAACTCGCCGGCCATCGATCGCATCTCAATTCGCAGCGACCTGGCCGGAGCGTTGGGCTTCGTGAGCTACACCGACCCGGCGCATCGCTACGTGGTCACCCGCGGCCAGCTGCTCGATCAGATCTGCACTCTGTTCGGCGGGCGCGAGGCCGAGCTGCTGCTGCTCGAAGACTTGTCGATCGGCAGCGCCGCCGACCTCGATCGCGCCACGGCCATCGCCCAGGCCCTGGTCGAGCAGTTCGGCATGGGCTCTGAAACGGTCGGGGTGCGGCGCTTCGAGAGCGAGCGAGACGAGCGCCTGGCTGACTCGATGCGGCTCTCTGACTCGATGCGCGCGGCGATGGAGGCCTCGGTGCGCACGATTCTCGAAGAGCAACGGCTCCGCGCGGCCACGATTCTGAAGACCAACCAGGCCCTGGTCACCAGCTTGCGCGACCTGCTGCTCGAGAAAAAAGTGCTCGATCGCGAGGCGCTGGCGGGCATTCTGCCGGTGACTCCGAAGAAAAACGCAGCACCGACCGAAGGTTAAAGACATGGCCACGCTGATCTTGAGACTCGACATCGACCCCACCACGAAGAAGAAGAACGTGTGGGTGAAGTACGAGAGCGATTCAGACGCGCTGCCGATTGAGCACGAGGAGCAACACAAGAAGCTCGTCGAGGCCCTGCTCGCCGACGGCACCATCAAACCCGATGAGCTGGGCACCATTCGCATCGAGCGCGAGGGCCAGGGCGCGGTGCAGCCCGAGAGCTCCGGCGAGGTGCCCGCCGCCCGCGAGGCCGTCGCTACCAAGAAGTAAGAGCGGTGAGAGGCCTACTCTACTGAATTAGTCGGCCTAACGCCCACATTGTGCGCAATGTGCACCCCGGGCTATGGGCACCGCATGAAAACCCTGGTGACGAAGTGGTTGTTGGTGACGATTTGGATGCTGGCCTTCGCGGGCTGCGGCGATGGCGTGGCGCTGGTGGGCAACGACGAGTCGTCTGAGCCGACCGAGGCGAGCTTCAACCCGGTCACTTCGGTCAACCAGTCGGAGGTCGAGCGCCAGTCGATCGGCAACTGCTGGTTGTACGCGGGCGCGAGCTGGGTGGAGTCGCTGAACAAAGCGGCCACCGGCGTCGAGCTCGACACCTCGCAGTCGTACGTCACCTACTGGCACTGGTTCGACCAGATCACCCGCGGCGGCGGCAAAGAGATTCGCACCGGCGGCAGCTACGCCACGGTGGTTGACCTCTACCTGCGCTACGGCCTGATGACCCAGGCGGAGTTCTTGCCTGAAGAGGCGACCGCCGAGATGTCGGCGCGTCAGTCGCAGGCGTTGGCGGCGATCAACGAGTCGCTCAAGTCGGGTGCGCTCTCGACCAGCGCGGCTCGCTCGAACCGGGCGACCGTGCGTGCGGAGCTCGATCGGGTGTGGCGGCTGCGCCCCGACGCGGTGGGTCTCTTGAACGCGGTGTTCGGTGCGAACGTCTCGAAGACGCTCGACCGAGGGTACACCACCCAGGCACCTCCGACCTTCGCCGGTCTGCGCGTGCTGCGAGCGGCTGACATCGCGGTTCGGGTGAACGCGCGGGGCAGCAGCACCTTCGAGAACAAGACCTTGGCCGACGCCATCGGCTCAGGCTGGAGCCGCAGCGGCCCCTTCGCCTGGACCCAGACCTACTACCCGAGCGGGGCGAAGGCGCGTCGCACGTTTCAGAAGCGCATTCAGCGCGCGTTGCATGATCACCAGCCGGTGATCGTCTCGTGGTTCGTCGACTTCAACGCGCTGGCTCGCGATGGCTCGTTCAGCCTCGAAGAGATCGCGCGTAACGGCGGCCCTGGCAAGCAGGGTGGTCACATGGTGGTGATGCACGACTACGAAGTCGACAACGTGCCGGGCTTTGGCACCTTGCCCGCGGGCGTCGACGAGACCCGCCCCGACGCGCTCCAGGCGGCGCTGTCAGACGCCGCGACCGTGAAGTTCTTTCGAGTGAAGAACTCGTGGGGCAAGTACCGCCCCGACCGGTGGGACGACACCCCTCTGCCCGGCTACCACGACCTGTACCGCACCTACCTCGACGGGCCGATCAAGCAGTGCGACACCGACGGCGCCAACTGCTCGAACACCACTCCCTTGTGGGATGTGGTGTTGCCAGCAGGTTACTAAAACCTAGCGCTGGCGGCGGTCTTCGCGGGTTTCGCGGCGATCTTCGCGGAGCTCGCGGTGGTCTTCACGGGTCTCTTGGTTGTCGCGGTGAACTTCGTTGGCCGCGATACCGACGACCTCGGCGTAGAGCGCCCGCTTCTGCTGCAGACTGCCCGGGTCGAAGCGGCCAGCCAGCGCCGCGGTCTGGCTCTGAATGGCCACCATGCGCTCGCGCGAGCCTCGCTCCTTGGCTGCGTCGACGCGGTCATCGATGGTGTTGACGCGGTCGCGGGTCTTGTCCCGCAGATCATCGGCGACCACCGCGGGGCCTTTGCCCGACGCCACGTCTCTGCCCACTTCGCGACGGTCAGAGCGCACCTCCCGCTTGTCTTCCCTCACCTCTTGACGGGCTTGAACGCTCTCCACGCGCGATTCGGCGATCTCCTGCGCGAGGTGCTTGCTGAACCTGCTCTCGACCGAGGTCAGCTTCGCTGGGTTGTTCGCCGCGATGGCCTGGTCGTACTCCCCCAACAATTGCTGCGCCCGGGCTGCGTCCAGCCGGTCATCGGCGCCCTGACGCCGGTCTTGTCGCAGATCCTGCCGATCTTTGACCCGCTCGACCCCGTTTCGAACCGCTTGAGCCGAGGCGACCTGTGAAACCACGACCAGCGCCAACACCATGAGCTTTTGCATGACGACCTCCTGTTGAGCGAGAACCCCGAACCCACGCATTCGTTTCGGGAAAATCTGCCACCGAACGGAGTAAGGGGCCTGATGACTTTTCGCGACTTTGGCGACCTGGCGATCTCTGCGGCGACGAAGCGCGCGCTCAGTGAGGTGGGCTTCACTACCCCCACCCCGGTTCAGCAGCAGGCCATACCCCCCGCGATGTCTGGGCGTGACGTCATCGCGTGCGCCGCCACCGGCACCGGCAAGACCGCCGCCTTCGTTCTGCCGATGACCGAGCGGTTGTCGGGTCGCACCGGCGTGGTCGGCTTGATGCTCGCTCCAACCCGCGAGCTCGCGCTGCAGCTCGCCGAGCACGCCAAGCCGTTCGCCTTCGCGCACTCTCTCTCGGTGGTCACCCTGATCGGCGGGGACGACATCGACGCGCAGATCGATTCGCTGGCCCACGCCAATCTGGTCGTCGCCACGCCGGGCCGGCTGGTCGACCACCTGAAGCGGGGCTCGGTGTCGCTGGCGGGCATTGAAGTGCTGGTGCTCGACGAAGCCGATCGAATGCTCGACATGGGCTTCAAGCCGCAGCTGACCCGCATTCTGGCGAGGTTGCCGAAGAAGCGGCAGACGATGCTGTTCTCGGCCACCATGGCCAGCGAGGTCGAGGAGTTCGCCAAGACCGCGCTGCGCGACCCGGTTCGCGTCGAGGTCTCGCTCAGCGGCACTACCGCCGCGGGGGCCAGCCAGGTCATCTACGAGGTGACCAAAGCCGAGAAGAACCCGCTCCTCCTCACCTTGTTGATTGAAGTGCCGGGCGCCCGAACGCTGGTCTTCTGCCGCACCCGCCGACGCGCCGAGAAGCTGATGAAGACGCTGCAGCGCGAACGCTACCCGGTGGTGCAGATGCACGCCGAGCGGAGCCAGGCGCAACGCCAGTACGCACTCGACGGGTTTCGCTCGGGTCGCTACCAAGTGCTGCTCACCACCGACATCACCGCGCGCGGCATCGACGTCGCCAACATCGAGCACGTCATCAACTACGACGCGCCCTTCGTCGCAGAAGACTACGTGCACCGCATCGGTCGCACCGCTCGCGCGCAAGCCACCGGCCGCGCGTCGACCTTCGTGACCGATGAAGACGAGGCGATCGTCGCGGCGATCGAGAAGCTCACGCGCGCCCCACTCACCCGCGCCCCCGTGCCCCGCGACGACCCAGAGTTCATCAAGGCCGTCGCCGACGAGAAAGCGCGACAAGCCGACCCGGGACCGCAAGAGAAGAAAGACCCCGACGCGCCAGTGAAACCGATGGGTCGGCACGCTCGAACGCACCCGAAGAAAAAGAAGACCTAGTTTAGTTTAATTAGTTCTTCTCGCGGCGCACTTTGACTTTACGGCCACGCAGCCCAGAGTTCTCGAGCGCGTCGATGACCGCCTCGACCGTCACGGTCGGTACCCCTACCAGGGAGTAGCCCTCTCGGATCTCAATCGGCCCGATCTGCTTCGAGTGCAACCCGGCCTCATTGGCGATGGCGCCGACCAGATCTCCTGGCCGAATGCCGGCCTGCGAGCCCGCGCCCACCCACAGCGTCACCACATCACCCGGCTTGCCACGTGAGGGCCCCGCGTCTTTCCGCGCCTGGCGCTCTTCTGTTTGACGCTCCTGGTGCGAGCGGGGCTCGGCCTTGTCGAAGCGCGTCGCACCGCGCGGAGCCTTCGGGTCGAAGCGTTGAGCACCACCCGCTCGCTCGTCACGCGTGCCTGGTCGAGACGGCCGGTCTGCACCCGTGCGGGGCGGCTTGCTCTCGGCGTCGTGGCTGCGGGCTCTCGGGCTCGTGGCTTCAGCGCGTGAACTCCGACCGGCGCTGGCGCGCGGCACCTTCGCCGCTTCATCACGCCCACGCGCTTCGTGGCCTGCGCTCGCACGTGGCGCCTTTGGCTCCGCTTCGTGAGCGCGCGCTCCGTGGCCTGCGCTCGCTCGTGGCGCCTTGGGCTCTGCTTCGTGACCGCGCGCTCCATGGCCTGCGCTCGCGCGCGGCGCTTTGGGCTCGGCTTCGTGACCGCGTGCTCCGTGGCCTGCGCTCGCGCGCGGCGGCTTCGGGTCATGGTGCGCTCGCGGTGACGGCCCTGCGCTGGGCCGTGGGCCACGCGCTTCGGGCTCTTGCCGGGGTGAAGCACGCTCGAGCTCATGAGCGCGGGCGGGTCGATCGCTGCGCGAGGCGCTGGGCCGCGACCGGGGGGGCGCCTCGTGGCGAGTGCCCTCCAGTGCCTGGGTCGCGCTCTGCACCGGCGCTTCGGGCGCCTCGTTGTGCATCGCCTGGTGCAACAGCTCGATGGCGGCGGCGGCCATCGCCGGCAAGGTATCGCCGAGCGAATCGACCCAGGCGCGCACGTGCGTACCCCGGCCCGCCTCCATCGCCGCGGCGACCGCGTTCTGCGTCGCCTTGAGCTTCTTCGACTTGACCTGATCTGCGCTTGGCACGCCCAGCTGCTGAATGCGCCCGCCGGCCGCGCGCTCGAGCCCCTTGATCAACCGAACTTCACCCGGCTCGGCGAAGGTGATGGCCACGCCCTCACGGCCCGCGCGCCCGGTGCGACCGATGCGGTGCACGTAGACCTCGGGCGAGGTGGGCACGTCGGCATTGATCACATGCGAGAGGTTGTCGACGTGAATGCCGCGCGCGGCGACGTCGGTCGCCACCACGTACTTCACCACGCCCGACTTGAACTTCTTCATCACCCGGTCGCGCTGATCTTGGCTCAGGCCGCCATGAAGGGCCTCTGTGGCCAGCCCCTTTTCGTCGAGCACGCTGGCCAGCTCATCGACGTCGGCGCGGGTGCGGCAGAACACCAGCGCGCTGCTGGGCTGCTCGAGCTCGAGCACTCGGAGCAAGGCCTCGACCTTGCCCCGGCGCGGCACCACGTAGGCGACCTGCCGAACCTTCTGACCTTCACCATGCGAGAGAGCGCGCGCGATGCTCACCCGCACCGGGTTCTTCATTTGCCGCTCGGCGATCTTCAGAATGCGCGAGGGCATGGTGGCCGAGAACAGCGCCACCTGCCGCTCGGTCGGCAAGGCGCTCAGCAGCACCTCGAGGTCTTCGGCGAAGCCCATGTCGAGCATCTCGTCGGCCTCGTCGAGCACCACGGTTCGAACCCGGTCAAGCTTGAGGGTCTTGCGCTTGAGGTGATCGATGGCGCGGCCAGGGGTGGCCACCACCACGTCGACTCCGCGCTTGAGCGGGCGGAGCTGCACGGTGAACTCCTGCCCGCCGTAGATCGCCAACACGCTGATGCCCATCGCGTCGCTGTACTTCTTCATCGACTCGGTGACCTGGAGCGCGAGCTCGCGGGTCGGCACCAGCACCAGCGCCCCCGTCTCGAAGGGTTTCGAGGCGCCCGGCGTGAGCTGGCTGAGAATCGGCAAGGCGAACGCAGCGGTCTTGCCGGTGCCGGTGGCCGCCTGACCCAGCACATCGCGCCCCTCCAGCAGTGGAGGAATGGTCTCGGCTTGAATCGGGGTCGGCGCGGTGTAGCCAGCGCGCTTGAGGGCCTGCAACAACGGCTCAGGCAGCCCAAGTGCTTCGAAGGTCGTCTCGGTGGTGCTCACCCGAACGGGTGTACCACCGAGCAAACCAAATCAAACTTGTTGTGACGTGGCTTTGGCGTTTAGCCGCAGTCACCGCCACCGGCGTTGTTGCACTGGCAGGGGGTTGGGTCGACCAAACAGATGAGCGCGCCCACCCCCAGTTCGAGCGCGGTCAACGCACAGACCTCGCCGACCTGAACGCACAACTGCCCCTTGTCGCAGCAACCGCTGGCGCAGGTGCTCGGGTCGCAGCCCAGGCCGAACCCGCCGTCGTTGCCGCCGTTCGAACCGCCGATGCAGGTGCCCGCATCGAGATCGCATCGGCTGGTGCACGAGGTGCAGGCCGTGCCGGGGGTGCCGCTGCCGCACTGGAAGTTGGTGTAGCTGCCGCGCTGAATGCACGTGGCGCCATCGCAGCAGCCGTCGGGGCAGGTGGTCGCGTTGCAACTGGTGCCGCCGCCGCAGACCCCGTTGACGCAGGTCTGGCCCTGCGAGCTGTCGCAGGTCTGGCAGAAACCACCGGTGCGGCCGCAGGCCGTCATCTCTGAGCCGGCTCGGCACTGACCGGTGCTGATGTCGACGCAGCCATTGCACGGAGCGCAGGTGCCGCTGACGCAGGTGTTGCCCGAGTTGCAGGGTGCGCAGGCTGCGCCATTGACGCCGCAGCGCGCCGTCGTGGTGACGGTGATGCACGAGCCGCCGTTGCAGCACCCGTTGGGGCAGCTGGTCGGGTTGCACACACCGGCATCGCCGACGCCCGCATCTTTCACGCCGCCGTCGACGCCAGACCCGGTGCCGCCATTACAGCGACCGCCGAAGTCGGAGGTCGTGCTGAGCTTAAGGCACGAGCGGCCGGTATCGCAGCTGATGCAGGTGGCCGCGCCCGAGCCGCAGTTGGTGTCGCTGGTGCCCTGTTGACAGATACCGGTGTCATCACAACAGCCGTCACAGTTGCTCACACTGCAGCGGGAGATGGCCTTCGTACCGCCACAGCTCGGGCCGAACGCAGCGACGAAACCGATGACCGCACCAACCAACACTGCCTTCGTTGCAGAAGATGAAAAAAACGACATATTTTGAATGCTCCAAATCGGGGGGCCGATGTGCGACGCCGCCCTACAGAAAACTCCAAGTGGAGCGTTCCTACACAAAGCCGCTGATGTGAACAAGTAGGAGGGGGTTGATCTTCTTTCCCTACCTCGCCACAGTGCGGCGCCTTTTGTACCTGACCGCGGCCGCTCGGCAGTCGCACGAATTCACTACCAGGAGTTTTCATGCAGCAACGTTCGACCTTCACGCGTGGCTTGCTCGCCACTGCGACCTTTCTGTTCATGACCAGTGCCTGCCAGTGCCGCCCTGGGAGCACCCTGGGGTCGAATTTCGGGGAGATCGGTGTCGTGTGGAGGAATGGGTCGGGCGAGCAGCTGATCAACCGGGACGCGACGTACGACTTTGGTCAAGCGATCAGCGGCGACACCAAGCGGCTGACGATCACCGTGCGCAACACCGGCACCGGCCGGCTCACCCTCTCGTCGCTCGACCTCGCCGAGGGCGATGCGGTGACCATCGGGTCAGCGACGGTCGAAGGCGCGCCGTTCGAAGTGAAGTTCAAGCCCAGCGACGTGAACCCCACCGAGCAGGTCGAGTTCGAGGTGTTGTTCACGCCGCAGAAGCTCAAGAGCGCGTTTCTCTCGAAGCTCTTGCTCACCGGTGAAGGCGCGCGCCCTGAAGACTCGAAGGCGGTCATCACCTTGAAGGGCGCCGGAGAAAAAGGCGCCTGCGATTTGCCCGACACGCTCGACTTTGGGTCGGTGCTGGTGGGCGAGTCTCAGCCCTTCATTCTCGACTTCTTGAACCCGACCACGCTGGCGGCCACCGGTCTTGCGGGTGACTTCACCGGCGTCGACGCGGCGACCTTCAGCTACCGCGCGGGGAGCGCCCACGGCACGGTCGAGGTGGCGCCGAAGAGCTCGGTGCCGGTGGTGATCATGTTCTCGCCCACCGAGAAGCGCGCCTATTCGGCGCAGATTCAAGCGCACGGGCCGGGCAACTGCCCCGAGAAGACCATTCTCATCACCGGCCGTGGCGGCGACGAGACCCTGACCTGGACTCCGGCCGAGCTGGCCTTCGGGTTCGTGAACCCCGCCAGCGAGGCGATCAAAAACGTGGTGTTCACGAACCCGTCGGGCTTGCCCATCGTGCTGACCGCGGTCGGCTCGACGATGCCCAGCGACTTCTTTCAGAAGGTGAGCGCGGGGCAAGACGAGGCCCGCTTCGTGGTGCCTGGCGGCGGCGTACCCACTCCGCTGCGCGTGGCCTGCTCGCCCTCAGGGCTCGGGTTGCGCACCGCGAAGTTCAGCTTCCAGACCGGCTTGTCGAAATCGCCCAGTGGCGTGGTGAACCTCACCTGCACGGGCGGCGGGCCCAAGGTGAAGGTCACGCCGCGGCCCAGCCTGGGCTTTGGCCGGGTCGGGTACTTCGCCGGCAGCAGCGTGAACCGCAAGGTGACGGTTCAGAACGTGGGCGGCAAGCCGCCAGTGCCTGACGTGACCGCGAACCTCTTCTTGGGTCAGGTGGTGAATAACGTGCCGGGCCAGGGCTCACCGTTCGAGCTCACGCCTGGCGCCGGCACCGAGGCCGGTGAGTTCACCATCGGTTTGGCGAGCCCCTACAGCAACGTCACCGGCATCGAGGCCACACCGGGCAGCAACTACGTCGACTTTCTGGTGACGCTCTCGCCGAAGTCGGTGGGCATGAAGGCGGCGACCCTCACCCTCTATTCGAACGACCCGTCTGACCCGGCGGTGACGGTCGAGCTGAGCGCCGACGTGCAGGTGTTGCCGCCGTGCAATTACGCCGTCTCCCCCACCACCGCCGACTTCGGCCTGGTGACACCTGGCGTGTCGCAAGACCTGCCGATTACCATCACCAACAAGGGCGTTGGCGCGAACGAGATCTGCTACCTCTCGGGCGTCGACCTCGCGGCGGGCACCAGCCCGGCCTTCACCCTGGTGGGTGGCCCGGTGACCGACAAACAGCTGGCACCGGGTGAAGCCTGGGAGGTCGTGGTGAGACTCTCTCCTGCCGGCCCCGTGCCCCCTGAACTGGTGACGCTCTCAGGCCAGCTGCGCTTCAACGCCTCGGCCCCCGGCCCGACACCTCCGCCGCAGGCGAACGTGCAACTCACCGCGCACATCGGCCCTTCGTGTTTGGCCATCACGCCCGACCCGCAAGACTTCGGCACCACGAAGATCGGGTGCAACTCGGCGTCGAGAACCTTCAACGTCTACAACATCTGCAACAAGAACGTTCAGCTCAACAGCATCGAGCTGCAGGCGGCGGGGGGCCAACCCGCGGGAGGGCCGAACTGTGCCGGCTCCAGCGCGTGCCCGGAGTTCTTCCTCGCCTCCACGCCTGCGCCGAACACCACCATCGCACCGGGTGCGGCGCCGGTTCAGTTTCAAGCCAAGTACCGGCCCATCGACGTGGGCAGCGATTCAGGCGCCATCGCCCTCAAGGTCATTCAAACGGGCCAGACCATCACCTATCTGGTGGGCCTGGTCGCCAAGGGCGACAACCTCGGGCAGCAGACCGACACCTTCGTGCAAGACGCGAAGCCGAAGGCCGACATTCTGATCGTCGTCGACGACTCGTGCTCGATGGAAGACAAGCAGAATAGCCTGGCGCAGAACTTCAACTCGTTCATTCAGTACGCGGCGTCAGCGATGGTCGACTACCAGATCGGTGTGACCAGCACCTCGCCCGACGAACAGATCTGTACGCCCTTCGGGTGCATGGCTACCAGATCAAAAGCGTCAGGCGGCAAGCTGTTCAGAGACCCGGCGAACGGCGTGGCGCCTATTTTGACGCCGATGACGCGAAACGTGCCTCAGACGTTCGCACGCATGGTCGCCCTGGGTACCAACGGCGACCCGGTTGAATCGGGTTTGGAGTCGGCGACCAAAGCCCTGACCCCACCTGTTATTGCCGCCGAGAATGCGGGCTTCTTGCGCCCTGAGGCTAACTTGGCGATCGTCATCGTCTCAGACGCAGGCGACCAGTCGGCTCAAGCTGTGTCGTACTACCAGAACCGGTTGATCAACATCAAAGGCTTCAACCGCCTCTCGATGTTCACCTTCAACACCATCGGCCCGTACCTCTCGAGCGCTCCTGGTGGCTGCACCTATGACGGAGGCGGCGACGTGATGCGCTACGACACTTTGGTGACGGCGACCTCGGGTGTGCGCGACGAGATCTGCACCACCAATTGGGCGACCGCACTGCAGGGCCTGGGCAAGACGGCGTTCGGGTTTCGCACCCAGTTCTTCTTGAACAACACGCCTGATCAAGGCGTCGGCAAACTGCTCGAGGTGAAGGTCAACGACATCGTCTCGCCCGGCACCGCGTGGATGTACGACTCGACGACGAACTCGATCAAGTTCAACCCGACCACGGCGCCCTCGCCGGGCCAGACGCTGACCGTGCGCTACGACACGCAGTGCTTCTAAGCCGCCTGGGGTGACACAGCGGGTCGCGGGGTTCGACGTGGTGCGGGCAGCGGCGATGCTGCTCGGCATCGCGTACCACGCGAGCTTCGCCTACGTGCCCGGCATCGGGCCCTGGTACGTGGTGCAAGACGTGTCGACCGGGGCCCCTTTCGGCGTCATCGGCAACGTGCTGCACGCGGGCCGAATGCAGGTGTTCTTCGCGTTGGCCGGGTATTTCGCGCACCTGGTCGCGGCGCGGGGCGACCTCACGGCCTTCGTGGTCGATCGCGCTCGCCGGTTCGTGGTGCCACTGCTGGTGGCCGTGCCGCTGGTGATGCTCTTCGATTGGGGCTCGCAGCGATGGGCGCTGGAGCACGGGCTGCTCGATGCGGCGTATCGCGGGTGGGGCGAGTCGGCGATGCGGCCGCTGCACCTGTGGTTTCTCGAGTACGCGGCAATCTTCAGTCTCGCGTGCTGGCCGCTCCGAGGCGTGGCGATGAAGTGGCGGTTGCCGCCCGAACTGATGCTGGGGTTGAGCGCGTTCACGGCGGGCGCGCACTTGGTGTTGGGCGAGCCCACGCCGGCTTTCACCTTCGTGCCGCAGCTGGCATCGGTGGTGCACTTCGGGCCGTTCTTCGCGGTCGGGTGGCTGCTTCGCGGGAGTGCGGCCAGCCTCGCGGGGTTTCGGCGGTGTGGGTGGCTCGGGCCGGTGGGGGTGGCGCTCGCGGCCTGGGTCAGCTCGCGGCCTCTGCAGTATCAGCCGACGGGCGTGGTGCTGAGCTCGGTGGCGACCTGGGCCGTCGTGCTGGGAGCGATCGCGGTCGCGGTGCGAATCACCGGCGCTCCATCACCGCGAGTGCGGTGGTTGGTCGAGGCGTCGTACTGGGTGTACCTCTCGCATTACCCGGTGGTGGTGGCGACGCAGTTGGCGCTGGCGCGCGAGCCGTGGCCGGCATGGGTGAAGTACGGCGTCGTGTTGCTGGCGGCGAGCGCGGTGAGCTTGGGCTCGTATGCGCTGGTGGTGCGGCGCTCTGCCGTCGGGCGGTGGTTGACGCCGTCGATGCAGCGGTGAGGCGAGTCCCGCCTCTGGGCAGGGGTTGACGATTGCAGTAGTCAGGCCAGCAGAGGCCGGTCAGTCACCAAAGGTGTTCCCCCCAATGGCTCATGCTCACGTCGTTCTTCCTCTCGCGCTGTTGCTGTGTGCCGCTTGCCCGAGCGGCGAAGGTCTTTACGTCGGCCCGCAATGTCACTCGATTGGGCTCTCGACCCCGCTCTCGTCGCTCCCGCTCGACCCGGCCATCAGCGTCACCAGCGAGAATTACTTCGCGCAATCGGCGCCCTTCATTCTCGCCAACGATGACATCGCGTGCTGCGCGGGCAACCTCTACGGTCGCGCGAAACCCGGCAGCTGTTCGGTCGATTGCGACGCGCTTCGAAGCCGCCTCTCGACGAGGAAGGTCAACGAGCCGTACGCCGGCGAGCGCTGCGGCAACGACGGCTTTTCGCAATGTTCAGTCGTCATCGAGAACAACGCCATCGTCGGCGTGAGCGCGTTTTGCGCTGACTGAAGCCGCGCTGCATCGCCAGGGCGTTGAGCCTTAGGAACTGTCGGGCAACGGGGAGGTGTCGGCTGCTTGGCCAGCATGGCAAGCCCTCGAACGAAGGAGTACAGAGGCCTCCGATGGAGGTCGAACAACAGCTCCGTGCCAAGGCAGCGCTCGTGACCGTTCGGTCAGTGCTGGTGGCGCTCATTTTCGTCGCGCTGCTGGGCTCGATCGCCGCCGTCATTTCGTATCGCGCTGACGTGCGCGAGGCGCGGAGCCAGGTTCGCCAGAGGGTGGCGAATCAGGGTCGCCTCTACGCAGATTCGCTGGGGCTGCACTTCGATGTCTTGCGCGCCGAGCTGCAGCGGCTGGCCGATCGCGGGCTCATCCCACTCGCCGCGCGCGATGTCTCGGTGCTCGACTCGATTCGCGAAGACCGCACGCTCTTCGGCGGAGGGGTGATGCTGGTCGACCTGAGCGGCCACACCCTGTGGAGCGAGCCCCTCGACATCGACCTCCCGACTGACCTCCACCTACAACCCTGGTTTCAGCAGGTGCTGGCGCGCCAAGCCTCGACCGTCGATGAGCTCATCAGTGATGACACCTCGCGGCTGGCAATTGCGCTCCCGGTCAGAGAGGGTGGTGCTCTGGCGGGGGTGTTGGTCGGCCTCGTCGGGGCGAATGACCGACTGATCTACGGCGTCGAGCAGCCCGGTGAGCAGCTCCTGTTGCTTTCATCGAACGAGCGCGTGGTGTTGCCCCTGGCTGAGCCAGCCTGGAGCCACGCCATCGACTTCGATGCTCGCGTCGAGGCGTTGCGCGCCCAGAACGAAGGCACCAGCTGGACACTCGACGGCCACGAGGTGATGGCCGAGGCTTTCGCGGTGAAGGGCACCGGCTTGCAGGTGCTCGCGCTCGAGTCTGAAGAGACGTCGATTCTGCCGATTCGACGTAGGCTCAACGCGCAGCTGGCCTTCTTGTTGGTGGTGCAGGCCGGCGCACTGGGAGCCTTCGTGCTCTTTCTGCGGCGTATCTGGCGAGCCTTTCTCGAGGCCGAGAAACAAATCGCAGCCAAAGAGAAAATGGCCGTGCTCGGGTCTGCCGCCAGCCTGATCGCCCATGAGGTGAAGAACTCGCTCAATGGTCTGCGAGCGGTCGCGACGCTCCTGCGCAGCGGCAGTGACACCGAGTTGGCTACCCGCACCATCGAAGGCCAGGTTGACCGCCTGGCTCACCTCGCCCGGTCTCTGCTCTCGTTCGCCAAGCCCGACGAGCTGCGCAGAGTGCCGGTCGCGCTCGACGTTCTGGCGAAAGACACGGTCAGCGCGCTCAGCTCGTTGCCCGAATGGCCCGAAGCGCAGGTGCGCTTCGAAGCCCCCGCCTCGGTGCCCCTCGAGAGCGACCCGCTGTTGCTGATCACTGCCATCGACAACCTGGTGCGCAACGCCATCGAAGCGGCGGTCTCAGCCAAAGACCTGGGTACGGTCGCTCAGCCGCAGGTGGTGGTGAGTGTTCGGGTCGAGGGTGAGCGCGCTCTGGTGCGAGTCGAAGACAATGCGGGCGGTGCTTCTGCCGAGCTCGAGAGCCGCTTGGGCGAGCCGTTCTACACCACCAAACCCCGGGGCATCGGGCTCGGCTTGGCGATGACCGCGCGGGCAGCAGAGCAGCTCGGGGGTCGACTGCGCTTCGAACGGCTGAGCTCCGGGAGTGCTTTCGTGCTCGAGCTGCCCCTGAAAGAAGCCAAAGCGTGAGCCCAAGACAATGCTGACGACTCTGTTGGTCGACGATGATCGCGCTTTCTCATCGGTGGCTGCAGCGACCCTGCAGCGCGAGGGCATACCCGTTTCAGTTGCCCATTCGCTTCACGAGGCCCGGGCACTGGTTTCGCAGCACAGCTTCGATCTGGTGGTGCTCGACCGCCGCCTGCCCGATGGCGACGGCCTTCAGTATCTGCCCGAGCTGCGCGCGCTCCAGCCTGGAGCGATGGTGGTGATGGTCACCGCTCACGGAGACATCGCCAGCGCAGTCGAAGCCATTCGGCTCGGCGCCGCCGACTACCTCGCCAAACCCATCGAACTGAGCGACCTGCTCTTCAAGGTACGCCGGGCCGCAGATGAAATCGGGTTGCGCGAGCGCCTTCAACACGTCGAAGGCACCCTCTCGAATCGGCGAGGCCTGATTGCCCCGGTCTCGCCGGCGATGACCGCTGTGGTGAGCATGCTCGACCGAATCGCTGCCACCAGCCCGCGCAGCACGGTGCTGCTCCTCGGCGAGACCGGCAGTGGCAAAGAAGCCCTCGCCTGGCATCTGCACCAGCGCAGCTTCGGTGCCGCCAAGCCCTTCATTCAGCTCAATTGCGCGGCGTTGCCCGAATCGATGGCTGAGAGTGAGCTGTTCGGTCACGAGAAAGGCGCCTTCACCGACGCTCGCAACACCCGGCGTGGCCTGGTCGAGCTGGCCCAGCGCGGCACGTTGTTTCTCGACGAGGTCGGCGAGCTCTCGCCCTCGCTGCAGGGCAAGCTGCTCACGTTTCTCGATGGTGGGCGCTTTCGCCGGCTCGGTGGTGAGCGCGAGCTGATCAGCTCGGCCCGGGTGGTAGCGGCCACCAACCGCGACCTCGAGCGCAAAGTGAAGGAGAGGCGCTTTCGAGAGGACCTCTGGTTTCGACTCTCGGTCTTCAAAATCGAGGTGCCACCGCTTCGGCTCCGCCGTGAAGACATCGCGCCGCTCGCGCACGGGCTCTTGCCCCAGGTCGCTCGAGAGCAGGGGCGCAGTGACGTGCCCAAGCTGTCAGCCGAAGCCCTCGAGCGATTGGGGGCGTATCCATTTCCCGGCAATGTTCGCGAGCTCCGCAACATTCTCGAGCGGGCGCTGGCCCTCGAAGGTGGCGCGGAGCTCTCGCTCGAGTGGCTGGTGCGCAAAGCGGGCAGCGCAAGCGGCAGTGACTTCGTCTCATCACAGGTCGAGACCCTCGATGCGCTGGAGCGCCGCTACGGGCGCTGGGCCCTGGAGCAGATGGGGAACCGGAGGCTCGACACCGCCAAGGCACTGGGTATCTCTCACCCCACGTTCAACAAATTGGTGAGTGACTGAAAACTTCTTTCACCAGCAGGTGAAGGTTTCTTTCAGTCGCTGCTTCTGGGCCTCGTGGTTTCCACGAGTTGGAGTTGGCGCGGCGCTTGAGATGCCACTTCTGCATGTGGCCTTCCCTCATGGTTGCCTGGCTCCTCGCGACGGGGCCACTCGAACTCTCGTCGCTGGGTGAAGAAGAGGCCTTGGCCAGGGTCTTGTGGGAGCAGGCGCCCCAGCTCCAACAGGCTCGAGCCCGCCTCGCCCAGACCGAGGCCGAGCGTCTCAAAGCGACGCACCTGCCGAACCCGGGCCTCGACGTGTCGGTGAATACCTTACCGGTGGGGCCACTGAACCCTCCCGACTTGAAGAACCCGCTGCTCAACGTGCCGAGTGTGGCGGTCGGTCTCTCGATGCTGGTTGAGCTGGGCAAGCGGCAACCGCGCCAGGAGGCGACCACGCACGCCGCGGCGGCCGCTGCGCTCGAGGCCCTGGAGCAGCTTCGGCAACTGGTGCTGCAGCTCGACGACGTGATCGGTGACGTCGCCGCGGCCCAGCTTCGGGTCGAAGCGTGGGAGGGGCTGGGCGAGGACGCCAGCAGGCTCAGTGAGGTGCAGCAGGCGCGCGCCGAGAAGGGCGACGCCTCCGAGCTCGATGCCGATCGGGCTCGCCTCGAGCACGAAGCCACCCTGACAGCGATGAGTGAGGCCCGCGCCGAACTGGCTCAGGCCTTGCGGCAGTGCACGCTGACCTTCTCGCAGCCGTGCATCGCGTTCGCCAACACCGCCCAGGCCGTGGAGTGGCTGCGTCGCCACCGCGCCAGGGGCACCGCCTCTTTCGAGCGGCGACCCGACCTGCGCGCACTCGAAGCGACCAGTGCCGCTGCCCGCGCCCAGCAACGCCTGGCCGACAAGGGGTGGCTGCCCGACCCCACAGTGCGGGTGGGCTACGTGAGAGATCAATTCATCATCTCGGGCAACCAACAGAACAGCCTGTTCGTTGGGCTCTCGTTGCCCTTGCCCCTCTTCGAGCGCGGGGAGGCTGACGCGGCCGCGGCAGCCGCGACCGCCGAGTCGGCCGCCCAGGCGCGGCAGACGCTGCTCCTCGGGGCGAGCGCTCAGCTGAGGCAGCTGACCGGTGAGCTTGCTGACGTCGAGTCGAGACAAGCACGCTTGCGCGCGCACTCGCTGCCACTGGCGCGAAGCGTGGTGGCCCGTCTGACCACCGCGGTCACCCGGGGCGCCGCGCCGATTCAAGAGCTGCTGCTGGCCCGCCGTTCGCTCGCCGAGCTGTTGCTCACCGCCACCGAGCTCGACCGCACCGACTTTCATCTCCACGTCGAGCTCGCTCGGCTCACTGGCTCGCTCGAAACGCTTCCGTCTCGCCCTTGAGGTCTCTCCCACGATGATCAAGCCATTCGCCGTGTGCCTCCTTCTGCAGCTCGGGTGCAGCCGTGCTCCGTCGACCGAGGCGCGGGCCGACCTCGCGGCCGATGAGCGGGGGGTCACCTTGGGCGCCGATGCCCCGCAGTGGAGGTATGTCGAGCTGAGCGTGGCCAGCGCCTCAGCGTCACTCGCCCCGTTGGCCGTGCCAGGTCGCGTCGATCTCGACCCCAAACGCACCGCTGCGGTGGCGGTACCGCTGCCGGGTCGGGTCGAAACCGTGCTCATTCGCCTCGGGGCGAGGGTCAAGCAAGGTGAGCGCTTGTTCTCAGTGCGCAGCGGTGCCTTCGCCGACCTCGATCGCGAGACCGAGGCCGCCCGGGCACAGGTGACCGTGCGACAACGGCTGCTGACCCGGGCCAAAGAGCTCCTCGAGCTCAAGGCCGGGCCGCAAAAAGAGGTGTGGGCCGCCGAGGCCGAGCTCACCGAGGCCGAGCTGGCCCTGAAGGCGGCAGAGTCGAAGCAGCGAAGTCTCTCGGTGGCTGCAGAGGGCGACAACCTGTTCTGGTTGCGTGCCCCGCGCGCAGGCACGGTGGTGAACCTCGATGTGTCGCCCGGTCAAGAGGTCGGGCCTGACCGCGACAAGCCGCTGCTGCGGGTCTCCGACCTCGACGAGGTGTTGGTGGTCGCTGACTTTCCAGAGAGCGACGTGCGCGACGTGAGCGCCGGCGAGGCGGTGCGCATTCACCCCCAGTCAGGGTCTGAGGTGCACGAGGGCACGGTCGAATACATCAGCGAGGTCGTCGAGCCCCGCCGTCGAACCGTCGAGGTGTGGGTGCGCGCGAAGAACCCCGATCGTCTGCTGCGGCCGAATGGCTTCGCCGAGGTGGTGGTTCAGCCCGATGCGGCGGCCCAGCTGGTGCGTGTGCCTGACGCCGCGGTGGTCACTCAGGGAACGCGCTCGGTGATTTTCGTAGTCACCACGCCAGGCCGACTCGAGCCCCGGGTCGTGCAGCTGGGCCGTCGGCGCGATGGCGAGACTGAGATTCGCAGCGGGCTCGAGCCAGGCACCCGGTTCGTCTCGAGAGGCGCGTTACTCTTGCTCAACCAAATCGAAATCTCGTCGGGAACGTAGAGGCCGCGATGTTCGAACAGCTCGTCACCTTCAGCCTTCGCAACCGACTCGCGGTGGTGCTCTTCGCCGCCGTCATTGGCCTGTGGGGCTTCTTGAGCTTTCGCCAGCTCACCATCGAAGCGTTTCCCGACCCGACCGACACCCAGGTCAACGTGATCACTCTCTTCGATGGTCAGCCCACCGAAGAGGTCGAGCGGCAGATTGGGCTGCCGTTGGAGCGCGCGCTCAACGGCACTCCCAACATGACGCGGCTGCGTAACCTCTCGATGTTCGGCCTGTCGATGGTGACCCTCACCTTTCGCGATGGCACCGATGGGTTGTGGGCGCGCCAGCAAGTGCTCGAGCGGCTGCGTGACGCCTCGCTGCCCGATGCAGCCAAGCCCGAGCTCGGGCCGTACGCGACTCCCATCGGCGAGGTGTACCGCTACACACTCCAGGGCGCCAAAGGCGACCCGATGAAGCTGCGCACACTCCAAGACTGGGTGGTGCGCCCCAGCATCATGCGGGTCAACGGCATCGCCGACGTGGTCAGCTACGGCGGGCTGCAACGGGTGATTCAGGTCGAACCGAGGCCCCAGTCGCTCGCCAGCCTGGGCCTGACCCTGCAAGACCTCGAGGAGGCGGTGCAGCGCGGCTCACTCAACGCTTCGGGCGGGGTGATGGAGCGCGGCAGTGAGCAGTTCGTCATTCGCAGTGAAGGCCTCTTCAAATCACTCGATGACATTCGCAATGTGGGCGTCACCGAGCGCGATGGCACGCCAGTGTTCGTCAGAGACGTAGCCACGGTGACCGAAGCCTGGGCACCGAGGCAGGGCGTGGTCAGCCGCGGAGCTGCGCAAGACGTCGTCGAGGGTATCGTGCTGATGCGGCGAGGCGAGAACCCCTCCGTGGTATTGGACAGGCTCAAAGACCAGCTCGTCGGCATCAATGCGGCTCTGGCTGAAGAGGGCGCGCAGGTCAGCCCCTTCTACGACCGGCGGGAGCTTGTCGACGCCACGCTCGAGACGGTCGCGCGCAACCTGGTGGAGGGCGCGCTGCTGGTGTTGCTGGTGCTGTTCGTGTTTCTGCTCGATCTCCGCGCGGCGGTGATCGTGTGCACGCTGATACCGCTCTCGCTGGCGGTGGCGTTCATCTACCTGCAGCAGCGCGGCATGTCGGCGAACCTGCTGTCGATGGGAGCGGTCGACTTCGGGGTCATTGTCGATGGCGGCGTGGTGATCATCGAGGCCATTCTCGCGGCGCTGGTGGTGGACGATGCCGCGCCGGTGCAGGAGCGCATACGCAGCGCGGCGATCGCGGTGGTGAGACCCACGGTGTTCGCGCTGTTGATCATCATCGCCGCGTATCTGCCCATCTTCATGTTGGAGCGGGTCGAGGGCCGCATCTTCTCGCCCATGGCCAACACGGTGGCGGCGGCGCTGGTCGGGGCGCTGCTCTTCTCGGTGACGTTGGTGCCGGCGCTGGCCTCGTTCGCTTACGCCAAGCCCTTTCATCATCGCGAGTCGCCGGTCTTGAGGCTGGCACAACAGCTCTACGTACCGGTGCTTCGCTTCTCAC
>Ga0105048_10004770_pt1 | contig 22013 bp, 16 predicted proteins | sample MAT05_FD_78382 | JGI IMG/M metagenome (GOLD analysis project Ga0105048, IMG submission 78382) | Freshwater microbial communities from Lake Fryxell liftoff mats and glacier meltwater in Antarctica - MAT-05 | ecosystem: Environmental > Aquatic > Freshwater > Ice > Liftoff microbial mat | place...
CGGCTTACGGGCCAAGGTGCGGCGCCGGGGGTGGGCAACTCTATCGGAGCACAAGTGGTCAAGTTTTGGTGAGCGCCGAGGGCCACATTGCGCGGTCGCGGCAATTTGGCCGCGCTCGTTGATCGCGACTGCCGTGGTGAGCACCGGTTTTTCCGCATCCATTGCCGCCGGGGTTCAGTTCTCCGCTTTCGGATGCGCCGGTGCGACGGGACTGCCGGTGATGGGCCAATAGAAAGACATCAGGGGCTAGCAATCGATACTCCCGCATCGTCGGCCCAGAAATCCGAAGTGTAACTGGGCGGATCGGCGTTCAGTTTAGCTATAAGCAGTAAGAGAAGGACTCGAATCATTGAGCGATAGGAACACGTGCCTATCCCCGCGCATGCTGCGCCGTTCGCGTACCCTGGTAACGCACTGCCAAGTGGGGCGTATCCAGTTTCTTACCACCAGTTTTCCGCGATTGCAGACAGCTCTCCAGCGCTCCGCTTACAATAAGTGTTCGCTCCACTGGATAGGGCGCCTTCGCGGTGAGGAATAACTCTTCGATCTTACTTACAAGACAGGCGGAGTAAGTGACATTCGGGACTGGTGAGAGGAAGAACTGCGTCGAGGCAATTCCTTTCCCCTTTATTTTCGCGGCGAAGGTGTAGTCCTTCACCGCGCCGTTCAGCATTAACAATGTTGTTCGCAGCCCATCATTCCGCTCGATGAAGTAGGCCGCCGGGTTCTTTACGATCTTGCGCAATTCGCCGGAGCCAACCAAGTCTTGCGTCCGTGCGTCCGCAATCGTCAGGCCCTGGGGCGAGTCGCTGCGCGATAGCGCCGAGACTAGCAGTTGCTTCGACCACCGCGGATCGTCCCATACGGCCTCACCGTCTACCAGTTGCACCGACTTGACGCCCGACTCTCCACCCTTCCGCCGCTCCACCATGCACTGCATGGCTTCCAACGCGTGGTAGTCCATTGGGTCCGATCCGCCCACCCCCACCATTAGCGCGTCTTCAATCTCGCAACCTAAAGGCAACTCCAAATCCGGCAGCCGCCACGTTACCGGCAATGACGATCCAGCGAGCATCGGGAATCCCAGCTTTTTCGACTGTTCGACCATCCACTTCGCCTTATCGAAGCTATAGGAAAGATGCTTGTCATTATAAACAGGTACGCTTCGCCCGTCCTTCGTAAACACATCCACACATTCCTTGAAAAACTCATAACGCGGATACAAGACCTGCCCTAAGTCGTTTTTCGGATAGTCGCCGTGCTCGCCAATAATCAGCACCGCGTCGACGGCCAGTTTGTCTCCGCCGCAGCGGAGCGTCTCCGCGATTGTCGGGTAAACCTTAAATCCGAATTCCTTCGCGCGCTCCTGGCTTTGGTCGCCTTCGGGCTTCTGGTCGACGTAGAGCGAGACTACTTGCATGTCTCCCTTGTGCCATTTTCCGTGCAGCGGGTAGCCGATGAGGAAGCGGTCGCCCATGTGCTGCGCATGGGACAAGTAGCGATAGATGGTCGTGATGATCGCGACGCGTTTAGGCATTAGCTTCTCCAGAACGTGGAATCCACGGGCGCGGGGTAAACGATCCTTGCGAGATGAGGCGTCTCCAGGCGCTTTTCGTTCTGAAATAAGCTGTCGACGCCGGCGGCCGTCAGGCCCGTCGTCAGCAGCGTCCGTTCTAGCGGGTAGGGCGATTTCTTAGTCAAGAACAGTTTTTCCACGTTGTTCGTTAGCGGCGAAAAAAAGTTGGCGAGGGAGGTCCGGGCCGGCGGCATCGGCAGATACATCTGGGTTGAGAACGGATCCTTGCGCCCGTCAACGTGACAAGCGAAGTTGAAATCCTCCACCAGTCCGCTGAACAGGAGCATTGACGATTTCAGTCCGTCGTTGTGTTCGTACACATACGCGACAGGTTGCCGGACCAGCCGGCGCATGGATTCCTCGGCCGGGAAGTCGTTGTTGAATCCGGGCCGCGATGGCTTCAACGTATGGCTCCGGCAAAGGGCCGAATCCATCAACTCCCGGGACCACACCCCGTCCTTCATCGCCTTCCAAAAATTCTCGCCGCGATAGGCTTGCATCCATTTCACGCCTGTCTCGCCGCCTTTGCGCCGCTCCACCATGCATTGGAGCGTCTCCAGCGCATGGAAGTCGTAGCTGTCCACGCCGCCATACGCCACACAAACGGCCTCGCGCACCTTTGCGTTGACCGGCATTTCCACTGACGGCGTTCGCCAGGTTACGGGCAGGCTCGATCCCGCCATCAGCGGGAATTTCATGCGCAGGCTGGTATCGTACATCTCCTTGGCCCAGTCCCAGTTCCAAGACAGATGCTTGTCGTTGAACACGGGCACGGCGCGTCTGGAAGCGTCGAAAACTTTAACGATTTCCTTGAAAAACTCATATCGCGGATACTTGGTCTGCCGCTTTTCATTGCGATCATAGCGGCCATGCTCGCCGATGAGCAGCACGCCATCCACGGCGAGTTTCCCCGTACCGAGCGTCAGGGCCTCCGCGATAGACGGATATATCTTCATCGAAGGCACTTCCTTCGCGCGGCCGCGGCTGAGGTCCGTGTCTCCGGCCTGGTCCACCCAGATCGAGACCAGATCAAAGGGCGGCATGTGGTGGGTCCCGTTCCAGCCGTAGCCGAACAGGAAGCGATCGACAATGTGCTGGGAGTGCGAAAACTTGAAGTACGTGGTGCAAATCGCCGCGATCTTCTGCCGGCCGATTTGCGCGGCCGGCGCCACTAATGGCGCGCCGGCAAGGACTGCTCTTCTGGAGATCATATAAACCGCAAGCCTAACACGCCATGCGCTACGCTTTCTATATTCGGACTGCCTGCCTCATCTTTGCGTTGATTGCGGCGGCTCAAGCGGAGCCTCGAACATTTCAACGGGTACTGCCGCTTGAACCGAAGGGCGAGACTTCGGCGGGCGTCAGCCTGGGTGATATCGACGGGGATGGCGACCTGGATATTGTCCTCGCCAAGGGCCGCCACTGGCCGCTCGCCGATGTCATTCTGCGCAACGACGGGAAGGGCCGCTTCGCCACGGAGACGTTGAGCGAGGCTCCCGACCGCACCTATTCCGCGGCACTCGCAGATCTTGACGGGGACGGCGATCTTGACATCGCTGTGAGCAACGACAAACCCGACAAGAAGTTAATCTATAGGAACGACGGTAAAGGTCATTTTCGACTGGCGGGAACCTTCGGTGATCCCAACTGGACGACTCGCTACATCACTGTCGCCGATCTGAATGGCGACAAACGGCCAGACATACTGGTTGCCAATCGCAACGGGTCACAGGCGCCTGGTCCGAGCTACTTTTGCCTGAACGATGGGCACGGTGGATTTCCAAAATGCAGGCCGTTGCCCGCGGAGTCGGCGACGATTATTGTTGCCGCCGATTTCGATGACGATGGTTTCACCGACGTCTTTATCCCGCATCGCGATGGCGGCCAAAGCACGATTTTCTGGAATGACGGCAGGGCGAACTTTGCCGTTCGAACCCCGTTCGGCCCGGCGCATTCGAATATTCGGGCGGCCGCGGCGGGCGATGTGGATGGCGATGGGAAATTAGACATCGTGACCGGCGACGAGGAGACCGGGTTGTTTGTGTTTCGCAACGAAGGCGGCCGCGAATTTGCCGCGCCAACGGCGATCGGAGCGAAAGGTGTAACGCCGTATTCGATCGCCTTAGGGGACATGAATAAGGACGGACGAATCGACATTGTTGTTGGCAATGTGAAGGCCCCTGGGTATGTCTTCTTCAAGGAGCAAAACGGCTTTCATGAAACCCGGTGGGGCGACGGCGCGGGCGATGTTTATGGCGTGGCGCTTGGCGATCTGGACGGCGATGGATGGCCCGACATAGCCGCCGCGCGCTCCGGGGCGCCTAACGCAGTGTGGTTCAGCGGGAGGAAATAATGGCGGATAAACAAGTTGCGCAGGTTCCGTGAATTTAGACAAGCAGGCCGGCGCGAATGGCGGTGCATCTGCCTTTGCCAAGGGGCCTGCTGCTTTCCATTGGTTGTGTTGCCGCGATCGCCGAATAAATTACGGCTTCACCACACTACCGTCCACCCCGCGGTCAAGCCGGTATGGTCCGCCGCTCGGATTCGCCGTTAGCGGGAACTTCGCCGCGATCGCTTCATCGATGTCGATCCCCAGGCCGGGCTTTCCATTGCTATAGAGGTAGCCTTTGCGAATCTCCGCGGTTCCCGGCATCATTTCGTAAACCGCTGGAGGGAAGTGATTCTCTTCCTGAATCCCGAATCCGGGGCTGGAAATATCGACGTGGTAGGCGGCCAACTGATTCACCGGATCGTTCTCTCCACCTTCCTGGAACGCGGTTTTCGCACCATAAATTTCGCACATCGTCGCCAACTTCTTCGCGGGTGTAATGCCGCCAATGCCGGAGACGCGGCAGCGCACAAAATCGATTAGACGGTCATGGATGAGGGGCAAGTATTCAAACGGGTGCGTGAACAACTCGCCCACGGCCTGCGGCGTCGTGCAAACCTGCCGGATATGTTTGTACCAGGCGAGTTGCTCGGGGGCCAGAACGTCCTCGACAAAGAACATCTGCAGCGGTTGCAGCCGACGGCAGAATTCGGCGGCGTTCATTCCCGTAAGGTGGGAATGCACGTCATGGCACAGCTTTGCTTCGAAGCCCACCTTCGCGCGGACCTGTTCAAACATTTTCGAGACGCGCTCCACATACACTTCTTCGTCAAATACCTGACCTGTCCGTCCCCCTTCGGGCCGCGAACCCTGGCCCGCGGGAAGGAAGCCCCCGCCGCCATACGCACCGAATTGAACGCGGATGTGCCGGTATCCAGACGCCAACGACTTCAGCACCGCTTCCGAAGCCGCCGCTGCGTCATTGCCGCCGACATGGTCATAACAGGGCACCGCGTCGCGCACCTTGCCGCCAAGCAGGTCGTAGACCGGCATTCCGGCGCGCTTGCCTTTGATGTCCCATAGGGCCATGTCCATCGCGCTCAAAACATTGTTATTCACCGGTCCATTTCGCCAGTAGGTCTTCAGGTGCGAACTTTGCCACAGATCTTCAATCTGGTCCGGATCCTTGCCAATCAGCCATGGCTTCAGATGGCTTTCCAGGGCCGCGATCACCGCTTCAGTCTGGTACGCATTGTTGGCCGAGCCGATACCGTACAGCCCCGGCTCCGATGTGATGATTTTCAGGAACACCCAGCGGTAGCGAGCGCCGCCTGTTGTCTTGATTATCTTCACGTCCCTGATGGTCAACCGCGGCAGGCCCGCCGTCTTTCGCGCCACCTCCTGCGCCGCGGCCGCCGGCATTGCCAGCAGTGTTTTCACCAGATCTCTGCGATTCATACATAGGATCTTATCCGCAATCCCGGACGGAATGTGGGATGGAAATTTCAACCGTAGGGGTCCCTGTCGCTGCTATCCTGATTGGTGGTGCAATCCACGATTCCCACAGCAACACAGCGTTACTGCCGTTCCTTGGGACGGATATTTCTGCTTTTGTTGCTGACGTGCTTCTCGTTAGGCGTTGAAGAATCCGAGCAGGAATGGGGTGGGTTCCAGAGATCGAAGTCTGGTTTGGAGAGTAGCCGGCGAGGGCGAATCAATCGCCATGTGCCCGCCGCTCATCATTTTCATGGGGGCGCGAATGGATGGGACGAACCGGGCGACGCATTCGTCTTCGATGTAGCGAGCGTCCATCCAACCGCGCCCTGCCTTGCCGCCGCGGGCACCCCTGTCGAATTGCGGCCGGGCTGTGCTCCGGACGGCACGTCCGCGTCCGAATTTGGTCGCGCTCCTCCCCTCCCTCTCCTCTAAATCAAGCCATGCAGGCGCCCCGGTCCATAATGCCGGAGCGGTGCGTTTAATTGACCAGTTTTGAGGGAGATTTTATGAAGTACCAGTTTAGCGGCGATATCTTGCCGTCGATCATCGTTTTCCTGGTGGCGCTGCCACTTTGTATGGGAATTGCTATCGCGTCCGGGATGCCCCCGGCCGCCGGGTTGATTACTGGAATTATTGGAGGGATTGTTGTTGGGACGATTGCCGGCTCTCCATTGCAGGTTAGCGGCCCGGCAGCCGGTCTGGCGGTCCTGGTAGCGCAAATTGTCCAGGAGCATGGCGTGAACGCGCTGGGCCCGCTGTTGGTTGTCGCGGGGCTCATTCAGATCGGCGCGGGTATGCTCAAGGCCGGCCAATGGTTCCGGGCAATATCGCCCGCGGTTATTTACGGGATGCTCAGCGGCATCGGGATTTTGATCTTCGCCAGTCAGTTCCACGTCATGCTGGACGACACCCCGCGCAGCAATGGCGTCGTCAACCTCGTCACGATTCCCGGCGCGCTCTATAATGACTTTTTCAATCCCGACGGATATGCGCAGCATCATGTACCGGCCATGCTAGGACTTCTCACTATTGTGAGTTTGATTCTCTGGAACCAGTTCCGTCCCGTGGCTTTGAAGATGATTCCCGGGGCCTTGATAGGCGTAGTACTGGCGACGCTTGTCGCGTTGTTTATGGAAGCCAAAGTGAACTATGTCAACGTTCCGGCTAATCTCCTGGCGGCCGCCAATTGGCTGACGATCGATAGCCTCGCGATCCTATCCAATAAAAGCGCGCTGATCGCCGGGCTTACTATGGCGTTCGTCGCCAGCGCTGAGACGCTTCTGTCCGCCGGCGCCGTCGACCGAATGCACGACGGCCCGCGCAGCGATTACGACCGAGAGTTGCGCGCCCAAGGTGTCGGCAATATTCTTTGCGGAATCGCCGGAGCGCTGCCGATGACCGGTGTCATCGTTCGCAGTTCGGCAAATGTTCAGGCGGGAGGAAAGACTCGGTGGTCGGCGGTTATGCATGGGCTTTGGATACTCGCATTCGTAGCCGCGGCGCCGTTCATCCTGGAGCGCGTGCCGGTCGCCTCGCTGGCGGGCATCCTGGTTTTCACGGGGTATAAGTTGGTCGATTGGAAGAATGCCAAAGCGCTGTCCAAATACGGCCAGATGCCGATTTGGATTTTCGGCGCCACGGTGGCTGGTATCGTCGGCATCGATCTTCTTACAGGCGTCATCCTCGGCATCGTGCTGTCCTTCGGCAAGTTGATCCAGACTGCTTCGCAGATCGATATATGGGTGGAAACCGGAGCCGCTCAGGATCGGGCTGACGTTCACATATCCGGTTCAGCCACCTTCGTTAAGCTCCCTGTAATTGCGCAGACCTTTGAAAAACTGCCCCGCAACATCAGTTGCCACGTCCATTTCGCCGAGCTGGTCTCGATCGATCACTCCGTGATGGATCTGCTCACCAATCTGGAGGATGAGTTTGAGAAGGGCGGCGGCCGGTTGGTAACCGAATGGGACCATCTGCACGACCGTCACGAAAATCTGATCCGCGGCACGCAGCAACAACAGGAAAGCAAGGTTCAACGATGAGTTCCAGCGCGGACCCTGGAGGGCGGCTGCTGGCGATCGTTAACCATCAGGCGCATTTCCTGCCCGCGCAAGGACCCATCGGCGTTTTTATTCACCAGAATACGCTGCACGCGTTTCAACACCTGCCGTTCGAACAGGCAGTGACGGAGGCGGCGAAACTCTTCGGAACGGAACCGTACATGACTGGCGCCGCGTTCCGGCAGGCGATTGCCAGCGGCCGCATAAAGCCCGCGGATATCGACGCGGTACTCGCGAATGAACCGGAAGTCGAGTTGTGGCCGTCCGGACTTACGATACGCGAATTACGCCGGACTATGCTGTTGCCCGGGGCGCGGGAGTTTTCGCCGGAGACGATCGAGTGGGAGGTACGCGAAGGTGGAATTCTCGACGATTTCCGCGGCGATCTGACGCCGGACGCTCGTGCCGCCCTGACTTCGGACACGCCCGCGGACCTGTTTCGCTTTTGTCTTTCGCACACGGCGAGCGCCACGGAATCTCCGTCCCGGCCCTTGCGTCCTCGCGATGGCGTACGGGCGGCCACGGGCGTCGACATTGACGATCTGGTGCGGCCGCTGTTGATCAAGTTGTGCGGAGCGTTCCTGGATCAGGGGCTCGCCTTCTGGTCGATGCCGCACCGCGCGGAGGGTTTTTGGCAGGCGAGCAGACGGCTCCTCAGTCAGCCGATGGCGCCGCAAGCTCACGGGCTGCGGCGGTTGAGCGAGTATGCCCGGATGAGCGCGACCTGGGACGGAATCGAAGCGGTGAAGAAGTTTCTCGGTCTGCTTGGCGTAAACGAGGACGAATGGGAATCAGTGATTCAAGCGGAACTGCAGGCTCTTCCGGGTTGGGCCGGACTGATGCACCAACTCGAATCCGACCCCGCCTTGGCCCCGCATGAGCCGGTGCCGGCGTCGCTGATGGACTTTCTCGCGGTCCGTCTACTCTTGACTACGGCGGCCACGGCCAGTGCGGTTGCGGAGCCTTCCAACTGGCGCCGCGAACTGCCGCCGGCAACCGATCCGGAGGCCGCACGGCTGGCCCTTGCGGCGACAAGTTTCGATGTTTTCCAACTCGCCGGGCTTCCCTCTCGGCTGTTGTCGGCGCTTGCGCCGGGGGATCTCCGGAACGTTTTCCAGACCATTGAGAACTTCGGCGACTGGGAACGCCGTCTGGTCCTGCACCTCGCTTATGAGGGACGCCACGCCCGGCGGATCCTGTTGCCGCTCGCTGCACATCGCAGGCAAGGGTTGGCGGAGCGGCCCGAGCGAATCGCCGCCCAAGTGATCTTTTGCATTGACGAACGCGAGGAGGCGATCCGGCGTCATTTGGAGGAGGCCGATCCGGAGAATGAAACGCTGGGCTTCGCGGGTTTTTTCTCCGTCGCGATGAACTATACCGGAATTGATGACGCGCACGGCGTGGCGCTCTGCCCGGTTGTAGTCAAGCCGCAACACGCCGTGAAGGAGCGGCCGGCGCCTGGTCACCACCAGACGTACGCGCGGCGCCAGGCGGTGCGCCGGTGGATGGCGTGGAATTCTCACAACTGGTTCAACACTTCGCGTACGATGTTGCGCGGCTGGCTGGGTACGGCTGGCCTGGGACTCTTCACGATCTTTCCGCTGGCAGGCCGTGTGTTGAGCCCGCACGGGTTTGGCCGGCTGGTGAAATGGCTGAATGATTCCGTGGCGCCACAACCTCGCACGGAACTGGCCTTCACGCGCGATCACAGCAGCCAGCACGGGGCGAGCCATGGATTGTTGCAGGGTTTTGCACTGGAAGAGCGCGTGGATCGCGTGGCCGCCGTGCTGGGCACTACCGGATTGAAGCGCGGGCTGGCGCGATTGATCGCCGTGCTTGGCCATGGCTCAACGAGCCTCAATAATCCTCACGAATCGGCGCACGACTGCGGCGCCTGCGGTGGACGCCGGGGCGGTCCGAACGGTCGACTGCTGGCGGCGATGGCGAACGACCCGAAGGTGAGAACTTTACTTCGCGATCGCGGCATCCTGATTCCCGATGACACGTGGTTTATCGGCGGCTATCACGATACCTGTAACGACGATGTGGATCTCTTCGATCTGGACGCCGTCCCGTCGACGCACGCGCCGGATCTGATGCGCCTGCGTGACGCCTTGGATCGAGCCCGCGCCATGAGTGCCCACGAACGGGCCCGCCGGTTTGAAGCGGCGGCTTGGGGCCTCGACGCCGCTGGCGGTCTGCGGCACGCGCAGGAGCGCGCCGAACATCTCGCCGAGCCTCGGCCCGAATATGGCCACTGCACCAATTCCGTTTGTATCGTCGGGCGACGGTCTTCGACGCGCGGACTATTCCTTGACCGCCGGGCGTTCCTGGTCTCCTACGACGCCGATCAGGATCCGCAGAACGCCAGCCTCGCCGCCCTGCTCGGCGCCGTAGTTCCAGTTTGTGGCGGCATCAGTCTGGAATACTTCTTCTCTTTCGTCGACAACGAAGGCTACGGCTGCGGCACCAAACTTCCGCATAACGTTACCGGTCTGATCGGCGTGATGAACGGCTATGAGAGCGACTTGCGAACGGGTCTGCCGTGGCAGATGGTGGAGATTCATGAGCCTGTGCGCATTCTGTTTGTTGTGGAATCGTCGCCGGATCGCGTCTTGGAAACCATGCGGAAGAACCCGTTGGTCTGGGAGTTCCTGGCGAACCGCTGGATTCGCCTGGCGGTGATGGAACCCGCCGGCGGTCCGCCGCTGTTGTACCGGGACGGTGTGTGGGAACCGGTTACGGGCGACGATGAGGAACTCCCCGTCGCGCCCTCGTCGGCGTCGTGGTACGCGGGCAAGCGCGAACATCTTCCGGTGGCGCGGATTCTGAATGAAAAAACGATGGGAACCGCTGCATGATGGAAGCGTTGCTCATGGCTATCGTCGCCATCCCCGGCGTGACGTTCCTGGCTCTCAGCCTGATGTGGCTCGTTGGGTGGGCGCCCCCGGAACGTTTCGTCGCCCGATTGACCTCCGCCGGCTTTGTGCTCATTACGATGGGCGTCGCCTTGCTAACTTGGTTGATGCTCGCCTCAGGCACGGTCAGCGTTCGAGTCCCGCTTGGCAAGTGGTTTCACGCCGGTGACTACCAGTTTCCGCTGGCGATGCTTGCCGACCGGCTATCGCTGCCGCTGGTGGCGATGACGGCCGTACTGGGCGGTATCGCCGGGTCCTTCTCCGTGCGCTATGTTCACCGGGATCGCGGCTTCTTTCAGTTTTTTCTGCTGTTAAACCTGTTCACATTTGGCGCGCTTACGGCGTTCACCGCGGGTTCCATCGACCTGCTTATCGGCGGTTGGGAGATCGTCGGCGTGACCTCGGTGCTGTTGATTGCATTCTTCGGTGAGCGGCCGGAACCCGCCCGCAATGCGGTGCGGGTGTTCGCCAACTACCGTATCGCCGACATCGGATTGTTGCTGGCGAGCTTCGTCCTACATCACGGCGGATCCACACTCTTCACGCCCCTGCTTCCAGGCGAATGGCCGGAACAAACATCGAGGCTCTCCGGTCCGGAAGTTATGGCCGCCGGATTTCTGCTGTTGATTGCCGCTTCCGGAAAGTCATCGCAAGGGCCATTCGCCGGTTGGCTGCCGCGCGCCATGGAAGGGCCCACGCCGTCGAGTTCTATTTTCTACGGAGCCGTCTCCATTCATCTCGGCGCCTACCTGCTGCTTCGTTTCGAACCTGTCATTCAGGCGGCGCCGGCCGTGGCGATGACCACCACTGCCGTCGGTCTGCTGACGGCCCTTATGGCCACCGTCGCCAATCGCGTTGCGACCGACGTAAAGACATCGCTGGCCTTTGCCTCCATGACCCAACTCGGCCTGATATTTGCCGAAATCGGTTTGGGCTTTCCGCGGTTGGCGCTGTTTCATATTCTGGGGCACGCCGTGCTCCGGACGTTTCAACTCCTCCGTGCGCCATCCATGTTGCACGACCATCACAAGATGCATGCGGCGGCGGGCGGGGAACTGGGGCAAACCGGCGCACTGCTGAATGGCCTGCCCGCCGGGTTGCGGCTCTGGCTGTATCGATTCGGGTTGGAACGCGGATATTTTGACGCATGGATCGAACGTCTTGTCGTGATACCGGTGCTGTGGCTGGCTCGAGTGATTGGCTGGACTCCGTTCGGGACTGGGCAGAAGGCCTGATGTTCCGGCTCGATTCGCTGGCATTGGTTTCGATGGGCTCGTTTGTAATCCTTTGGGCTATAAGCGTCGCGGCCGCGCCCCGCCGGGACCGGGAGCAATCCGGACTGTGGGAACTCATTTGTTTGCTTGCAGGCACGCTGATGGCTTACGCCGCGGCCGACATCTATATGTTTCTGGCCGGCTGGCTCCTCACTGTCTGGCCTTACCGGCGAGGTGATCAGCTCCGCCCCCGGCTCGCGCTTGCCGCCGCGACGGTACCGCTTGCCGTTGGTGCGGCATTGTTAACGACGCCCGAATATTCGTCTATCGCTTTTGGCGCATTCGTACTGGCCATCCTGCTTCGGAAGGGTATTTTCCCTCTCCACTTTTGGACCCTCGACGCCTTCGAACATCTCCGGCTGCCCGCCTTGGCTTTGCTCCTCAACAGCCATTTGGGCGGATACCTCTTAATACGTTTCGTCATCCCCGCCTTTCCCGCGTTGGCCGCCGAATGGCTGCCCGTGGTGAGTTGGCTGGCGCTAAGCACATCGGTTTTAATGGCCGTCGCGGGTCTTGCCGAAGCCCAGCCGCGCCGTATATTGGGTCTGTTGTGGCTGAGCCAGGGATCTTTCGTTCTAGCCGGGCTGGCGACGAAGACGCAGGAAGGGATCACCGGGGCATTAATTCATTGGTGGGTGGTGGCCTTCGCGATGACGGGCTTGATTTCCGTTTACCGCTCTCTGGAGGCACGGACCAGCAGTATTCGTTCGCGAAGTGGCTTCCAGGGGCTCGGCGCCCACGCGCCTCGACTGGCCGTGTTCTTCGGCGTCTGCGGCTTTGCTCTCGTCGGCCTGCCCGGCACCCTTGGATTCGTGGCGGAAGATCTTCTCTTCCACGGCGCGCTGAAGGCCCATCCACTTCTGGGCGTCGCACTGCCGTTGGCGACGGCCCTCAATGCCATTACGATGCTGCGGCTGTTTGTCACGCTTTTCATGGGCAGGCGGGCGATCCATGTGCCAAAGATTCCGGACGCTCTGCCCGCGGAACGAATCGCCTTCACTGCGGTCGTCGTACTGCTGGTCTTCGGCGGTTTGGCGCCGGCATTGTTGATTGCGTTGCGTGATCCGTCGGCAGTGGCGCTTGCGCGGCTGCTTTCCGGACAGTAGCCAATTTGAAAATGGAAAGCGACTCGGGCGAGATCACACGGCTTAGGGAAGCGGTTCCGCCGGAGCTCAAGTGCCGCACGGCAGGAATCCAAATGCTTCGCCGCGACTGCTACGGCCGTGTTGTGCTCCGCCTCAGCTTGTTCGCTCTCGCCTATTTAGCTCGACGGGATGAATTGTTTCATCGAGACTGATCGCTGAAATCTCGATACGGAGGCGGCAGGGCAGTCCGATCAGCACTGCGAGATACTAAGCACGTTCCCGTCTGGATCCTTGAACCATGCCACCTTCGCCGACCCATCCGGCGCCGTCCAAATTCCGGCCTCATCCTGTTCGATGAACGTGTATTTCTCGAGTGTCACTCCCGCCTTCACCAACGCCGCGCCGGTTTCGGCAATGTCCGCCACATTCCATCCGACGATGGTATGCTCCGCCGGTTTGTGTCCCGTCATGATCGTCACCCGAAGCATAATGCCATTCGCGTCGAATACGACGGCATACTCGTCCTGGCTCACAAATCGCAAGCCAAGAGTCTCACCGTAGAACGCCTTCGCGCGCGCCGCGTCCGTCGCAATAATGAAAGCCAGTAAGTCGCAGGATCCAAGCATCTCAATAGTGTAGCGAACGCCGCTTCAAGTTCCTGGCTGGTCACCCGGATGCAGAATCTCCCCGCTCTGCTGCTATCAGCGCCCAGGCGCATTCTGATATGTTGCAGAACATGGCTCTGCAGGAGCCTATGAGTTGCCGGGACACGTCCACCGGCCACCGTTGAATCGTCGTCTACGGGGGGAGCGATGCGGGCGGTTCGCGGAACGGCTTCAGCGAGCCGCGAAGCGGCGGCGCAATTCGTCGGCAACGTTCAAGACTACCCGAAGGTGTACTTCGTCTGACCGGGGTTCTGTGGTCTCTACCACCGCCAGCACTCGCTTGCCATCCGGTGCAATGTCAAAACTGGGGACAATACCCACGTCCGCCAACTGCTGCCCGGACCATATTAGGGGCGTATCGGGCACGAACGAGTCCCCCTTCACTGTATAGCGCACTACCCTTATCCGGCGATCCGCCGCACCGCGATAAAATATCGCCTGGCAATCGCGGCACCACACTGGCGACGCTATTTTTTTGTTCGAAACCTGCCAACGTCCGTTCCTCACAGGCTCGCCACGTGAGAACGGCACGACGTAAAGTTCAACCTGTCCCGATTCATCAGAGCCGTGGGCCATCCATCGCCCGTCCGGCGAAATAGAGGGTGCGGCCTGTATGCCCGGGCGGCGAACCATCGCTTTCGCCTGGCCCACTCGAAGCGTGCCGGGGGTTCGCTCCAAGGGCGCCACCCAAACGTCGGTGCCCGCCTCCAGGTCGTTTCGATGAAACGCCAGCCACTCGCCGTCCCGGGATATGGACCAGGGCACGGAATTCCGCTCGGCTGGAGTTAGGCGCTCTTGTTTTCCACTACCATCCGACAAAACAAAGGCTAGGGCTCCGTTAGAGGAAAACATCAAAAACTTCCCGTCCGGAGTCCAAACGGGGCAACATTTTGGCTCGCCACCGAATGTGAGCCGCGTCATCGTGCGATGCGTGAGGTCAAAGGTCCATAAGTGCGCCTGGCCTTCCGATGAGATCGTCAATGCGACATGCTTCCCATCGGGCGATAGCCGCGGTGTGATGTATCCGCCCGGCTTCAATCCAACCGATTCCTTAACGCCCGACGGATCCAGCCATACCAAATCCCGCTTGGCTCCCGCCGCTCCCTTTCGATAAACCAACGTTCCGGAGGGCGCAACGTCGAAGTCGGCGCCGTGCACGTGATCGCGTGCAACGCCCTCCACCAGGGGGGAGGGCGGCCCGGTCAACTCGCCCCGGCCGAGATCCACCGGCGCGGCGAGCAAGTCGCCGCCCTTGGAGTAAACCAGCTATCCTCCCGGCAAATAGCGCCCGCCTGCGGAGCCCTTCACGATCGTCCGTGCGGGGCCTCCACTGGGAGGCAACAGACGCAGTGAATCCAAAGCGATCCCATCCCCGGCGATGAACAGCGTTCCCTTCCCCCCGGGCAGCACTTGCGGCAGACGATGGTTTGTTACGCCTTCGACATCCCCCTTCACGTCCGTGAACGGTTGCGGTGGGCCGCCCGAGGCCGGAACGCGCCACAACCCGCCACTGTTATTCAAGGAAGCAATGATGTGGTCATCCTCACCCCAGCTTGCACCGCCACCTAGGGGCCCCGCGCACAATGTCACTGGAGCGCCGCCTTCTCTGGCAATTTTCATGAGTTTGCGGCCGGCAAAGTATCCCACCCAGCGTCCGTTGGGAGAAAAAATGGAAACGACGCGCCTTCCGTGCCCGCTAAGTGAGTGATTATTGTCTCGTCCAGCCGCCGGATTCCCAGTCCCGTCTTCGTACTGAAGACAAGGTGTGTGCCATCCGAAGAAATAGCGGGTTGTGAAACCGGGTCGCCAATATCGAGCTCCAGTTGTACCAGCGGCCGGTCTTCGGCGGCTCGCGTCATACGCCACGCCAACAAAACAACGGCCACGCCGGTAATAGCTAAAGCTGCGATCACCCACTTGGGCAGCGGTCGCGGTTTGGTAACGGCCGATTCGGCTTGCGCGACGGGCACGGAAGGCGTCCGCGCCTTCGCTGCTTCCTCCGTGACTGGCGCGATGAAGCGGTAACCCTTTCGGGCGACAGTCTCTACATACAGCGGCTGGTCAGCCGAGTCGTTTAACGCCAGGCGAAGTTTGGCCACGGCAGCGTTCAAGCTGCGTTCAAAGTCGACAAATTCATCGGCCGCCCACAGGTGATCGCGCAGTTCCTCGCGGGTTACCAGTTCCCCAGGCTGCTTCAAGAGCATTTCGAGAATACGCACCGCCTGGTCCGGAACCCGCACGCAATCCCGCCTTTGTGCATCTCGCCCGTCGGGAAATTCACGGTATAGGGTCCGAAGCGGAACATTCGCACTAATCATACAGTAGCGATGTCGAGATCGTTGCCGAGCCTAACCCGCTTATTTCCAATCGGGTAGCCGGTGGTGGACAAACGGCGAACAAATGGCCGCCAACCCTCGCATTCCGCGGGTAAGCTCCGCGCATGATGTTTCGCGCTGCTGTGTTCCTGCTGATGGCTTTGCGCCCGGTCGATGCGGCCGTGTCTCCCAGATCGCATTGTGGTGGTCCGGAAACTCTGAAAGGTGACATGGCTTTCGCAGAAGGGCGCCATGCGGCAGCGGCCCAGGCTTATGAGGCTGGCCTTACCAGTCGACAATCGACGCCCACTGGCGCCGATGATGGGACTATTCCTTGTCTGATGGACCGCCTGGCAACGGCGTTGAGCAGGATGGGAAAGTGGAAAGACGCAATATCGTAGTCGCTTCGCGCTCTCGAGCTTAGTCGAATCCTGCCACCGAACCAGACGACCGTGATCCTCGCCAACAACGCCGCCGGGTTTTATTTAGAGGCTGGCGATCTGATCGCGGCGGAGCACTGGGCGCGGGAAGCAGTCCGGATTGCGGCTGAAACTTATCCCCAGGATCACCCGGACCTCCAGTTGATCTGGACGACACTTGCCAGCATCCATGCCCTGCGCGGTGATCTGGATCGAGCCGAGCCTCTATTCCGGAGCGCCTTATTCAACATTGAGAAAAACCTCGGCCCGGACCACGTGGAAGTCGGGCTCGCCGCCGCGAATCTCGGGGAAGCCTACCGTCTGCAGCATCGTCCGTTGCAGGCGATTGCGATGTTTAGAAAGGCCATCTCAGTTTTTGAAATTACCCCTGCATTGGCAAGCCGTCAGATTCTGTTGGCCCGTTCGGGTCTAATGGTCTCCTTGGTTGAAACAGGAAGGGAAGCGGAAGCGGAGCCGCTGGCGACGGACATTCTCAGCAAATTGGATCGGGTGTTCCCGGTCGACGATCCGACTCTTGCGACGATACTGCACAATGTTGCCGTTGTGCGGCTGAGTCAGCGGGACTTTGTTGGGGCTCGCACCCTTTGCGAACGTTCGCTGGCGATTCTGGAAAAACTCTTCGGCGATGAGTCTTCCCGTATGATCTCGACGCTGCGAACCTACGCCGCCATCGCCCGGTCCGCCAAGGACAAGGTTAAGGCCAAGAGTATCGACGCTCGAATAATGCTTCTGTTGCGTTCCACCGATCGTAGATAACGCAAGGAGCTTTGATTCCCCCGCGCCCTGCTCCTGGCCCGAGCGGCGAGCCGGATTCGCACTTCTTTGTGCCCGGTGCCGGCCTCCTCCGCCACCCGCTCGAATCCGTGTGAGCGTGCGCCAAAATTGCGGAAGACCGGCGGGCGGTTTCGTGTGAGCGGTTCAGTCCTTTTGAAACACGATGAGTATTCTGCCGGGCTTAAAAGCAAGCGCAAAAAATCGCTGTTTCCAGTGCCCCCGTCGCCTCAGGCAAGCTGTCACTTTGCAGATTGTGTGGTGCTCCGTTTTGCACGCTACCCCTAATACGACAACGCCCCATCCAGCGTAGAATTGAAATACCCGCTTCCGGCCGATTCAAACATCAAGCCGGGACCAAGACGTTCCCCGCCCGCTCGACGCGAATTTTCACAGTACTGAAGGAGTTCGGAATGGCCATCAACAGACGACATTTTTTCTACGGCAGCCTGCTTGCCGGCGCGGTCCCCGCCGCGGCAGCCTCGCTCAAGTCCATGGGGTATAAATCCCCGAATGAAAAGTTGAACTTCGCCGCCATCGGCTCCGGCGGCCAGGGCGCCAGCAACATCCGCGCCGCCTCGCCCACCGAAAACATCGTCGCCCTCTGTGACGTCGACGATCGCCGCGCCGCCGAAACTTTCAAGAACTTCCCCAAAGCCCCCACCTATCGCGACTTCCGCCAGATGCTCGATAAGGAAGCCAAGAACATTGACGCCGTCATCGTCGCCACCCCCGATCACATGCACGCCACCGCCGCCATGTGGTGCATGGAACGCGGCAAACACGTCTATGTCCAAAAGCCCCTCGTGCGTACCGTCTGGGAAGCCCGCCAGATGCGCGAAGGCGCGGCGAAATACGGCGTAGCCACACAAATGGGGAACCAGGGCTACTCCAATGAAGGCACCCGTCAGTGCGCCGAAATCGTCTGGAACGGCGACCTTGGCAACGTCACCGAAGTCCACGCCTGGAGCGATCGTCCTCTCTGGCCCCAAGGCATCACACAGATTCCCGCCGAAGAGCCCGTACCCTCCACTCTCGATTGGGACCTCTGGCTCGGCGTCGCTGAAAAACGCCCATTCACCATGGGCGGCCGCACTGTTCCCGACCGCTGGGGCGGCTATTTCTATCAACCCTTTAGCTGGCGTGGCTTCTATGACTTCGGCGCCGGCGCGCTCGGTGACATGGCCTGCCACATCCTCGGCGCGCCGAACATGGCGCTCCATCTTTCCAAGCGCAAAATCGTCGGCGTGGAATGCATCAAGAAAGAAGGCGTCAGCCCCTTCCAATTCCCCAAGGCCTCCGTCATCCGCTTCGATTTCGCCGCCTACGGCGACATGCCCGCGCTTAAAGTCTTCTGGTACGACGGTCTCAAGGAAAGTCCCAAAATCGCCGGTGTTCCGGACGGCGAATGGGTCGGCGATCCGCCTTCCGTCCGTCCCGCTGCCGGCGCCCCTCCGCCGACCGGACAAGGCGGCCGGCGTGGTCCCGGTGGCGGTGCAGTCGCTGGCGCGGACTTCCGCTCCCCTGGCCGCGTCTACAATTCCTCGGACTTCGCAGCGCTGAAAGCCCCCGGCGTCGAACTCCGTTTCCCAACTCCTAATGGCAGCGTCTTCATCGGCGACAAAGGCCTCCTTACCACCGGTACATACGGTGAAGTGACGCGCCTTCTCCCCGTCGAAAAGATGAACGACTACAAGATGCCCGCGCCGCTCCTCACCCGCTCCCCCGGTCACATGCGCGACTTCATCCGCGCCTGCAAAGGCGGCGACCCGGCCTGTTCTAACTTCGAAGTCTCCTCCCCCTTCGTCGAATGGATGCTCCTCGGCGTCATCGCGCTGCGCCATGAGGGCAAGCTCGAATACGACCCGGAGAAGATGCGCATCACCAATAACAGCGATGCCAATAAACTCCTGAAACCAACCTTCCGCAAAGGCTGGGAGTTTCACACCGTCAAGTCATAATTCTCCGGCGGACACGCATGGCCCCATCGCGGTATGGGGCCATGTACAATAAGCCGCGTATGAAGTCCGCCATGTTCTTCGCAATCTTCAGCATCCTCGCCGCCGGCGCGGAAGTACGAATGAAACTTCCCAACGGCAAGTCCGATCTCGCCGCCGGGAAGAAACTCTTCGAACACCACTGCGGTTTGTGCCACGGTCAACAAGGCGAAGGCGGTCGCGGACCCGTCCTGGCTAAGCCCGGACTCTCAAGAGCCCCCGACGACGCCGCTCTCGTCAATGTCATCGCCAATGGCCTCCGCGGCACCGAAATGCCCGGCGCCGACGCCATGTCTGAACGTGAAGTCCGCCAAACCGCCGCCCACGTGCGCTCGCTCGGAAAACTGCGAAGCGAACCCGTTCCCGGCGACGTCGCAAAAGGCGCCGAAATCTATCGCGGCAAAGGCGGCTGCGCGAACTGTCACGCCCTAAAAGGGGATGGCGGCATCGCCGGCCCTGGCTTGGCCGGCATCGGCGGACGGAGAAGCGCCGCCTATCTGCGCGACTCCCTCACAACCCCCGATTCTGACCTCCCTGACGGCTACCTTCTGGTCACCGCAACACCGAAAGCGGGACCCCCAATAACCGGCGCCAGAGCCAACGAAGACTCCTTCTCCATCCAAATCCTCCACCCCTCCGGCCGCGTCCACTCTTTTTGGAAATCCGAACTCCTGGAAATAAAGAAACAACGCGGTAAGTCGTCCATGCCCTCATACAAAGCAACCCTAACGGACAACGAACTTACCGGCCTCGTCGCCTTCCTCGCATCGCTCAAGGAGGAGAAATGAAAGCTCTGTTCCTGCTCATCGCCCCGCTGCTCGCGGCGCAGGTCAGGGTCCCTTTTGAACGGATCCGCGACGCCGGTAAGGAACCCGGCAACTGGCTCACCTATTCCCGCGACTACTCCGGCCAGCGCTACTCCCCGCTCGATCAAATCAACAGCGCCAACGTCGCCAAACTCCGCGTTGCCTGGATGTCTCAGGCCGACGAAGCCGACACGGTTCAAACCTCCCCCATCGTCGTCGATGGCATCCTGTTCATCACCAAACCGCCGAACATCGTCGAAGCCCTCGACGCCCGCACCGGCCGGTCCCTCTGGACCTACCGCCGTGACATCCCCAGCGACTTCCGTGGTTGCTGCGGCAAAGTCAATCGCGGCGTCGCCATTCTCGGCGATTCCATCTTCTACGGAACCATCGATGCCCATCTCGTCGCTCTTGACGCCCGTACCGGCGCGGTCCGCTGGGACGTAACCCTAGCCGACCCCAAACTCGGCTACTCGGGCACCGGCGCGCCCCTCGCCATTAAAGACAAAATCATCGTCGGCATGGCCGGTGGTGAATTCGGAGTCCGCGGCTTCATCGACGCCTACGATGCCAAAACCGGCAAGCGCGCCTGGCGTTTCAACACCATCCCTGAAAAAGGCCAGCCCGGCAACGAAACCTGGGCGGGTGAAAGTTGGAGGACCGGCTCAGCTACCACTTGGGTCACCGGTGTCTATGATATCGATACCAACACCCTTTTCTGGGGCACCGGCAACCCCGGCCCGGACTGGAACGGCGACTCCCGCAAAGGGGACAATCTCTACTCCGACTGCCTCCTCGCCATCGACCCCGATACCGGCGCCAAAAAGTGGCACTTCCAATACACGCCCCACGACGTCAACGACTGGGACTCCACGCAGACTCCGATCCTCGCCGAGGGCCTCTTCCAAGGGCAAATTCGCAAAATGGTTGTTCTCGCCAACCGCAATGGCTTCTACTATTCGCTCGATCGCGACACCGGGAAATTCATCGCCGGCCGGCCGTTCGTAAAGCAGACCTGGGCGAAAGGACTCGATGAATCCGGCCGCCCCATGCGCCTCCCGAACACCACTCCGACCGCCGATGGCCTGCTGCTCTGGCCCAGCCTTGGCGGCGGTTCGAATTGGTATAGCTCGACATTCAGTCCGCAGACAAAGTTTTATTACGTCAACGCGAAGGAGCAAGGCGCAATCTATCTAAAGGGCGAAGCCGAGTTCAAGGCCGGCGCGTTCTTCAACGGCGGCGGCCAGCGTCGTTACAAAGGGGAAGATCCCTACGGCGCCGTGCGTGCTCTGGACGTCGCCACCGGTGAACTCAAATGGGAGTACAAACTCCACATGCCCTCTCACGCCGGTCTCATGACTACCGCCGGCGGACTCGTCTTCGGCTCCAACCAGTCGTCGTTCTTCGCGCTCGACGCCAAAAGCGGCGGACTGCTCTGGCGCTTCGAAGCGGGTGGGACAATTGTCGCCAACCCCATCAGCTACTCGGTCGACGGAAAACAATACGTGGCCATTGCCGCCAAACACAACCTCCTCGTCTTCTCCCTCGACTAAAATTCCTCCCAGGTCATCGCAAAAACACGATGCCCATTGGAAGAACGAATGATCAAAATACGCTTCGCTATATTTTGAAGTGCCGTCTCGGCCGCTTAGAATCGGTAGACCCGGAAGGGGCGGTCACCGCGTCGATCATGAATCAGGTCAAGGGGAACCGGACTTTGTCCGCAACATTCAACGGCTCCGATCCCTTTACGCTCACGATGACCGGAATTAGCCTCGCTTGCGGGGCCGTGGTTCCAATGACCGTTTCGATGCCAACGCCTTCTACCGGTCCGCCGAACGAAATGCCGCGATGATCCGCGCCGCCTGGGCGCGCAGTTCTTCCTCGGTTACGGCGTTGGACACTTGAACATGTTAACGCAGCGAACACAGCGTCCGTGCTTCGTCCCCTGACCGCCTGTCGCCGCCGCCCAGTCCAGACCAAATCGCCACCATGCCTTTTGAATCGGAAATTGGCCGCAAAGTTCGTTTGGCCACCAGGATGCAATAACAACTGCATGATTAAGCAACTGGTCACAGGCCTGATTCTGGCGGCAGGATTAGCGCTCACAGCATCCGCTCAAGTAGTCGTTCGAATTGGCCCGCCGCGGGCTCAGGTCGAACGGCGCCCGCAGTCACCCGGCCGGGGCTACGTCTGGGTCCAGGGCTATCAAAATTGGGACGGTAATCGGCACTCCTGGACTAACGGCCGCTGGGAACAGCCTCCGCAGGGCCGTCGACG
>Ga0105048_10004772_pt1 | contig 22004 bp, 31 predicted proteins | sample MAT05_FD_78382 | JGI IMG/M metagenome (GOLD analysis project Ga0105048, IMG submission 78382) | Freshwater microbial communities from Lake Fryxell liftoff mats and glacier meltwater in Antarctica - MAT-05 | ecosystem: Environmental > Aquatic > Freshwater > Ice > Liftoff microbial mat | place...
CGAACGGCCGTGCGCAGCAGCGCGTGCCTTGAGTCTGCGCTTCAGCGCCGGATCGAGCTGCCGGATCGTAATGCTGACGTGCGTCGCCATGTCCATCAAGCTACCGCCGTCGGCCCCCCGGTGCAATCAGTGCAATCACTTCGACGCGTGGTCGCAAATTCGCCGCGGGCGAACCGGATGACCTCGAGGTCGCGATCACCGGGCCTCTGTCGAGGCTGGGCGAGGCGGTGGCCCTCGCGACCTCTGTCATGAGTCAGTCTTGCTGGTGCTCCACGTCCTCGATCAACACCTGCACGGCCTTGCGAGCTTCGTCGAGCTCGCGCGCATCGACGGCGTCTCCGCAAAACACGGTTCGTTTCACGATCGTACGGGTTTGTGGGTCTTTGCCGCGGAGGACCGCATCGCCAACGAGCGGCGGCATCGTCGCGCTGATCGCGGCGACGACTTCTCCGTCGCGGAGGTAGAAGTCGTCGAGCTCGCCCGGACTGCAACAGCCTCCATTCCATGCGCTTCGAACGCGAAGGACGGTCGATCCCTCGGTCGCCGATGGACCGCGAAGCTCGTTGATGAACCCGCTCGTTGCATACTCACCCTGCACGTGACGGCGAACAGGAAGCGTTGGCGCGCGTTCGTCGATCATGGCGATGTACGCCTCGATCTCTTTGCATGTTGGCAACGAAGAGGTGATGGTCGTCGGTGAGGGCGCGGCGGGAGCGATCGGCGCGATGGATGGAGAAGCTGGTGGTGCTCCCGGCGTTGCTGGCAGACCGCACGCTGCAATCACAGCAAGCGGCATCGCCAGAAGAATCGGGACGTGGGATCGCGTCGACGGCTGCTACGGATGAGCCCGCGGTGCTGAAGGCTCTGACAGCCGAGATCGTCGCCGCCTTGTACGCCTTGCGAAAGAGACGACGACGGCTGCGTCGCTCAAAGGAATTGCCTCGGTCGGCGCAGGCCTGGCAAAAGCCTCGGCCGGCCTCGGAAAGATCTGATCGATCACCAACTCGGTGTCGGTCGTGATCATGTCCACGATGTGATTCGCCTGGATGTTCCTGGCGATGTGATGGATGAAGTAGACGAGGTACCCGAGGCTGAGCAATGCCAGCCCGACACCGGTCGAGACCGCCAGCGCTGGCACGCTGGGTGGGTCGGTACCGATCGCAGGCAGGACGAGCAGGCAATACACGAACGTGCCGACGAACACGCCGAGTGTCGTCTGACGTGCCTCGTCGCGCACGAACCGCGACACGATCGCGGTGAGAACTGCATGGAGGCGAGGCTGAGCGCCATTAGCAGAATCGAGCACACGATCGAGACCACGGTCATCATGCGGGAGGCGGTCGTCGCCAGCACCAGCTGGGCGGTCGACGGCTCTTGCCCGAACAGCGACAACCTGGCGGTCGCCGCCGCGATGCGAGGATCGAGGCGTTCGATGCGAGGCAGGGCGATGCCCAGCAGCGAGAGCGCGGTGATGATGAGACCGGGCCGTAGCAGAAAGCCAACGCGGAGATCGTGCAGGATCTGCCGGAACCAGAAGCGCAGCTAGCCCAGCGGGTCGGCGAACCGCCGAGCCTGAAATGCCGTGTTGATCAGCTGTAGCGCGCGCTCGAGTCGCGCCTTGCGCGTGCCCCGCAGCCACTGCCAGGCGCGACCGGGCAGGCGGGTAGCGAACGTCTCGGTCATCCAGGCGCGGATATGCTCGCCATCGCGCAACCCGTCATCGACGAAGGCAACGTCTTCGTGGTGGGTCAGCAAGTAGAGGTGAAATGGTGCGGCTTTGCCGGCAGCCTCGACGGTGGGGTCACGTCGCCCCATGTAGCGCTCGTGCCAGATCCCGGTCGCGAACGCGTCTGTGTCGCAGATCAAGATCGGCCCGCCGCGGCGAGCTGCCGCCTCTTCCGCCGCTGCCTGCGCACGCGCAATGGTGATGAAGTCAGGCGTATCCCAGCTGATCTCCGTCGCGCTCGCGTGCTCGCCCGCGGCTTCGATCTTGGCCGCAGTCGCGTCTCGCCCCACCTCGCCGACCCATTCGACGGCGCCGAAGGCGCCACCGCGTTCGCGCAAGCGGGCAGCGATCTCTGCAGCAAGCGTCGTCTTGCCGGTGGACTCCGCGCCGACCAGCACCACGCGCAACGCGAGGTGCGCGCGGACACAAGGCTCGAGCCAGCGCCATTGGGCCGCGACATCGGCTCGCGCCAGCGTGCCCGACGTGTAGCCAAGACGCGGAGGCGCAGGGAGCAATCGGGCATCGAAGCGCCGCGCGAGCTCGTCGCCGTAGGCCTCCGGTGTGAGCACGGCGTCGACTGGCTCGTTGGTAATGCCCGCGACAGCTTGCTTCATCAGGTCGACGTGCGCCTGCCAGATCGCGTCGCTGTTCATGTCGACTGGAAAGTCGTCCGCGATACCGGTGACGCTCACATTGACGTCCGGCGCGTGAATCTCGCGCATCCAGGCGACCCGGTCGGCGAGCGACAGGCTCTCCACCGAGGCTGCCATCACCACCACTGTCACGCGCTCGGCGGCGACTGCCGCTGCCCGCACGAGCCCGTGATGCCCCGCGTGCGGCGGGTAGAATTTTCCGATCACGAGGCCATGTCGCGCCTTCAGACGGCCGCCTTCACGCGCGTCGGATCGCGCGTCCAGGCTCGCAAACCCTGCACGCAGAGCAGGGCGAAGAGCACGTAGAGCGCCGCCGTCGGATACAGCGCGCGGCTCACGTAAAGCGGCACGCTGATGACATCGACGGCGATCCAGATCCACCACGATTCGAGTAGCCGCTGCGCCTGACCCCAGGTGGCGGCGAGGCTCAGCGTCAACACCGATGCGTCCGCGAGGGGTGCTGGCGAGTCCGTTTTCGTCGCGAGCAGCGCGGTGACCAAAACCGTCGCCAGCAAGCTGATGCCACCCAGCACGAGCCACTCGCGACGCGAAGTGCTGCGAACACGCTGTGGCTCACGCAGCTTTCCTACTGGCGTGCGCCAGCGCCACCAGCCATAGCAGCCGAGCGCGAAGAAAATGCCTTGCAGCGTCGCGTCACCATACAGCTTGGCGCGATAGAACAAGAGTGCCCAGAACACGTTGTTGGCGAGCCCCATGGGCCAGTTCCAGATGCTCTGGCGCGTGAGCAGCCACACGCAGGCAAGCCCCGTCAGGTCGCCCAGCACTTCTGCCCAGGTTACCGGAGCCTGCCATAGCGTGAATGCCGTGGCGTCGAGCCACGCCTCACTGATCAGAGACAGGCTCACTTCACTGATCAGAGACAGGCTCACTTCGCCATGCTGGCGGGTCGCACTCGGACGGACATCGGGCACGAGTATATCCTGCGCGAGGCGGCGGTCATGCGCCGCAGTCTCATGTACGCTAGCTTGCGGAGCGCTCTCTCGGGGGCGTAGCTGGCTACTCGATGTCGATCTCGGACGCGGGGTCCGTGATCTCGATCGTGCCGTTCCAGCTGCAGCTGCAGGTCGAGTCGCTGGAGAGCGCCTTGTGCTCGTCAATGGTGATCACGCTCGCACCGGGCGACCAGGCGGAGGTCACCACCGGCGTGCATGGCTGCGGCGTGAGCACGCCTTGGGCGGCCGAGGTTGCAGCGGAGACCTGCGGGTTGGAGGTCGAGCGACACATGCCGAACGCGCCGATATTCGACATCGGCTTGTAGTCCTCGACGGTCGCGGTCGGGTGATCGTTGTCTTTCGGGCCGGAGCCCGTGACGCTGAGCGTGCCGGGGCTGACGCCTTCACTGCATTTCAGCTTCGCACCGTGGACGACTAGCTTGGGCACTCCATGGGCCGTATCACTGCTTGGCCCCGTCGGCAAAGCGGAGCTTCCGGCGCTTCCTGGTGGTCGATCTGGAACGCGCTGGCCCCGCGGGCACGACCTCGAGGTCGTTCGCGTGCCTCGCGCCCGGCCACAGCTCGGCCGGTCGCTTTGCATATCCGTTCCGATGATCCCGCTTGTCGGTGGTGTGGGCACCTCGCGTCTCCGGCCGCCCGAAGGCGCGGGCGCTCGCTGGAGCCGTTCGGTGTAGTGCGGCCAACACTCGGGCCAATTGCGTCTATTGACCCCGCTGTTGGCCACGGATCGAGCGGCTCAATTCGGGGCCTCGCGCAGCCGGCCGTCGTGCGCGTAATCGCGCGTCGGATCTCGCTGCTTTCTGCATCGAGCCGCCATCGCCGGACTGTCGCCGTCTGGTAGCGGCAACTTCCACGGCCAACAATGGCTGCAATAGAAGTTGTTGCCCCCGATCTTGGCCAGCAATCCAGCAGGGTAGTCGGTCAGCAGGAGCACCAGGCGCGCGTCGAGCTGAATGGCGCCGGCCGAGCAAGAGGAGTGCGAGCAGCATGACGCTAGCGCACCGACTTCAAGCTGTCGTCGAGCCACTGCTCGTACCATTTCGAGAACGTCAGCCGCTTGCCATTGCGCGTGTGTGGCCTGACCGGCCCCTGCTCGGCTCGCGCGTCGTCCCAGACGTGACCGCGCTCCTTGCCGTTGACGACCAGGTAGGTCCGTATTGCGCAGCCATGGTGGCAGATCGGGAACCACCCGCGCGTCAGCTCGGCCGGGTAGAGCTGCGCATCCAGCCGCTCTCCCCAAGCGTCTTCCTCCTCGTCGCTCTTGAATTTGACTGGGGGTTTCATCGCCGCAGCCGGGAGGGACCACTTCTTGGACAGCGGAAAGTCGTCTCGCAGCGAGCTCACGACATACGGTTTTCCGAGCCAGCGCTCGAGCCCAGCGCCTGTCCCATCCCACTTGCCGAAAGGAAACACCCCGTACGACGGACCCGCTCCGCCGTCGCCCACGTGGAGGAGAAAGTCGCGGTAGTCGTCCGGGAACGAGAAGCCGTGATCGGTCTCCAGCTTCGTGAGCGTCCGCGCGCTCATGGGGCGCTTCATCTCGTATCGATGCGATGCGGCGCCAGAGACCGCGAGCTTGCGATCTCTCCGCCGCAGCTCGTCGAGCTTCTCGATGAGAACACTGATCAAGATCATGCCGCTTGCCTGCTTCCCGCGTAGCTTAACGCGATGACGCCCGAGACGCGTGACCTGCTGACCCGTCACTACCGCTACGCGAAGGTGGGATCGGCTGGTGACGTTGACCGAGCTGTGGGACGCGAGCAAGCGCGTCCGTAGCGGCCCCCGTTCCGACGTCATCTTGCCGTTCGGCGCGCTCGGCGTCGATTGGAGGCGCGCCAAAGCACTGTTTGGCATCAGCCGCCCGCGCGCGTGACATCACTTGTGAGCTCGAGGCAGAGATTCTTGGCCGTGTCGAGCGGCCCGCCCGATCAGCTCAACGTGCCACGGGCACCTCCCAGCGACACGCCAGCTCCTTGATGTCACCGGTGGTGGTGTCGACCGACTCCGCACGGTTGACAGTGAGGTCGACCTTCACGATGGCGACCTGGGACGCACTGATTACCGTTCGCATCCGCGCGACACACGGGTCCTGGTTCGGCTGCCAATACACCTCTGCGGCGAGCTTGCTCTCTGGTGAGGCTGCGCCGTCGACCTCTACGACGGCCGGCAGGTCGATGCGCACCAACCGCCCGTCGGTGCTGCCGGCTTTGCAGGGTGCCAGCGCGCGTGCGCGGCCGCGCCAATTAGGGACTGCCGCTACGAAGCACGCGGGATCGAAAAGACGGTCGGCGGGCGCGGGCATCGGCCGGTCGATCTCGATTACCGCGTCGAGGCTGCTCCGAGGTGCAAACAGGTAACCTCGGGATGCGCCCGCGCCGAGTGTAAGGCCGTCGGCTTCGGGCCAGTGAGCGCTGAACATCGGCTTCGCCGGTGGCCATACCATAAGCCATCTACCCTTCGCCCAGGCCGCTGTTCCGTCCTCACCGAATGCGATCTCACGCGGCGTCGCCACGGAACCGACCTCGCGCTCCAGGCTCTTGCCGGCCAGACGCCGCAGCACCCAGGTTTTCGTTTCGCCCTCACCGCCAACCACCGATACCATTGCGACCATCGACTCTCCGCGGGCTGCGAAGCTGGAGACGTACGCTTCACCAGATGCGGGCGCCTTCAGTCTGAGCTCGTGAACCGTGGCGCCCGGGTCCCAGGTGTCGATCCATTGAATGAGCCAACTGCCCTTGGCGGTCGAGAGTCCGACATAGACATCCGTCAGATCCCCGGCGTCCGGGAAATACCGGCCGGCAAATGGGGGCCGGTAGAGCGTGCCAGCTTTCCCGATAGAATTGCCGCTCTTGCATACGAGCTTGGGGAGAGGCGCCCCGTTCTTGGGCACGGGCATGGCTTCCGCGGCTTTGTCGAAGCCCCCCAGCCAGCCGAGACGGCCGACGTCCCCTGCAACGAACCCCACCTGGCTCAGCTGCAGGGGTCCTGGTTCGGTGGTGGCAGCGCGCCGCCAGCCTGAGCCGGGCCGCGACATGAAGCGAACCTCGTTTGCGGTGCGCACGATCACGTGACCGCCTCCAAGCGCATAGCCTTCGACGTCTGCCAATGGCTCGCTGGTCTCTGCACCACCGACCTTGGTGAACATCCCGTACACCGGCCGCTTTCCGGAGCAAGCGACGGCTCCCACGAGCCGAATACCGCCCTCGACTTCATCGATCGAGACGCTGTTCGCGTCAGGGCAACCTCGCCATTCCGCGAGACGCAAAGGTGTGCCTTGGTGTGACCGGCGCTCGACCACCACAACGCCGTCCAGTCGATGGGCGACGAGCACCGTGCCGTTCGGACGAACGAGCGTGCCGACTGTCTTCTCCGGCAGGGCCACATTCGCGAAACCGCCGTTTACTTGCCGAACGCAAAGGGTGTTCTCTTGCTTCGCATTGCAAGCCTCATCGTATGCGACGCCGCCGTCGACCGAGGTGATGAGCTTGCCTTTCGAGCCGCTGGGTGACGCCTTGCTAAGCTCCATTGTCTTGTCGCCCACCGTCAGGGGATAGACCGACCCATCGCTGCAAGCGACGCCAACCGACTCGAGGCCGCGCGTGAAGGGCCGACACTCGCCTTTGATGTCGATCTCAGTCGTCGCCAGCACCGCTCCCGTCTGGAGCGAAATGCGATTGAGACCGGTGCGCGCGCCCCCCATCACGACGACCGAGTTGTCGGGTGCCGGCACGCCGCGCGCCGCGGCGGCAGCGAGTGGGTCCTCGGCCGCGGAGACCATGAAGCTGGCGGACAGCGACGCGGCCTTCAGCTGCGCCTCCAGCGGGAGATGCTCGCGTAGCGGATCACGGAGATCCAAGATCGAGCCATACATGAGGTGCGCGTCCTTGGCATTGCGGCTCGCGAAGCTCGAGCTCCAGCTCTTGCCAGCGTCGCGCGTCTCGAACCCGAGCTGGCCGGCGGAAGCCAGCCCGTGCAGGTCCGAATCGAAGATGACGACGTCCGCGGGGAGGGCGCCACCGAGCGTGAAGGCCGGCAGCACCTTGCCTGAGTCGACGTCGATCACAGCCAAGCGGTGTTGCCCCTCGACCCGAATGGCAACACCACCGGGTACAGCCGAGACGCGCTCGATTGCGGCCTTGGAGCGATGAATGAGTGTTCCCGCACCAAGCGGATCCGCGAAGCGGAACAACGCGCTCTTGCTGGCGCCCACCCATACTGGGCCCGACTTGCCAGAGACTTCGACAAGGGCGCTGAGCGGCTCGAGTGAAGGCGTCGACTCAACGTCGATTCGGCCGTCTTGATGCAGCCGCACGCGCCTTCCGCCGATCAGCGCGACGCTTGCACCCCTGTCATCGGGCGCACCCAGCGAGAGGTAGCGACCCACCTGAAACGAGCGGCCGACCGCACCGGGCTCGGCTTCGCTTGTCAATGCCGGCTTTGGAAGGTTTTGCGGCGCCTCAGCGCCCGCGCAGGCGGCTGAGAGAGCCGCGGCCACCGCCGAGCAGCGCCGAAGAAGCCTCAAGGTATTCATCGATCCCCCCTAACTCTGTCTGGCTATGGTCTGGTCGGCGCGCTCGTCCCGCAGCCGGGCGCGCCCCGCCGCGAAGACCACTACCATGCCCGCCGCAGCCATTGCCAGGTCAACCCGCTGCCAGCGGACGAGCACCGCAAGTCGCAACACCGAGCCTTGCGAGTGCGCGTCCGCGAGGAGCTACGCATCGCCGTGAGTGCGGGTCAGCACGAGCACCATGCCGACGGCGAGCAACACGAGGCCGACGACCTGGTGCCAGCTGAAGCGTTCGCCGAGCACGAAGCGTGAAACGAGCGCAACGAAACAGACACCCGAGCACAGGTGCATCGCTCCCATTTGAGCGCCGGTGTAGGTGCCATGCCCGAGCCGTGTTGCCGTGACATTGAGGACATATTCGGGCAGCACGATTGCCCAGCTCAGTGCCAGCGCCACCAGAAAGCCCTTTTCTTTGATGCGCAGGTGGCCAAGCCACGCGACGGCCATGAATATGCCCGAGGTCGCGATCATCAGCGGTACGACGAAGGTCTTCACCGCGTGAAGCCTCTGCGCTTCACGCGACTTCGTCAACGTCACTGAGACCGAGGGACGGAGGCCAAGCTCGGCATTCCGCGCGTGCACACTCGGCGGTCGGGGCGAGCTGACCTTGTGTGCCCACTGCGGCGGCGCTCGCGCTAGCATCGCGCGCATGGTTTCGACGAAGGGATCAATCAGCATGCGTTACTCGATCGCAACTCTGGCATGGGCGCTGGTCGCCTGCTCTGGGCCGGCCACGTCTCCGGTCGCGGGCACACAGACGAGCGCGTCGCCGGATGAGAGCGGTGCGGTGGCGCAGGCCTCGTCGGACGAAGCTGCGTCCAACCCATCTGGTGACGGAAAGGCGTTCCAGCTCGGCAAGTCCGACACGGCCAAGGACGCGCGCGGCGTGGCGGATTCGAAGATCAAGCCGACCAAGACAGAGGCCGCGATGCGGCTCATCGTCGAAGACAAGGAGAAGGCACCGATTTCTGGCGTCGTGATCACGCTCACCGGCCCGGACGGCAAGAAGCTCTACACGGACGAGACCGACGCGATGGGCTACGCCGAGATACTCGTGCCCGTGGGGAAGAAGTACGAGATCGTTTACCTGAGCTTGGGCCAAAAGGACTTCTCGGCGAACGTGACGGTGACGGGCGAACCGAGCCAGAACATCAAGCTGACACTGCGCTTCAAGCGGTTCGTTCCCGAGCCTGGCCAGTCGGGTTTCGTGCTCGAAGGCATCGAGTTCGACACCGGCAAGGCGACCATTCGTCCCGACTCCCTTCCCCGGCTCGATTCGGTCGTCGAGTACCTGACGCACAAGAAGAGCGCGCGCATCGAGATCGCGGGCCACACCGACAACGTCGGTAACAAAAACACCAACAAGACGCTGTCCCAAAAGCGTGCAGAAGCTTGCCGCGACTACATCGTCAAGAAGGGCATCGACAAGAGCCGCATCGAGCCAAAGGGCTACGGCGACGAGCGCCCCTTGGATTCGAACGACTCGGCTGAAGGCCGTCAGAAGAACCGCCGAATCGAGGCGACGGAGCTCAAGTAGCTCCCAACGTAGAGACACGGACACGCTGGCAAAACTAGGTTAAGGTGCGCCCTCATTCCGGCGGAGGAGCCCCCCAATGAACGCTCGGCAATTTGTGTACGCGGCGGCGATGTGTGCGGTCGGCGGCGTTTGCGGCTGCGACGACGCCGCAAGCACGGACGGCACCGACGGCCCTGGCGGCTCCCCCAGCGGCGGCGCAGCTGCAGGCGGCGCTGGTGCTGGCGCTGGAAGCTCCGAGGGCGGCTTCGCACCGGTGGGCGAAACCATCACGCTGTCGATCGACACCTTCGATGTGCCTGCCGGAACAGAGAGGCAGGTCTGCAAGTACTTCAACTTGCCGGCCGACGTTCCCTTCGACGTGGTGCGCTTTCATTCGGAGATGGCAGGCACGTCGCATCATCTGAATGTCTACAAGCTGCTGAGTGACCCGACTGACACGGTGAGCGCCGCCGATGCCGCGGTGCACGACTGCCAGCCAGGCAGCGAGCAACTCGCTGGCGACGCTGCCTACATCTTCGGCTCGGCCACGCCAGAGCGTACGGTCGACATGCCGGCGGGCGTCGCGTTTCACTTGTTGCCGCAACAGCGCATCATTTTGGAGCAACACGTCATCAACGCGACGAACGAAGTGATTCAGGGCGGCGTCAGCTTCGAGATGTCGCGGCCGCTGGAAGCAGGCTCCATCGAGCATCACGCGGACGTGATCTGGTTCGCCAACTGGGCCTTCTACATTCCGCCCAATCAAGAGACGGACGCGACCAACCATTGCACTGTCCCGTACGACGTGAAGGTGTTCGGGCTGATGTCTCACACCCACGCGCTCGGTTCGCACTTCTCGATCGAGAAGTGGTCCGCGGACGGCACCGAGCACCTCTACGACAACGAAGACTGGGCCCACCCACTCTATCAGGAGCACGACCCCCACATGCTCATTTCCGCAGGCGAGGGTCTCCAGTGGACTTGCACGTGGAACAACACCAGCGGAAACGCAGTGCTCCCCGGCAAAGAGTCGACCGACGAGATGTGCATGACGTTCGCGTATGCGTACCCAGCAGAGGGTCGCAGCGCCGATCCGATTCAATGCAATATCGGGTTCTGAACTGCTCTGATTCGGCCCCGCGCAGACCTCACCGCTGACGCGATGTTCACCAAAGCACTCGGCTGGTTTACCGCCCTGATCGGTCTCGCGCTCGTCTCTGCTGGCTTGGGTGCAGCCGGGCTAGCAATTGCGACGTTCAGCCGCTCGACCTCGGGCGGCGGACACTTCGGCGGGCTCGCGGTCATTGGGGGCATGGTGGCGCTAGCACGCGGTGCTGGAGCCGCGCTGGTGCTCTGCACGGGCGGCGCCTTCTACTTGCTCGCAGGCATCGGACGGCTGAGGGCTGCGCACCCTCCGCCGATGCACCGGATTGGCGTGCTCAGCGTCGCGCTCGGACTCGTGTTTCTGGTCGTGGCGCTCGCCAACACCGAGCGGCTGCCGGCGATGGGCGGTTGTCTCGCTGCTTGGTTGGTCTTCAGCTGGCACGCTGGTTTTGCGCTGCTCGCCGACGAGCTGCGTGGTCCGAAAGAGCGACGCTGGAAGTGGGTGATGCATTTGGTCGTTGCCGGCCCGATGGCGGTCGCTGCCGTGGTGCCTTTGACTGGTGCCCTTCACGATCGAGGGCCAGCGAGCTTCGATGAGCCGGTGGCGGCGGTCGCGATCTCGGCCGACGATCACCTGCTCGCGGTGATCTCGGAAGAGGGGCGCACGACACTCTGGAACCTCGAGACGCGAGCGCGGCTCTGGCGAATCGAAAAGCTCGACGAAAGCTTCTCGCCAAAAGACCGAGCCTGGCTCGTGTTCTCGCCCGACGCGGAGTATCTGGTCTGGACGACGCGCGCCGCGCACCATCTGCTTTCGACCACCAGGGGCGAGACCATCGCGCGACTGAAGTGCGGCGAGGGCGATCAATCCCGCCCAGTGTTTACCCGAAACGGCGCGCTTTTGGTCGCGCGCGAGAATGGCGGCTTGTGCTCGTGGAAGGTAGATCAGCGCAGCGAGACGAGCTTCAAAGAGACAGCCCAAGCGCGCGATTGTCGGGACCTCAGCAGCGCGAGTCGAGAACACAATGTGTGGGCGCTGTGCGGCGATCAGCTGATTCGGTGGAACGCGGAGAGCGGAGAGCGCGAGCTCGCCGTGCGCTGCACCGGGTGCGACCTCGCATACGAGCCCGATGGCGGGGCGATTACCGCGGTCCTCCGAAGAAGACTTGGGGACGGCCAGGAGCCGCCCCCCTACGACCCCTTGTCAGCGCGCGAATACGACCACCGGTTCATCAATGATGTCGCTCTTCACAGTGTCATCGGTTCGTTCGCTGGCGGCAAACGCTGGTTGGTGCAGGGAGAATCTGGATTCGTGCTCGACATGCAATCCGGCAAGCTCGAGAGCATCGATTGTTATCGAGGCCAGCTCGCGGTCGGGACCATGCGCGCCGTATTGGCCGGCTGCTCGCGAGAAGGTCCGCCACCGCCCGTGCTGCAAATCGTGAGCACGACCACGCTTTAGCGCGGGAAGTGGCGCGAATTGCGCCGCTCGACAAAAAACATCGACACGGTCACTTCCAAAGCCGCCGCTGGTACGTCTACCTCGAGCTCCGGCGCTGCCGGCGGAGCAATCTCTGCGTAAGCACGGAAACCCGGTGGCGGTGGATGTGCGACCTGTCAGCCAGCTATGGCGCGGCGCGCTGTTTCCGTGCAAAGTGTTGGTTCGTCTATGGAGTGTCTCGCCTGTCACAAGCCGAACGTCGAAGGCGCCCGCTTCTGCGCCAAGTGCGGCGCACCGCTACCCGTTGCGCGAGGTGCCGACGCAGACCCGATGATCGGCAAGACGATCGGCGGTCGCTATCGGGTGACCGGCGTGCTCGGCGAGGGCGGCATGGGCCGCGTGTATGTCGGCGAGCAGCAGATGGGCACCAGCGTCCGCAAAGTCGCGATCAAGACGCTGCTCTCTCAGTTCGCCAAAGACCCGGCCACGGTCGCGCGCTTCATGCGCGAGGTCGGTACTGTCAGTGAGCTCGAGCACCCCAACACGATCAAGGTGTACGACTTCGGCCAGATCGACGAATCCGGCGAGCTTTACATCGCGATGGAGCTCTTGCAGGGCAAGACGCTGGAAGACGTGCTCGCAGAGGGGCACCCGATCTCGCCTGAGCGGGTCGATCGCATCATGGGCCAGGTGTGCGGCTCACTTCAGGAAGCGCACGACAAGGGCATCGTCCATCGTGACCTCAAGCCAGCGAACATCTTTCTCACGCGACGCGCGAAAGAGGACGACGTCGTCAAAGTTCTCGACTTCGGCATCGCCAAGAGCGGGCCCGAGGGCGCCAAGACGGAAGAAAAGCTGACCCAGCAGGGCACGCTGCTCGGCACGCCGCCCTACATGAGCCCGGAGCAATTCAGCGGCAAAGGCCTCGATAGTCGCAGCGATATCTACTCGCTGGGCATCGTGACCTACGAGATGCTGACAGGCCGTCTGCCCTTCGAGGCCGAGACACCTTGGCAGTGGATGACGCAGCACGGGACTGCAAAGCCGCTCGCATTCGAGGCAGTGCCGCAAGCGCACCTCGTCCCCCCCAAGATGCGCGACGCAGTCATGCGAGCGCTCGAGAAACGGCCCGAAGACAGGCCCCAGACTGCGCGCGACTTTTTCGAAAGTCTCACCCTGGGTGTCACGCGCATGAGCGCAGTCGGCTTGGGCAGCGGCGGCGTGATGGGAATGCCGTCAACGCCCCCGCTGAGCTCGCTGCCGATGTCGCAGGTCGCTTCGAGCGGTAGCGCTCGAGCAGGCGGCACCCAGGTCGGCGCACCGCTCGGTTTCGGCGAAACACAGCCCGCGAATGGCCTGCTCGGAAGCGGCGCCGAGTTCAATTACGACGCAGCTGGCGCGTACCCCGGCCTCGGCAAAACAGCAGTGGGCCTGGACATGATGGCCGGTGCTCACCCTGGACATGTTCCAACAGCAGGCGGGCAAGCTTTTCCCCTGCCGCCGCCGGTTCAAGAGTCGCGAGGCAACGGTCTGACGTATGTGGCGGTTGGTGGCCTGCTCTTGGCTGCGTTTGCGGGCGCCTTCTATTGGCGCAGCACCACCACGAAAGACGACGACGACAAGACGGCGGCGAACGCAACCGCAGAGTCGCGGGATGACGGGGATGACGGCGATGACGTCCCGTCTGCGACGCCGTCAGCCTCCACGACTTCGACTGAAGGCGCCGTGCCCACGCAGCCCTCCGCGGAGCCCCCAGCGCCGACAGAGAGTGCCCAGCCGGCGTTGCCTGGCCGCTCGCCAACACCGACCGACCAAGAGTGGAGCACGCAGACCGCGACACTCGTCGTCGTGAATGCGTCCCGTCTCGGTTGCGAGACGAAACAGGTGCGCGAGTGGGTTCGTGTCGAGTGCGACGAGAAGACCCAAACCGGTGGCACGCCGACGGCGGTGACGGTCGTACGCGGCGGCGAGAAGAGCGACACCTTCACCAGCGCGCAAAACGGGCGCACGGCGTTGATTTTTCCTCACCACGAAGGCACCAACCTTGAGTCGACGTTCGCCTGGACGGACTCGACTTCGTCGTTCAAGTCCGTTTGGCTGAAAGGCGCGCCGAAGCCCTTCGCCGTTGGCGCCTTCAGCGAGCCCAGGCGCACTGCCGTGGCGAATCCGAATCCGCAGCCAATGCCGACCCACAAGCCGTTCCCGATTCCGACCGCGGAGCCGAGCGCCGAGCCCAGCGCGCGCCCGCCGAAAGAGCGCACGCCCCGAGTTCCCAGCGCGCTCCCGCCGAAGGAGCGCACGCCCCGGCCAGAGCCCGAGGTACGTCCGAGGCCGCGGCCCCGACCCACCGCCGAGCCGCCGAAGAAGAAGCGCACTCCGAACCCGAACCTCTAGCGAAAGCCCGAGAGGGGGCGCAGCGCGGCCGCGGTCACCAAGGATCGAGATGGATCCAGGTGTCTGGACCGTCTCCTTTCCGTTCGCCGAAACGCCACGGCGAACGATTCATCGCGAGTAGGAATCTCGAAACACGAAAGCCCTGAAGCCTGTGGCCTTCTTTGGCCGAGATCACGCTCGCAACGCAGGTCTCGAACCAGGTCGACGATGTTGAGCCGATCCTCATGGATCTGGGAACATGACTGCCAAGCGCGTGTTTCCGAGCGGGACCCCTCCGAGACGCCGTGGTTCGGACGATCGCGCGTCACGCTTGCTGTCTCAACTCGTCCGGTCCGAGCATGCCCACCATCCACGAGCCGCGATGCGCGGCGTCCCTCGCGACGGCACGTCAGCCTCGATTGTTGTCGGAGCGAGTTCGGCGCCCCCGCGGTGGCCGCCAGTCTCCGCTCTAGAAGCCCGAGAAAGGCCCGCAGCGCGGCCGCGTCGCTCGTCGGCGCGCCATCGGCATCACGCAACGTCATCGGGCTCGTCACTGGCTCGGCAGCGTTCAGAATCGCGCTTCGCCATCGCCGCAGAGCACGATAACGCCAGCAGGGTGGACGGGGCCGCTGGATCCCACGTCGGAGCAGCTGGCGACCGGTGTTCCACCGCACTCCTTCGGGATGTTCGCGATCGAACAATTGGCGACCTTGGCGGGAGGCACGCGTTCAAACGACGAGGCGGCGACGCGCCTCAATGCGCCACCGAGCTCGTCAGGAGCTGCATCCCTTCACCCCTGCTTGGCGAGCTGCCGCAGCATGTAGAGCAAGATGCCGCCGTGCGCGAAGTAGTCGACCTCGTTCGGCGCATCGTGCGCGTGGTGACGCTGAGCTTGGTCTCCTTGCCGCCCTCGCCGACGGCCGTGACATGCAGGCGCTTCTTCGTGAAGAGACCCTCTGTGATGCCACCGATGGCGAATGTCTCCAGGCCGGTGAGGCCGAGCGACGCGACGTCTTCTCCTGCGTCGAGCTCGAGCGAGAGCACGCCCATACCGATCAAGTTCGAGCGATTGATGAGCTCGAAGCTCTTGGCGATGACAGCCCGCACGCCGAGCAGCTTGGGACCTTTGGCGGCCCGGTCGCGTGAAGAACCGGTGCCGTATTCACGCTCTTCGTCGAAAGTCGGGGTCGGGTTTTCGTGGGGATCCCCGCCTGATGGCGTAGAAGACGCTGCCCCATCGATCCGCCGAAGTGCGGAAGCTATCACGGTTTGTAGGCACAGCCGGGAGGTTGCTCGATGGGCCAGCGCACAAGGATTCTTACACAGATCGTCGGTGTTCGAGGATGGAACGTGCGGGAGCATAGATGGGAGGCGCCGGATGGCAGGACTGTGGTGCCTATCGCGGGCTACGAACTTCCGCCGGACGCGCGGCTCGTGTTCGTGATGGATCGCCGCTGGTCTGCGCGTTGCGCGAAGTGTCTCGCGATCGGCGGCGTCGTGCATGAGCGGCTGAAGGTGCGACGTTGGGCAGACCTGCCCTGCAGTGGACATCCGGTTGCCATTGCATACGCTCCATCGCGTCTGTCGTGCAAGCGATGCGGGCATTCTGTCCTCCTCGGCTGGGCCGATGCATATCAGCGGCAATCGCGACGGCTGCAGCAGCATCTCGCCCTCGACGCGTTCTCCATGCCATTGCTTCACGTATCGACGAAGTGGGGGCTTGAGCTGGCACACGGTGCGGCGTGCAGAGCTCGATGCGATCAAGCGCTGGGATCGAACACGCACGCCATCCGTGCTCCGCATGGTTGGCGTCGACGAGAAATGGCTCGGCCGAAGGCACAAGCGCAAGGAGAAATTCGTCACGATCGTCAGCGACCCGGAGAGCGGGGTCCCGATTTGGATCGGCTATGGTCGCAGCAGCGAAACGCTTAAGGGCTGGCTCGACACGCTCAAGCCCGAGGAGAAGGCACAGATCAGGCTGTTCGCCATGGACATGCACGAGCCCTTCAAGAAGGCTGTTCGCGACGACCCGCAGCTCGCGCACGCCGCGATCGTCCATGATTCTTTCCACATCATCAAGCGCGCCGGCGAAGCTGTTACCGAGCTCAGGCGCGCCACATTCTTCCGCGCAGGTCCTGAGCTTCGCGCGGTTGGCAAGGGAGCCCGCTGGCTCGTGCTGCGCGCGTGGGAGCGCTCGAACGACAATCAGCGCGCCCGATTGAAGTCCCTCTTTCGATTGAACAGCAAGCTCGCGCGCGCCTACCAGCTCGTGGAGGAGCTCCGCTCCGTTCTCGCGGCGCCCGACGGCGCAAGCTTGGCTGCTGGCCTCTGCCGAATACTGCGCCGAACCGAGCGCCGCGATAACGTGCCGATGCGAAAATGGCACGATTCGCTGAACGCTCACTTCGTCGAGATCGTGGCCCTGGGTGAGCATCGACCTCCGACAGGGCACATTGAGGCGCTCAACAACAACTGGGAGACTCCCCGAAGCCGACACCGCTCAGCAAGCTGTTGGCAGCCCTTCCCGATGGCGTTGTACGATTGCGAGGGGAGCGACCGGGAGAACATGCGAAGCCACTGCAATGGTAGTGGCTGCTTCTGCACGCCGTCTCGACGGCGCCTTGCTCCGTGGACGATTGGGACACCGAAGTTGTGCATCACGCCCACGAAGCCGTCGTCCGCGGCGCGCCCCGTGAGCAGGAAGAACCCTTCGCCGACGACGACGCCAGCCAAGGGCGTCTCCGTCCCCGCGACGAAATCGAGAACGCTGAAGAAGCCGAGGGCCAGACCGCTCGGATGACGTGGTGACGGCGTTCGTGGCAGTGCGCGCTGTCGGCGTCGAAGCACAAGAGCAGAGCTTCCAACTCTTGCGCGAAAATGTAGCCCGCAGCACCTGCGGGGATCGCATCGCGATTCATCACGGCGACCTTCGCGACGCTGCGGTCGTTCGCGCGCTGGGCACGGGGTTCGATCTCGTCACTGGGACCCGCCCTACTTTCCGCCGGGGCGAGCGATCGATTCAGTCGACGAGCAGCGCACCCAAGCGCGCGTGATGTGTGCCGCGGCCGCTCATGGTCGTCGCCGCGGTCGTAAGCATTGGCCAAACCTGACGCCTTAGAAGCGCATCCACCGCGATCAGCCTATGGCCTTCCCCCCGCTCAACGCCCTCAATTCGTTCATCCCCGTCGCTCGCCGCCGGAGCTACGCCGTCGCAGCGAAAGACCTCGGGGTGTCGCCGTCGGCGCTCAGCCAATCGGTACGCCAGCTCGAGCAGCGCCTGGGCGTGCCCTTGCTCGCCGGCACTGCGAATAGCTACGACAGCGCGAGCCGCTCGCACATCGCCAGGACATGGCTCTCCTTCAGGTACGGAGCGACCGCCAGTCGGGTCGCGATGGCGTCGCGTACCAATCGGGATCTCGACTCGCTGGTCAATGCATGGACCTCGAGCACGGCGTCGAACCGACCGCCACGCGTGGCCGGATCATGGGCGAACACCGTCCATCCGGCGCCTGTCGCGTGCTCGACCGCGAGGCTGCGCAGCTCCTCGACCGCCAGCGCGAGCGCGCCCGGTACGACACGGACGAGCGCGACGACTTTGTCTGCCGCGCTGCGCACGGGGGGCGAGTCCGCGTCTGCGCTCGAAACCGCGCGGAACGCACCGCCTTGGACGGCGATCACGCCGCCCCCACCAGCGTCTGCCGGGAGTTGCCCGCGGAAAGTTGCGCCGAAACGGTGCTCGGGCCACTCGTTGCGTGAGATGAACGCGAAGCTATCGGCCGCTGCGTCGCAGTCCGCGAGGACGATCCGCTCGATGCCCCTCTCCATGAACGACGTTGCGAATGGCTCCCACCGGGTCAGGAAGGCCTCGCGAGCGAGTAGAGTCTGGAAGCAGACGAACTGAACGATACGTTGGTCGTAAATCACGGCTTCGGTTCTCCCTGTTCGGGTGTGGATTTGATCCTGAGCGGAGTCCTATTTCAACGCTGTAACGAGAGGCGGCGTTGCTGAACGTCGGCGCAGAAATACGGGGCAGTGCCGTACTGTTCGCGATTGCGAGACCCGAACAGGAGGATGCCCCGTGGCGAAGATGATGCTGGAAGTACCCGAGGAGTTCAACGGAATGGTTGCGGCGCTGCGTGATGTCATGGAGACCGTAATGACCCAGTTCCAGCGGGGTCAGACGGGCGGTTCCGTGACTACCGCGACGCGATCGAGGCGCGCTGCCATGTGGCGGTCGACGCCCGCGGTCGTGTCGCCTCGTGCGAGCCCCGGGCCGACGGCCGCACACCGGAGGGGTGCTGCAACCAGGCGAAGCGCGCCCCGCGATCGTCTCTTCGCAGCGGGTCGCGTGGTAGACTCGGCGGCATGGTCACCAAGGCCCACACGCCGCCCTCCGTCGCCACCTCGACCAGCGCCATGCGGATCGGTCCACCCGGGTCCACCGTCTCGGTCGCCGTGATCGGCAAGCCGGCGAGAACGACCGCGCTCGCCTCCCAGCGGGCGCGCTGTCGATCCTGCCCGCCGGCGCAGCACCCGCAAGCGGCACCAGATCCGGCCGGCCCCAGCGCTCGCCGAAGGCGCAGCCGCCGATGCCACCACCACCATCTCGCTCACCACCGGCGCAACCGTCACGCCAGCTGAAGCGCTCGGCACCTGCTCTGGCCCGCCGACCGGCGCACAAGCCCCGCATAGCAGCAACACCCCCGCCACCCACGCTTGCCCCCGCCCCCGCCCCCGCCCGCGCTCTCGGCCCCGCACCCTCACCGAGGAACCAGCCCGCCACACAGCGCCAGCGCCTTCTTCACCGCGTCCCCGCTCTTCACTGTCCTGCGCTTGCGCGTGAGCGGCCCGCACGCGTACATCTTGTCGCCGATCGGCAGCCCGAGATCGAGTCGAGTCATGCGCTCCCCACACTGGAAACCCAGGCGTCGAAGAGCGCCGAGCGACTCAGGCATCGGAGGCTTCCTGCGGCACCCAGCCAGCCTCGCGGTATGCGTGAATGGCGCGCTCGCCCTTCGATCGGCTCGCTCGTGGTCGAAGACAAATTCGTGGGTGAGCAGACTTGCGCTCTTGCAGACTCGGGCACGGTCTATTGCGTTGGTGTGTTCGTCACTCCCCTGCTGCCGAATGGTGAGCCGACGACAGCGTTTGAAGCGGTCGGCGCGCTACCTCCTCTCGAGGTGCTGAAGCTCAACGAGGGAGGTGACACCGCTTGCGGGCTTGCAGACGGCCAGCTCTGGTGCTGGGGTAGAAACAGCTTCGACCTCTACGAGCCGGAGGATGACGATCTCAACACCCCAGTCCAGACGGGTGACTTCGACAATATGGTTGATTTCGTGGTGGGCGAGCACCACCTCTGCGCGTTGCTCGACAATCACGAGGTCTGGTGCCGGGGCTATGGCAGCGCAAAGGGCCTCTGCGCCGTCGAAACCCATTGGAAAAAGCTCACCTTCGAGCACTGCAATGCGTTCGACTGAGCCCTTCGTGGACAGCGCGAGCCCAGCCGCGCCGGACCCGGTCCCGCTCGAGACCGACTTTGTCGAAGATGGCCAAACCAGCGAGGCCGGAGCGGGCTGGGTTTGCCAGGCCACGAACGCGGTCACGTCATCCGACGAAAATCGATGCCCCTTTTTCGCGCTGCCAAACGCTGGTGTCGGCGGTCAGCAGGTCGTCGGTCAAGGGGCCCAGCTGGGCCTCAACTCCCGCAATCCGTTTGGCCATGCTGTCTAACTTTCGACAGTAGTCCAACGCGCCTTCGAATGAATCGAGTGCCTGCCGGTCATGGGAGGCGCGTGACGCACTACCCGGGGGCTTCATTGATGCGCGCTGCATCTTCGATCGGCTCGCTCGTCATCGAAGGCGCGCGCACGCCATCGAGACACGGTGTAGGCTCCCAGTGTGAGCGAACGAGAAGCGCGCGCCTCTGAGCGGCGTCGCACCTGGCAGGGTGGCGTGGCAAGGAGCTTCGAAGAGGCTGAAGAAGCAGATCTCGCGTTCTGGATGTCTGCTACGCCCACGGAGCGTGTGCGTGGCCTGACGGCGCTCGTGGCCGAAGTGTTTGCGCTGGAGGATCGCAGTGGATCTACCGCCCGACTTCAGAGATCTATTGGAGGAGTTCGACAGCTCAAGGGTTGAGACGGTTCTGGTCGGCGGATACGCAGTGGCCTTTCATGGTCGCCCGCGAACGACCAAGGACATCGATCTCGTGCTCGGGCCATCGGCCGAAAATCTCGGCCGTGCCGCCGCCGCACTCGACCGGTTCGGCGCCCCTCCCGTCGTCGTGAATGGCGTGCGAGCAATGGCTGCGACCGAGGTCGTCTTCTTCGGCCAACCACCGCCGCGCATCGATTTCTTTCGGACCATCGACGGCGTCTCTACCGAAGCGCTCTTTGCCAACGCCGTTCCTGCCAAATTCGACGGGGTCCACGTGCGCGTGATTTCGCTCGCGGACCTCATCGCCAACAAGCTTGCGGCTGGTAGGCCGCAGGATTTGATCGACGCGATCCCGGCCGCGTCGGTTATACTTTCGGTATGAAGACCGCCATCTCGGTACCCGACGAGATATTCGACGAAGGCGAGCACCTTGCGAAGCGTCTCAAGGTGTCGCGCAGCGAGCTGTACGCTCGGGCTCTCGCCGAGTTCGTGTCTCGGCATGCTCCCGAGGCGGTCACCGAGGCACTCGATCTCGTGTGTGATCGAACCGAAGCGGACGCCGACTTCGCGCGACGAGCTGCCAAGAAGACCCTCCGACGGGCCGAATGGTGATCGCCCAGGGCGACGTCTGGTGGGCCGATCTTGGCGAGCCACACGGCTCTGCTCCAGCTTTTCGTCGACCAGTCCTAGTCATACAAGGTGATGCCTTCAATCGAAGCAAGATTGCCACTGTCGTCTGCGTGGCCCTCACGTCGCAGACCAAGTGGGCGGACGCACCGGGCAACGTTCTGCTCACCCAGCGGGAAACCGGTCTTGCAAAAGTCGTCGTGGCCAATGTCTCACAGCTCGTCACCCTCGACCGCGGTGAGCTCAACGAATGCGCCGGCAGGCTCCCGCGACTTCGCCTCCAGGCGGTCCTCTCAGGCATTGATACGCTTCTTGGTCGATAGACCTATCTGGAAGCCCGCCTAACTGGGCGTGGGGCAGACGAGACCATTCAGCCGTCAGTGCCCGAGTACCTGGCCTCGACCGTGGAGATGCTCCACGCCGCATTCCGCCGTCGACTCCCGCGATGCGTTGGAAGGTCAGCTCACCTGTTGAATCGAGCGCCCTCCGATGCCATGCGAGCCCCGTGGCCCACTATCTGGGGGCTTCCCGTTCGCTGACGGTCAAGGGCGACCCACGTGAACGTGCGCGCCAACAAGGCGTGGCGTGTGCCGGCGTGATCGCGCCGCATCTTCGATCGGTCGTACAATCGCGACGCTCACCGCCCGTGGGCTCCGGCACGCCGGTGCCGCGCTATCTGGTCGTGGGATTCACCCCGCCGTTCGGGCCCAACCTGCGCGTTCGCTGGGTCTGGAACCAGGGGGGGCTCGCCGCGATCACCACACTGACGCTCGCCGTCTCCGTGTACCTCGTGGGGCGGAGGCACTGATGACTCTCGCGGCGCCAGAAGGTGTCGACCCGGTCGACCTGCCCCTCGACGAGCAGGTCGAG
>Ga0105048_10004774_pt1 | contig 21994 bp, 21 predicted proteins | sample MAT05_FD_78382 | JGI IMG/M metagenome (GOLD analysis project Ga0105048, IMG submission 78382) | Freshwater microbial communities from Lake Fryxell liftoff mats and glacier meltwater in Antarctica - MAT-05 | ecosystem: Environmental > Aquatic > Freshwater > Ice > Liftoff microbial mat | place...
GATTCGTAATCAGCAGGTCGCCAGTTCGATCCTGGCGGGTGGCTCCAGATATATTTAATCGTATCAATTGGATACGTGGGATCAATAGGCGGCCCAGAGTGGCGGCCTTTACCTTTTACGGGCCACCCATAAAAGGTTTTCAGGCCGGAACGGACCATTTCTCGATTTTGCCTCGTCGAAAGCGCCTTCGCCGGTAACTACGCTCATGCTCGGTGGAGTGCAGTTCGGTGGTGATTGATATGCACCTTCCGACTCTACCCACCACTACTCCGGCTCATTAAACGAAAGTGTCTTGATGAACTCACTCAATCGAGTCGCTTCACGTGATGTCAGGTCCGAAGGTAGCAAGACCGCCACCGGCCAATTGGCCCGTAATTGGTATTTGTGCTCGATTACTCCTTCTGGGAGCTCGGTTTCTTTCATCTCATCGTCATCCCCGTTGTCCGCCTGCGGCGTGATGTGAATCTCCTCCCCCTCATGCACTTCGCCGGTATCGAACTTCGCCGCCCCTACCAGATCGTAATGCCGCTCGAATCTCGACGCATGTCCATGGCGGCCAGTTAGGAATCTGCCACACCCCGCATCCTCCATCTTGCGCAGGACGGCGATTACCTCTGCCTTTGGGAGCATTCTTCCCGAAAGTGGATAGGCGCTGGATTAGTTGAAAAGTACCCATGGCGACCAGAGTGAAGACGACAGCCAGAACAATGCCCAAAATATCTTGGCGCCTCCCGCCCTCACTCTACCAGTCGCTGAGCGGGCAAATGGCCCAGCCTCACAACGTATTCGCCAGCACCCCTCCATCAATCAAAATCGTCGCCCCGGTAATATAACTCCCCGCATCCGTCCCCAGCAACAACGCCACGCCCGCAATCTCCTCCGGCTTCCCCCACCTCTTCAACGCCGTTCGGTTCGTGAACTCCTGCTTCTGTTCATCGTTCAACAACCCTAACGGCAATTCCGTCAAAAACGGCCCGGGTGCAATACAATTCACCGTAATCGCATACGGCCCCAGATCCAACGCACTTGATCGCGCCATCCCAATCAACGCCGCCTTCGTCGCGCTGTAAACATTCCGTCCCAACTTCCCGCCCAGCCCCAGCACCGACGAAGTGTGAATCACCCGCCCCCACTTCCGCTCCATCATCTGCGGCAACAACGCCCGCGTCAGACGCATGATGCCAGACAGATTAATTTCAATAATCTGGTCCCACGCTTCATCGGTGATCTGGTCCGCCCGCTGCGGAATATTCCCTCCCGCATTGTTCACCAAAACGTCCACGCGCCCCAGGCGCGCCAGCGTCTCATCGGCCACGCGCTGCGCTTCCCCGCGCTTGCCCAGATCCGCGGTCATGAACTCGACTTGCACCGAAAGCCCCTCGCCAATCTCTTTCGCCGCGGCTTCCAGTTCCGCCGCATTGCGGCTGCAAATCATGACCGACGCGCCGTGCTCGGCATACGCCCGTGCCATCGATTTCCCCAACCCTCGGCTCCCGCCCGTTACGAGCGCTACGCGCCCGGTCAAGTCAAACAGTTTCTCGTACATAGGGACCCATAATACTTGAGTCGCCACCACCAACGGGCCGCAATCGAATAAGCAGTTATTTATAAAAGGATCCGTCTGGAGGAGACGTACGAACGGCTCCCCTATATGAACCTCGCTTTCAATGTGTTCGCTCTTGCCGGCCAAGTGCTACTTTTCCCTCGCCTGTTGCACAAGCACTTTCGCACCTTTCGCATTGGGTTGGTGCGCCACCATAGCGATGCCAGTCCACTGCGGCGCGCAACGGAGATGGGTAAAACTCACTCTTCGACTGTTGGGGCCGCAGGTGGCCTTTCTCCTCGCAGCATCGGCCTTTGTCTATTTGAGGTCGCCGGACCTCAGCGCATAAAGCGGCATTTCGTCGCTGACGCGTTGGATACATCTATTTGGTGTCGGCCTACTGTCGCTTCGCCTCGCAGTTGAAGCCGGCTACCAGTCGTTCTATTTTCTGACGTGCGCCCCGCCGAAGACTTGAACTCGCTAATCCTTAGGCCCGAACATCAACGCCACCCATAACAGGATCATCGAAAGAAACGTCGCCACCGCGCCAATGACTAAGTAATCTAAGTTCCGGTGCGGCTCGGGAATGACTTTCAATAGAATCGCGATCGAGGCGACAAACAATACGACGATCCCGCTCCCGAGCGTCAGCCACCTCGTTGTCCGCTTCTCCATTCACTCGATTGTACAGGGCTAGTCGTACTTCTCGTAAATGATTTGCCGCCGCTCCAGTCCGCGCTCCTTGCACTGCGCCCGCACGCTATCCACCATTTCCTTCAAGCCGCAGACATAAACTTGAACGTCCAGGCGATTCCCCATGGCGTCGAAAAGCAGCGGCTGGACCCGGCCAGTCGCGCCGCTCCAGGCGGCTTCCGGACGGGTCACGGTCGGCAAAAACCGGAAGTTCGCGTGGCGCAGAGCCAAGGCCTCGAACTCCTCCACCCACAACAGGTTCTCCGCGAACCTCGTCCCGTAAATTAATGTGATCCGACGCTCGGTGCCCCGGGCAAACAGGTCCTGCAGCATCGCGCGGAACGGCACAACTCCCGTCCCGGTAGCCACCAGATATGCGTCCATCATCGGTTCCCGCCAGACGAATGTCCCCAGGATGCCCTTCAACTCAACCGTATTGCCCACATCCATACCAAACAGGTAGGGTGAAAACACACCATCTTCCACAAGATTCAAGCAGATCTCGAGTTCGTTCGTTCCCGCAGGCGCCGCCGCCAAAGAGTACGCACGCGTAATCTCCCGTCCGCCCACAAAGACAGTCAGTGAGGCAAACTGCCCCGCCTGAAACGACAGCACCTCGGAAATGGCAAATACGAAATGCCGGATTCCTGGAGCCAAATCCACAAATCGTACTAACTTGGCCGTCATGCCTGTAACGCGGCCTGCGCCCTTTCCAGCAGGATCCCCACCAGCGACGGATGCCCATGTAAAGGCTCCGTCACATCGATCCGCACTCCTTCGTGAACCTTCGACAATTCCTCGACAATTCGCGGCAAATCACGGCGCAAGTGGATCCCCAGCGTCAGAAAGTAAGGAATGACCACGATTCGATTCGCTCCCCTCATGGCCAATCGCCCCACCGCCTCGCGCAGGTCTGGCTGTGCCAACTCCAGGAACGCGGTCTCGACAAGTTCATAACCGCCCTCGACCGCCATCCGGGCCGTCACCTGCTCCACACCTTCATTAGCCGTCGCCACACTCGAACCGTGGGCGAAGATCACCAGTCCCGTCACGCCGCACCTTCCGGAAGCGTACTCCGCAAGTAATGGACATAGGCCCGCGAGTGCGGCTTTCCGTTGTCATAGCCATAGGCGACCCGCGCCATGAACACCAATACTCCCAGGAACACTTTATCGGCGAATGGTCCCGCTTCCCGCTCCTGAAGCTCCTTGATGAACTCGCCCATCTTTTCCCGGAATCGCTCCACGACGCCCGCCGCAATCGCGCCTTCCGGAACCACTTCATTCCCCTCGCGAAAGGAAGCCACCAACGCCTCCAATGCCTCGCGCGCGTCTTTGTCCGTCGCGTTCGGAACCGGCAGCAAAGCGCGGTTGAAGAAGGCCGCGATCAGCATCAACACCATTTCCGACTTCTGCAAGAACTCGTTATCGATCTTCACGTCCCGATGCGGCATTCCCGCCTCATCCAGCGTCCGCTTCTCATGCAGCCGCGATTCCCGCAAATAGCCGCACGAATACGGACAGTTGATGGTCACTTCCCGCTCCGTCGCGCAGCACTGGGTGCAAATATCCTCTCCCCGTGCGGTGCAATAACGCTTCCCTTTTCTCGTATCGCAAATCGTACAAGTCGCCACTATACGCCCCACGCATCAGCTTTGCGGTATTCGTCAAAACACTTCATTAGCCCCGCCATTCCCGGCTGTGACAACCCGTGTTCCATCCCAATCATCCCCTGATAACCCAAGCCATGTATCGCCTTAAACACGTTGCTCCAGTTCACTTCGCCCGTCCCCGGCTCCTTCCGCCCCGGCACGTCTCCGGTCTGAAAATAGCCGATCAGCGAGTAGTGCTTTTTGATGTGGTTGATCAGGTTCCCCTCGGAAATCTGCTGATGGTAGCAGTCGAAAAGCAGCCGCACGTTGGGATGATTCGCATTGGCGATAATCTCCGCGCCGTGATCGGAAAAAACTACAAAATATCCGGCATGGTCCACCCGCACGTTCAGCGGCTCCAGCACCAGTTTCAGCTTTGTTCCCGCGCACAGGTCGCCAGCCCGCTTCAACGCTTCAATACAGTTCGTCGTCTGTTGCGTGTAGCTCAGATCGTCGACCGCCAACCCGCTGCAAACCGTAGCCACTTCGTTGCCGATGATCTTGTGGATCTCCACGGCCTTCTTCACATCCGCCAGAAAATCCGCATGAAATTTCCGGTCCACCATCGCACTCGGCTTCCATCCGCCCCGGTTGACCACGAGCGTTCCCATCGTCAATTTCAAAGCGTCCATCTTCTTGCGGAACTGCTCGATCTCCGCCATCGAGTGCTTCGGCAAGCCGTTGTATTCAAAGCCCGTGAAGCCGTTCTCCGCGATGATTTCAAACTGCCGTTCCACCGGCTCCGAGATCATCCCGATCCGCGGCGCATATCGCAAATGATACGAGTACTTCGTCGCTGCAGCGGCCAGCGGCGCAGCCGCCATCATCCCAAACAACTGTCGGCGGTCCATGTGGCCATCGTATCATTGCCTCATGCAATACCTCGACATCTACTTCAAAGTAGAACTCGAGCTCGACAACTCCGAGCAGCCCCAACGCGTCGCCCGCGAACTGGAACGGATCCTCGCCAGACACTACGGCGTCCGCTCCGCTGAAGCAACCAACCTGGTCGTCCACGAGGACTGAGTCTACTTTCGCTGGTACGTGCTCGACGCGCCCTTCGCATCGGTCATTGTCAGTTCATTTCCCGATACCCGGACCTTGTATACCGACACCACCTTCGTCGTCGGTTTCCGCCCTGGCTGCCGCCGCAGGTCCGCGAATCGAAAGTGCCGTCAACCGGCGTCGTCGTCAATTCATCCCCGCGCAAAGTATAGGTGCCGGTGATGTTCATGAAGTACGAGTTGACACACGTCGCATAGGTGAACTGCATCAGCCCGTATTGCTGAAACGTCCCATCGGGCATGAACTTGTAGGTCATATTGTTGCCCGACGGCGGCGCCATCGCGCCAGTATAGGAATTTTGGCGCTGAATGGTCGAAATCCGCCCCGTTTACCACTCGCCAACCATGGGTCCCGAACCCATTCCCGAAGATGGCACGCCAGGCTCCCGGTAAGTCGCAAAAAAAGCCATCGCCGTCGCGCGATTCCGCTGATACGCCGCCGCGTCATTCGTTGCATACAACAGCGCCTCCATTTGCCCGCCCCTCGCCCACGCCGTCGCCGCCCGATACGTCCGCGTCCCGTTCGGCTCCTGGACCTCGTATTCGGCCATCACTGCTCCGCCCTCTCGCTCGCGCACTTCCCCGCCCGCTACTACATTCCCGCCCATGTAGCTCTGCAGCGCCTTCGCAAAGGCGGCGCGCAGATCGCCTGTAAATGGCTTCGCCGGCGCCACCATCACCATCGCCTCATCGCCCTTAAAATACGCTATGGCGCCGGACTGTTCCTGCCGTCTCCAGCCATCGCCCTCCAACACCGTAGCCGCAAAACCCACGCCGCAAAATAGAATCAAAGTTGTAAAGTGTCGCATACCCCCACTAACGCGACTCTCTTTCGAAAAAAAGCTCACGGCGCCAGCTAAACTGGAATCTGGATGTCCCAGAAAACTCGCACCGTGACCGCGCGTAGTTTTTTCGCGCCTCGCGGAGCTCTCTCCGAATGGCATCCCAACTACGAGTTCCGGCCCGGCCAACTCGAAATGGCCGAAGCCGTCGAATCCGCCATCGCCGAAAGCAAGCATCTGCTCGTCGAGGCCGGCACTGGAACCGGAAAATCGCTCGCCTACCTCGTCCCCGCGATCCTCGCCGGGAAGCGCATCGTCGTCTCCACCGGCACTAAAAATCTCCAGGAGCAGCTCTTCTACAAAGACATCCCCTTCCTCCAACAGCACTTCGCCAATCAACTCCGCGTCTGCTACATGAAGGGCCGTTCTAACTACGCCTGCCGTCAGAAAATCTACGATGCCGAACGCGAGCCCATCCTCGCCGGCCTCGAAGAAGTCGCCGATTTTCAGGTCATCCGCGAGTGGGAAAAAACCACCGAAACCGGTGATCGCGCCGAAATTAAGACCCTCCCCGAACATTCCTCCGCCTGGGCCAAAATCGATGCCCGCGGCGAACTCTGTACCGGCCAGAAATGCGCCCAGTTCGATCGCTGCTTCATCACCGAAATGCAGCGCCGTGCCCTCGCCAGCGACATTATCATCGTCAACCATCACCTCTTCTTCGCCGATCTCGCCGTCAAGGAAAACGATTTCGGCGGCATCATCCCCGACTACGAAGCCGTCGTCTTCGACGAAGCCCACGAACTCGAGGATGTCGCCGGCCAGTACTTCGGCCTCTCCGTCAGCAACTTCATGGTCGACGACCTCCGGAAAGACATTCTCAGCCTCGCCCGCCGCAAGGAACTGGGCACGCCCGAACTCGACCGCATTCTCATCGGTCTCCAGGACGCTACCGAACGTTTTTTCGCTTGTTTCCCCGTCCAGGAGGGCCGCACCGGCTTCCAGCGTCGCGCCGCCTTCGTCGAACAGTACCGTGATGTCTACGACGACATCCTCGCCGCCCTCGAAATGACGGGCATCCAACTCCAGATGATTCGCGAGTCCATGGATGAAATCGTCCCTCTGTTCGGTCGCGCCCGCTCGCTCCAGGAGGATCTCAAGCAGTACCTCGAAGGCATTGCCGAAGACTTCGTCTACTGGATCGAGCGCCGTAACCGCGGCGTCTACCTCCAGGCCGTCCCCATTAATATCTCCACCCTTCTCACCGAGCGTCTGTTCGACCGCGTTCCCGCCGCCGTCCTAACCTCCGCCACTCTCTCCGTCGGCGGTGGCTTCGAGTTCCTCCAGAAACGTCTCGGCATTCCCTACGCCCGCACACTCAACGTCGCCAGCCCCTTCGATTTTCAGGAACAGTCCCTCCTCTACGTCCCTCAACATCTCCCCGAACCGCGCGACCCCGCATTCTCGAAGTCCGCCGCGGAAGAAATCGTCAAGATTCTAAACCTCAGTTGCGGCCGCGCCTTCGTCCTCTGCACCAGTTACCAATCCATGCGCGCGCTCCACGACCGGGTATCATACGAAGTCGTCTATCCGGTCCTCCTCCAGGGAACCGCTCCGCGCAATGTACTCCTGGATCAGTTCAAGAGCACTCCGAACGCCGTCCTCTTCGCCACATCCTCTTTCTGGCAAGGCGTCGACGTGCAGGGCGACCAACTCAGTTGCGTCATCATCGACAAACTCCCCTTCTCCGTGCCCAGTGATCCCGTGGTAGCGGCCCGCACCGACGCTGTCCGCCGTCAGGGCGGCGAGCCATTCCGCGACTACCAGATCCCGCAAGCGGCCATCGCGCTCAAGCAGGGCTTCGGCCGCCTCATCCGCAGCCGTACCGACCGGGGTGTCCTCGTCCTGCTCGACAACCGCATCACCCGTCAACGTTATGGGCAGATCTTCTTCGACAGCCTGCCCGATTACGCATTCACCACCGAACTCGAGAAAGTCGAGGAGTTTTTTCGCAAAAATGTTTGAAGTCCACGTATCAACCACGTTCCCCGCGGCCCACGCGCTTCGCAACTACTACGGCAAAACGGAACCCATACACGGCCATAACTGGCGGGCCAAAATCACCATCTCCGGGCCCCAGGTGGACCCCATGGGGATGCTCATCGATTTCGTCCCCTTGCAAAAGGAGATGACGCGCATCATTGGCGTGCTCGACCATCAATTCTTAAACGAAGTGCCGCCGTTTGATGTCATTAACCCGTCGGCAGAAAACATCGCGCACTATCTGTGGCAACAGTTCAGCGCGTCCGTGCCTGCCATGCAGCCGGAATTTCAGGTTCACGTCTCCCGCGTCGAAGTCTGGGAAACCGACAATTGCAGCGCGGTTTATTTGCCGTAATAGGCAGCGTTCCGGGCGGCGAATTCGTTCCATTTTTCGGGCAGGTCTTCGATAGCGAAGATGGCCGAGACGGGGCAAACCGGGACACAAGCGCCGCAGTCGATGCATTCCACTGGTTCAATGTGCAGGATCTCTACTTCGTCAAAGCCGGGTTCGTCCTTCTTGGGATGGATGCAATCAACCGGGCAAGCGTCAACACACGCGCTATCTTTAGTCCCAATGCAGGGTTCAGCAATTACGTAAGCCATTTGCACCTTTTTACCACAGCCATCTCAATTCCCACAATCGGGGATGGCGATTCTGGCCGGACAGCATGCGTACACCGGCGGATGACACGGCGTACATGTACTTGGCACACTGGAGCGGGTGAAAGTCTCGAGTACAGAGTTTAGAAAAAACCTGTTTCAGCTTGTAGAGCGAGCCTTGCAAGGGGAATTCGTCGAAGTGTCGCACAAAGGCCGAATTGTTCGCCGCGTTCCCGCCGGCGGCATTTGTCGAACAGGAGACCGCCCCGCTGAACCGTCAGCGCACTCTTCTGTTGGCGTCGCAACCCAGTTTGGCCGAAGAACCGCAAAACCTCCGGTAGGCGGGTATACTCGTGAGAATGCGAATCGTCGTCCTCGATGGATACTGCCTGAACCCCGGTGATTTGAACTGGGATGCCCTCCGCGCTTTAGGCGCAGTGGAAGTGTTCGACCGCACCGCGGAGGCACAAGTCATCGAACGCGCTACTGGCGCCACCGTTGCATTAACCAACAAAAGCCCGTTCTCCGCCGCAACCCTCGCCGCGCTACCCGATTTGAAGTACATCGGCGTGCTGGCCACCGGCTACAACATTGTCGACGTCGCCGCCGCCCGTGAACGGGGCGTGGTAGTTACGAACGTGCCAACTTACGGCACCCACTCCGTCGCGCAGATGACGATGGCGCTGCTGCTCGAACTCTGCCATCACGTCGGCCGCCATAGTGAGCTTGTTAATGCCGGCGAATGGAACCGCAATCCCGATTGGAGTTTCTGGCGCAACCAGCAAATCGAACTGGCCGGAAAGCAGTTCGGCGTTGTCGGCTTCGGCCGCATCGGGCGCCAAGCGGCCGTTGCTGCCGCCGGACTCGGCATGAAAATTGCTGCCTATGATGCCACGCCCGGTGAACCGCTCGCGGGCGCGGACTTCCGCTGGCTCGGACTCGATGAGCTGATCGCCACGTCCGACGTCGTCAGCCTCCACTGCCCTTTGTTCCCCGACACCAAGGACCTCATGAACGGCGCGCGCATCGCGACCATGAAGCCGTCCGCATTCCTCTTAAACACCTCTCGCGGCCCGCTCATCGTGGAGCAGGATCTCGCCGACGCGCTCAACAACGGCATCATCGCCGGCGCCGGCATTGACGTTGTCCCTCAAGAGCCGCCCGTCAATGGCTCCCCGCTATTCGGCGCAAAGAACTGCATCGTGACCCCGCACATGGCCTGGGCCACGCTCGAAGCGCGTGGCCGGCTCATGGATGTAGCAGTCAACAACGTGCGCGCCTTCACCAGTGGCGCGCCCGTCAATCAGGTTTAGGGCTCCTTATACTCCAACAGGAACTTCCGACGCTGCTCAACGAAATCCTTCAACCCCATGTGTGGCCGCCCTCCGCCCGGTCCCATTGAGGGAAAAGACGTCTCTTCCGTCAGCGCCTTCTCAAAAGCCTCGGTCGAGTACAGCTTGCGGGTATCCGCCTCCACATCGGCCAACAGCATCGACTGATAGCCCACTGCGATCGGCCCCAGCTTCTTCCAGTCCAGCCAATTCGTCGCGATGTCCTTCATATATTCCAAGTACTTTTCCCGCAGCGAAGGCACCGCCAGCAGTTTGCCGATCAACGCCTTGTTCGGATCTGCCGATCCGGCGAATGGATCGAGCGTTGCATTCTCCGGCGGAGGAGTAAACCCGGCCGGGGGACCATTCGGAGGGCCATTCGGAGGCCCGCTCGGACCAAAGCCGGGAGGCCGGCCACCGGGGCCGCCAGGACCGCGCGGACCACGCCCCATACCCGTCATCTCCGCCGGAGCCAGCGTCTCATTGGCGTCATGCGGGAACAAATGGAACTTGCCCTTCTCATCCAGATAGATACTGTAGTCGCTGGCCCGCGTCCAATACCCGTCGTTGTTGATCAACGCTTTATCCAACGCCAGGAACTTCAACGCGCCCTCAATATCCAGGATCGGCGCCAGTGCCGCTTCCAACTGCTCCGGCGGCGTCTGGTTCAACACCTTGCACAAATTGATCAACGCCGCCCATGACTTCGGACTGTCCTTCGACTTGATCTCATAGATCCGCTTATACGCGGCCGGATCGTCCCCAATATAGGCCAATCCCGCGCGGCCCATCGGGCTTCCCGGCGTCTTCCAGCGCGCGCCCTTCGTCGTCTTAAACCACTCCTGCACGAAGTCAGTATTGTACTGCTGCACGCTCGGATATACGCCCCAGCTTTCGCCGTTGATGACGACTCGCATGAAGTTCGCCTTCGGCGCGGGAATGTACTGCCGTGCGATCTGCAGATACAGCGCCGAACGCAGCATTGTCGGATCGCCGTTGGCGTTCAACAGGTTCAGCGTCCGGTAGCCCCCCAACCGCTGATCTTCGTTCATGTAATCAAGCGAGATATTCAACGAGCGCTTCCGCCCCTCCGGCGTCATCATGAACGACGACGCGCCGCGGAAATGCACACCGGCATTCGGATACACCTTGCCATCCACCGTCAACTTCGCAGGAATTTCCACATCCGTGTGGTAGAACGCCGCCATTTCTTTTTCCCAATCCGGATTTTCGAATTCCAGGAAGAGCGTCCGCAGCACTTTGGGATCATAAAGCGGCTCGCTGCCGTACATCTTCACGTCTTTTTGCGTGACCTTTGGCCCCGGCTGAGGAGGCGCCGGCGGCTCCCCGCCGCGTCCGAATCGCATGCCTCGCGCCGGCTGTGTGGCCAGGAATTCGCGTGCAGCGGCGCGTTCAGCGGCGTTCAACCGCTTATCCCCGTCCTTATCGAAATCCTTCAGCAGTTCCCGGCGCTGGCCCATCATTCCGCCAGGACCCCCAAAGCCGCCGCCTGGAGGCTGCGCCAGCAACGCCGCCGCGCTCGCGGCCAGCAAAACATAGCTGAATCTGGTCATGACAAACCCCTCATTCCGTCTCCGCGCCGCGCACCGTCAAGCGCACGTCGAAAATCCCATCCATCCGGTGCAACTGTTTCACCAGTTCCTCCGGGCTCAAGCCGCTAACCAAAGTTACTTCGTACGCCGCTTCCAGCGAAGTCCCTTGCTTCGCCGTCGCCATCGAAATCATGCGTCGCGTCGCGGCGCCCAATACCTGTTTCAAAACCGGTTCCAATTCCGTGCCCACGCTCACTCGCAGTCGCAACACCATCGGCGGCTCATTCATGTTCGCCGTTCGGCCCTCCCGCCAGGCCAGCGCAAACGATGCGCCGCCTCCCACCAGTAGACCCAGCAATGCCACCCACGGCTGCTGGGATCCCACCGCCATTCCCACCACCACCGCAAAGATCACAAACGCCGTATCCCGCGTATCCCGCACCACCGTCCGGAAACGCACTATCGATAACGCACCCACCAGACTGAACGCGCGCGCCACGTTATCCCCGATCACCTGCGTAACCATGGCGATCAGCACCGCCAGCAGCACCAGCGTCGTCGGCAGCGAGGACGCTGATTCTTCTCCGCTAATTGTCCGCGAATAAACCCACGACACCACCCAGCCCAACACCAGTGCCGCGAACAGCCGGACCGCGACTTCCCACGGATCGGCCGCCGCGCTCTCCGAAAGTGCTTTCGTCAGGAACCCAGGCATTGCACTTCTTTCCGCAATTCCAGGGCCTCCACCGCCATTCGGTACTTGGACGACGCCGTCGGCCACAGATCGAACTGCTGCATCAATTCCTTGAACAATCCCGGAATTTCCGCCTTGTACTTCAGCTCCAAAATCCGTTGCTCCGGCAGCAGTGTCACACCATCCTCGTAACCCGTAAACGCGTACTCCCGCACCGGCGCCGCACGCAAATCCTGATCGAGTGTCAACCGGATCGGCCCCGTCTCACTGACCGCCAGCCGCGCCGTCCGGCGGTAGGAAATCTGGCAGACCGGCCGCAGCCGGCGCGCCTGTTCATGCTGATGAAACCAATGTCCGGCCCATCGCTTCGGCGTCTCGGACTGCTCCAGCCAGTTCACTTCCCGCAAATCGACAATAGAACGCATCTTGCCCACGCGGTTTCGCGTCTTCAGCTTTCGCTCCAAAAAGATGCCTTCGCCCTCGCCATACCGGCGCACGCGGTACTTACTTCGCGCGTAGGAGCCGCGCCGTTCATATACAGCGAAGTCGTCGGTTTCCAGATAGAGGCTGGTGACGCGGTACTCGTCGCCTGTCTCGCCGCCCCCGTGCGGATCCGGTGACATCTTCACCCGTGACCACTCGCGGATCGCATCCGCGCACCCCGGAGATATAAGAAATTTCATCTCCTGGACGAAAGGCCGGCTCTCTCGCATCTCCGTCGAAGGGTTGCTCATTCGCACATAGAAGCTTACGGCTTTTGTAACAGAAACGTTACGAGGTTTACATTTCTTTACCCCCTACCCTCCGAAAAGCTTCGCGCCCGTCTCCCAAAGCAGCGCCCGCCGGTCCGCATCGCTCATCGTGACGGAAAAAACCTTCCCAATCTCCACCGCCACGCTCTCCGGCAGATCTGACCCGGCCATCAGTCGCGAAGCCGGTACGTAGTGCATTAACTCCGCCAGATTATGCGGCATTAATGAACTAACTTCCACATAAATGTTCGGACACACCTCGGCCGCCACCGCGCACTCCAACATCAGCATCGGCCCGCCCGCGTGTCCCAGCACAATCGGCAGCTCTGGAAATCGGCGCGCCGCTGCCATAAAAAGCGAGGGCAGTGCAAACGGCACGCCGCTGCCCGTATGCGCCACCACCGCCATTCCGTTTTCCTGCGCCGCCTCAAAAAAGAAATCGCTCCGCCGTGACACCGGATTCAACGGTTGGAACATCGGCTGGAGTTTCAACGCCCGAAATCCGAATGACTCTGCGCAGCGCTTCACTTCACCTCGAAATTCGGCGTCTCCTACAAATGGATTCAGGCACGCCGCACCTGCGAAGCGATCTGGCCATTGCCTCACCGCCGCGCCGATCTCATCATGCTGCGCCCGATAATCGTCCACCAGCGGAAACGGAATCAATAGCGCGCGGTCCACGCCCTCCTGGTCCATCGACCGCAACATCTGCTCCGCCGTAAACACCCGGCCCGAATGCCGCGCTGTCCCGATATGCGTATGTGTATCGAAGACCTTGTGGCCCTGGATCATTGCAAAACCGCCGCCGCAATCCGGTCGCCCATTTCAAAGGTCTTCATGGATCCGCCCACGTCCGGCGTCCGCAGTGACGGATCGGCCAAAATAATCTCTACCGCCCGGTGCAGCAATCGCCCGCCCTCCTTCGACGCCTCGCCCGGAAGCCAGTCGAGCATCATCGCCGTCGACAGTATCATCGCTACCGGATTCGCAATACCCTTGCCCGCAATATCCGGCGCCGTGCCGTGGCTCGGTTGAAACACCGCGTACTTATCGCCAATATCGCCTGACGGCGCCATTCCCATCCCGCCCACGAGGCCGGACGCCAGATCCGAAAGGATATCGCCGAACATGTTCTCCGTCACCATCACATCGAAATCCTGCGGACGACGCACCAGGAACAGCGCAGCCGCGTCCACATAGCAGGCTTCCGTCGAAACGTCCGGATACTCCGCCGCCACCTGCTGAAAAATATGACGGAAATACGCCATGGTCGGCAGCACATTCGCCTTGTCCACCAGCGTCACTTTCCGCCGCCGTTCGCGTGCAAGCTTGAACGCGGAGTGAAATAACCGTAGCGACGCCGAACGCGTCACCCGCATCGTGTCCTCCGCCATTTCCCCGTTCAAATCCGCGCTCCCATGCCGGCCGAAGAATAGACCCTCCGTGTTCTCGCGAATCAACACCAAATCGATACCGGCCCCGCGCTTTAGCGGCGAATCGTCGGGATGATAAGTCCGGATCGGACGCAACCCGCAGTACAGATCCAGAACCTCCCGGATGTCGATCTGCGGCGTCATCTCCTTCCCGTCCGGCCACCGCACTCCGGGCAGACCCATCGCGCCCAGTAGGATCGCGTCGTAGTCCTTCATCCGCTCCATCGTTTCATCCGGCAGCGGATTGCCGCTCTTCAAAAACTCCCCCGCACCCACTGACATCTCATCGCAGTGGAAGCGCAGCTCAGGAATCGCGGTTGAAACCGCGCGCAATGTTTTCAGGCCTTCGGCGGTCACGTCGGGGCCAATACCGTCTCCAGGGAGAACAGCGATTCGAAAGTCAAGCATAATTTTTTCTCAGCGCAGCAGTTTGCGCGTCTCCTCGGAGTCCGGAATTACACAACGGAAGCCGACGATATTGCCGCCCGTTCCCTTGTTGCGAAAAGAAATGCGCAGATGCTGCGCCGGGTCGCTGAACCACGAACCGCCTCGCACCGCGCGCTCTTTGCCCGTCGCTGGCCCGGTGGGGTCCACTTTCCCCGATTCGGCGAAGTACGTCTTGCTGTAGAAGTCCGAAGTGAACTCCCAAAGGTTGCCGGACATGTCGAACAGGCCGAATCCATTGGGGTCGAACTGCCGCACCGGAGCCACTTGCTCAAAACGGTCGTTGCCCTGTTTGCCGCTGAAGTTCGCCTTGTCCCGCGCGGTTTCGGCATTCATCGGAACAATTTCGTTCGCCTTGCCGCCGCGCGCCGCGTACTCCCATTCAGCTTCTGTAGGCAGCCGGCCTCCCACCCACTTGCAAAACGCTTCGCCGTCTTCCGGCGGCAATCCCGCCATCGGCAGGTTCGTCTGGCTCCATCCCTTGTGCTCAATCGGCGCCCGCGGCATCTTGCGCTTCGGCGTGGCGGTATCCACAAATTTCTGGTAAGCCTCCACCTGTACTTCGGTCTCGCCCATCCAGAATGCTTTGCTAATCGTCACTTCGTGTTGTGGCTTCTCGTGGTCTTCACATTTTTCGTCGCCCGCCGCGCAACCCATCAGGAACTTGCCCGCGGGAATGTACAGGTACGCCTGCCGGTCACGCGCGTTCACACGGTCTTTCGAAATAAACTCATCCACCGGCTTCGCCGCCACCACTTTCGGCGGCGGCGGCGGATCGGTGAACCGGAACGGCTGCGTCGTCTGCGTCAAATAGAATGGGTTCAAATTCTTGGACTCGGCGGCCACCTGGCTCTGCGCGCCCGTCAACAGTTCCACCAGCGTCGTGCCCGGTTTGCGGATCAGCGCCGATACATGCTTGGTGAACAAGCCGCGCTCGGCATCGGTCAACGGCATAGGCACGGCATTCATCGCGGCGCTGGAAAGATAAGCGATTTCACGAATGTCGGTCATGTCCGGCAGCGCCAGTCCCGGACCCGTCGCGCGCGCCATCAGGTCCGAAGCCTGTGTCGTCGCGTCAATCAGGATCATCTTCAAACCAATCTGCTTTTCATCCAGTATCTGCATGAACCCGGTGAGTGACCGGGCGCGGAACGGAACCGGATCGGTCTTCTTCGGATCGAAATCGACAGGCACCAGGAAGTTGTCGCCATTGGCTTGTATGGCGTAGCCAAAGTAGTAAAACAGCAGCGTGTCGCCGGGCTTTACAGTCGATAGCAACAGGCGGTCCAGATCCTTCGCCAATCTGTCCTGCGTAAGATTCCGCTCCTCGCGTACCGTAAATTTCGCGGCGCTCAATGCCGCCTTCAATTCAGTCAGCGCGGCCGTATTAACCGGCAGTGGCCGGACACTCTGGTACTCGGCGTTGATCAACAGAAACGCCTGCCGCGACGGGGATTGCCCCAAGGCGACCGGCAAATGCAACAACAGCAGACTGATTATCGATCGTGCAATACGCATCGGCGGTTGCCTAGATTTTACAACGCTTTGTACCTACTCCCGCACGGTCCACCGAATTTGCACTAATGAAATCGCCGAACTGCTCTGATTCACCAGCACCATCCGCGAGAACCTATCCGCCGCCGAAGGCGCCGATTCCAACCGTATCCCCTGCGTCCGGACCTCCACGTTGATCGGCACATCGCCAGTGAATATCTGCCCGCTCGCGTTTCCGCCGCCGCTCGTCACACCGTCCTTCGTGATCGTAATCTTCTGCCCCGGCCCCAACTCGCCCACCCATGTAATATTGCCGCGCCGCAATCCGGCATACGTCCCCTCGGGCTTGGGCGGCGGAGGCGTTTCTTTCGGCAACTCCTTGGGCTGCTCCTTAGGCGGATCGGGCTTCGGCGGCACAACGACCGGCGGATTCTGTGTAATAACGACGGGCCGATCCGCCTCGCGCACCCGCAGCGAAACAGGTACCCGATGCATCACATCAGACAAACCCTCGGCGGCAATTATCACTTCTCCCTGATACGGCCCCGGCGCCAATCCTTCGCCCGAAACCGAAACGCTAATCGTTGCCGGCATCCCGGTCGCCGCCGGAGAAATACGCAGCCAACTGCCCCTCCCGCGCGTCGCCACACTAATGCGGTTCACGCCCGTGCCGCGCACATGAAACACCTTACTATCCGACTGTCCCGCCCCCTGCCGCACCTCGAAGGTCAACAGATCCACATCGGCGCTTAGGCTGTTGCCCTGCGGCGTCACCGTCTGCCCGGGCCGCGGCAATATGCGCAGCGCCACGTTCACTTCGCGGGTCTTCGGATCGGCCCCCGTCGCCTCCAGCGTAACTTTTCCCTTATACTCGCCCGGCGCCATCGCCGACGGCGAAATCGCTATCGCAAACTGGCCCGGTGTCGCCGTCTGACCCGGATCGACCGTTAGCCACGTTTGGGAACTCTCGGCCTTCAAGGGCACCGCCCCACCGGTACTGGAAAGTGCGATCTGCTTCGGCTCCGGCAGGCTCTCGCCGATGCGCCACTGAAACGTCATCTTGTCCGTGGAAGCCGTCCACGCCGAAGCATCTTTCTTCGGCCGCAGGACCAACCACGTACCGGCCACACCCGCGATCAGCAGTCCCAGCAAAATCCCAGCCTTAACGCCCGAAGAAATGCCCCCCGGTGCAGGAATCGCCGATTGGAGCGAAGTCGCGCCGATCTCGAACAATCGCTGGTCCGCCCACTCCATCAGGCGCCACGCCTGCGCGTCGCCGGGGAATTCCGCCAGGAGTACGGCCGCCCCCTCTTTCACTAACTGCGGGTTGTCGGCCTTTCGCTTGGCTTCCAGATCGTTGAGCCGGGTCGCATAGGTTTGCCTCTTAATGTGAGCCCCACGAGCGTTGTTCAACTCATCCAGCGCCGCCACTGACTCATTGTCGTCGGGATTCGCGTCCAACAAACCCCGCAGCAGCGCCGCCGCTTCGTCAAACGACGAACGGCTCAACAACTCCTTCGCCTTCCGCAGCGTTTTCGCCCGCTCGCCGGCCAGATTTTCGCGCTCCTTCGTCAATCGGCGCGTCAGCTTTACAACTTTGTCGTCTTCGGCCTTCATCCCGGCCGCCGCCCGCAGCGCCGTCTCCGCTAAATCAAGCCGGCGAGTGCTCAGGTGCTGCTCAACCCGCTGTAAGGCCTCCACGAAGACCGATTCCGATTCCACCGTTTGCTGCAAACGCAACAGGCGTGCGTCGCGAGGATGCACCGTAAGCGCTTGCTGCAGCCGCTGTTTTGCTTCGGTCACGGCTCCCCTGGCAACCAACTGCTCAATCGCCTGCGCTGTTGCGTCCAATTCCGCCATACGCCGCTTGACGTCCAACTCCTCGGACAGCCGCCGCAGGCCCGGCTGATCGCCGAACTGAAGGGATGCTTCATCGATCCCGCGCCGTGCCGCGTCGAAATTCCCCGCATCGATCGCCAGCGAAATTTGCTCGATGCGCGCCGAAATATTTCCGGCTCTCTGCCGTTCCGCCGCCCGCGCCTCCAATGCCGCTCGCACCGAGATTAGCTCCGGATCTCCATTGAAACGCAGCAGCCCTTCGTCCAATGCCGCCAGCGCCTCGGTGTCCTTCCCTTGCCCTTCCAGCTTTCGGGACGTCCCTAGGATGTCTTCCTTCTGCTTGCGTGATTGTTGCTCACTCAATCCCCGTTCAATGCTGTCAAGCAGGGCCGTCAATTCCGGTTCCGCGGGATACAGCTCCAACGCCTTTCGCAATATGTCGAGCGCCTCGTTCCACTTGGATCCGGCCATTCGCTCGCGGGCCGCGGCCGCGGCCTTCCCCACTGCGTCCCGCTTCTCGCGAAGCCGCTGCTCGCTCTCAATCTCTTGCTCCAACTCCAACAGCGCCGGCCAGTCGCCATACTTGGCGCGAATCTCGCGCACCGCTTCACCGGCTTTAACCAGGTCGCCCCGTTGACGTATCGCCCGCGCCGCGGCCGTAGCCGCGTCTCGTTCCTTACGCGTCTCCGCTTCAGTTACGCCCCGCTCCACGCTCTCGGAGAGCGCCGTGAGTTCAGGTTCCCCGGGATACTTTTGCAAGGCTTCACGCAGCTTACCGCTAGCCCCCGCCCAATCGCCCTTGGCGGTCAACGCTCTTACGGCGTTCGCAACCCCATGGGCCGCTTCGCGGTTTTCCTTCGCCCGCAAATCGCTGCCAATATCCTTGGCCAAGCCCACCAGCGCGGGAACCTCTCCAAATTTCGCCCGGCCCTCCGCCAACACCTTCGCGGCCTCCGCCATGTCTCCGGCGGAACGCAAATCCCGAGCCTGCCGTAGCGTCTCATCAATGGCGCGCCTGTCATCCCGTTGTTGCAACAACTGGCGGCTCTCCGCCAGCAGTGTGGTCAGATTCGGATCGCCCTTGAACTCCTGAAGGGCCCGCTCCACCAGTGCCACCGCGCGCTCCAGTTCGCCGTCCTGTTGCAACATCCGGGTGCGGTCCGTCACGCGCCGCACAGCCTCGCGCCGCTCCACTACCCGCCTCGCCTGCGCGCATCGTTCCAGCGCTTGGAGGATGTCCGGATCCGGCGGCGTGTCTTTGCTGAAAGCCGACAGCAAGCTCTCCGCTTCTTCCACTCGCTCCTGGCGCAACATCTCTTCGGCTTCGCGAATCGCCCGCGCCCTCCGGTCCCGCTCACTCTTGGCCTTTATCCCCGCCTCGGCTTCCTCCACCGCCGCGATCACATCCGGCGGTTCATGCAACCGCTTTCGCGCCTCTGTCAATACCGTCAACGCTTCTTCAAACGATCCGTGCTCAATAAAGCCTTTCGCCTTACGAACTATCTGCTCCACTTCCCGCCGGCGCTCCTGTGTATCGAAGGCATGCTGTACTCGCGCCATTACCTCGCGGGCCCGCTGATTGGCGGGGTCTACCGCGAATGCCTGACGCACCAGTTCGTGCGCCGCTTCATAGTCCTTCCGGTCCGCCAGCACAGCCGCGGCTTCGGCCAGTTCCTGCGCCTTTTTGTACTGCCCGACGGAACTCCGCGCCATTTCCAATAACGATCGGATCTCGGTATTCGCGGAGTCCAGCCGCAACGCGTTTTCAAAGGATTGTATCGCCTCCGCATACCGGTTCTGCGATAGCTGCGCTTCGCCCGTTTTCTTAAACGCGCCGACCTTCGGAACGATGGCCTGCTGCTGCGCCATCTTCTGAATGCGCTCGCGCAACTGGCGCGCCTGAACATTCATTGGCTCAAGGTTCAGAATCCGCCGCACCAGCCGCTGCGCTTCCTCGCCACGCTCTTGTTCGAACATCGCCTCCGCTTCCGGCAACAGTTCGCCCGCCCGTTGCCGGCGCATATCGAGCAGGATCGGCCCCACATCGAGTTGAAATTCATGCAGGCTCTGGTACCGCAGATCCCGGTCCTTCGCCAGCGTCTTCATGATCATCTGGCTCAGCGCTTCCGGACACTCGGGGATGAGTGAGGCCGGAGATGGCGGTTCCACGGATGTAATGCTGTAAAGGATGGCCGGAGTGGACGTTCCTTCAAATGGAAATCTCCCCGTGAGGAATTCGTAATAAATCACACCGAACGCCCAAATGTCGCATAGAGCATCCACTTCGGCGTCCCGGAATTGCTCCGGGCTCATGTAATTCAACGTCCCGACCAGAAAGCCCGCCTTTGTCATGCGCGTGGTATCGGCTCGCGCTAGCCGCGCGATCCCGAAGTCCATCAGCTTTACCAGGTTGTCTTTCATCACCATGACATTGCTCGGTTTGATGTCACGGTGAATAACGTGATTCTCGTGGGCGCAGTGCAGTCCGGCGGCCACCTGCGTCATGATTTCGACTTTTTCCAACAGCGGCATCGGTCGCCGGTCGCGAATGAGTTGCTGGAGTTCCTCTCCCTCCAAATATTCCATCACCAGGAACTGCAAGCCGTTCTCTTCGCCGAATTCGTGGATCGTGACCAAGTTCGGGTGGTGCAAGTTCCCGGCGGTGGTCGCTTCCATCTTGAATCGCGTCAAAAATTCCGGATCGCTGGAGTCGGGCAATAAGACCTTGATCGCGACTACGCGTCCCACTGTCGGATCGTAGCCCCGGTAAACGCGGCCAAATCCGCCCCGGCCGATCTCGGCCTGAATCTCGTACTTGCCGATTCGCTCACTCATCGCCAGACGCCCCTGGCAAATGGAGTACCGTCACCGTGAGCGAGTGGCGCCCGCGCCGCCGCGGCTGGCCAGGAGGCAGGCAGAATTCCGCCGCCTCCGCGATCGAAATTTCTTTGCGGGAAGTGAACACAGTGAAAGAGTAATGATACCGCTGAAAAAATGATGCCGGACAGTCGATGTTTTCCGTTTTATTATAATAGGGGTAAGATTACGAGTTGACGTTGCGGTAGCCCAAATTGAAAATTTAAGGATGAACGGAATGAAGAATTTGCTACAAGCGTCTTGCCTGGCGGCATTCGCGATGCTCGGCCTAACGGCGCAGACGGCTTCCGTCGTTCGCTCCGGCAGCTATGAAGTCGGCGGCTTCGTGGGGGCCAGCTACGGTATTGACGAGTCCCGCTGGATGGGCGGCGCCAATGTAACCTACGCCGCCAGTAAATACATCCTTCCCTACACCGAGTTCAGTTACTTCCCCGGCATCGGACGCAAACAAAGTCGCACAATTCCAGGCCTCTCCCAGCCGGTCAACATCAGCTATAGCATTCCGCTCACCGATTTTCACGGTGGCGTTCATATTCGGATTCCGATCCGCGAGCTCCCCATCGTTCCGTATGGCGTGTTCGGCGTCGGCATGATCCACGCGCCCGAACGTCAGTTCAGCGTCAACGTGGAAAATATTCAAGTGCCGTTCACATCGGCGGCCTCTACAAATGCCGCGGTGAACTTTGGCGGTGGCATCCGGTATTACATTAATCAACGCTTCGGCATCCGCGGCGAAGCGAAGCTCTATAAGCCCTCCGGCCAGTTCAGCGAAACCTTCGGCAAAGTCGAATTCGGTTTCTTCATTCAATTGCGGTAATCTCCCGAAGCACCGCTGAAATCCAGTTTGCCGACGGTGCTGTCTCACTAAGATTCCAGCAACCAGCCCGTGACGTGCGGGCACACCGCGATGCGAGCCTATCCCTATGTGCCATTACTGGCGGGGGGACAGACTTGGATTGTTTAGCTGCGAAACAGCGGCCTCGCGCGGCCTGTGGCTACTATGTCTTGCCGATACCCGCAAGCCCCCTCGGCGCTCACCAAAACTTGACCACTTGTGCTCCGATAGAGTTGCCCCCCTCCGGCACCGCACCTTGGCCCGTAAGCCGCAGATGGGCAAGGCATTATCATCCCCGGCCCCGTTGGGCCGGTGGGTCACTCTCCGTGAGCATACCCGGGTAATTTCTCGCGAGTGCCGAAGCGC
>Ga0105048_10004776_pt1 | contig 21990 bp, 20 predicted proteins | sample MAT05_FD_78382 | JGI IMG/M metagenome (GOLD analysis project Ga0105048, IMG submission 78382) | Freshwater microbial communities from Lake Fryxell liftoff mats and glacier meltwater in Antarctica - MAT-05 | ecosystem: Environmental > Aquatic > Freshwater > Ice > Liftoff microbial mat | place...
CGCGATCAGCACGCTGTTCCGCGACTTGAGCGATCGCGGAATGCTGGATAGCACGCTGGTCGTGGTGACGGGCGAATTTGGCCGCACCCCTCGGATCAATAAGAACGCGGGTCGCGATCACTGGGGACCCTCGTTCACGGTGCTGCTTGGTGGCGGTGGCGTGAAGGGGGGCGTGGTCGTGGGCAAGTCGGACGCCCGTGCCGAACGCCCCGCGTCGGACCCTTACGGCCCGGAAGACCTGTTCGCCACGATGTTCACGCTGTTGGGCATCGACCCAAAGGGCGAACTGCACATGCCCGACGGCCGCCCCACCGGATTGACCAACAACGGCAAGGTGATGAACGAGTTGATGTGACCTGGATGAGTATTTAACCACAGAGTCACAGAGAGCACAGAGAGAAGACGAAAGCAGAAAGTAGGAGTTCAAAACAATGATCGGATTTCGGTTCTCCCTCTGTGTTTTGTCTTCCCTCTGTGTCCTCTGTGACTCTGTGGTTAATCCTGTGTTCGCGAATCCGCCCACGGCAAGTTACATCTTCCCGGCGGGCGGGCAGCGGGGCACCACCGTTCCCGTTCGCGTCGGTGGGTTGTTCCTGCACGACAAGTGTGCGTTCGACATCGCCGCTCCAGGCGTGAAAGCGTCGCCAGAGCTCGTCCGCGAAAAGCGACTCTGGTTCGAAGGGCCGGTTCTGCCGCTCCCCGACTCGCAACGCCAGGAAGACTACCCCTCCGACATGCGTGGGTCCGTGAAGATTGCCAAAGACGCGAAGGTCGGGGCGTGGCGTGGGCGTGTCGCCACGTCGCAGGGCGGGGCGGGTGGATTGGTGTTCGTCGTCGGCGAGTTGCCCGAAGTTGTGGAAGCCGAGATCGAAGGCGACCCCATCCCGAAACCGCTCACGCTGCCGGTAACGGCCAACGGCCGCATCTTCCCGCAAGAAGACATCGACCTGTGGGAGTTCGACGGCGAACCCGGCAAGACCGTCACCGCATTCGTGCATGCATCATCGCTGAACTCACCGCTCGCTCCGCAACTCGACATTGTCGACGCACGCGGGAACGTCGTCGCCGGGCAAATGCTTCATCCGTGCCTTGGCACCGATGCCAGCGTGAAGTTCACACCCAAGGTTGCCGGCAAGTACCGCGTGCGAATCACCGATGCCCAGGTTCGCGGAGGTCAGGCGTATGTGTATCGGCTCACTGTTACAACTGCGGATGTGCCGGCGTATCACTTCCCAATCAAGGTGAAGCCGGATGGCCTGAAAGACGTGACGGACTCGAAGGCTGTGTTGCAGGCACCGATTGCCCTCAACGGCCGCATCGAGGCATCAGGTGCGGTGAACGAGTGGAAGGTCGATCTGAAGAAGGGCGAGAAGTACACGTTCGACCTGTTCGCACGTCGGGCCGAATCGCCGCTTTGCGCAGTGGTGACGATCGACGATACGGCCGGAAAGGAACTTGCGAAGGCAACGGGGACAGAACTCGCTGACCCGAACCCGCTCGCGTTCACAACACCTGCCGACGGAACATTCACCGTTCGCATCTCGGAGAAGTATCGCGGTCGCGGCGGGCCGAATTTCGTGTATCGTTTGCGGATCACCAACGCGATCGAAGTCGCCGACCAACCGGGCTTCCGGCTGACGTTGCCCACCGATACGTTCACCGTAACCCGTGGGGGAACCCTCAAACTCAAGGTGACTGCGGAGCGCGCTGGCGGGTTCGCCGGCCCAATCGTGGTGAGTATTCCGAACTTGCCCAAGGGGATTACCGCGAGCAGCGTGAACATCCCCCGGAACCAGAACGCCGCCGATCTTACGCTGACAGCGGCGAATGACGCGGTTATCGCGACACATCCTTTGCGAATTCAAGGTAATGGTATCGCGAGTGTGCTGACCCGCATCGAGGGCAACTGCGTTGTGCCAGAGACGAAATTCCTCCCCGAATCATCGGAAGTCGCACTCACGATTGGGTTCCCGACTCCGTTCAAGTTGGTGGATCAGTATGTGATGACATCGGCGCCGCGTGGTGAGGTCTACCGTCGGAAATTCAAAGTGGACCGCGCTGGGTTCGACGGCCCGATTGAAGTTCAACTCGCCGACAAACAAGCACGCCATCTTCAGGGTGTAAATGGCCCAGTGATGACGCTCAAGCCGGGCGAGACCGATTTCGCTTATCCCGCGTTCTTGCCGCCGTGGATGGAACTGGGTCGCACGTGTCGGGTGTGTGTGATGGCGACCGCAAAAGTGAAAGACCCCGTCGATGGCCGCGAACACACCGTCAGTTTCAGCTCGACTGAGCAGAATCAACAGATGATCGTGGTCGTGACTCCAGGCCGGCTCGATATGAGCCTCGACCGCACGAGCCTTCGCGCGGAACCGGGCAGCGAGATGCGCTTACCCGTGCGAATCACCCGCGGAAAGAACCTGGCGGGTTCCGCGAAGATCGAGGCAGTGCTGCCGGAACATTGGAAGGGTGTGACCGTCGAACCGCTCATCCTGGGTGCCGATGCGGAGGTGGGTGAATTGGTGCTGAAGTTTGCGAAGGATTGTGGCCCCTTCAACACTCCATTGGTCATCCGCGCGACGGTGGAAACCAAGGAAACGCCCGTGACGGCCGAGGCGAAAGTGGAAGTGATTCGATAACACGAAGCGGAGCGCACTGTTCTCACGCGCTCCGCTTCGCGTCGCGGCTAAACAAGACGACGGAACGATTCGATGGTCTTGACTGCGGCCGCGTCTGAGTCGGGATACGGCAACACTTCGGCCGATAAATACCCCTCGTAACGAATCTCTCGCAACGCTTTCACCACGGGAGTGAAGTCGGTGTGCCCCATCCCGGCCGCACGGCGATTCGAATCCGCGAAGTGGATGTGGCCAACGAAGTCCCCGGCGGCAAGCAGCGATTCCGCCAGGTTCACTTCTTCGATGTTCATGTGATACAAGTCGGCGAGCAACTTCACATTTTGCACGGACAGGCCACCCAGAAGGGCGACGCCGTCGGCCAGCGTGTTCACGAGATTCGTCTCGTAGCGGTTGAGCGGTTCATACAGCACAGATGTCTCGAAATCCCCGGCGTGCTGGTCGAGCTTGAACAGAGCATTGCCAAGGTACCGCAGCGCAATTGGCCTGGTGATGGTATCCGCGAATCGGCCTTGCATCGAGCCGATGATGACCGGAGCACCAAACGGTGCGGCAAACTCGATCATTCGCTTCACGAAATCGAGAGCCTTGTCGCGGGTTGCTTCGTCTGGTGCGGTGAAGCTGAGTTTGTGCTTCACCCATCCGGCTCCGGTGCCAACGGCCGCGAGTGACAGCCCGTTGTCATCGAGCAACCCGCGCAGTTCGGCGGAATCAACGGCATCGGGACTGGGTGGGAACAGTTCAATTGCGTCGAACCCGAGTTGCTTCGCCTTGCGGCACGCAGCCGGAAGATCGTCCCAAAATACGAACGGCCCACCGCGAGCTTCAGGGACGAGTGAGATGGTGACGGCGGATTTCATGTCACGTTTCGAGTTTCGAGTTTATCGTTTCGGGTTCGGTTTTGGTGGTTCGCGTATTGAGAAACGCTTCGGGCTGATTGTTCAACTCGAAACGTTAAACTCGAAACGCGAAACGTCACGAACGTACCAACGCGGCGTACTCTGCCTGCAACTTCTTCGTCACGGGGCCAACCGGGAACTCGCGGCCGTCGATGGACCCGACGGGTTGCACCTCGACCGCGGTGCCAGTGAGGAATACCTCGGTCGCCTTCGCGAGTTCGTCCGGCCAGATCTCGCGTTCGATCACCTTGATGCCACCCTTGCGGGCGAGTTCCATCACCGTTTGCCGCGTGATGCCGTTGAGGATTGTCTCGGTTGTCGGCGTGTGCAGTTCGCCATTGATGAGGAGGAACAGGTTCGCGCCCGTGGCTTCGGAGAGTCGGCCCTTGTAATCGTGCATCAGCGCATCCTGTGCCCCTGCAACGAGTGCCTCGTCCTTCGCCAGAGTGCAGATGATGTAAAGACCCGCTGCCTTGCTACCGGCGGGACTCGACTCGGGACTCGGCCGCTTCCAGCGACTTGTCACGAGCTTGATCGCCTGCTGCTCGTAATACGCTCCCCACGGGAACGCCGCGATCATCACGTGAATCTTTGTGCCTTTTGCCGAGACGCCAATCACCTCAGCGCCACGCCACGCGAGAGGTCGCACGTACCCCGAGTCGAGCTTGTTCTCGGCGATGACGAGCCGTGTTGCCGCGTCGAGTTCCGCGATCGAATACGGTACTTCGTAGGCGAGCATGTTCGCGGACTTGTGAAGCCGGGCCGAGTGTTCCGTGAGTTTGAACGCCTTGCCGTTGTAGATTCGCAAGCCCTCGAACACGCCGTTACCGTAGTGGAGGCTGTGTGTGAGAACGTGGAATTTGGCCTCTCGCCACGGAACGAGTTGACCGTTGTACCAGATTACGCCATCGCGGTCGTCCATCGGTGGGCTGCTCATAACCGACTCCAGAAAAAGTGTCTGGCTACAGTTTATTATTACCGGGCATCGATGGCGTTAAACCGTCTGGTGAACACCCCCCCAAATGAAGTAAATTCAGGCAGGAGGAAAAGCAATGTCATCCGCAACACTGGCAGCACCTGCAGCCACAACTCCACTGCCTGCGATCCTGGGGCCGCGTCCTTTGGCGATGCGGTGGACAGTGGAGCAGTTTCACCAGATGGGGAGCATGGGTTGGTTCGAGGGCCGTCGGCCATTTCTTCTTGATGGAGTCATCTGGGAGCAAGGACCAATGAATCCCCCGCACGCCAATGCGCTCGAACTCATCGACATCGCGCTTCGTGCCGCGTTTGGTGTGGGCTGGCGGTTCCGCAATCAGACGCCCTTAACCGTGGACGACCACAACGACCCATTTCCGGATTATGCTGTCGTTCGAGGGACACCGCGAGACAGCAACACAACACACCCGACAACCGCTGTCCTGATTGTTGAAGTGTCGGACACTACCTTGCAGACTGATTTGACCGAGAAAGCCGAACGATACGCCACTGCAGGCGTCACGGATTACTGGGTGGTCGATATCGTGAACCGCGAACTGCACGTGCTTCGCGATCCGGCTCCGATGCCTGCGGGATTGGGTGCGACCGCTTACCGCGATCAAAAGAAGTTCCTGCCAACGGATCGCGTATCTCCGCTCGCCGCACCACAAGCATCGATTCTCGTGGGTGATCTCCTGCCGTAGCGCTCAGCAGTACAATGTCTCCATGTCTGACGAAGAACCCAAGAAAAAGAAGCGACGACCTTTCTGGCGGAAGCGCGTCCGCCGATCCACACTGGGCGGCGAACATAAGCCTGTTCTGCTCACGGAAGTGCTTGACGCACTGAAGCCGCAACCCGGTCAAACAGTTGTCGATTGCACGCTCGGCTTCGCGGGCCACTCCCTCGAATTGCTGAAGTGTGTTGCCCCCGATGGGCTACTCATCGCCACAGACCTCGACCCCGACAACATCGAACCGGCCCGCGAGAAACTTGAAGCAGCGGGCGGGTTGTTCGCGCTCCATCACTCCAATTTCGCCGGACTTGCTGGGGTGCTGGCGATGGAGGGCGTCACGCAGGTCGATGGCCTCCTCGCGGACCTCGGCATGTCCAGCATGCAAGTGGACGATCGCCGTCGCGGTTTCTCCTTCATGCGAGACGGCCCGCTCGATATGCGGATGGACCCGACACGCGGCCGTACTGCGGCACAGTTGCTCAATACGCTGCCAGCCGAAGAACTCGCCGCTTGTTTTAGCGAACTTGGCGACGAACCGCGTGCCGAGACAATCGCGGCTGCCATCGCTGTTCATCGCAAGATAACGCCGATCGAGCGAACGAAGGAACTGCGAGAATTGATCGAACGCGCCGCTCCGGTTCAGGTACTACGAGGACCGGGCGCCGCCCCTGAACGCAAGCAACTCCTTGGGCCAACCACACGGGTGTTCCAGTCGCTCCGGATTCTGGTGAACCGCGAACTCGCGAACCTGACACACTTGCTCCGCGTGCTGCCAACGATCCTCAAGCCCGGCGCGACTGCCGCGATCATCAGCTTCCATAGTGGGGAAGATCGGCTTGTGAAGGTGGCGTTTCGTGATGGATTCCGCGTTGGGATCTATGATTTTGTCAGTGCCGATGCGGTGCGACCACAGTTTGAGGAGCGACGCGAGAACCCGCGATCTCGTTCGGCGAAACTGCGAATCGCCCGCCGATCACCAGAAGATCGCAGTGCGCAAGTTGAAGCCGTTGACGGGTAACTGGGGTTGCCCTGCCACAGCGGGAAGTGACAAAGTGTAGTTCGCCATGAGTCGGGTGTAATCGTTCAGATACCAGTTCGCGCCGAGCGTCCATTCGTAAAAGATTGTGCCGTTGGGCGCGGTTGCCGCACCCGACGTGGGCGGAATGGGAAGGTTTGGCGAGTTGTAATTGGACACTGAGAACCGGGCCGCCAGTTCCACAGCGCCGAACCCGGTAGCAGGCTTCTTCCCCACGCGAACTATCGGCCGAAGGACGTGCACCTGATCGAAGCCAGCGCGGTTCTTGTTGTAACCGCGATGTTCCCCGGTCAGGAAATAGCTACCGTAGACGTACGAGCCATACAGGAAGACCACTCCGCCGCCAATCTGCTGGATCGTCGTGCCGAACCACTCCGCCTGAATCGAACGTCGCCCACCGACCCACGCCGCCTGGAGGTTGTACAACTGCTGGCTGTTCGATGGTACATCCACAGTCGGTAGGAATGGCGACACAGGCGTGTCCGTGATCACGAGCAGGTTCGATTGCGGGTTGGGGTCGTACCGCACCTCATTGTTCGGTGGCTGTCGCTGGGAGAATGCCCCACCGAGGTGAACCAACCGAAACACCTCTCCATCGTCCTGGTAAATCGGCAGGCCCGTGACCCGCGTCGTGACCGCCCAGTGGCCTCCTTGCCCGCTGAACCCTCCACTCGTCGTGCCGGTGCGGAATGCCCCGATGGCGTAAGTCATGCGTTCACTTTCGGGCCACCAATACCCGCAGATACCCCAGTCTCGCGTGGGGTCGAGTACGTTCAGGGGTGATCGTTCCATGAAGGTGATGAACCGGGCGCTTGTAGCCCCTTCGAGACTGAACGGCTCGCGGAAGTACCCCACATTGACCTGACGAACGACGGGAAGTGCTGTCAGCCCGACATACGTATCGCGAAGCCGGACATTGCCACCCGCGAACTCGAACTCGGCGACCCAATCGGCTGCATCACCGATCGTGCCCTGTGCTCCGAGCCGCGCGCGCCGAAGCCCGTAGCCGTTCTGCAGGGTGCCGATTTGTGCACGGCTCGCAGCCGACTGCGCTGCCATCACGGCATCCACGTCGAGCCGACCACGGAGCATGAAGGTCGGCTTGAAGTTGAGTCGATCGGCTATCGGATCAGGAGCGTTGGCGGGAGGCTGCGAAGGTTGCGCGGTTTCCGTGGCGGGAAGTGTTTCAGCAAGCGTCGGGGTGGTGGGAGTCTCTTCCGCTGCGGGAACCTTGGGAATGCCAGGGGCCGCGAAGGCGAGGATCAGGCACCAGATCGCCGATCGCGTCATGATTACTCGCGCAAGTACTCCCTGATTACGATTCGAGGAATAGCGGCATTGCCGTTGGCAATCAACGGGAACCAGTTCCAGCCAGTCGCTGTGAAGTCCACCACGGCTTGATGTGCGTGTCGGCGAGCCAGCGGCTGTACTTTTCCGCCCCGTGTCGCATCAGGTGGTATCCGTCCGCGAAGTCGTTTTCCTCAAGGTGATCTGGTGCCGGGAACACCGGAACACCCATCTCACGCCTGAGGTAATCCGCAATGGAGTTCCCCGCCGCAATGCTCTCCGGGGAGAACCAGCTTCGGAACGTGGCGGATTCCGGCGCGTGCATGAAGGCGATCGGAATTCCCTCTGCCCTGCAACGATTGACCAACGCCACCATCGCCTCATGCGAAGCCTGGTTGCTCACGGTCCGGGTGAACAGTCTCTTGTAGGATTGCTGACTGATCTTCATGGACGCAGTTCGCTGTTCGGGTGTCGGATTCTGGTGCGGACTTCCACGGAACCCGAATCGTTCGATTCGTTCAGGATCCATGTTCTTCAATTGCTCCAGGGGTACCAACTCCGGGAGCCAGTAATTGAGAAGTGTGAGCCGATAGTTCGACCAGGGGACGGCGGCATTTGCCCATACAGGCCTCGTCCATGATGTGAACGGTGTCGAGTCGCCATTTGCTCCGAGTTGCCGAAGTCGAGTCAGGTCGGCCACGGAAAGTCGGTTCGGCCAGACTTTGGGTAGGCTGTGTGGGCCGCCCCAGGACAACATCACAGCGGGGCAATATTCCACGACCACTGCCGCGGGTTTGTGACCTGCATCAATGAGGCGAAGCACCTGGAGAGCAATTGCGGGCGGCTGTGCTCCGCGATACCCCAGGTTGTAAGGTAGCGGCGAATCGGGTTTGTCCTCGAATGCCATCGCCTCGGGTAAGATCCCCATCTGCACTCGGGACGACCCGACGAACAGGATCATCGGCCGGTGTGGCGACTCGGCCTGCAATTGGCGAATCTGGGCCAAGCGTTGTCCGTACTCCGGGTCACGCCATTCGGGTCGAGCGGTGTCGATCACAAAGTTCATCGCTACTGTCGTCACCAGATAGGCGACAACTCCGTAGCAAATCGCTGATCGTGCAAACCGTCGGCGAGAGGCTGTCGATCGTTTGGAGCGCGATCTCGGTCTCGTGAGGACCGAACGCCCAACCAAGAGGCGAAGAGAGATCATGGGTTCCCTCCCAGATTCGCGAGCCACGGCTTGATCTGTGTCCTGGCAATCCATCGGCTGTATCGCTGCGCACCATGTTTCAGCATGTGGTGCCCATCCATGAACTCATCCTCGTTCATGTCAACCATTGCCGGGAAGACTGGTACGCCAAGTTCGGTTGAGAGCGTGAGCAGATACGCTTCTGCCCTGGCCAGCACCCCGGGAGCGAATTTGGCACGGAATGCAGGCGAGATCGGCGGGATGAAAAACGCCACAGGGATGGCATTTGCACGACAGACCGTGGCGATCTCCCGCACGGCCCGAACGGAAGAATCGCCCGGGTGGAACCCGATGAACGCATCGGCCCACTCCCGGTGTGCTGCTGCCGTCAGCGATTGTCGAGTCTCTTCACGCACCTCGGTCACGGGTTGAAATCCGTCTCGCTCAACCGAAGTCCACTGGAAGTCGATTCGTTGCTGCCAGGGTTGCCAGGAGGGTGCCCCGTGGCTCATCAGAACCTGGCGCTGTGCCGACCACGGGGCAACACGGGCTGAAAACCAACTCTTCCGGATCTGCTTGAGATCGGCGGAATAGGGTTCGAGGTGTTGGATGTCGCGGGCCGATAGCCTCGTGGCACGGGCACGCAGTTCCGCTTCGTCGGTCGCGTTCACGGCGAGTGCTGGTGGGAACAATTCGACGACGACGGCCGTGGGTCGTACCCCGGCGTCGAGAAGTCGATGGAGCGTGAGGAGTTCCTTGAGTGGGGTCGCGGCCGATTGCCCGAAGTTGAACACTCGTGGTGCGCCGACCGCGTTGGGGAAGTCCATCTCGGCGGGAGCAATCGCGTTCTGGGTCCGCGAGGTACCGATGACGATAACCAGTGGCCGCGTCTCATGCTTCAACAAGACTAACCGGTGGCCGAACTCCGGGTCGCGCCATTCCGGGCGTGTCGCTTCCAGGGCGACTGCAAGTCCCGTGGATGCAACAACGAACGCGACTGCCCCGGTGAACAGCGCGGACCGTGCCTCACGCCGTCGATCAGGGACAACGACTGCCCGAACACTCGGAGCGAATGTGGTGCGTGCCCGTGTTTCGAGAAGTGTGACCGTGCTCACGGCTTCACCGGTGGATTTCGCAATGTGGGGAATGTCGCGGCAACAGCAGGACCGAACTTGCGAGTGAACACCGCGGCCCCGACGCGAGACGGGTGAAAGCCATCGACGATCAGCTCATCGTCGAGCCACTCGCGGCAATTCATCAGTGGTACATTCAACTCGCGGCTCAGGCGGTCGAACTGGGCACTGGCGAGGCTTTCGACCCTGGCCGGGTACAGCCTGCGGAACTCGCTCGACTCGGGAAAGTAGACGAACCCCACTTCCGCGCCGTGCTCGCGTGCCAGAGCAACGGACTCCCGGAACGCTCGTTCCGCGATCGGTGAAACCTGATACGTCGAGAACTGTGGGCTGTAGATCTTCGAGCATCGCGTGTGTGCCGCCGCACGAAGCTCTGTCAGGCCTGGCTCAAGATCGAGTCCTGGCTTCCAACCCCATTCGTCGATGTCGTCCCATGTCCAGTCGGTTCGTTTCGCGGGCGGCACCCACCGCGAGAGAACTTGCACGATCATCCGTTCCCGGTAGCCCCAGATCGGGTTGCGAATGCGGCTGTTCATCTCGCGTTCGATCCGTTGCGGTTCCGGGAAGTAGTCACGCACAACTTTCCGGTCGTCCGGGAGCAATCGGTCGATGGCCACACGACTCGTCTCCCTCCACTCGCCTTCTTGATGCAGGAACGGCGGCCAGTACTCGAAGAGCACCAGTGCAGGACGGAAACCATCGGCATAGATCCGGCGGAGTGCCATCAGTTCCATCACGGGACCGCTGCCGAGGAGTGCCATGTTGAAGATCAACGGGTCCGGGCGTGAAGGATCGGCAGGCCTTACCGCTTCCCATTCCCCGGGGCGCAGCCCCATCGCAGGGCGTGAACTCCCCAACATCAGCACCAGTGGGCGGCCGGGGTTCTCGGCGATCCGCTTTCGGAGTTGTGTTACACGTCGGCCATATTCGGGGTCTCGAACACGTGAGTCGGAAGACACCACCACCGCTGCGATGTTCAGCGCAACGAGCGCAACCACGAACCAGAACAGCGTTACCCTTGCGCTACCGCGACGAAGCAATGCGATCCGACCGGATGAATTCGCGCGTTCCCCAACTGCTGGAACAGGAGTTCGAACGAGGTGCGCCATCGCAATGCGAAGCGTGCCAATCAGGGTCATTGTGTCACCCCCATAGCGGGAGCAAAAAGAGGAGTGTTGACTTCTCGTGTGAGTCGATCAGTGAATTTCGCGGCACCATCCGGCAGCAGGTGATGTCCGTCGGCAAAACCGGAATCGGGAATCCACTTGCGTGCATCGGTCACGGGACATCCAGCGTCCCGAGCGAGATCGTGAACCCAGCGATCGAAGCGAATAACCACCTCAGTTGGGTACATCTCCCGGAACCACGTTGCCTCGGGCATCAACACCAGTCTGACGGGGATGCCGTGATCGTTGGCCAGCGCGAGCGTGTCTCTGAGTGCACGGCCAGCATCGCCGCCAGGTCGGAGAGTCGCGAGTATGTTGCCGTACTCCCGTCGCGTGTGTGCCGCACCTTGTGCAAACATCTCGGGGGTGAGCGCCTCTTCCATGATTCTGTGCCAGCCCCAGGCGTCACCAGTGCGGCCCTCATCTTGCCGCCGATGCGCAGGGAGTGCTGACGGCATGACGCGACCGAGCAGCGAGAATCTCAGGCTGAGCCAGGGGGTTGCGACGGTTTCACGCCACTGCTCGCGAAGCCGTTCCTCAGGCACGCCGTATGTCGTCAATGTCTCTATCTCATGTCGAGTGAATCGGGCACCATCGAGCAACCGCGCCTCGGGAGGTCCGCCGTCCAGTTCCGCGACTGACGATGGCAGCACTTCGAGAAGAAGCAACTCAGGTCGATGTCCGGCAGCCAGCAACCGGCGCAGGTAGATCTGGTGGATGATTGGTCCGGAGCCAGGGACCCCGAAGTTGAACGCTACGATTGGGGCTTGCTCGCCGACACGCTTTGCCGCGAACCCCGTTCCCACTCGTGAGGTTCCCAGGAAGAGCACGAGCGAGCTTCCCGAAGGTCGTTCACGTTCAACTCGTGACAACCGCGATTCCAGATCCCCAAACAGGGGATCACGAACCAGGAATGATTCCGCTGCGACCGCGATCAGCGAGAGATGAAGCCCAATCGCCGCCACGATGCCTGAGAGGATCGCGTTTCTCGCTCGCAGGCGTGCCTGTGGTACTTCTGGAAGTGCTGGTGATCTTCCGATCACCAGCCCGAGGGGGAGCCAGCGGATTTTGGTTCGCGCGTTGACCACAGGCGATAAATCCGCGTCAGAACTGGAAGTAGATGAACGTGGTGCTCGTGTCCGGAGCGAGCAGCATCGCGGTACACAGGCAGACCGCGTACCCGGTTCCCAGCACGGGTGCCGGGAGTCGCGGGTACAGCTTGTCCCAGAGACCGGTCCGCACCAGGACATGGCAGAGCAGCACGAAGCCAGCGAGCACCCACAGGCTCTTGTTCGGCAACGGCAACGCCAGACCACGATGGATCGAGAACAGCTGCCGGTACATTTCCAGAGCCTTGGAGAGTTCCGGCTGGAAGAGGACCCAGCATAGGCTCACGCACAGGAACGTGACGAACACGCGGGCAACTGTGCCGACACCGGATTCCAGCGCCGCCGAGAGTCGCGGCTTGTTCTCGCAGTAGTCCTTGAATTGCTTGTGGATGACCAGCATCAATCCGTGAGCAACACCCCACAAGATGTACCCCCACGCGGCACCATGCCACAGGCCGCCGAGGACCATCGTAATCATCAGGTTTCGGTAGGTAAGCAACCGGCCGCCTCTGCTTCCGCCGCATGGGATGAAGATGTAATCGCGGAGCCAGGTCGATAGCGAGATGTGCCATCGCCGCCAGAATTCGGTCACGTTCATCGACATGTACGGCATCGCGAAGTTATTCGTGAGCTTGTACCCGAGCAGGTGAGCCAGCCCGAGCGCCATGTCGGAGTAACCCGAGAAGTCGCAGTAGATCCGGATGGCATAGGCGAGCACGGCAAGCCAGCACGTCCCCGTTCCATAGGCCTCGGGGTTGGAGATCACCGGGTCGCAGAACTGCGCCATGCGATCCGCGATCGCCAGCTTCTTGAACACTCCCATCAGGAACAACTGCACGCCGACCTGCGCTCGCAACCAGTTCCACCGTTTCGGTCGATGCGTCTGCCTGAGGAAATCACCGGCGCGAACAATCGGCCCGGCCACAAGGTGCGGGAAGAACAGGATGAACAGCAGGAAGCGCGGCAGACTCTTCTCGGCGGGGATCTTCCGCTTGTACACGTCCACCGCGTAACTGATCGCTTCGAACGTGTAGAAGCTGATGCCGAACGGGATGAACAGCGCCAGCGGATTGAGTTTCTGATAGCCAGGGTCGTAGCCCAGTCGGGTGAGTCCGTCGAACAGTTCGTTCAGGAAGAACCCGCGATACTTGAAGTAGCACAGAATGCCGAGGTTCATGGTGATGCTGGCGATCATCACGGAGAGTCGCCACCGGCGTTTTTCGAGAATCCCCATCGCCCGGCCGAACAGGTAATCGGCGAGTGTGGTCCCCGTTACGAGGAACGCCAGCTCGAAGCTCCACGCTGCGTAAAAGTGGAAACTCGCGACCACCAGCAAGCAGATGCGTGTCATCTGCCAGCGGCGCGGAATCATCCAGTACAGGCAGAACACTCCTGCGAAGAACAGCAAGAACGCCTGGGTATGGAAGAATGGCGCTGGCAACCAGCTATGAAGCCACTGGAAGTATTGTGGCGCCGATTGAAGCGCCGCAGCTTCGGCTGTGGCAGGGGCGGCGTTGGCAAGTAAAGTCAATGGCATGGCCGGAACCGTCCGTGGTTGACCAGGGATCGCCGGGACTATGCCAAACCCGGCAATCTGGGTCAACCCCGTGTGCGTGCCACGTTCTGCCGTCAACGCCAGTGAGCGCACTCATTGGGCCTATGCTCGTCCGTATTGCACGGGAACCATCCCTTCTGGTTTCATGCCCAAAGTGCGTGCGGCCCGAACGGGCCAGTAGGGATCGCGGAGCATCTCGCGAGCCAGCAACACCATGTCGGCCTGCCCGCTGCGGAGTATCGTCTCGGCCTGGTGAGGCTCTGTGATCATCCCGACGGCAGCGGTCGCGATCTTACTCTCGCGCCGGATCGCTTCCGCGAATTCCGTCTGGTAGCCCGGACCGACAGGGATCTTCGCCACGGGCGAGATTCCCCCGGAACTACAGTCGATGAGATCGACGCCAAGTTCCCGGAGTCTTGTCGCAAGCAGAATCGAGTCCGTGATCGACCACCCACCGGGCAACCAGTCGCTGCACGAGAGTCGGACCAGGAGTGGGAAGTCGGCGGGGAGGACTTCACGGAGAGTCGCCACGACTCGGAAGATGAAACGGGCGCGATTCTCGAAGGAGTCGCCGTACTCGTCCGTGCGACGGTTCGAAAGCGGTGACAGAAAGCTGTGTAAGAGGTAACCGTGTGCCGCGTGGATTTCGATGACTCGAAAGCCCGCGTCGAGAGCACGGCGCGCCGCCTTCGCCCAGTCTTCGCAGATGCGATTGATTCCATCCTGACTGAGTTGCTGGGGAGTCGGATATCCTTCGGTAAATGGTTGATCGCCGACCCCGACAGACTGCCAGCCGCCCTGTTCAGGTGCGACGGCTTTTCCGCCCTGCCAGGGAGCCGCGGTCGAGGCTTTCCACCCGGCGTGTGCGAGTTGAATCCCCGGGACTGCCCCCTGCGCCGCAACAAAGGTGGCGATTCTTCGCCATGCCGCGGTGTGTTCGTCGCTCCAGATTCCGGTATCGCCAGGCGAAATGCGGCCTTCAGCGGAAACTGCGGTCGCTTCAGCCATCACAAGACCCGCACCACCCACGGCACGCGAGCCGAGATGAACGAAGTGCCAGTCGCCGACGAGTCCGTAGTTGCAACTGTACTGGCACATCGGCGATACGCCGATGCGATTGCGGAGTGTCACGGACCGGAGCGTGAGCGGTTCGAACAGCAGCGGCGTGTGCATGTGATTCCGGCCCGTGGATGTGTGAGCAACACCACACCGGGATACCGGCGACTCGCTAACGCCCTTTCACTCACCACCAGCAGCGGTCCGCGTCGAACTCGACCATTCCGTAATCCTGCGGTGGGGGCGGGGGAGCTTTCCCCTTCTCATCTTCCTCGAACTCGCGGCGTGCCTGTAAGCGAACCCACGCACGTTCCTCAACGGTTCGTGGTTCCACCTCTTCACGAACAACACGCAGAAAGTGCTTCTGCTGCGCCGTCGTCGGTCGAACTGTGCCTGTCGCGAGTGCCTCCAGCGTATGGCCGTGAGTCAGTAAAGCTTCGATTTCTTCAGGAGGGAATACGGACGTTGAGCAGCCGAACACGAACGGCTGGGTGTGATCGATCTTCGTATTGCGAGTGACTCTTGACATCATCCTGCTCCATTCCATGGGGGAGTAGAACTGGAGGGCAGCAGTGCCGCGAGGGTTCAGGGGATTCTGTTAGAGCGGTCTGCCGGCGATCTCCGCGACCAACTTGAACAATTCCAGCTCGAACACTTCATTTTCGACGCGGATTAGCTCCAGTTCAAGCGATAAACCTCTTCGTCAGGATTGTGCTCGGTACGCGGTCAACCCCCGTGTGGTAAGCGGATCTTTGTGGCTCGGATCATTTGCCAGTCCGCATTCTCGGGGGCATCATACATCGTGTTCGATGACGACGCACATTCCCACATACAAGGAGGTTTGTCGTGAAAGTGCGTGCCCTATTCCCGCTCGCGGCGGCTGCAGGTCTCTGGTTCAATGGCGCAGCTTCGGCTGACCAGCCCGCTCCGCTCCCGGTTGCGGTTGCGAACCCCAATCAGTCTCTTGCCGATAACGTCGCATCCCGACTCCGCGCGCTCAACGTTGCGGACGGTGCCGACATCAGCATTTCGGCTCAGGAAGGGGCCGTGACCCTCACTGGGTCCGCGAAGGATCTTGTCCAACGGGCAAGTATCCTGAAGGCCGTCCAGGGCGTTGATGGCGTGATCCTGGTCCGTAACGGGATTCGGGTTGCCGGTGAAGTTGTGCAGGTTCAAGATAGTGGCGTACTCGCCGCCCCGGTTGCTCCGCTCCCGCTGGCCCCGCAAGGTGGCCCTCCTGGAAGTGGCCCGATCGTGGAACCCGCGCCGCTTGGCATCCCCGGACAGTACTCGCCCGACATGCAGGCACCGAACCTGCCGCCACACGCATGGCCGACCTACGCACCGTACAACAACGTCAGCCGCGTCGCTTACCCGACCGCGTACCCGTACAACGCCTTCCCGTTCATCGGCCCATACTACCCATTCCCGAAGGTTCCGCTCGGCTGGCGGAAAGTGACCCTGGAATGGGATGACGGCCACTGGTACATTGGCCGCAACTCCGCTCCCCAGGATTACTGGCGCGTGAAGTTCTGGTGATCCAAGGCCAACTGATGTAGTCTCAACAGAAACGTCAGCGGGGTGGGAACGGCCGCAACCGTTCCCACCCCGCTGACGTTTCTGCATTTTCGCTCGCCCGCACGCTCGAATCCGGGCATTCCGTGATCGAGTGGAGGAAAGTGCTTGGTGAGAGAGGAGAGCGAGGAGAAACTAGATAGCGTTGACTGCCTTCTCTCCCAACGCAGCCATGTGTGAAAGATCGGGTATGGCCCTCGCCTCCACTGCGGACTTCGTCGCCGCTTTGCACGCTCTCCCGTTGCTGACCCCAGATCAGAAGGCCCAGCTGATCGGCCTGGAACCGCAATTCTCGGACATCAAGTCACTCGGTGAAGAGTTGATCCGTCTGGGTTGGTTGACCTCCTTCCAGGCCAACCGCGTTGCCAATGGAAGACACCACGAACTGATCCTCGGACAGTATGCACTCATTGATCGCCTCGGCGAGGGTGGCACCGGGCAGGTGTTCAAGGCGTGGCATTCCAACCTGGGCCGGTACGTGGCGATCAAGGTTTTGCGTCCCGAGATGGTGGCCGACAGCGAGACCGTGAACCGGTTCTACCGCGAAATCACCGTCTCCGGGAACTTACCCGCTCACCCGAACCTGATTAACGCATTCGATTCTGGGCAACTCGGGGCGACGCACTTCCTCGCGATGGAGTACGTCGAAGGGATCGACCTCGAACGACTGGTGAGCCAGTCCGGGCCGCTCAGCATCGAGCGAGCCTGCAACTACCTCCATCAAGCTGCCCTCGGTTTGCAACATGCCCATCAACACGGCTTGGTGCATCGAGACATCAAACCCTCGAATCTGATCGTGAGCGGCCATTCCGAGAGCGAGCCAGGCGTCGTCAAACTCCTCGACCTGGGGCTGGCGCGGCTTCACGGCGATAACGCCTGCATTCGCGAAAACACGTTCATGACCAGTGACGGGTCGATCACCCTCGGCACGGTCGATTATCAGGCACCCGAGCAGGCTCTCGATTTCCACCTCGCGGATATCCGAGCCGATGTCTACAGCCTGGGGTGTACGCTGTTCTTTCTGCTCACCGGAACGCCGCCGTTCGGCAGTGGCTCCCTCGCGGTCAAGTTGATGCGACATCAGCAGGCGGAACCGCCCGATCTGAGGGAACTGCGGACAGATGTGCCCGATTCGTTGATTCCGATCCTCTCGCGGATGCTTGCGAAGGACCCTGCCGACCGCTACCAGACACCAGGAGAAATCGCCGCGGCACTGCGAGGATTGAATCGCCCGCAACCGCGACAAACAAATCCCCCGGAGCCGCAGCGAATCAATCTCCCGGAGGCGCGACGATCTAAGCGTCTACTTGTCGGCGCTGCAATCACCCTGCCTCTGTGCTTACTTGGGTATTTTCTGTTCCAACCATCTGCCCCATCATCCGACTCCACCGCGATCGACAACTCACCACCTGTTGAGAAGCCCAAGCCACAACTGCCCCTGAATGGCGTTGAGGCTATCGTGCCGGAAGCACGTGGATATCTCCTTGTGTACGATCTCGACCTGGCACGACTCAGCAAGGAGATCACCTACAACGATGACCGACACACGAAGATCACCCGGCCCTTTGACCGCATCGCCTACTTCATCGAGCTGCGTCGAAGCGAGGGCGAGGGTCAGTACCTGTATGTGTCGATGAACGCGTTCACGAACGACATCAAGAAGATCGGGGTGCCGACCTTTGCCAGCGGGGCGAGATTTCAGATGAACGTCGAGAATATGAGCGTCTTCTCGAACGTGCAGGGGATCGTTATAGGTACGGGCATCACGGGCGGTAACATCGAATTCTGGCCGAATAACTACAGCGCAGGGAATGGAGCAAAGGTTCCCAACGCGGACCCCAACAAGCACGATTTTGGCGACCAGTTTGGAAACCCGCCTGATGGTCATGGCTGTATGCAGGTCCACAACCACGATGCGAAACAGACGCTCTTTGCGATTAACAAATGGAAGGCGGGTGGGAAGGCCGAAATCGGCATCGGGAACAATCCCAAGGGGAATCCGGACTGGACCTTCACCGAGACCGCATCAAGCTACCGCACGAAGCGTTTACGTGTGCTCGTGCGGTGCAAGTAATCTGATAGGAGTGCGGGAACTGAACCACAACATACATCACTTGAGGGCGTTGCCGAGGAACTCGAACAGCGCCTTAGTCGCGGGGTCATCTTCCAGGCCGATATCCGCGTTGAGTTTGTTGTGGGTCGACTCCCTGGCACCGAAAACAGTAACGGGTAGCCCGGCGGCCTTCATCACGTTCCCCAGTCGCTGAGCCTGTGCCGTCACATCGGGGTGCCCGGCTACGTGCAGGATCAAGAACGGAGGGATGCTCTTGTCCTTGGCCACGTGGGTCACGGCCGAGAAATCCGTGTGCTTCGCCGGGTCGTTGCCGAACTTCTCGCGGTGGCCAAACTTCGCGGGTGTGAACCCGTGTGCCTTCCATCGTGCTTCCGCGGTCGCGATGATCGCGGGCACATCATAGGTGTCTCCATCGACCGGAACGCAGCCCTTGATGATGTCCAGCGACAGCTTCTCCGCTTTCAAATAGCGATCATCCGTGCAGATGAGGGCGGCAAGTTGCGCGCCTGCTGAGTGACCCATCACGAGCAAGCGTTTCGGATCGCCTCCATACTCAGCAATATGGTCGTGGACCCAGCGGATCGACGCGGCAATATCTTGTACGATCGTCGCCATGTCCACGCTGGGTAGCAGTCGGTAGTTCGTGGAAACGAAGACGAATCCCTTCTCCGTGAACACTTTTGGCTTGATCTGAACATCCTTCTTATCACCCGTTTGCCAGCCGCCGCCGTGAATCCAAAAAACGACGGGGAGGTTCTTCGCCCCCTTCGGCGAGTACACATCGAGCACCTGCCGCTCGTGCTTCCCATATGCGACGTTCGCGGCAGTCGGAGCGAGCGCCGCGACGGGCGGTTGCTTGTCCTGAGCAAGCGCGCTCGCTGGCACGATCAAGCTAACCGCGAGTGTCAGGAGAGGAAACCTGTAGGCCATCATGATGTTCTCCAGGTGACATGTATTGAAGGTGGGTCAATCGGGCCTGTATGTTGACCCGCCAAACAGGTTGTACACAATCGGATGGTCATTGGTCACACCATCTGATTTGAATCGCGAAACCAATCCGCTCCCGGAACTCGAACTGGGATCAGGGGTGGGGGGTTGGCAGACGGACCTCGAAATGCGAAAATGCCCTGACGGAAGGGTGGCAGAGTGGTCGATTGCACCGGTCTTGAAAAACGTTTTGACCGTTTAAACAATTCGCCTCAATAACGCACGGGACGCTAGGATTTCAAGGCGTCCGTGCTGGCCGGCCTGCCTCACCAAAACACCCCGTAGCACCCCGAAACAGCCCCTTGCGGTAGTAAATACTACCGGTCGGAAACGCGAACACTCCGCCAACGTGCGGGGTGTTCGCGGCTTTCATCGCAGTCGAACGTCAGGCCTGCAACGTCAAAGGTTTTGCACTGCCGAGGGTCTCGACGTCTGCACGATCGTGCTCGACCGTGATCCTCCGCCGTTTGCATTGCGGGCACCTGCGATACCTGGTCGAACAGCCCACGCGATGGCGGGTCGTCGTGACCACCAGGTTCACCGGGCGACCGTCAGCGTTCTTGCAGTGGAGGCAGGTGAACGCGGCCATCGTGTTCGACTCCGTTAGTGAAGGTCGGCTGGCAGCCACTCGGACAGGTACAGGCCGAGCATCGAGTCGAGCTGGCGAGCGTTGAGCTTCGCGTGGTTGAAACTCCGCTTGGCTAGCCATGCCGCGAACGACGGCATGAGGTGCCGGCGGGATGGAACGGTGAACATCACGGTCGGTGCTCGCGGCTCCGCTTCCTTCGGCTCGCCCACCACTTCGACCGCCGGAACGTCGGTGTCGTCGTCCACGTCGGGCAGCTCGGCATCGTGGGCCTCGGTGAGTGTGGCCTCGGCGATTATCTCAGTGTCGTCGGCCTGGTCGTCGATCGTCATGGTTAGGTCCTTGTTAGAAGTGCATAGTCGGGAGTCCGCCCGAACGACCGGCAACGTGGCGACCAGCAGGGCGGGTGGTGGTTTCGATCGAGCCGCCGGCCTTCAACCTGGCGTGCCCCTTCGCGGTGAGCGCGTGTCGGAGTCGGCCACTCCCACGGGCGATCAGACCCGCAGAGGTCGCGGCCCGGATCGCCTCGTCGCTGACGTGGACGAACTGGATCATGCCAGCCTCGGCGGAAGCTACGGCGCGAAGGACGCGATCAACCGGGGTCTCTTGGTGCGTCGGCATGGTCGATCTCCTCGGTGTGATGGAACAGGTAAAAATGTTTGGGATCGCGGGGACCTTCACGACCGAAAGATCAGTCAGTTCAAGGTTGAACACTTCGGCCACATTGACTTCGTCCCTGCCGCGACCGAGTAGACGAACGTGATAGTTCGAGATCCCAGCCATTGAGACGCTGCGATATTGACCGTTCGATCGGAGCCACTCAACCGCGTAGTTCCCCCGCTCGGTGTTTGCGTTGATTTTCCAATTCAGCCCCCACTTGTCAGCCCACAGGACCAGGGATTTATCCCGTGTGTTTGCCATAAGCGATCGTCTTGGCTCATGGTCTATGAGCAGCTTCACAACCCGCTTGCCGGATGCGATCTCGGCGAGGGGAGCGTGAAACGCAGCCCGGGTCCACATCCACCAGCGGATGTTTTCAGGGTTGCCATCCGGCATATGTCCTGGCTTGTCAGCCAGAACACCGAACACGCAAGCCCGCCCCGTCAATGGCGTGAGAATTGGCTTCGATCGAATCACGGTCACCATCGCGTTCACCTCTGCTCACTGGGTCGAAGTCGCCGAGGTCAACCGCCCTCACCACCCGCCGGTCGCGACTGCCAGACGTCCAAGCGGGGGGTGAGGATGGATCGGGTGTTAGGCGACGTTCTGATCACGGCGAAGTTGCTCATACCGGGCCTGGGACTGTGCAAGTTCCGCCTCTTGTTCGGCGAGCCTCGTTTTCCAGCCGGCAAGTTTTTCACCACTCTGCCGATGCCACTGGTTCCAATCCGAGCTACGAGGCTTCCCTGCCATTTCCTTTTCCAGATTGGCGATTCTGACTCGGTTGTCCGGGATGAAGTCCTGCATGTTTTTGATCTTGGATTGAAGCGCCAGGATCTCCGGCCCGAGGGCCGCTTGTCTCGCGACAACATCCGGACGCACGGCTCGATATGTTTGAAGTCGGGCGATCTCGGTTTCAAGCTCGTTCCTCCGGGCGAAGGATTCAACGCAAAGAGCCCTGTGAGCATCCCAAATTGGGTGTGCGGTCGCAGCCGAGGCTTCCAGGGCGGCGTCGATTTTGGCGATCTCAGCCCGCAGTTCCGCCGCTTCATCTTTCTTCGGTGCGGCCTTCGTCATCATTCCGAGCATGGCAGTCTCCGTGTGTTTGGTCTCAAACGCAGAAACCTCCAAGCCCGATGTCATGGAGGTTTCGTAGTGGCACCTGTGTCCGGTGCTCCCGACCCTTGTGCATTCCCGCACATCGCGAAGGTTGTAGAGCGGCGATTAGAACTCCCGTCCAGCGACAATTAGAATTCCCGTCCGAGAGTCTCGGCCGTAGGCAACCTCCACAAGTTGGGGGTCTGCGATGGTTACCGATGGCCAAGTCCGCAAG
>Ga0105048_10004777_pt1 | contig 21988 bp, 18 predicted proteins | sample MAT05_FD_78382 | JGI IMG/M metagenome (GOLD analysis project Ga0105048, IMG submission 78382) | Freshwater microbial communities from Lake Fryxell liftoff mats and glacier meltwater in Antarctica - MAT-05 | ecosystem: Environmental > Aquatic > Freshwater > Ice > Liftoff microbial mat | place...
CCCAGCCAGCCCAGCACGGCCAGCGGCGCGGTTTCTGCGCGCAGCACACGCGGGCCCAGGTCCACGGGCTCAAAACCGGCAGCCCGCGCGGCGGCGTCTTCGTCGGCCGTGAAGCCGCCTTCCGGGCCGCTGAGCGTGCACAGGGCCGACGACACTGGCGCCATCGCACCGGGGCGTTGTGCACCCGGCGCCAAGCTCAGCAGCCAGCGTGCGCCGGCCGGCGCGCGGGGCAACCAGTCCAGCAGTGCGGCCACCGGCAGCACCTGGGGCACGCGCGCACGCCCACACTGTTCACAAGCGGCCTGCGCGATGGCTTGCCAGTGCAGGCGTTTGCGTTCTGCCCGTTCGCCTTGCAGCCGCAGCACCGAGCGCTCGCTGTGCAGCGGCTGGATCACCGACACACCCAGCTCGGTGGCCTTTTCGACCAGCACATCCATGCGCTCATTCGCCGGCATCACCGCGGCCAGCGTCACGGCCACCGGCAGTTCACGCTGCACCGGCTGCGGCGCGCCGACCTGCACCGACACGCTGTTGCGCATGACCGCCAACACCGTGGCCGGCCAGTCGCTGCCGCTGCCGTCAAACAGCGTCAGTGTGTCGCCGGGCTGCACACGCCGCACCATGGCGTGGCGGGCGGCACCCTCGGGCAGTGGCATCCGGGCGTCGGCCAGCAGCGGCGGGGGCACAAAAAGGCGCACGGTTGGGCCCTCTCAGCGGGCCAGTTCGGCCTCGACCGCCAGCGCCAGGCCGGCCAGCCGGGCATCGTGGTGTGCAGGTGCCGACAGCATCAGGCCCACGGGCAGTTCACCCGCCGCGTGGCAGGGCAGCGTGAAAGCGCAGCCGTCCAGGAAATTGATGGCAAAGGTGTTGCGCAGCAACTGGCCGTTCGCTCGGAAGAAAGCATCATTGCTGGCCAGCAGGTCGGCAATGGGCGGCGCCAGCATCGGCACGGTGGGGCAGACCAGTGCGTCAAAGCCTGACAGCACCACTTCCATGCGTGCGATCCAGTCGCGGCGGCGCTGTTGCATGGTGATGTAGTCGGCGGCGCTGACACCTTCGCCCAGCGCCACGCGGGCGGCCACACGGGGGTCGAAGCGCTGGCGCTGCGTCTGCAGGTCGTGCCGGTGCACGGCAAAGGCCTCGACCGCAGAAAAGCCGCCGGGGGCGTTGATCTGCGTGATCTCGGACAGCTCGCGCAGCGGCAGCTCGACGATCTGCGCACCGGCGGTTGACAGAATCGACAGCGTGCGCTGGAAGGCGGCGGCCACTTCGGGTTGCAGGCCGTCGAGCATCAACGTCTGCGGCAGCGCCAGCCGTGCGCCTTGCAGGCCGCGCGGCGCCACCTGCAACGGCGCGCCGGCCAGCACGCCGTCCACCAGCAGGCAATCGGCCACGCTGCGTGTCATGGCGCAAACCGTGTCCAGCGTGAAGCTCAGCGGAAAGGCCCCCGCCAGCGGCGTGCGCGACTGGGTGTTCTTGAAGCCTACCAAGCCGCACAAGGCGGCCGGCACGCGGATGGAGCCGCCGGTGTCCGATCCCAAACCGGCCACCGCCAGGCCCAGTGCCACCGACACCGCGGCCCCCGACGAAGAACCGCCGGGGATGCGCGCCACCGCGGCATCGCAGGGGTTGTGTGGCGTGCCCCGGTGCGGGTTGATGCCCACGCCGGAAAACGCAAACTCGGTCATGTTCGTCAGGCCCGTGATCGCCGCGCCGGCCGCGCGCAGGCGCGCCACGGCAGCGGCATCCTGCGTGGCTGCGGGCCGGCCTTCGCGCAGCACCGAACCGGCCATCGTCGTGCGACCGGCCACGTCGTAGAGGTCCTTCACGGTCACCGGCAAACCCGCCAGCGGCGGCAAGGGTGAGCCAGCGGCCAACAAGCGGTCGGCATGGCGTGCAGCGGCCAGGGCATCGTCATCGAAGCGCGCGGTGAAGACCGCCGCCGCATTCGGGCTGTCAGAGCGCTTGATGACCTGGTGCAGCAGCGCCTCATGGGCACCGGCGTGGCGCAAAGTGGCTTGCAGGTCGGCGATGCAGGGCAAGGGTTTCATGGCGGCTGATTCTGTGACAGAAGCTGTCGCAGGCCAGCTCGGACGGTCTCAGACGGGTGCAGACGGGCTCGGACGGGTGCAGACGGGCTCGGACGGGCTCAGACGGGATCAGAAGGGCTCAGACGGGCTCGCGCAGTTCCCGCCGCAGCACCTTGCCCACCGCCGTGCAGGGCAGTTCGGGCCGGAACTCCACCACCTTGGGCCGTTTGTATCCGCTCAGGCGGGCCTCGCACCAGGCGCGCACCTCGGCTTCGCTGGGGCTGGCGCTGGCAGGGTCGAACTTCACCAGCACCAGCTTGACGGCTTCGCCGGCCAGGTCGTCGGGCATGGCCACGGCGGCGCAGGCGCGCACGCCGGGGATCTGCGCCACCACGTCTTCGATTTCATTGGGGTAGACGTTGAAGCCGCTGACGAAGATGAGGTCCTTCTTGCGGTCCACCAGCCGCAGCGCGCCGTCGTCGTCGAAGACGCCGATGTCGCCACTGCGCAGGTAGCCGCTGGCCGTCATCACCCGCGCGGTTTCGTCGGGGCGCTGCCAGTAGCCGGCCATGACCTGCGGGCCGCGGATGGCAATCTCACCCGGTGTGCCGGGCGTCACGGGTTGGCCGTCGTCATCGATCAACAGCAGTTCGGTGCCCGGCAGCGGCTGGCCCAGGTGGCCGCTGAACTGCGCCGCGTCCACCGGGTTGCAGGTGACGGCCGGGCTGGCTTCGCTGAGGCCATAACCCTGGCAGATGGTGGAGCCGGTCTTCAGCAGCCACATCAGCGCAGTGGTGGTTTCCACCGCCATCGCGCCGCCCAGGCTGAGCTGCAGCGAGCTCCAGTCCACCTTGTCCACATCGGCATGCCCGGCCACGGCCTGAAACAGCGTGTTGACGGCCGGAAAGGCGTGGAAGCGGTGCCGCGCCAGCACCTTCAGCATGCCCGCGGTGTCCAGGGCGTTGGGGATGAGCAGCACGCAGCTGCCCTGGTGCAGGCCCAGCAGCAGCACCAGCGTGAAACCGAAGATGTGGTGCAGCGGCAGCGCGCCCACGGTCACCCACTGCTCGCCGGGTGGGCAGCGGGCCAGCGCCGGCTGGTACCACGCCTGGGCCTGCAGCAGGTTGGCCGCCAGGTTGCGGTGCAGCAGCACGGCGCCCTTGCTGGGGCCCGTGGTGCCGCCGGTGTATTGCAGCGCGGCAATATCGTCGGGCAGCACTGTCACGTCGGTCCAGGGCAGGTGCCGGCCACTGTCGATGGCGGTGTTGAAGGCTGTCGCGCCGGGCAGGTCGTGCGCCTGCACCAGGCGCTTCACGCGGCGCATCCAGTGGTTGACCACCGCGCCTTTCAGCGGCCCCAGCAGGTCGCCCAGCGTGGCCACGATGACATGACGGGCGGGCACGGCTTCGGGCAGCTGCTGCAGCTGGCTGGCTTCGGTTTCCATGATGACCACGGCGCGGGCGCCGCTGTCCCTGAGCTGGTGTTCCAGCTCAACTTGCGACAGCTGCGGGCCGAGGTTGACCACCACCAGCCCGGCGCGCAGCACCGCCGCCACCGTGACCAGCATCTGCGGCACGTTGGGCAGCATCACCGCGACGCGGTCGCCCTTGTTCAGGCCTTGCGCCAGCAGGTGGGCCGCCAGCGCGCGCGACAAGTCGTCGATCTGGCCAAAGCTGAGTGAACGGCCCATGCAGATGCAGGCCGGCAGCTCGCGGTGTCTTTGCAAACTGCTTTGCAGCAGCGTGAGCACGGTGGTGGGTGTGTGCACAGACAGCGGGGCAGCGGCCCGGGCTTGTGCCGGCCGTGCGTGCTGCCCGGTTTGTTGCCCGGTCTGCTGCTCGTGCATCGCCTTCGTTCCTTGGTGCAGGCCGATTCTGACGCCCGGCTGACGCCAGGCTCATCAGGGGATTCGATACGCCCGGCGCCCTGGAAAACCAGGACGAACCTCGGGCGCACGCCTGGGCAACCGCCAGGCCGCGCGCTTGCGGGTTCTGCTTGCGGGTTCTGCTTGCAGGTTCTGCTTGCAGGTTCCGGTAGCGGGTTCTGTCACGCGGGCGCCTGGGTGTGCCGAATAGACTCGCGCCCATGCGGCCAGCAGTATTGGTGTCCACCCACAGCGCGGCTTCGCTGCCGGCCGCAGCGCTGTCTGCGGCCGAGCGCGAAACACGTTGGGACGTTCGCCTGCTGGGCGCGGTGGAAGCCAGCGATGGTGTGCATCAGGTGGTGCGTTTTCCCTCGCGCGCCGTCGCCGCGCTGTTGGCGCGGCTGGCGCTGGCGCCCGACCGCGCCCATGCCCGCGAAGAATTGGTCGACCTGCTGTGGCCCGGCGTCGACCTGTCGGTGGGCCGCAACCGCCTGCGCCAGGTGCTGTCCACGCTGAAGAGCCTGCTCGAGCCGCCCGGCGTGCCCGGCGCGGCTGTGCTGCAGGCCGACCGGATGTCGGTGCGCGTGGTGCCCGGCGCGCTGGGTTGCGACGCGCTGCGTTTCCAGCAGCTGGCACGTGCCGGTCAGGCGCAGGCGGCTGCGGCGCTGTACCGCGGCGAATTCATGCCGGGTTACTTCGACGAGTGGGTGCACGACGAGCGCCAGCGCCTGGCGGCCTTGCATGAACGGCTGGGGCCGGCGGTGCTGGCTGCCGAAGGCGGCGCTGCGGTTGCACCGGCGCAGGAAATTGTCGCCACAGCTCCCTTGGAGCGCTCGGGATCAGCTCCCTTGGAGCGCTCGGGATCAGCTCCCTTGGAGCGCATGGGATCAGCGCCCTTGGATGCAGCCCCGGCCCTGGCCCGGCTGCCCCTGCCGGCACTGGCCGCATTGGCGCCGCCGCTGCCGTCCTACTTGACGCGCCTGTTCGGTGCCGACATGGCGGTGGCGCGGGTGCGGTCGATGGTGCGCGCCCAGCGCCTGGTCACGCTGCTGGGCCCGGGTGGCAGCGGCAAGACGCGGCTGGCGGTGGAGGTGGTGCAAGCGCTGCGCGACGGCAGCGACGGCACGCTGTGGCCGGCTGCTCCGGTGTCGCCGGTGTTCGTGCGCACCGCGTTTGTGCCGCTGGTGGCCTGCGAGCAGGTGCCGCAGATGCTGGCCGCCATGGCGCGTGCACTGCAGCTGCCATCAGGTGGCGGCGACGACACGGCCCGCCTGACCGGTGCGCTGGGCGGACAGCCCGTGCTGCTGGTGCTGGACAATTTCGAGCAGCTCGTGGCCACGGCCCAGACCGCGCTGGCCGCGTTGCTGTCCGCCCTGCCGCAGCTGCACCTGCTGGTCACCTCGCGCCGCGCGCTGGGGCTTGACGGCGAGGTGCTGGTCACAGCCGAACCCCTGCCGCTGCCGTTGCCCGACGCTGATCTGGCCACAGCCGCCGCCAGCGTCGCCGTGGCGCTGTTTGCCGACCGCGCGCGCGCCGTGCGAGCCGACTTCCACCTGGGCCCGCGCAACCGCGCAGCAGTGGTGGCGTTGGTGCGGGCGCTGCACGGCATGCCGCTGGCCATCGAACTGGCAGCCTCGCGTCTGCGCAGTTTTGCGCCGGCCGAGATGGTGGCGCTGCTGGACCGTGAAAGTGGCGCCCACCTGGCGCTGCTGACGCGTGGGGGACCGCGTGCCGGCCACGACGCCCGGCATGCGTCGATGGCGCAGGTCATCGATTGGAGCTGGCGCCTGCTGGACGCACCCGCGCAGCGCTTGATGGCCGCCCTGAGCTGCTTTGCCGGCGACGCCACGGCACCCGCGCTGGCTGCGGTGCTGGGCGAGTCAACCGCCCAGGCTGCGGCGCAGCTGGACGACCTGGCCAGCCATTCGCTGCTGCGCGTGGTGGCGGCAGAAACTGCAGAACCGGGACTGGACCGTGGGCTGGACCGTGGGCTGGACCAAAGAGACGCCCACGGCGAGACCCGTTTTGGCCTGGTCGAGCCCGTGCGCGAGTTTGTCCGTGCACAGTGGCCGGCGGCCGACCTGGCGGCCCTGCGGCAGGCGGTGCAGGGCTGGGTGCTGGACTGGGCCCTTGCGCTGACACCCGCCGCTGCACCGGCCCGCGTGGCCGCGGAAATGCGCAATGTGCATGCCGTGCTCGCGACCGCCGACACCGCACCCGAAACCGCCCTGCGCCTGGCACTGGCGCTGCGTGGTTACTGGGACACCGAAGGCCTGCCGGCGGCTCTGCAGACGGCGCTTGAAAAGGCACTGGCCCTGCATGTTGAACAAGGGCTGGCGGCTGTGGGTCAGCAGACAAAGAAGCACACACGAAAGCCAGCACGAGAGCAGGAAAGAGAGCCGGAAAGACAACCCGACCGCCCACTCGCCAGCGCAGCCCACGAGCTGCTGGCCTACCTGCGCTTCGAGGCCGGTTTTGCGCCCCAGGCCCTGGTGCATGCCGACGCAGCCTTGGCCGCAGCCGGCAGCGACGCATCGCTGCGCGCACGCGCTCTGGTGCGCCGGGCCTGGGTGGAAATTGCGGCCGGCCGCGCTGTAGACAGTCCCACGCCACAGACCGCCCGCCAGCAGGCCTGGCTGCACGAGGCGCTGGCCTTGGCGCAATCGTGTGGCGACCGCGAAGCGCAGGCCCGCGCGCTGCACCAGATGGCAGTCATCGCAAGCCATGTGCAGGCGGACTGGGCCGGTTCTGAAGCGCTGCTGGCGCAGTCGCAGGCCCTGTGGCTGGCCCTGGGCGACCGGCGCAAAGCCTTTGCCCGGCTGCGCAACCGCGCCCAGTGCTGGTTCTGGATGGGCCGGCATGAAGATGCGCAACAGTGCTTCGAGCTGTGCGAACGCACGGCGCGCGAAGAAGGTGACGCGGTGGGGCAGATCGACAGCCTGCTGTCGCTGTCGTCGCTGCTGCTGGTGCGAAGGCAGTGGGCCGCCGCGCTGGAGCTGGACCGCCGCTGCGTGGCCCTGTGCTGGCAGCGCTGGCACCGCCACGGCCTGGGCTACGCGCTGTGGAACCCGCCACGTGCGCTGGCCCGCTTGCGCCGGCCCGAACCGGCGATGCAACTGATGGGTTTTGCCGCCACCTTCTGGCAGGCCAACTTCGGGCCCCTGGCGCGGTCCGACCGCCAGACCTTGCGCCGGGTGCGTGGCCTGGTGGTGGCGCAGGTGGGCGCCGCACGCGCCGATGCCCTGTGGGCCGAAGGCGCAGCGATGGACGTGTCGCAGGCGGTGGCGCTGGCGCTGCAGGCCTGAACGGCTGTAGACGATCGCGGAACGGTAGGGGGTGACACTGGGCCCCAGACAGCCCAGAGCCGACATCCGACCCTTGCCCGGAGCCTTGCCATGCCGACCGCCCTTGCGCCCTCGATAACCAGCCAGTTGACCACCAGCCTGGCTTGCACCCTGTTGCTGATTGCACCCGCCGCCGCGGCCCCCGTGCTTCCCGAAGGTGCGCTGCGGGTGCAGCGTGTCGAGTTCATCGATCGCCAGGGCTTCGAAAAACCGATGGTCGCCGCCACCATGATGGTGCCGGCCGGCTGGCAGCAGGAAGCCGGTGTCGAATGGAACGTGCGCCAGCGCTGCACACGCCCGCACGCGCTGCGCCTGCGCGCCCAGGCGCCCGACGGCAGTGCGGCCATCGAACTGGCGCCCGGCGAAGGTTGGGGCCAGGCCACGCAAGGCCCCGTGGGCGACTGCCCCACCGCCCGCTGGCGCAACACGCAGCAGTACCTGGCGGCCTGGGTTGAACGCCACCGGCCCGGCGCGCGCTGGCTGGACTACCGCGCCCGCCCCGACAAATCGCGCCCCGAGCAGCGCCAGGCTTTTGGCAACGGCGGCGGCGTCAGCCAGCGTGTGGAAAGCGGCCAGGCGTTGATCGCCTACGCCGTGGGCGGGCGCGAGGTGCGCGAAACGCTGGTGGCCAACGTGTCGTTTTTGCAATCGCGTTTTGTCATCGGCAACGGCCAGGTGTTCGAGTCGATGCAGGCGCAGTCGCTGGGCGTGCTGGCCTGGCGCGCCCCGGCCGGCACGCTGGACATGAAACAGTTCGACGCCGTGTGGGACACCTTGCGCCCGGGTCCTGAATGGCAGGCGCGCATCGACAAGGCCAACGCCGAGATGGCGGCCGACAACCAGCGCACGCAGGCCGAGATCGGCCGCATCAACGCCGCCACGCACCGCGAGACCATGGCCCACATCGCCCTGCGCGGGCAGATCCGCGCCCAGGCCCAGCGCGAGGTGGCCGAGATCAACAACGGCACCTGGCGCGCGCGCCAGGAAAGCAACGAGCGCATGCACACCGACAACGTGCGCACCGTGCGCGAGGTGCAGGGTTACCGCGACCCGCGCAGTGGCGGTGTCGTCGAACTGAGCCACCACTACCGCCACGCCTGGCAGCTGCGCGACGGCAGCTACGTGTTGACCGACAACCCCGGCTTCAACCCCAACCGCGACGTCGGCATGAGCGGTGTCGAACTGGACCGCAGCAAATGAAGCACCCAATGAAGCGCGCGACCATCAAGCCATCGTCCGCTCGGCTGCTGCTGATCGGCGCCGCTGCCGCTGTGCTGACCACGGCCGCCGTGGGCCAGGACAGCTTCAACAGTCCGCCGCCGCAGCGGCCGGGAGTACCCGCGGGTACACCGGCGGCGACACCGCCGGGCGGTGAATCCCGACCGCCGCCGTCGGGCTACGAATTGCCCAAACCGCCGCCCCAGCGCCCCGGCGCAGGCACCGCAGCGTCAGGCAACGAACGCCAGGACTTCGGCGTCGCAGCCTCCGACCGCCTGCACGCGGGCCCCATGCACGGGCCCACGCCGACTTCCATTCCGGGCGCGCAGACCATCACCACACCGGCGCTGGTCGACCTGATGAAAGCCGGCGCCGGCCGCGTGCTGGTGTTCGACGTGCTGGGCAGTCAGGAACGCCTGCCCGGCGCGCTGAACGCCGTGCCCGCACACCAGGCCGGCAGCTTTGACGACGCGGTGCAGCGCGAGTTTGGCCAGTACCTGCAGCAGGTGACACATGGCCAGAAGGACACCGCCATGGTGTTCTATTGCCAGTCCACGATGTGCTGGATGTCCTACAACGCAGCGCTGCGCGCCAGCCGCATGGGCTACCGCAAGGTGCTGTGGTACCGCGGCGGTGTCGAGGCCTGGAAGGCCGGCGGCCAGGCCCTGCAGGGGCCGGGCCCGGCGGGGCGGTGAACCGGGGCGGCGGGTCGTCGCGCGTCGGAGTTTCGTCTAACGATTGACTAGCGGTCAGCGGCCACAGTCCAGTCTTGCCAGTCAACACCAGGTCTTGCCATGAACCACCGCACACCGGCCCGAGCGGCCTTCATTGCCGGCCTGTTGTTGACCAGCGCACTGGCGCAGTCCCAGTCCCAGTCCCAGTCGCAGTCGCAGTCCCAGAGCTGGGAGTACCGGTCCATGCAGAAGGACCCGATGACGGGCCAGTACAGCAAGGACCGCTTCCGTGCTTCGACGATCACGCTGGAAGAGAAGGACGGCAAGGCCGTCTTTCGCATGATTTCCGGCGCCAAGGGCGACCCCTGCTTCAGCCGGGGCGACCTGCCGGCCGAGGTGCAGCGCGATGCACAAACCACCACCATCACCGTGCTGCCCCCGCTGGCCGGCTGTCAGCCCTTCCGCTTTGTCATCCGCAACGACGGCAGCGGCGGTGTGCGCCAGAACCCGCGCGGCGAGCGCTGGGTGGATGACGGCAACGAGCGCGGGCTGACGCCGGTCAAGTGACCGGCCCGGGGCCAGGCCAGGTCAGGAAAGAGCCGCGTCGATCTGCGGCGTCAGATTCATGCCGCGCTCCAGCTTGTAGAGCATCGCCAACAGTGCCCTGCCCCCGCTGCGCTCGGCCCAGACCCGGCCCATACCCGGCCCAGCTGCGCCTTCTGGAGTTCCTTGGGGCTTGCTGCGCGCGCGGCATCAGCTGATCGGTGGCAAAGCGGTTGGCTTCTTGTTCTTCTGCGGTTTCAACGGTGTCGCCAGCCGAGGCGTCGTCCAAAAAGATAGCGCGTGTGGGGTGTCTCAGCACGTGCGCCACTTCGTGGAAGAAACTGAACCAGAAGCCGTCGTTCCACTTGCCCAGCAGTGACAACTGAATGAGCGGCTTGCCAGCCACCCAGCGCGCCACGCCAGACACATGCGCGCCCGGCAGCGCAGGCACAAAGACCAGCGCCAAGCCCGCCTGGCTGCACAGGCGCACCAGGCCCGGGCAGATGTTGGCCACGGGCGCCAGGGTCAGCGCACGCATGGCGGGCAAGGCCGCTTCCAGCGCAGTGGCGCTGTAGTTCGCCGTCTGCAGGCGGGCGGCCTGCAGTTCGCCCATGCGCAACCAGGCGGTGATGGCGGCCACGTCGGTCTGGCTGGCAGGGCGCGCACGCCGGAACTGGGCCTGCATCTGGTCGTAGTGCGCAGCCCAGCCCTCGGGCGAGGCCACGCCAAAAAAACGCAGCAAGGGTTCCAGCAGTTCTTCCTTGAAGGCAGCGCTCAGGCGCCCTGCGGGCAGCACGCCTGCCGCTTGCAGGGCCTTCAGCGGGAACTGTTCCACCCAGGGCACGTGCGCCTTGCGGGCTGCCACATGGCGTTTGCGGGCCAGGTATTCGCGGTAGTGGGACTCACGGACCAATCAGAACTGCGCGGGCACTTGCAGCACCGAACCTAAAACAAAAGGCCGGCAATGCCGGCCTTCGTTACGAATGCGTTGCAGTCCTACTCCACCGCCTTCACCATGTCCTCGACCACCTTCTTGGCGTCGCCAAACACCATCATCGTCTTGTCCATATAGAACAACTCGTTGTCCAGCCCAGCGTAGCCGCTGGCCATCGAACGTTTGTTCACGATCACCGTCTTGGCCTTGTAGGCCTCAAGAATCGGCATGCCGTAGATGGCGCTGCCTTTGACGTGTGCCGCAGGGTTCACCACGTCGTTGGCGCCCAGGATGATGGCCACGTCGGCCTGGCCGAATTCGCCGTTGATGTCTTCCATCTCGAACACTTGATCGTAGGGAACTTCGGCCTCGGCCAGCAGCACGTTCATGTGGCCCGGCATGCGGCCGGCCACCGGGTGGATGGCGTACTTCACCGTGATGCCCTTGGCCGTGAGCTTGGAGGCCAGTTCCTTCACCGCGTGCTGCGCGCGGGCGACTGCCAGCCCATAGCCCGGCACGATGACCACGGTTTCGGCATTGCTCAGCACGAAGGCCGCGTCGTCGGCGCTGCCGGTCTTCACCGGGCGTTTTTCCGCGCCGCCGGCCGCCGCCGGGCCGGCCGCTTCACCGCCGAAGCCGCCCAGGATGACGTTGAAGAAGCTGCGGTTCATCGCCTTGCACATGATGTAGCTCAGGATCGCGCCCGAGCTGCCCACCAGGCTGCCGGCGATGATCAGCATGCTGTTGTTCAGGCTGAAGCCGATGCCCGCCGCCGCCCAGCCCGAATAGCTGTTCAACATCGAGACCACCACCGGCATGTCGGCCCCGCCGATGGGAATGATGATCAGCACGCCCAGCACAAAGGCGATGGCCAGCATGGCGAAGAACATCGTCCAGCTCTCGGTGAACGAAAAGCCCACGCCCAGGCCCAGCATCGCCAGGCCCAGCACCAGGTTGATCATGTGCTGACCACTGAAGGTGACCGGCGCGCCCTGGAACAGGCGGAACTTGTACTTGCCCGACAGCTTGCCGAACGCAATCACGCTGCCGCTGAAGGTGATGGCGCCGATTGCCCCGCCCAGGAACAGCTCGAACTTGTTGCCGAAGGGGATGGGCACACCCCGCGCAGTGATGCCAAAGGCCCAAGGCTCGGCCACCACGGCCACCGAGATGAACACCGCCGCCAGGCCGATCATGCTGTGCATGAAGGCCACCAGCTCGGGCATCTTGGTCATCTCCACGCGCTTGGCCATCAGCGTGCCCGCCGCGCCGCCGATGACCAGTCCGCCCAGCACCCAGGCCATGCCCTGCCCGGCGTTCTGGCCCATCTGGCCCGCCAGCTGAAAGATGAGCGCGGCGGTCGTGACCACGGCCAGGCCCATGCCCACCATGCCAAACAGGTTGCCGCGTATCGACGTCGTGGGGTGGCTCAGGCCTTTCAAGGCCTGGATGAAGCAGACGCTGGCCACCAGGTACAGCAGCGTCACAAGGTTCATCGACATCTCAGTGCCCTTCCTTCGTGGTCGAAGCAGCGGCCACGGGTGCCTTCTTTTCTTTCTTCCTGAACATCTCCAGCATGCGGCGCGTGACCAGGAAGCCGCCGAACACGTTGACCGCGCACAGCGCCACGGCCAGGAAGCCCATGCTCTTGCCCAGCGTGGTTTCGGTCAGTGCGGCGGCCAGCATGGCGCCGACGATGACGATTGCCGAGATGGCATTCGTCACCGCCATCAGCGGTGTGTGCAGCGCAGGTGTGACGGTCCACACCACGTGGTAACCCACGTAGATGGCCAGCACGAAGATGATGAGGTTGGTGACGGTGGGGCTGACGATGTCCATGGCTTTCTTTCTCTTGATCTCACCGAGGCATCAGGGTTTGCGGCGGACTTCGCCGCCTTGGGTCATGAGGCAGGCGACGACGATGTCGTCGTCCATCGGCACGACAAAGCCGCTGTCTTTCGGCAACACCAACTTCAGGAAGTCGAGCACGTTGCGCGCGTACAGGCTGGATGAGTCGGCCGCCACCAGCGCCGGGATGTTGGTCTCGCCCACCAGCGTGACGCCGTGCTTGACGACGGTCTTGCCGGCTTCGGTGAGCGGGCAGTTACCACCGGCGGGCGCGGCCATGTCGACGATCACCGAGCCGGGCTTCATGCTCTTGACCATGTCTTCGGTGATGAGCACCGGCGCGGCGCGGCCCGGAATCAGCGCGGTGCTGATCACGATGTCGGCAGCCGCCACCTTCTTGGCCACTTCCACCTTCTGCCGGTCCATCCAGCTTTGCGGCATCGGCTTGGCGTAGCCGCCCACGCCCACCGCCGCTTCTTTTTCTTCAGCCGTTTCGTAGGCCACGTCGATGAACTTGGCGCCCAGCGATTCGACCTGTTCTTTCACCGAAGGCCGCACGTCGGAAGCTTCGATCACCGCGCCCAGCCGCTTGGCCGTGGCAATGGCCTGCAAACCCGCCACGCCCACACCCAGGATCACCACGCGCGCGGCCTTGATGGTGCCGGCGGCGGTCATCAGCATGGGGAACAGGCGCTGGTACTTGTCGGCCGCGATCATCACGGCCTTGTAGCCGGCGATGTTGGCTTGGGACGACAGCACGTCCATGCTCTGCGCGCGTGTGGTGCGCGGCGCGGCTTCCAGCGCAAAGCTGGTGATGCCGGCGCTGGCCAGGCGCGCCAGGTTGTCCTTGTCGAAAGGGTTCAACATGCCGACCAGCGCGGTGCCGGTTTTCATCAGGCTCAGCTCGTCGTTGTCCGCCTCACTGCGGGGGCTGCGCACCTTCAGCACCAGATCACAGGCAAAGGCACCGGCCCGGTCTGTGATCTCGGCGCCGGCTGCGGTGTAGGCCTCGTCGGTGGCGCTGGCCGCAACGCCGGCGCCACTTTGCACGCGCACCGTGTGCCCTTGGGCCTTCAGTTTTTTGGCCGTCTCGGGAGTGACCGCGACGCGGGTCTCTCCCGCTGCGGTTTCTAGCGGTACGCCAATGAGCATGAAGGCCTCCTCGCGGCTGCTGGCCGGGGTCTTGTTGGTTGGGGCGAGCGAAGCTAACACAATCTCCGAGGCTTTCGGATCGGTGGAAGCCGCTCCTGCAAACGGCGCGCACCGGCCTCCACAACCCCATCCACAACCACATCCGCAGCCATGCCAGCACCCCACAACAGCGCCCGCTGGAGCCCCAGTGTCACCGTCGCCGCCATCATCGACGACGGTGCGCAGCCGCCGCGCTTTCTGCTGGTGGAAGAGCACACACCCGAAGGCCTGAAGCTCAACAACCCGGCCGGCCACCTGGACCCCGGCGAAGGCCCGCAGCAGGGCGTGGTGCGCGAAGCGCTGGAAGAAACCGCGTGTGTGTTCACGCCGCAGGCGCTGGTGGGGGTCTACCTGTCGCGCTTCGTTCGGCCCGCCACGGGCGAGGACGTGACCTACCTGCGGCTGGCCTACAGCGGCACAGTGGCTGAACCGCTGCCCGGCCGGTCACTGGACACCGGCATCGTGCGCACCTTGTGGATGACGCTGGACGAGCTGAAAGCCAGCGCATCGCGCCACCGCAGCCCGCTGGTGCTGCAGTGTGTGCAGGACCACCTGGCCGGGCAACGTTTTCCGCTGGGTGTGGTGATCACTGACGGCAGCGTGTCGCTGCCCGAAGTAAAGCGCTGAGCTCGCTTCAGTCGCCCAGCGAACGCAGCCAGTTCAACAGCAGGGCGTTCACCCGCTGCGGCTGCTCCATCGTCAGCATGTGTCCGGCGTCAGGCACGATTTCAAGTTGGGCCTGCGGCATCAGCGCCGCCATCTCACGCGCATGTTCAGGCGTCGTCAGCTGGTCGGCTTCACCGCAGGCCACCAGCACCGGGCAGGTGACGGCAGGCAGATGCGGCCGGCTGTCCACCCGCGCCATCACGGCGTGGTTTTGCGCGATCAACTGCTGCGCACCGGCGCGGCCGATCATTGCCAGGTAACGCTCCGCCAGGCCCGGCTCGCGCACGCGCGTGGGGTGGAAGGCAAACAGCACGTTGGCACGCAGTACCTCGTCCATGCGGCCGGCGGCAAACAGCGCGCAGGCCTGGGTGCGCAGCTGGATGAGCTCGGGCGTGTCGGGCCGCGCGGTGGTGCCCAAGAGGCCCAGCGCCTGCACCCGCTGCGGTGCCTGGCGCTGCATCTCCATCGCCAGCATGCCGCCCATCGACGCGCCCACCAGCACGTGTTGACCGGGCTGTTCTGCCAGCAGCGTGTGGGCCATTTGCTGCAGCGTGGCGCAACGGGTGTGCACGTCGCTGATATGAACCCGGTGAACCCGGTGAACCCGATGAACCCGATGAACCCGCGCGCCAGCTTCCGCCAGCGCGGGCGCCTGGTGCTGGAAGAGTTCTCCATCGCAGGCCAGGCCGGGCAGCAGAATCACCGAAAGCATCGCTGCAGTGTGCCAGAGCAGGCACAGGGGCCATGCCCGGCGCGGGTATGCTGCCGGCATGCAGAACACCGCCTCCATCGCCCCTTTTCACCTGGCCTTTCCGGTTGACGACCTGCCTGCGGCACGCAGCTTCTACGGCGGCCTGATGGGTTGCCCCGAAGGCCGCAGCAGCGCCGAGTGGATCGACTTCGACTTCTTTGGCCACCAGATCGTCGCCCACCTGGCGCCGGCCAGGGCCAAGGCGCATCACAACGAAGTGGATGGTCACGACGTGCCGGTGCCGCACTTTGGCGTGGTGCTGGACTGGGACGCCTTCCACGCCCTGGCCGCACGGCTGCGCGAAGGTGGCGTCAAGTTCGTCATCGAACCCTACATTCGCTTTGCCGGCCTGGTGGGCGAGCAGGCGACGATGTTCTTCTACGACCCGGCGGGCAATGCGCTGGAGTTCAAGAGCTTCCGTGACCGCAGCCAGCTGTTCGCCAAATGAGGCCGGCGCCGTGACCGAACTGCTTTTCATCCGCCACGGCGAAACCGACTGGAACCGTCAGCAGCGTTTCCAGGGCCAGATCGACGTGCCACTCAACGCCGCCGGCCACGCCCAGGCCGCGCGCCTGCGCCAGCGCCTGGCAGGCGAAAAACACGACGCCTTGTTCAGCAGCGATCTGGTGCGGGCGCAAGAAACCGCGGCCCCGTTGGCTGCAGCCTGGGGCCTGTCACCCAAACTGGTGCCGGGCTTGCGGGAACAGAGCTTTGGTGTGCTGGAGGGCCTGGACGTGCCCACCATCAAGCGGCGCCACCCTGACCTTTGGCAGCAGTGGCTGGAACACCGCAGCGAGTTTGCGCTGCCCCGTGGTGAAAGCCTGCTGCAGTTCCACCGGCGCGTGGTCGATGCGGTGCGCGAACTGGCGGGCGGCGGCGCGGGCCAGCGCCTGGTGATCGTCACCCACGGCGGCGTGCTGGACATGCTGTGGCGCACCGCCCACGGCCTGTCGCTGGACGGTCTGCGCGCCTGCGAGATTCCCAACACCGGCGTCAACCGCCTGCGCTGGACCGCTGGCAACTTGCACATCGACCGCTGGGCCGATGACGAGCACCTGGTCGGCCTGCCGCCGCAGCCCAGCACGGCTGCAGGCGAGCGCCAGGGCGCCTGAGGTTTCGCCAGATCGCGGCTCACGTTCCAGCTCTGCGCGCCGGGCGCGGCTGGGTCGCCGCCCACGCTTCTAGCGCGCGGTGCCCAGCGTCATCGTCCAGTAGGTGCGGTAGGTGTTGCTGGCGCCGCCGCTCACACACGCCAGGCCGATGTCGCGAAAGCGTGCGTTCATCAGGTTGGCGCAGTGGCCGGGGCTGGCCACCCAGGCGTCCATCACGCTGTTTGCCGTCGGCTGACCCGCAGCGATGTTTTCGCCCCAGGTCTGCCAGACATAACCGGCTGCCGTGGCGCGCTGGCCGGCGCTGCTGCCGTTCGATCCGGTGTGGCTGAAAAAGTTGAGCGCCATCATGTCGTCGCTGTGCACCAGCGAGGCTTGTGTGAGCGCGGCGTTCCAGGTCAGGGCAGGCGCGGCCGGGAAGCTGCCTTCGGCACCGCAAGTGGCACCGGCAGCACGCTGCGCGTTGATGCGCACCATCAGGTCGGCCTCGAAATTGGCCAGGCCGCAACTGGCGCGTGTGCCGGCAGCGCCCGGGCCAGGGGTGGGCGACGCTACGGGAGGTGCCGGCGACGGGGATGGCGCGGGTGAGGGTGAGGGTGAGGGTGAGGGTGAGGGCGCGGGCGCAGGCGCAGGCGAAGGCGAAGGCGAAGGTACGGTCGCCACCGGTGGCGCAGGCGCTGGCACATCACCGCCGCCACAGGCCGTCAAGCCAGCGGCCGCGGCCAGCCACATCACGCAAAGTCTTCGATTGGGAACGTTCATCTGCAGCAGCATGCCGCAGTCGCGCACGACGGCGTAGCCCGCAGCGACCGGCACCGAGAACTTCTCACACTCGGGCACACGCTACCCGGCCAGGGTGTGAAATGCGGCCGCTGCCGCGCGGCTGACTTCAGGCGCTGACCGGCTGAATGACTGCCACCGGCTCTGGCGCCAACAGGCTGCCGCTGCGCAGACCACGTGCCGTGCCCAGCAGCAGCGCAGCAACCAGCAGCGTGGCCACGGCCAGCATGGCCATGGCGGGCACCACCAGCGCACCACCGGGTTCGGCCAGGCGCAAGGTCAAGGCCGCCAGGGCGGCCAGCGGGAACGACATGCCCCAGTGCGTCACCCCGAAAGGCAGGGCCACGATGGCGCGCAGTTGTGTCGACGCCCACAGCAGGCAGAACAGTGCCATGCCCCAGAACACCCAGCCCACGCTTGTTGGCGCGCCCAGTTGCAAGAGCCCCAGGCCGATGACCGCCGGCGGTGCGATGAAGATGAAAACCGAAGCGCGGAATCGGTCGGGCCAAAGGCCGGCCACGGCCACGCGTGTGATGACCAGCGCCATCACCAGGGGCCAGAACATGAGGCCGATGCCGAACTGCGCCGCAGCCCAGTCGGCATGCCCCAGCGGCACACCGGCCAGTGGCGCCAGCACGTTGCCGACGATGGGGATCAGCAGCACGGGCGTGACACCCGCCCACTGCAGACCGCCGGCCTGGTTGCCGCGCCACCAGCGCGCCAGCACCCAGACCGTGGCCACCAATTGCGCCAGGCTGCCAGCCCACCACAAGGCCCGCGCTGCTGGGCTGGCGCCGAACAGCGCAACCGCCACCATGGCCAGCAGGACCATCGACACCGCGATGGCCGCAACAAAAGGGTGACGCACGGGATGGCGCCGGTCTTCGGCCCAGGCCTCAGGGTAGCGCCGCGCGCGCCACAGGCTGGACAGGGCCAGTGCCACGAAGGCGACGGCTGCAGCAGCGCCAAAGGCCAAAGCCGCAGCATCGGCCGCTTCGCCCATCAGGGGCACCGCGCGGTGCCAGGCCAGTGACAGGCCGGCCAGGCCCATGACCACCGAGAACCAGGCCGCGCCCAGGAACTTCAGCGGGGTGGCGACGGCACTCATCGCCGGCTGCCTCCGGACGTGGAACGCCGTGCTTGGCTTTGCAAGTCGTGGCCAGCGTTCAGCGGATCTTGCCCAGCAGGTCTTGCACACCCTGCAGCACCGATTCGATCTGCGTGTCGGCTGTTTCGTCGGTGCCCAGCCGCGCGTGCAGTTCCTGCTGCATGAAGCACACCGTCATGCGCACGTAGGTGCTGTCCAGCGCCTTGCGCACGGCGGCCATCTGCGTGGCGATGTCCATGCATTCCTGGCCCTCTTCCAGCATGCGCTGGATGCCCCGCAACTGCCCCTCCGCGCGCTTCAGGCGGTTGAGCAGGTCGGTGCGGCTGGCGGCATCGGTCAGTACGGACATGAAACAAGTCTCCCCGGCAGGCTGATCGCCGGGGCGCATTCTCGCCTGCCCGGCCGCCCCGGACCGCCCTGGAGCCTGCTGACGTGCAGGTCGATTCATGGGGGTGTTCAGGCCTCCGCACGCTCGGGCACACCCAGCTTGCGCAGCACCCAGCCCAGCGGGCACACGTTGCTGAAGCCGAACTGCAGCAGGTTGGCGCCGACGAAGGCGGTAAAGGCCAGCCACCAGCTGTTGACGAACAGCGGGCTGCCCTGCACGCCCAGGGCCAGCGACAGCAGGATGAAGCTGCCGGCAAAGATGCGGATCAGACGGTCGACGGTCATGAAGGTTCTCCAGAAGGTTCCAGGCGGCGCCGGTTCACCGCGTAGTAAAGGACCGGAATGACCACCAGCGTGAGCAGGGTGGACACAAAGATGCCAAACAGCAGGCTGATCGCCAGGCCGTTGAAGATGGGGTCGTCCAGGATGAATACGGCGCCGGTCATGGCGGCCAGGCCGGTCAATGCGATGGGCTGGGCACGCACGGCGGCGCTGCTGATCACGGCCTGCTTGAAGGCCATGCCCTGCGCCACCTGCAGGCGGGTGAAGTCCACCAGCAGGATGGAGTTGCGCACGATGATGCCGGCCAGCGCGATCATGCCGATCATCGAGGTGGCCGTGAAGCTGGCCTGGAACAGGGCGTGACCCGGCATCACGCCGATGATGGTCAGCGGAATAGGCGCCATGATGATCAGCGGCGTGACATAACTCTTGAATTGAGCCACCACCAGCAAGTAGATCAGGATCAGGCCGACGCCGTAGGCCGCACCCATGTCGCGGAAGGTTTCGTAGGTGATCTGCGACTCGCCGTCCCACTTGATGGCGTACTCGCGGAACGTGTCCGCGGGCTGTTGGATCCAGTATTCGCCCAGCGCGCCAGTGCCGGGCAGCGCGGCGGCCTGCAGATGCGGGCGGATGTTGAACAGGCCGTACAGCGGCGAGTCGGGTGTCTGGCCGCCGGCGCCCACGTCGGCAAACACGTAGCTCAGGCCTTGCAGGTCCTTGGTGAACAGCGGCTTGTCGATGACGCCGCGCTCCACGCGCACCAATTCGCTCAACGGCACCAGCTGGCCGCTGGCCGTGCGCATGGGCAAGGCCAGCAGGGCATCGAGACCCACCTGGGCTTGGCGTGGCAGCTGCAGGCGCACAGGCACCGCGTACTTGCTCTGGCCGTCATGCAAGTAGGTGGCGTCGGTGCCCGTCAAGGCACCCTGCACGGTGGCGGCGATGGCCGAGACCGGCACGCCCAGGCTGTCGGCGCGCTGGCGCTGCACGCGCAAGAAGGCGCGCGGGGCGTCGGCCTGCAGGCTGGTGTCGATGGCGGTGATGTCGGGCGTTGCCGCGAAGGCCTGTGCCAGGCGCGCGGCCAGCTTCTGGCGACCCGCCTCGTCGGGGCCGTAGACCTCGGCCACCAGTGGGCTCATCACCGGCGGGCCGGGCGGCACTTCCACCAGCTTGAGCTTGGCACCGTGCGTGGCCGCGATCCTTTCCAGTTCAGGCCGCAGGCGCTGCGCGATGGCATGGCTCTGTTCGTGCCGCTGGCCCTTGTCGACCAGGTTCACCTGCAACTCGCCCTGTTCCGCGTCGGCACGCAGGTAGTACTGCCGCACCAGGCCGTTGAAGGTGATGGGGCTGGCGGTACCGGCATAACCTTGCAGATGCAACACCTCGGGCTGACGGGCCAAGTAGGCGCCCAGTGCGTGCATCGCGGCGGCGGTGTCTTCGACCGGCGTGCCGGCGGGCATGTCCACGACCAGTGCAAATTCGCTCTTGTTGTCGAAGGGAAGCATCTTCAGCACCACCCCCCAACCCGAGGTGGGCACGGCCGCCAGGCCGACGGACAGCGCCAAGGCGGCCACGATGCCGCCCAGCAGCAGCCAACGCTGGCGGGCGCTGTCCAGCAGCGGCGTCAGCACGCGGGTGAACAGGCGTTGCAGCCGGCCGGCCATGCCTTGCGGCGCGGCGGGCTGGGCCGCTGCCGCGTCCGTCTGCGCTGAAGAATGCGCTGAAGAATGCGGCTTCATCAGCTTCAGCGCCAGCCACGGCGTCACCGTGAAGGCAATGGCCAGCGACAGCGCCATGCCCAGGCTGCTGTTGATGGGGATGGGGCTCATGTAGGGGCCCATCAGGCCGCTGACAAAGGCCATCGGCAGCAGCGCCGCAATCACCGTCAGCGTGGCCAGGATGGTGGGGCCGCCCACTTCGTCCACGGCCGCCGGGATGATGTCCTTCAGCGGTTTGCCGGGCGCCAGCGCCATGTGGCGGTGGATGTTTTCCACCACCACGATGGCGTCGTCGACCAGGATGCCGATGGAAAAGATCAAGGCGAACAGCGATACCCGGTTGAGCGTGAAGCCCCAGGCCCAGCTGGCAAACAGCGTGGCCGTCAGCGTCAGGATCACCGCCGCGCCCACGATGACCGCTTCGCGCCGGCCCAGCGCCAGGCCCACCAGCAAGATCACCGAAGCTGTGGCGAAGGCCAGCTTCTGGATCAGCTTGTTGGCCTTCTCTGCCGCCGTGGCACCGTAGTCGCGCACCACGGTGGCTTCCACGCCCGCCGGGATGAGGCTGTTGTGCAGCGCGTCCAGACGCAGGCGCACGGCGCTGGCCACGTCCACCGCGTTGGTCCCGGGCTTCTTGGTCACGGTGATCGTGACGGCCGGGTGGCCTGCTCCCGTGCCGGCGCCGGCCTGGCCGGCTGGCGTGAACCACACCTGTTTCGTCGCCTGCGCCGCACCGTCTTGCACCTGCGCCACTTCGCGCAGGTAGACCGGTTTGCCCTGGTGCGTGCCCACCACGAGGTCGCCCACGTCTTGTGCCGAGCGCAGAAATTCGCCGGTTTCCACGGCCAGCGTGCGTGGGCTGCCGACATCGGCTTGCTCGTCCATCACCTGGCCCGAAGGCAGTGCAAAGCTGGCCGCGCCAAGGGTCTGCTTCAGCCTCAGCACGTCCACGCCACGTTCGCGCAGGCGTTGCGGCTGCAGGGTGACCTGCACCACGCGGCCGGGGCCGCCGATGGTGGCCACTTCGCGCACACCGGGCACGCGCTTGATTTCGGATTCCACGGCGTGCGCCACGCGTTCCAGTTCGCTGGCAGAAGTGGCGTCCTTGCTCCACAGCGACACCGCCAGCACCGGCACGTCGTCGATGCCCTTGGGCTTGACGATGGGCGGCAGCGTGCCCAGCTCGCGCGGCAGCCAGTCCTGGTTGGCATTCAGCACGTCGTACAGGCGCACCAGCGCTTCCGTGCGCGGCACGCCCACTTGGAACTGCACCGTGAGCACGGCCATGCCGGGGCGCGAGACCGAGTAGGTGTGTTCGATGCCGGCGATCTGCCCCAGCACCTGTTCGGCCGGGCGCGCGACGAGGTTCTGCACGTCGGCGCTGCTGGCCCCCGGAAAGGGGATCAGCACATTGGCCATCGTGACGTTGATCTGCGGTTCTTCTTCCCGTGGTGTCACCAGCACGGCAAAAAGACCCAGCAGCAGCGCCACCAGCGCCAGCAGCGGGGTCAGTGCGTTGGCCTGAAAGGCAGCGGCCA
>Ga0105048_10004778_pt1 | contig 21987 bp, 17 predicted proteins | sample MAT05_FD_78382 | JGI IMG/M metagenome (GOLD analysis project Ga0105048, IMG submission 78382) | Freshwater microbial communities from Lake Fryxell liftoff mats and glacier meltwater in Antarctica - MAT-05 | ecosystem: Environmental > Aquatic > Freshwater > Ice > Liftoff microbial mat | place...
CCACCGATCGTGGAAGCGTTCGCCGACCTGCTCGCGCATGGTGAGCCCGATCTGCGCGCGATGTCCTGGCCGCGCCTGGATCGCGGCAGCCCGAACGCCCAGGCGCGCTGCACCGTTGTCGCCGTGATGCCGCACCCCGACGACGAGTCGATCTACGCAGGCGGCACGATCGCGGGCTGGACGAGCGCCGGTGCCCGCGTCGAGCTCGTCGTCGCGACCGCCGGCGCGGGAGGTCGCGGTGGACCCGATCTCGCGTCGCGTCGCGCGGCCGAGCTCCTCGACGCGTCCGCGCGGCTCGGCATCCGTGCGCTCGCGTGCCTCGGCTGGCCGGACATCGGCAAGCACCACGACGCCGCGCGCACGCGACCGATCGGCATCGCGACCACGATCGCCGCGTGGGGACTCGAGCCGAGCATCATCGATCTCGTGCGCGAGCTCAGAGCGCGACGACCCCGCGTCGTGCTCGCGCTCGATCCCGAGGTCGATCCGAACCTGTCACTACACGGCCATCACCTCGCGCTGGGCTGGCTCGTCGCGATCGCATTCCACCTCGCGGGCGACTCGTCGTTCGCGCCCGAGCTCGGCGAGCCGTGGGCGACGCACGAGCTGCGCGTGATGTCGCCGTCACTCGACGCCACGGTCGCCGAGCGGTACGCGATCGATGCCGCGGCGAAGCACGCCGCCGTCGCGGTGCATCGGAGCCAGGGCTTCTCGACGTCGACATTGCTCGCTGCGCTCGCGACACCTCGAACGACGGCATACGAGTGGTGTCGCACGATTGCCCGACGCGAGCGGGTGGTGCTACCGCTCGTTCGCGTGCGCCGGCGCAGTACCGCGCGCGTGCTCGAGGGGTGGCACGCGGAACGCGAGCGCGTGCTCGCGCGCCCACGCTCACGCGGCTCGCTCGTCGCGATCCTGCGCCGGCAGGCGAACACACGAGCGCCCGATGACTCGATCGACGCCGCGCTTGCCGTGCTCGAGCGCCGCGACGCCGTCGCCGTCGTCACGGGCCAGCAGGTCGGACTGCTCGGCGGTCCGGCGCTGACGCTCGGCAAGGCACTGTCCGCGGTCGCGTGGTCGAGGCGCCTCACCGCGCAGGGGATCCCGGCGGTGCCGGTGTTCTGGATGGCGAGTCACGATCACGATCTCGCAGAGGTCTGCACCGTGCAGCGACTCGGTGCGCCGCCGCTCGTGCTCGAGACCTCCCTCGCCTCCGGCACCTCGGTCGGGCGACGAGCACTGGGCGCCGGCATCGATCCGCTCGTGCACGCATGGCTCGCGGCGCTGCCGACGGTCCCGAGCACGTCGCTGCGTCGAGCGATCGAAGATGCCTACGCGGAGGATGCGAGCTTCGCCCAGGCGTTCGCGCGCCTGCTCGCCCACGCGACGCGCGGCCTCGGCCTGGTGATCCTCGATCCCGACGATCGTGCGCTCGCGTCGCTCGCCCGTGATGTCATCGCGCGCGAGCTGTTCGGCCCGGTGCGCTCGCCGGGTGTGCTCGCACTCGCGCGCGCGCGGCTCGAACGCGCCGGCGAGCGCGAGGTGGTGCCCACCGATCGCGACCTGCTGCAGCTCTTTTGGGCCGACGAGCACCGGATCCGTCGTCGCCTCCGCCTCGGTGCGACGGGCGTCGAGACGACGGACGGACGTGCGCTCGCGACCGCGGATCTCGTGCAGTGTCTCGAGCTCGTACCCGAGCGGCTCACCCCCGCGGCACTGCTCCGACCGATCATCCAAGACGCGATCCTGCCGACGATCGCGTACGTCGCGGGCCCGACCGAGCGCCGCTACCTCGCGCAGACCGACGAGCTGTACGCGTGGGCCGAGGTGCCGCAGGCCCGCGTCGTCCTGCGTGGATCGATGCGACCGTTCACGACCGCGGATGTCGACGCGCTCGCGCCTGCCGGCGGCATGGATGCGCTCGACACGAGCGAAGGTCCCGATGCCGCGATCGGTCGCGCCGGGCTCGATCCCCATGCCGCGGATCTGCACGATCGCATCGTCGCCGTCGCCGCGGGCCTCGTCGAGAAACACGACGTGACGGACTCCTGGAACGCGATCGCCCGCGACTTCGCGCGCGCGCCGATCGACGGCGTCGCGAGCGAGTGGTCGCGGTCGTCTCTGCTCATCGACGCGGCGATGCACCAAGGGCCCGTACCACCGCGCGTCATCGCGAGGGCTCACCGCGCGCTCGACAAGCTCGCCGCACTCCTGCGCCGCGGGGGTCGTCGTCGCGCGAGCACGGCGACAGCAGCGTGGCTGCGCGTCGCCGACACGCCCGTGCCCACCGAACGCAGGATGACGACCGCAGAGGCGCTCGTGCGGTTCTCCGACGCGCTTCCCCACGCCGTGCTCGCGGGCCTCGACGCCGAGCCCGATGCGCAGGTGCTCGTGCAGGTCCCGGCCGCGATCGATCACATGCACGTCGCGAGCGTCGCCGCGGCATCGCGCGGTCGCTACGGCGTGCTCGCGCTCGGCGGCCTCGGCGGCAGCGGACGCGTCGCGTGGGACGTCGCGCGCGGTCTCGGCGAGCGCGGCCATCACGTGGTGATGCTCGCCGCAGCGAATCTGCACTGGGCGAGCGACGGCATCGGCTCGGTCGGCCATGCACACGTGCCTGCGCCGGCGGTGCCGACGGCCGCGGACGACGGCTGGGTCGGCGTGCTCGCCGACGCGATCGTGCACGCGGTCGTCGAGCATCGACTCCACGCGCTATCGGTGCACTACGCGGTCGGGCTTGCCGAAGCCGCCGTGCTCGCCCGTGATCGACTCGCGACGCGCGGCCACGCACTCCGCGTGTGCGTGACGCTGCACGGCAGCGACGTGACGGTCTTCGGCCTCGATCCACCGCAACGCGATCGACTGCGCCACGTGCTGCGGCGCGTCGACGAGGTCACCGCGGTCTCGCGGTGGCTGTCGATACGCGCGCAGGCGATCCTCGAGCTCGACCACGCACCGCGCGTCGTACCGAATGCCGTCGACACCGGCATGTTCTTCCCTGCCCCACCGCCGGCCCGCCCCCGCGGTGCCGAGGCCGTTCTGTGCCACGCATCGAACTTCCGCGCGATCAAGCGTCCGCTCGACGGCATCGACGTGCTCGCGGCCGTCGTCGCGCGCGGTCACGCCGCGCGGCTCGAGATGATCGGCGAAGGACCGCTGCACGCCGCCGCCGTCGCCCACGCGCGCAACACCGGGCTCGCCGCGCGGACATCCTTCCTCGGCGCCGTCGCACCAGCGGTACTCGCCAGTCGCCTGCGCGGCGCGGACATCGTGCTCGTGACCAGCGAGTCCGAGTCGTTCAGCCTCGTCGCGCTCGAGGCGATGGCGAGCGGCGCAGTGCTGGTCGGCACGCGGTGCGGCGGTGTCGAGGAACTGCTTGCCCGCGCCGAGTCTCCGCGCTGGGCCGACACGTTGCTCGCCGCGCCCGGCGACGTCGCGGGACTCGGCGATCGGGTCGCCGCATTGCTCGCGGATCCCGATCGCATGGCCGGCGCACGCGCGATGGGCATCGCGCTCAGTCGCCGCGGCTTCGCGCAGCACGAGCAGATCGCAGCCTACGCCGCGCTGCTGCGCGGAAACCGGGGCGCGTGAACACCGACGCGGCCCGCGAGCGATGGGCGGCGATCGGCGTGATTGCGGCGCTATGGGCGATGGTGTTCTCGTCGAGCAGTCAGGTGATGATCATGGCGCCGATCCTGCCGCGGATCCACGACGAGCTCGACGTCTCGTCGGCGCTATCGGGGTTGGTCGTCAGCGGCTACGCGCTCGCGCTCTCGGTCACTGCGGTCGTGATCGGGCCGGTCTCTGATCGATTCGGTCGCCGCGCCATGCTCTTGTGGGGCAGCGGCTCGATGGTGGTCGCACTCGCGCTGCACGTGCTCGCCGTCGACGTCGGCTCGCTGCTCGCCGTGCGCGTGCTCGCCGGGATCGCCGGTGGTGTGCTGACCGGATCCGCCGTGTCGTTCATCGGCGACTACTTCCCGTACGAGCGCCGTGGCTGGGCCAACGGCTGGACGATGAGCGGGTTCGCGGTCGGGCAGGTGCTCGGGATCCCGGCGGGCACGTTGCTCGCGGCGCGCCACGGCTTCGCGGCACCGTTCCTGCTTTTCGCGGCAACGATGATGATCGCGTTCGTGCTCGTGCTCGTCATCGTACCGCGAGGCCATCGCCCACGTGCCGCACCACTCACGCTCGCATCCGGTCTCGCCGAGTACGCGACGCTGCTGTCGTCACGCCGCGTCCGCGGTGCTGCGCTCGTGTACGCGACGATGTTCTTCGCGGTCTCGCACTTCGTGGTCTACCTGCCGACGTGGGCCGAAACCGACCTCGACATGGGTCCGCGATCGATCGCGCTGATGTTCACGGTCGGCGGGGTGGCGAGCGTCGTGTTCGGCCCGCTCGCGGGCAAGCTGTCCGATCGCATTGGTCGCCGTCCGCTGATCCTCGCCTCGTGCATCGGCGCCGCGGTTCAGCTCGCGCTCACGACCGTGCTCGTGCACGGGGCGATCACAGCGTCGGTGATGTTCTTCGTGGCGATGATCCTGCTCGCGATGCGGCTGTCGCCGCTGCAGGCGCTGCTCAGCACGCTCGTGCCCGACACGCGGCGCGGCGCGCTGATGAGCCTCGTCGTCGCGCTCGGCCAGCTCGGCGGCGCGCTCGGTGCCGCGCTCGCAGGCTGGTTGTTCACCGAGTCCGGCTACGCGGCGTGCACGATCGTCGCGGCGGTCGCGATCCTCACGACGGGATGGATCGTGTGGCGGGAGCTACCTGAGCCTTCCGCGGCAGACCGAGCGTGAACCTCACCTGCGACCTGCCTCCGTCGGAGCGTCGATCCGCGTCGTCGTGTCGAATCTGGAGTCTTGCGCCAGCAGCCGCTCGACCATCGTGCGCAGCTCGTCCTCGCGGCGTCGGCCTTCGTCGGCGAGCCGACGTTGGCTGCGCGAGCCTCGCAGGAGCAACGCCGTCAAGAGCACGAGCAAGAGGAAGAAGCCGGCGGCGATGATCACCCCGACCGTCAAACCCTTCGACAGGCGACCGCCGAGTAGCGTCATCGCCCCGTCTTCGCCGACGGCCGACGCCTCCGCTTTCGCGGTCTCGATGCCGGCATCGCCACCGCGCACCAGGCTGCGTGCGACGGAGTTCATCGTCAACGCGATCGAGGCCTGCATGTCGGCGTCCGCGAGGCCGCGCGAGATCGCGGGCATGACGTGATGCTCCATCGCCGCAGCGCCGGCGGGCGCGAGGTCGTGCAAGACCATGTGCGCGAGCGCGGGGCCGAGCTCATGACGAATTCCCTGGCCGAGTCCTCTCATCACGCCGAACGTCGCGTGCGCGGCGAGTTCCTCGACGCGTACGCCGTTCGCTTCGGAGAGCGCCGAGCTCATGGCTGCGTCGACCACACTGCGCGTCACCGCGCCCACCGCGGGACCGACGTGCTTCTTCGCCGCGTCGTCGAAGCCCTTCCACGTCCAGCCGAGGTCGAAGTCGAACTTGAAGCGCCCCTCGACCCCGTCGAGCACGCCATCGACGAGCGCGAACGCGATATCGTGCACGCCACCGGTCACTGCCGGCGACGAGAGGACCTGCCCGAGCCGGCGCTGGTTCTCGGGCTTGCTCAGCGCCTCGAGGCCGGAGTCGATCGCGGAATCGACGACGCGCTCGGTGACCTTCTCCGACAGCGGCCGTGCGCAAGCGACCTGCGGCGCGACGAGCAGGCTCGCCGCGAGGGCCGTCACAGAGAAGATGATCGGTGCGTGGCGCATCGGGGTGCAGCAGTCCTGTGCAGCCTTCGCGCCGCACCGATTCACGAGCAACTCAGGGCGAGCAGTCACCCTGCGCCGGAATTGCGTCGACGCATTTTCGCCGCAGTGTGGCGCGATGGCGCCCTGCTGAGTCGCCCCGGTTCAGGCCCCGTTCGCGCCGCGCCCCTGTCGCTGGTGAGCGTGCGGCCGGGCGCGTCGGCCCACGTCGGCATGGCGGCTCGACACCGTAGCAGCTCACTCGGCGAACAGCGCGTCATCGAACGCACGCAGGTGGTCCTCGCAGCCCCCGCTCACCTGCTCGAGCTTCGCTTCGGCGGCGGCCTCGCACTTCGCCTCGGGCATTCCGCTCTCGTCCCTCGCGCACTTGTTCCGCATCACTCGCATCTCGTGCTCTGCGGTGAGCAGATCGTCGACGCGCGCGATGCACTTCGCCGCCGGCCCGGGCAACGCGACGCACAGCTCGATGAATCGCTTGCTCGCCAGCGCGTGCTCGGCGTCCATCGTCTTTTGCAGCTCGCCGCGCTCCGCAGGCGCGACCGAGAGCAGCGCTTCCTTGCCGCGGCCGACCCACTGCGCGGCCATCACCTCGAGCGCGTGCTCGCAGGCTTTCTTCGGGCTTCCGCAGCCGGCGAGCACCGTGAGTGACAGGAGCAAGGGTGCGGAGGCCAAGCGCATTGGCGGAGGATAGCCGGTGCAGGGGTGATCACGCGGCAATGATCGCGGCGAGCATGAGTCCCGCGATCGCCACGCCATAACCGACCGCGAGTCCTGCACTGGATCGGTAGCCGACCGGCATGTCGGCCGGCGCCAGCGATCGACAGAAGCGCTGGTGCTGCACAGAGGCGCTCGACGCTGCGATCGCACCGAGGACGGCCAGCCCGACACCGATCCACGGCGAGACGTGATGCGAGGCTGCGGTATCGGCTTGCTGCGTCAGCAACCGGAGAAACAGCCCGAAACGTGCGACGACGAACCCGAGGCCGATCAATCCGAGCGCGGTGCGAACCCACGCGAGCAGCGTGCGCTCGGCGGCGAAGAATACCCGCGGGTCGCTGTCGGTGATCGGCACTCCGAAGCTCTTCCGGGCGTGATCGGGTCGCGCGAATCAACCCTGCTCGCGAGCGGCCTTGCGATAGCGGCGGTACTGCAGCAGCGGACCTGCGCCGCCGATCACGATCGGGTGTGCGGCGTACAGCACTCCTGGCGTCAGCACGAGCCACCACGACCAGCTGATCACGCCGACGAGCTTCAGGGCGAGAACGAAGATCGACGCCGGAAGCAGCGCGTACTCGGCGAAGAGCACGATTCCACGCGCCAGGCGGATGTCTCCCGCCGTCGCTCGCATCTGATCTCGCGGGTACATCCGCCAACCGTGCGCTCCGGTGCGAGGAAAGTCGAGGCACAGCGCGACAGGTGCACACAACGTGTCCTTCCGTACTCGACCGCCGCGCGGGCGTGTCGAGCATCTACGTAATTGGTCGCAGTCCGCGGCCTCCCACGGCGCACCCGACAGTGGTAGCTTGATCTCGGGTGGGCATGCGACTCGAAATCCCGGACCTCGCGAAGTGGACTCTAGCGTTCGGAACCCTCGCGTTCGGAACCCTCGCAATCGGGGCCTGCTATCGCGGCATCGACGATGTGCCCGACGCGAACGGCGACGGGCTGACGTCGGGCGCCGAGGGCAGCGTCACCGACGGTCCGGGCACGAGCGGCGGCGATACGGACGGCGATGTACCGGATGCCGCGCTCGAGCCGGCGCCGCCGACGATCCATCGTCTGACGCAGGCGCAGCTGCAGAACACCTGGCGCGCCGTGCTCGGTGATCCGCTGGTGCTGCCGACCGATCTGCCGAGCGACGATCTGCTCTACGGCTTCACCTCGATCGCGGCGGCCGGTGCGACCGTCTCGGGGCTGGCCGCCGAGCAGTACGAGAACGCGACGTACGCCGTGCTCGATCAGGTGTGGGCCGATCCCGTGCGTCGCGCGGCGCTCGTCGGCTGCGAGCCGGTCGCTGTCGCCGATCCGTGCGTCGCTGCGTTCTTCGCCGACTTCGGCAAGGCGGCATGGCGGCGCCCGATCGAGCCGGCCGAGATCGCTGCCCTGCTCGCGGTGACCGAGACGATCAACGCGGACTTCGGCAACGTGAACGAGGCGCTGAAGTACAGCGCGGCGTCCGTGCTGCAGTCGCCCAACTTCCTCTTCCGCGTCGAGCTCGGCGTCGAAGATCCGGCGGCGCCGGGCCTGCTGCGCTACACCGGCTGGGAGATGGCGAGCCGGCTCTCGTACCTGCTCCTCGCCGCGCCGCCCGATGCCGAGCTGGTCGCCGCCGCCGAGACCGATGCGCTGGGATCGGCCGACGCGATCGAGGCGCATGCGCTGCGGCTGCTCCAGGATCCACGCGCCCGCCCTGCCCTCGTCGGCTTCTTCCGCGACTTCATGAACATCGCGAAGCTCGACACGCTCGACAAGAGCATCGAGCAGTTCCCGCAGATGAGCGCCACGTTGGGCACGTCGATGCGCCTCGAGATCGAGCGACTGTTCGAGACCACCACGTTCGACGCATCTCCTGATGGATCTCCTGATGGATTTGGAGACTTCCGCGAGCTGTTCACGACGCGCGAGACCTTCGTCAACGAGGATCTCGCGAAGGTCTACGGCATCGACGGGATCGTCGGGCCGCAGCTGCGGCCATACACGTTCCCCGAGGGCTCGCAGCGCGCGGGCGTGCTGACGTCGGCGGGCTTTCTCGCCGCCAACGCGCACAAGACCCAGACGTCGCCGACGCACCGCGGACGCTTCGTGCGGATCCAGATGCTCTGTCAGGACGTCCCGCCGCCGCCCGAAGGCGTCGACACCTCCCTGCCCGCACCCGATCCGAATGCGCCACCGAAGACCCTGCGGCAGCGGCTCGAGGTCCATCGCCAGCAAGACGCGTGCAAGGGGTGTCACGAGCTGATGGATCCGATCGGCTTCGCGTTCGAGGGCTACGACGCCATCGGGGCCTATCGCGAGGTCGACGAGCTCGGCCTGGCGATCGACAGCACGAGCGAGATCGAGGGCACGGCGGTCGCATCCGGCAGCGAGGTCGGCGCTGTCATCGCCCAGTTGCCGCAGGCGAGCGAGTGCATCGCGCGGCGCTTCTACGAGCATGCGGGTGCGCACGTCGTCCAGCCCGGAGAGGAAGACGCGGTGCTCGAGGTGGTCGACGAGTTCATTGCGAGCGACTACGACTTCCGATCGCTCGTGGTCGCGCTGGTCGTCAACGATGGGTTCCGCTACGCGACCGCGGAGGTTTCGCCATGAGTACACGTCGCGCCTTTTTGCGTGGGCTCGGTGGGGTGACCGTCGGGCTGCCGATCTTCTCGTACATGCTCAACGACCACGGCGATGCGCTCGCCGGCGGCTCGGAGATCCCGACGCGGTTCGGCCTGTGGTTCTTCGGCAACGGCGTGCACATGGGCCAGTTCACACCGTCGGTCGGTCCGGACTGGCAGCCGCCGGCCGAGGGCTCGCTGACTCCGCTGGTGACGCTCAAGGAGTACGTCAGCGTCGTGACCGGCATGTCGGTGCTCACGCCGCGCCATCCGCATCACTCGGGGATGTCGGCGGCGTGCTCGGGCGGGCCGCACCTGAAGATCGCCGACGTGCGCGACACCATCGTGTCGACGATGAAGTATCCGTCGGTCGATCAGGTCGCCGCCGAGTACTTCGCGACCTCGTCGGCGATCCCGACGCCGTATCGCTCGCTCGAGGCCGCGATCACGCGCTTCCGCGGCACCGACGAAGGCACCTCGTTCCAGTACCTGTCGCACAACGGCAGCCTCGCCGGCGAGACGAACATCAATCCGTCGGAGGAGAGTCCCCATGCGTTCTGGGATCGACTCTTCAATCAAGGCACCGTCGAGCCCGTGCTCCGCAAGGCGCGGGCGAGCGTGCTCGACTCGGTCGGTGAGCAAATCGGCCAGCTCGAGGGCAAGCTCGGCGCGAAGGACAAGCAGCGCCTCGATCAGCACCTGACGAGCATCCGCGAGCTCGAGGCGCGCCTGTCCGCGCCGCTGGCGGACTGCGAGCCGCCGGTGGATCCGGGCGAGTATCCGGACCTCGAGAGCAACGAGCAGATCATCGAGAAGAACATCGCGATGAGCGATCTGGTCGTGCTCGCGCTCGCGTGTGGGCTGACGCGGAGCTTCTCGATCCAGTACTCGACGTGTGGATCGGGCGCGGTGTTCTGGATGTGCGGTGCGGCTGATGGCCACCACTACCTGAACCACACCGAGCCCAACCCGTGGACCGTCGGCGCGGCGGTGGCGAGGTTCAACATGGAACAGCTCGCGTACTTCCTGACGAAGCTGCGAGATACGCCGGAGGGCGACGGCAACCTGCTCGCGCACAGCTCGATCCTGTGCAGCACGGAGCACTCCGAGGGCTGGACGCACTCGCAGGACGACATGCCGTTTTTGATCTGCGGCCACGGCGGCGGGCGGCTGCGCGGCAACGTGCACTTTCGCGGCGCGGGCGACAACACGACGCGGCCGCTGCTGACGGCGCTGCGCGGCGCGGGGCTGCCGATCACGGAGTTCGGATACGAGGAGGGGTTTACGAACCTCCCGATCACCGAGCTCGAGGTGTGAGGCTCCGTGCTGCGTGTGATCCCGCGGGCCGCGGCGGGCGTACGGGGTACGTCCCGCGGACGTGCCTCAGCCCGCGCGCCGAGTGAGACGCGCGAGTACTCGCGAAAAGAGCTCGCGAGCGCTGCGATCGAACACGAAAGAGCTGCCCACGGACAAGGCGACGAGCGCGAGAGCGAGGGCGATGCGCAGCGGAAGCCCGACGATCTGCGCGGGATCCCAGCAGGCGGCAAGCACGACGAGGCCTGCGGCCAACGCCAGGTGTGGGGCCAACACGTCGCGCCAGCGCAGGGTCAGTCCTTCGAGCGCGCGCAGCTCCACGAGCTGGGCCGCGCTCACGAGCGCGACGGCAATCGTCGTCGCGATCGCGCCGCCGAGCAGGCCGTAGGCTGGAATGAGCAGCCAGTTCAGCCACGTGTTCAGCAATGCGACCGCCAAGCTGTTCGCGAGCGTCCAGCCGCTGTGGCCGGTGAACATCAAGCAGTTGCCGGCCAGGCCGTACGCGCAATTGATGAACGGCGGGATCAACAGCACCGCCACGAACAGGCTGTCGCCGCGATAGGAGGGATCCGCGAGCGCCATCGCGTCGTCGCGCAGCACCACGAGTGCGAGCACGAGTGGAACGATGAGCGTCGTCGTGAGACCCGAGAGCCGCCCCAAGAGCGCGCCGAGTGCCTCCCGCTCGCCGGACTGGTGATGTCGCGCCGCGACCGGTGCCAGCGCGCCGCTGAACACGGTGCGAATCGTCTTCAAGTTGCTCGTCAGCATCGCGGCGGTGCCGTACCAAGCGACCTGCACCGCGTTGAACCCCATCCCGGCGAGCATGAGCACGCTGAGTCGCGTGATGTACCGGTTCAGCGTGAGGTTGAGGCTCTGGGGAAACGCGAATGCCAGCATCGCGCGATGCGGCCGCGGTCGCACGATTGCCCGGAGCACCGCGGGCATGTCGAAGTGCTTGACCAGCGGCCACAGTGAGAACACCGCGACCAGCGTGTGCGCGACCAGCCAGGCCGCGAACAGGCCGCTCACCGAATCGTCCACTGCGCGGGCAACGATCGCGCTCGCCATCAGCAGCACGGGTCGTAGGCCGCCGAACAGCGCGTCGTACTCCATTCGCAGGTGGGCTTTCGTGGCGGCGATGGCAATGGCGGCCATCGACAACGGCACGAGCGACCAGCCGACCAGGTACAGACCCGGCAAGAGCTCGTCCTGACCCGCGAAGAGCAGATCCACAATCGCTCGCGCCGCGAACATCGTGCCGAGCGCGACGACGAGCGACAGCACGAACGTCGCAGTGAACGCATTGGCCAGCACCTGCGCCACGCGCTCGGCCGCGGCCGGGTCTGCGTCGGCCTGATCCACGTCCTTGCTCGCGAAGATCGTGGTCGCGTCGGCGTATCCCGTCGACAACAAGCCCGCGAGGATCTCCACCGCGAAGATCGCGATGAGGTACTGGCCGATGACGACGGGGCCGTACAGCCAGGTCGCGAAGACGATGAACAACGGCTCGAGCAGCCGCGCGCCGAGGCCGAGCGTGTTGAAGAACGCGCCGCGCCTCAACTCGCGGTCGTACGTCGCCATGCTCGGACCGATGTTAGGCCGGATGCCGCAGGGTCGCACCTGCGGTGGTTGCCGCGCGCCGGCCACGCTGCTAAGTGTGCGCGGCGGCCATGGGCACGAGCACGATCTTCACTTGGATCCTGATCGCGGGCGCCATCGCGGTGAGCGCGTTCGCGGTCGTACTCGTCCGCCGGGTCCGCGCCGAGGTCGAGAGCCGGTACCGCCGAACCGAGGCCTGGCTCGCGATCCTCGGCGTGTTGCGCCCGCGCGCGCCGTTCGGACCGACCGGGCCGTGGATCGCGAGCCCCGAGCTGTTGCACGACTTGGTGCTGATCATCTTCGAGACGCGACCACAGCGGGTGCTCGAGCTCGGCAGCGGCATGTCGACGTTGGTCTGCGCCTACGCGCTGGAGGCAGTCGGACAAGGCGGCAAGATCATCTCGCTCGATCACGACGATCGCTTCGCCGAGACGACGCGACGCCAGCTGCGGATGCATGGCCTCGACGGCATCGCGACCGTCTTGCACGCGCCGTTGCGCACGACGACGACCGACGTCGGCGCGCAGTCGTGGTACGGCGTGCCCGACGAAGCGCTGCGCGGTCCGATCGACCTGCTCATCGTCGACGGGCCGCCCGGCGGCGGCGAACGGCTCGCTCGGTATCCCGCCCTGCCCGTGCTGCGCTCCCATCTGGCCGTCGGCGCGGTGATCGTCGTCGACGACGCGCGGCGCCCCGGCGAGCAGGAGATCGTGGAGCGCTGGCATCGTGCACATCCGGATTTCACCGTGCAGCACCGCGCGTCCGAGAAAGGCACTGCGATCCTGCGCCACGTCACAACAGCGGACGAGCCAGCGCGCTGAAGAGCTGACGCCCCGCGTTGGCTTCGACGTAGTGCGCGTCGATGCGCGGCACCAGATCACGCGTACGGACGGACGCATACCAGTGCACGAGCCGGGTCTCGGGGCGCAGCACCTCGTCGAGCGGCGCGGTGCCGATGCGAAACCAGTGTGCCGAGATCTCCGGCCCGAGTGGATAGAACACCGCCGGGACGTGCACGGCGAGCCCCGGACGGCCGCGCCACTCTTCGACGACCTGTTGCAGCAGATGGGTGCCCAACGCGAATCGCACCTTGCGACGCTCGGGCGGCACCTCGAGCGCCGCGCCGAGCAACCGCGAGATGAACGGGTGCCGCGGCGGCGCGCCGAGGACCGCGTTGTTCACCGCCGCGGGATAGTAGCGCTCGATGTGCCGGAACGCGCGCCATCCACCGGGTACCTCGCGCAGCAGCGCACGCGCCGAGCGGCGCACGAACGCGGCCGCACGCACCCGAGGATCGCGAGCGCCGCGTACACCGGCCGGGTAGACGACGCGCTCCTGGCCGCACAAGGCGACGCCCGGCTCGCGCAGATCGTCGAACGAGCGCACCGTGATCGTGTCGGTGTCCAAGTAGACACCGCCCTCGCCGAACAGCACCGCGATGCGCACGAGGTTGCTGCGGGCGGCGGGGTGCGAGAGCTCGCGGTACACGTCGACCAGCGCAGGGCCATCGGGACAGGCTTCCAGGAGCGCGGCCTCGTCGAGCACCCGGGTCTCGACCCCGGGAATCTCGGTGAGGGCCGCGAATCCCGAGCTCTGGCTCAGCACCCGCTCGTGGTGCAGCACGACACGATCGAAGCCGCCGCGCAGCGCGGCCGATCGCAGCGCGAGCCCGTACACCCACGGCAGGTCCTCGCCGAACCACACGAAGTGCGCCGTCGCGGGCGTGGCCGTCATCCGCTTCGCTACGTAGCTCATCGGTGCGGCGAGCACCATCCGTTTCGCGAGTGAGCCTTCCGCCGGGTTGCCGGTCACGTTGTCGAGAGGGGCTCGGCACCAACATCGTTGCACGGCCTGCAACGACAACTTTCGTTCTGTGGCGTTGCCTGCATGCGCTGGCGGCTCGATGTTTGTTCGAACGACATGAGCCTCAGAGCGCCGCGATCGACAGCGTGCTGGCGGTCACCGGCGAGCTCGCCGGCAAGATCGTGATCGACTGGTCCAAGCTGCTCCGGCGGTGACCGAACGCGGCGAGCGAGAATCCCTCGTTCACCCCGCCGAATTCCGTCGGCCCGTTCCCCGGCGCTGCGGTGGCACCACGGCGAGCAGGTCCGACTCGTCGCGCCCCAGGAGGCTTCGGACCAGCGGGTGGCCGAAGTGCCGCTCGACGGTGATCCCGTAGAAAGTCTCGAACAGCCCGGGCACGACCGCATACTCGCGGAGCTCCCCGTTGCGTAGCTCGTCGCGCACGACCACCGCCGGTAGGAGCGCGATGTTCTCGGTGTCCCGAGCCAGCAGGCGCATCGTCGCCATGTCGTCGACCTCCGCAACCGCTCGCACCCGCACACCCAGCTGCTCGCACAGCGCGTCGAACTCGGAGCGGATGACGCTGTCCGGCCCGGGAAGCACCATCGTCGCGCCGTTCAGATCCTCGGGGAACCGGAACCGCCGGTGGCGCGCGTGGCCGATGAGGCTCACTGGCTGCTTGGCGAGGCGTCGGCATCGCCACGGGCGGCGTCCGTCGACCTGCGGCGGCTGATTCGACAGCACGAGGTCGAGTGCGTGATGCTCGAGTCGATCGAGGAGCTCGTCGAGTCGCGCGGTCTCGAGGCGCAGCTGCACGCGCGCATCTCCGAGCAGCGGCTTGACGAACGACTCCTGGAAGTTGCGCGACAGTGTCGCGACCGCCCCGATCCGCAGCACATCGCCTGCGCGGCCGTCCTCGAGTGTCGCGACCAACTGGCTGCCGGTGGCGAAGATGTCATCCGCGTAGGCCAGCGCGATGCGGCCGGCCTCGGTGATGGCCAGGCGCCGGCCTTCGCGATGGAACAGCGACTGGCCGAGTGACGCCTCGAGCTGGCGGATCTGGGCCGACAGGGCCGACTGCGACACCCGCAGTCGGGCAGCCGTGCGCGTCAGGTTGCCGTCGTGCGCAACCGCCCAGAAGTAGTGCAGGTGGTGGAAATTGAGGGCGGTCGCGGTCACTTTATCGTTCGTCTCTGGCGAACGCTTTATTCCTTATTATCTCTTTTTCAAGAACATTCTGAACGGCGCTGCGCTCGAGCGTGTTCATCGAGGCGCCGCGCGCGATCGAGGGCGTGCTGGGCAAGCACGAGAAGGTTCGACAGCTGGTCGACAACGGGTGGCTCTACCTGCTACGGATCGACGCGACCGAGCGCTGCATCCAGGCCTACCGCCAGGGCGAGTGGGTCGACAACGTCTCCCGCATGACGACCTCGTACAACCTGACGCACCTCCAGCAGCTCGAAGCCGAGAGCATCCGCATCTTCCGCGAGGTGGTCGCCGAGCTCGCGAATCCGGTGATGTTGTTCTCGATGGGCAAGGACTCGTGCGTGATGCTGCACCTCGCGCGCAAGGCCTTCTTCCCGGCCAAGCCGCCGTTCCCGCTGCTGCTCATCGACACCACCTGGAACTTCCGCTCGATGTACGAGTTCCGCGACCGTCACATCGTCGGCGAGCTCGGCATGTCGTGCCTGGTGCACATCAACGAGGAGGGCCTGCGCTCGGGGATCAGCCCGTTCTCCCACGGCAGCAAGGCGTTCACCGACGTGATGAACCTCGGCGCGCTGCGCCAGGCCCTCGACAAGTACAGGTTCGATGCGGCGTTCGGCGGCGGGCGCCGCGATGAAGAGAAGGCCCGGGCCAAGGAGCGGGTCTATTCGTTCCGCGACGCCAACCACGCCTGGGATCCCAAGAACCAGCGCCCCGAGCTGTGGAACCTGTACAACGGGATGGTCCACAAGGGCGAGCAGATCCGGGCGTTCCCGCTGTCGAACTGGACCGAGCTCGACATCTGGCAGTACATCAAGCTCGAGGACATCCCGATCGTCCCGGCGTACTTCGCCGCACAGCGGATGTGCGTCGAGTTCGAGGGCAACCTCATCGCCGTCGACGACGATCGCACGCCACAGGCGCTGCGCGACAAGGCCCGCCCCGAGTGGGTCCGCTTCCGCACGCTCGGCGACTACCCGCTGTCGGGCGCGACCCTCAGCCACGCCGCCACCTTGCCCGAGATCATCCAGGAGATGCTCTTGGCCACGCGAAGTGAGCGAGAGGGCCGCACCATCGACCGCGATCCCGGCGCGTCGATGGAGGACAAGAAGCGCCAGGGCTACTACTGACCGTTCCATTGATTGGTCGATTCGAAGTTGCCATGTCCCAGCAATCCGACCTCATCGCCAGCGACATCGACGCCTACCTCGAGCAGCACGACCGCAAGGAGATGCTGCGCCTGCTGACGTGCGGGTCGGTCGACGACGGCAAGAGCACGCTGATCGGCCGGCTGCTCTACGACTCGAAGGTCGTCTACGAGGACCAGTTCGCCGCGCTCGAGATCGACTCCAAGCGCTTCGGCACCACCGGTGGCGCGTTCGATCCGGCGCTGCTCACCGACGGGCTCAGGGCCGAGCGCGAGCAGGGCATCACCATCGACGTCGCGTATCGCTACTTCTCGACCGCCAAGCGCAAGTTCATCATCGCCGACTGCCCGGGCCACGAGCAGTACACCCGCAACATGGCGACCGGCGCCAGCACGTGCGATCTCGCGATCATCCTGGTCGACGCGCGTCACGGTGTGCAGACCCAGACCAAGCGCCACTCGTTCATCGTGTCGCTGCTCGGCATCAAGCACATCATCGTCGCGGTCAACAAGATGGACCTGGTCGACTATTCGCAGGACCGCTTCGAGGCCATCGTCGACGAGTACCGCGAGTTCGCGGCGCGGCTCGAGATGGTCGATCAGCGATTTTTGCCGATCGCCGCGCTGCCCGGCGAGAACCTCATCCACCGCAGCACCAACATGCCGTGGTACGAGGGCGCGACGCTGATGCACCTGCTCGAGAACGTGCACATCGCGTCGGATCGCAACCTCATCGACTTCCGGTTCCCGGTGCAGTACGTCAACCGGCCCAACCTCGACTTCCGCGGCTTCTGCGGGACGATCGCGTCGGGTCGGGTGCGCCGCGGCGACCCGGTGATGGCGCTGCCGTCCAAGCGCACCAGTCGGGTCGAGCGCATCGTCACCTTCGACGGCGATCTCGACGAGGCCTTCGCGCCGCAGGCGGTCACGCTGATGCTCGAGGACGAGATCGACGTGTCGCGCGGCGACATGCTGGTCCGCCCCGACAACCTGCCGCACAGCACCCAGAGCTTCGACGCCACCGTGGTGTGGATGGCCGACGCGCCGATGCTGCCGGGCAAGGACTACATCATCAAGCACACGACGCGCACGACGCCGGGACGGGTCACGACGCTGCGCTATCGTATGGACGTCAACACGCTGCGGCGCGAGCCGGCGCCGGCGCTCGCGCTCAACGAGATCGGCCGCTGCCGCCTCGAGCTCGCCCAGCCGATCTCGATGGATCCGTACCGACGCAACCGCGAGACCGGCGCGTTCATCCTCATCGATCGGCTCACGCACGTGACCGTCGGCGCGGGGATGGTCCTCGACTCGACCTCGGCCGCCGACGCGACCAACGTCTGGGACAAGCCCGCGGCGGCGGGTCTCGAGGAGCCGTCGAGCCTGGTGGGCCCCGAGGAGCGCGCCGCTCGCTTCGGTCAGCAGGCGGCGACGGTGCTGCTGACTGGCCTGCCCGCGGCGGGCAAGACCCCGATCGCCCACGCCGTCGAGCGGCTGTTGTTCGATCGCGGTCGCGCGGTCGCGGTGATCGACGGCCAGCACATGCGCAGCGGACTCAGCCGTGACCTCGGCTTCTCCGCCGACGAGCGCAGCGAGAACCTTCGCCGGGCGGCCGAGGTCGCCAAGCTCTTCAACGTCGCGGGCCTGGTGTGCATCGCGGCCTTCGTCGCCCCGCATGCCGCGGTGCGTCGCCGCGCCGCCGAGGTCGTCGGCCACGATCGGTTCTTCGTCGTCTACGTCGACGCGCCCGAGGACTGGCGACGCGCCCACGACGATCAGGGTGTCTACGCGAAGGCGGACTCCGCCGAGATGCGCTCGTTCCCCGGGATCTCCGCGCCCTACGAGGCCCCCGAGGCCCCGGATCTCGTGCTGCAGAGCGACAAGTTGACGATCGACGAGTGCGCACGTCGGGTGGTCGAGCTGCTCGAGGCCAAGGGCGTGGTCTGATCGGGGCCAGACACGCGAAAAGGGGCCCGTAGGCCCCTTGCGCTTCAAACTCTGATCTGGTCGGGGCGAGAGGATTCGAACCTCCGACCTTTCGGTCCCGAACCGAACGCGCTACCAAGCTGCGCTACGCCCCGCTCACCGAGGCTAGCCTCGGAGGCCGCCGTGTGTACCCTCGATGCCACGGCGCGTCAATCAGCGCGTTACGCGCAAGTGCTACGACTCGATCGCCGCACTGCAGGTCAGAACGAGTACTCGAAGTCGAACGCGAGGCACTGCGGATCCGCGGCCCCGAACTCGACGTCGATCGACGCCGCATCGTTCTGCCCGCACTCCACGCTCACCGCGGCTTCGTCGATGCCGCAACACCAATCGTTGGCATTGTTCTCGCCTGCCTGGCACTGGCCGTCGCCGATGCCGGCGGCACCCGGGCAGTCCTCGCGCACGCACACCGTGATGGGTCCGCCCGACGTCACGCGGACCCGCGCGACGGGTGTCACGCAGTCCGGATCGATCGTGTCGTAGCGGAAGTAGTCGGGCAGCGTCGCCGCGTCGAGCACCCCGGCGCCCGGCAGCACGGCGCCGCCGCACGTGGCCGTCGCGAGTCCCAGACCTGGCACCTCCTGGTTCGCCTCGTCGGTCTCGTCGCACTTCACCATCGTGTCCGTCGCGTCGTCTTCGGCGGACTCGGAGTCCGTCGCGCTCGCCGAAGTGTCGGTCCCCTGCGACGGATCCGTACTCGTCTCGACGTTCGTCGGGTCGCTCGGATCCGACGCGCTGGTTGGATCGCTCGGGTCCGACGGGTCGCTCGGATCACTCGGATCACTCGGATCCGACGGATCCGACGGGTCGCTCGGGTCGCTCGGGTCGCTCGGGTCGACCGTCGTGTCCTCGCCGCTCATGCTGTTGGTGCCCTGCGACGCGACGTCCGACGGATCGTCGGTCGTCTCGTCGCTGTCGCCCGACGCATCGGTCGTCTGACTGCCACCGACTGTTCCCTTCGGCCCGGCCTCGGTGGGCGTGCCGGAGCAACCAAGCCAGGCCCAGCACATCGCCGCTACGCCGAGTCGACGCCACATCGTCCGACCACGGTACAGCCCGACTGCTAGCGGCGCAATCGGGCGAACGCTCGATGCCACGCCAGCTTCGTCGACCACTCGGTCACGGCTGGGCGTCCGTACCGAGCTTGCTACGCAGACGTTCCTTGACGCGCTCGAAGCGCTTGCGCAGCGTCGCGGCGAGCTTGTCGAGGTCCTCGAGTTGGTCCTCGATTGGCACGTCGCTCATCACCCGCGCGATGTCGCGCCACGCCATGCGCCGATCGACGCGCAACACGAGTAACGTGCGGTCGTCCTCGTCGAGCGCCTCGCGGAGCATCTCGAGCCGACGCTTCATGTCGCTGCGCATCCGGGTTCGCCAGCCATGACGCACACCATGGTACCCGACGTCGGGCGGCCTGTTACGCTGCTCGCCCCGATGACGGACAAGAGCATCAGCTTCGTGCGATCGCTGTGCACCGGTGCGATCGAAGAGGACGTCATCCTCCCCTACCCCGCGCTGTCGGAGGGTGAGCGCGAGACGCTGCGCGCCGTCATCGGTTCGGTCGACGATCTGCTCGGCCCACGCACCGCGGACTTCCGCAAGTGGGATGCCGCCGGTGAGTTCCCGCCCGAGTTCATCGAAGAGCTGCGCAGCTTCGGCCTGTTCGGCCTGGTGATCCCCGAGGAGCACGGCGGCATGGGCATGCGCGCTGCAGCGTATTCGCGCACGCTGCAGCAGGTCGCGCGCCACGATGCGTCGGTCGCGGTGACCGTCGGTGCGCACAGCTCGATCGGCATGCGCGGGTTGCTGCTGTACGGCACCGACGAGCAAAAGGCGAAGTGGATGCCGAGGCTCGCGACCGGCGAGATGATCGCGGCGTTCTGCCTCACCGAGCCCGGCGCGGGATCCGACGCGGCGTCGATCCGCACGACCGCGGTGCCCGACGGCGACGACTGGATCATCAGCGGCAGCAAGCTGTGGATCACCAACGGTGGCATCGCCGACTTCTTCACTGTGTTCGCGAAGACCGGCGCGCCCGAGGAGCGCGGACGACTGTCGGCGTTCGTCGTCACGCGTGATCTCGCCGGCGTCACGATCGGACCACACGAGGACAAGATGGGTCTGCGCGCGTCGTCGACGACGTCGGTCTACTTCGACAACGTTCGCGTGCCCGGGGTCAACCTGCTCGGCCCCGTGAACCAAGGCTTCAAGGTCGCGATGGCGATCCTCAACAGCGGGCGCACCGGTCTCGGTGGCGGCGCGGTCGGGGCGATGAAGAAGCTCATCGAGGCGGCGACGAAGCAGGCGAAGACGCGCCACCAATTCGGGCGACCGATCGCAGAGTTCGGCCTCGTCAAGAAGAAGCTCGGGCAGATGGTCGTCGACTGCTACGCGGCCGAGGCGGTCGTGAACCTCGTCGCAGGCATCATTGATCAGGGCTACGAGGAGTACGCAATCGAGGCCGCGATCTCGAAAGTTTTCGCGAGCGAGGCGCTGTGGCGCACGGCCGACGAGGCGCTGCAGATTGCCGCGGGCAACGGGTTCATGCGCGAGTATCCGTACGAGCGCATCGTCCGCGACAGCCGCATCAACCGCATCTTCGAGGGCACCAACGAGGTGCTGCGCCTGTTCATCGCGCTGTCGGCAATGAACGACGTCGGCACCGAGCTCGCCGAGCTGCAATCGAGCCTGCGCGGCGTGTTCGACGATCCGATCAAGGGCTTCGGCGTGATGTCGGCGTACGCTTTGCGGCGCGCCCGGCTCGCGACCGGCATCGGTCGCAACAAGTCGGCGCTGACGAAGATCGAGCCGGCGCTCGCACCGGCGGCGCAGATCTTCGCGGTATGTACGCGCGATCTCGCGACGGCGGCCGATCGAATCCTGCGCAAGCACGGCAAGAACATCATCGGCAAGCAGTTCGCGTCGGCGCGGCTCGCCGACATCATGATCGACATGTTCGTGCTCGCGGCCGTGATCTCGCGGGTGAACCAGTCCGTGGTCACCCACGGCAGCGCGCCGAAGGAGCTCGAGATCCTCACGGTGTTCGCCGGTCAGGCGCGCCGACGGATCCGCGAGAACTTCGATCGCATCGACGACAACGACGACGAGCTCGTGAAGGGGCTCGCCGATCACGCCGTCGAGCGCGAGGGCTTCGCCTGGGACAACCTCTAGTCCTAGGCCGCCTGCGTACGCCCCGCCTCGCGCACCTTCACCGCGAGATCGAAGTCGAGGCTCGCGACAATCGCCTCGAGGTTCGCGAGGCGTTGCTCCACTTCCGGTGACGCGATCGTGTACGCCGGCAGCGCCTGCTGCTGCGGCGCATGACGCAGCGCGGCGATCTGCGCGCGATGATCGAGCACCCGCTGCACGACCCATGCGGTGAACACGAACGGGGTCGCGACGATGCACAGGACCATGAACATTGGCGTGGGCTCCGTAGAGCACGGGCCCGATTGCCCGTGGAGCCAGCCGTACACGCGTACGTGTGGCGCCATTTCCGTCGCCTCGATTGCATCCCAGGGGGGTGTTAGCGTGCCGCCGCCAGCCGCGATTGGGTGGCGTTGCCACGGTGAGTCCCGCATGCGCATGCGATCCGCGAGAGTCCTTCTGTCCGCTCTATTCGTGCTGTCGGTGCTGTCGTGCCGCGAGAAGAAAGGCCCGCTCGCGATGATCGATCCCGACGACGTGGCACCGCCGGTGCGCCGCGGTGACGAGCCCGGCCTCGTGATCCGCCTCGGTCATGCCGACGCGGACGGCGGCATGGCGCCGCCGGCGAAGCTCGCCCTCACGACGACGCTCAGCGATGCGGACACGAAAAAAGTCCTCGCGCGCCTGCCGAAGATGCCGGCACTACCCG
>Ga0105048_10004779_pt1 | contig 21986 bp, 15 predicted proteins | sample MAT05_FD_78382 | JGI IMG/M metagenome (GOLD analysis project Ga0105048, IMG submission 78382) | Freshwater microbial communities from Lake Fryxell liftoff mats and glacier meltwater in Antarctica - MAT-05 | ecosystem: Environmental > Aquatic > Freshwater > Ice > Liftoff microbial mat | place...
GGGACTCCGCGCGGCAGAAACCTCGACGCAGAGCGCTCACCATCCGTCGCGCGCTGCACATTGTATACAACGGGCGCGCACGTAGCACACGGCGTGCCGTCAATTGTTGCTCAGACTCTGAGACGGTGAAGCCGGCCCGCGAGGAAGCGGCGAGCCGATGTCCTCTGTGGAAGCTGCCCGCTTCCACAGCAAGAGCGTGCCGATCGGGTAGCCGCGCTCCATGCTGTCGAGCAGCTTCCACTTGTCATCTGCGTCCCACTTGAGCGCACGCTGAAAACTCGGCACCCGTAGCCGCCCATCCGTGGCCAGCTTCAGCAGCTCTTCAACCGTCATCCGGTCGGCTCGGGCCGGCGTCGCCATGCGGGGCGGGGCATGCTTCACGGCCGCTCGACGGGCAGGTCCGTCGTCTCCCTCCGGGCTGTTCGGTCGCTTGGGCGTACTCATCTTGGCACGCTATCGCGCTCCTTGGACTCGCACCAGCCCCGCTGCCCGAACTAGTCCGCAGTTCGGACGCCGCCCTTGACTCCCTATCCACATATTCCCGCAGTTCGGCCGCCGCTGGCGCTCCCGATACCTCCCCCCCTTTTCGTGGAGCGTCCCGCGCCGCTCCCGACACCTCCACGAAGTTTCATGGAGCGTTCTACGCCGCCTCCGACACGTTCCGCGAAGTTTCATGGAGCGTCCCGCGGCGCCTCCGACACCTCCCCGAAGCTTCGGGGAGCGTCCCGCAGCGCTCCCAGCACCTCCCCGAAGAATTTTCTAGAGCCTTGTCGCCAGACCGTTCGACTTCGTCGAGAGCTGCTTCCTCGATCTCCGCCACGCCGCGCCCGATCAAGGCGCCGAGGCGCGCAAGCGGACGCTGCTCACGGTGTATCGAACCCGGCTTGGCGCGGTGCCGCGCGACGTCTCAGCCGCCCTCGACGACGATCTCGATGAGGTCAAGTTCGGCAAATACGTCGAGCTGTTCGCGAGCAAGATCGCCGCGGCGATCGTACCCTCGAAGGGGTAAGCCGCGCCCCGGACGCGAAGGCCACCGCTGCCCACCGGCTCCACCCGGTCGCGAACTCCACCGCACGGGGAAACTCCGGTACGATCACCGTTCATCTTCGCGAGGCCGTCGAGATCGATCCGGATCTCGAGACGTACGGGAGCGAGAGCCGGAGGCGTACCGATGGAGTTGATGGGTGGCGTTCAGGAAACCTTGCGGAAGCATTCCCTCTCATTTCGGGTCGGGCTTGGGCTGGTGGTGCTCACGGCCTGTGTCCTCGGGATCATCCTCGGTCGCACGCCGAAGCCGGTGCGCAGCGCGACGATCGAGGCGCGCCTCGAGCTGGCGGCCGGGGAGGTGCGGCTCAAGCAAGGCGCGGCCTCGCCCACGGTGATCTCCGGCGTCCCCTTGCCCACCGGGGCCGAGCTCGCGACCGGCAAGGGCGCGCGGGCGCTGATCCGGCTCTCCGATGGCTCCGCCGTCTTTCTCCGCGGCGACACCCGCGTCGCGCTCGGGGCGACAGGGATCGAGCTGCAGCAGGGCGAGGCCTGGCTCGACGCGCCGGCCTCGGAGCGCGGCGGCCTCGTTCACAAGCTCGGGGAGGTCACCGTCTCGGCGGCCGGCGCGGGCCTCTCGATGAAGCGCGACGGCGACACCACCGCGGTCTACGTCGCCCGCGGCCTCGCGGTGGTCGAGGCGCCGGGCGGCCGCGTCGAGGTCAACGCCGGTGAGCAGGCGATGGTGACCAGCAAGGGCGCGCCGACGATCACCGCGGTCTCGTTCTGGGAAGACTGGACCGGCGGCATGGCCGATCACCGGCCGCTCGCCGGAGAAGGCACCGGCAGCGGGCGCATCTACGGCGTCGATCGCGCCGCGCCCGCGGGCACGCCGGCGCGCACGCTGGAGATCAGCCGCCAGGCCGTGCGCGCGGTGATCCGCGACGGCCTCGCCGAAACCGAGGTCGATCAGACCTTCGGCAACCCCGGCGGGCGCCAGGTCGAAGGCTGGTACTGGTTCACGATCCCCGAGCGCGCGGTGGTCACCTCGTTCGCCGTCGAGACCGACGGCAACCTGATCGAGGGCGAGGTGATCGAGAAGCAAGAGGCCTCGGCGCGCTACGCCGCGGCGATCCAGGCGGCGCACGAGCCGGCGCTGCTCGAGTGGATCGACGGGCGCAGCTACCGGGCGCGGATCTTCCCCGTCCCCGCCTCGGGCTCCCGCCGCGTCGTGCTCCGCTACATGGAGCTGGTCAGCACCCACGGCGGGCGCTTCGAATACGTCTACCCGATGCGGCCCGGCGACAGCGGCCGACCCGGCGCTTCACGCAGCGAGACGGTGACCATCGGCGAGCTCTCGCTCTCGGTCGATCTCGGCGACGCGGGCGTGGGCATGCCGATCGCGACGCTCGCCGATGCCGTCGTCGAAGAGGGCGGGCGCCGCGTCACCATGCGCCGGAGCGGCTACGCCCCGCGCGCTGATTTCCAGCTCGAAGGCCAGATCAAGACCAGCGACAGCCCGCTCCGCGTGGCGCGCTTCTCGGCCGGCGGGGATCGCGCCGACTACCTCATGGCCCGCTACGCGCCCGACTTCGACTGGGCCACGGTGAAAGAGCTGCCCACCGATCTCGCCGTCGTCGTCGACACCTCGGCCTCGGCCGACGAGTCGGCGCGGCAGCAGAAGACCGCCGCCGCCGAGGCCATCCTCCGCGCGATGTCGCCGCAGGATCACTTCACGCTGATCGCCCTCGATACGACGCCGACGGTGCTCTACCCGAAGGAGGGCCTGGCCGACGCGAGCGAGAAGGAGATCGCCGCCGCGCTGCTGCGTCTCGCCGAGCACGCCGCGGGCGGCGCCACCGATCTCGGCGCGCTCTTCGACGCCGCGCTCGGCCGCGTCCACGGCAAGGAGCAGCCGGCGGTGATCTACATCGGCGACGGCCTCGCCACCTCGGGCGAGGTCTCCGCCGACAAGCTCGCCGAGCGCCTCCGTCGCTCGCTCGCGGTCTCGCGCGCGCGCTTCTTCACGGTCGGCGTCGGCCCCAACGCTAACCACGCGCTCCTGCACGAGCTGGCGCGCGCGGGCGGCGGTCAGGCCTTCCGCATCGACGACGTCGAGGGCTCGACCTCCGAGGTGCTCCGCCTCGCCGGGGCGATCAAGACGCCGACGATCACCGATCTCACCGTCGATCTCGGCGCGGGCCTCGACGAGCCGATGCTCACCGCCGCGGGCAAGGTCTCGCGCGGCGACGAGGTCGTGCTCCTGGCGCGGACGCACCACGCGCTCCCGGAGAAGGCCACCGTGAAGGGACGCCTCGGCGGCGAGAGCTTCTCGCGCGAGTACCGCGTCGAGCTCGACACCGGCGTGAGCGCGGCGCTGGTCCCGCGCCTCTGGGCCGCGGAGAAGATGCGACGGCTCCTCGGCGAGGCCACCGATCCGGAAGAGCATCGCGGCAAAATCGTGGAGCTCGGGCTCGAGTACGGGCTGGTGACGCCGTTCACCAGCACCCTCGCGCTGGAGAGCGAGCAGGCCTACGTGCAGCAGGGGATCCGCCGCCGCAGCTCGCCGCTGCGGGGCGTCCGGCTGACGTCGTTGACCCCGTCAACGGAGCGGGACATCGTCGCCGCGCTCGCGCCGCTCTCCCCCACCCTCGGGATGGGCTGCGCGAAGAGCGACGAGGCCCCCGCGTCCGCGCAGCGCGCGGAGGCGTCCTTCAACGACGCGCCGCGCACCGTGGCGGCCTCGCCGGCCCCCATGGCGGTCGCGGCCGCCACCGCATCGCCCATGGACGGCGCGATGAAGGCCAAGGCCGCGGAGTCGAAGGACGAGCAGACCATGCCGTTCGACGACAGCCCGTCCAGCGAAGGGAAGAAAGGCGCCGATCTCCCGAGCTACGGGACGATTGGTCGGGGCCCGGGCGCCGGGCAAGGCCCTGGGCTGGGCAACGGCGCCTCGAACCGAGCGGGGCGGCCCGCCATGAACGCGACCCTGGCGAAGGCGCCGCCCGCGCCGCCGCCGCCCCCGCCCCCGGTGCTCACCGCGCAGAACGCCAAGAGCGCGCCTCCCCCGCCGAGCCCGCCCAAGCGCGAGGCAGCGCCGCTCTCCAAGGCCGCCGCCACGCTCGGCAACTGCAGCGACACCGCGCGCCGCCCGCTGGCGGAGCGGATCGTGATCTGGTCCTCGCGCCTGCGTCGCACCGAGGCCGCCGTCGATCTGATCGCCCGCTACGACGGGGCGCGCGTCACCTGCGAGCTGCCGGACTGGCGCGCGCAGGCCGCCTTGCTCCAGTTGATCCAGGCCAAGGCCCGCAACGTCGGCGCCGTCGAGGCGCTGCTCCAGCACTTCGCCGACGATCGCGAGACGCAGCGGTTCCTCGCCCAGGCGATCCTCCGCCGCAGCGTCGATCCGGCGACCGTCGTCGCGGTGCGCCGCCTGCTCTTCAACGGCGAGACGCTGTGGGCCGACGTCGACAACGATCTCGCCGCGATCGCCGGCCCCGCCGATCGCGTCGCTCGCCTCCGCGTCGAGGTGCAGAGCCACCGCGACGATCCCCAGGGCGAGGTGCGCCTGGTCCACGCCCTCGCCGAGGCCGGGCAGAAAGACGAGGCCCTCGCGCTCGGGCGTCGCCTCCGCGATCGCGGCTTCATGAGCCCGGCGCTCTCGCTCGAGCTCGGCGACGTGCTCGCGTCGAGCGGCTTCGAGGAGGACGCGATCCGCACCTACTCCGAGATCGTGGAGTTCGATCCGCAGAGCGCTGACTCGCGCCGCCTCCTCGGCGACGTGTACCTGCGCCACGGCTGGTACCCCGCCGCGTACCGTCAGTACAAAACGCTCGCCGACACCGCGTCGTGCGCGGCCCCCGCTCCGGGTAACGGGAGCAACGAGCTCTGCACGCCCGGCCCCGAGGCCGCGCTCGGGTGGCTCCGCCTCGCCGCGGCCGCCGCCGGGAGCGGGCGCGTCGACGAGGCGCTCCGGCTTCAGCGCCAGGTCGCTGGGGCCGAAGGGACGCCGGGCCCCGATGATCCGCGGGCGTGGGCGCGCCTCCTCTCCGCCGCGCGCCTGGGCCGCCTCCTCGACGGCGACAAGGCCCCTGCGGGCCAGGCCGAGAGCGTGGGCCGCAAGCTCAAGGAGCTCGGCCTCTTCAACAGCCCCGGTGTTCTCACGATCCTGATCTGGGAGGACTACGCGGCCTCCCTCTCGCTGGTGACGCTCGAGGGTGACCGAGAGGCCGCGCTCGGCGAGAAGACCGACGCGAGCGTCGCCGGCATCACCGCGACGCTGCTCCCGCTCGGCGATCTCGCGCGGGTGCGCTGGGCCGTCCGCTGGCGCGGCGATCCGCCGAAGCGCGACGTCGCGTTCACGCTGGAGACGCTGTCGTGGGACGGCAAAGCGTTCCAGATCAAGATCCGCCCCGGGACGCTGCCCAGCGCCGAGAAGGAGATCGTTCTCTGATCACCGTCGCGCTCTTCGGCTTCCTCGCGGGCACGCTCGCGTCGGCGCTCTCGGTGGTGCTGCTCGTCGTCGGGCTCACCGCCGTGACCTACGTGGCGACGACGCTCGTCACGGCGCTGCGCGTGCTCCCCGGCGCGCGCGGGCCGGCCGATCGCGCGGCGCGCGCGCTGGGGATCACCACGGCGATCCTGACCGCGGGCCTGGCGATCGTGGGGCTGCGCCTCGGCTCTGCGGGCGTGAGCGGCGAGCTCATCCCGACCCTCGCCATGGCCGTCACGGCGTCCGCCGCGCTCGGATCCTCGGCGGCGTGCGCGCTCCTCGCGAGCGCGCGGGGCCTCAACGTGCTCGGCGCGGGGCGTCGCCGCCGCCTCGGGGCCCTCGCCGCCGGCGAGCGCAAGCGGGCGCGGATCCTCGAAGCCAGGCACCGGCATCGCCTCACCGGGGGCGATCTCGTCGACGAGATCGCCGACGCCGAGGCCGCGCTCGAGCGGCTCAAGGCGGCGCTCGCCGGCCTCAAGGCCGCGCGCGACGGCCTCAAAGAGAAGCTCCACGGCCTCGGCGCCGTGGCGACGAGCCCCCTCGGCGTCGAGATCCGCCTCGCCCAGGAAGAGGTCGCCGCCAAGCTCGCGCTCGGCCAGCGCGTCTTCTTCGCCGCCGAGTCCGCCGCGTTTCGCCTCGCCTGCAACGAGCCGCTCCGCCGCCTCTCGCGCCACCGCCCGAGCGAGGCCACGCTCGGCCTCGAGCACCTCAACAGCGCGGAGGGCGCCCCCAGCGCCGAGGTGCTCGCCCGCATCGATCCCGCCGCGCGCGCCCTGCACGCGTACCTGATCGAGATCGCCGCCGCCCGCAACGCGCTCATGGCCCTCGAGGCGCGGCGCCCTTCCAGCATCGAGCCCAACTCCAACGAGGATCCCTGGGAGCTCGCCCGGACCGATCTCGTCACGCTCAACGAGGCCTTCAGCTCCTTGCTCGAGCGCGTCGAGGTCGTCCAGGTCCGTCACGCCGCGCGCGCGACGATCGCCGAGGTCGCCGAGGCCGCCGGCGCCGTGGCCCAGAGCGCGCGCTCGCGCGGCGAAGGGCAGACCGAGCTCGAGGCCCTCGCCGCCGAGGTGACCCGCGCCGAGGCCGCCGCGATCATGGCCACCCCGATCGAGTCCGACGCCAAGGCCCTCACCCAGGCGCTCGCTCGATCCACCGCCGCGCTCGCCCAGGCCGACGGCGCCTCGCTCGACGAGCTCCTCGCGGCGCTCCGCTCCATCGCTTGAGCCGAGCGAGGGACGCTCACTTCAGGCGAATGATCACGTCGTACGCGGTGTGCTCCGGGACGAAGTACGGCGACGCATAGACCTTGACGAAATGCGTGCCGACCACCGTGGTCGGAGTGCTCGTGAGCTCGTCGAGGAAGCCGTTGTCCTCGCTCGGGAGCTTCTTGGGCCCGAGGGGGGTGAGCGTGTTGCTCTGGACTTCGTAGATGTCCACGACCGTGTCGGTGAAGCCATCGAGCCCGCTGGTCTGCACCTGGATCGACTTGCCCACGTCGGCCGCGGGGATCGTCACCGCGTACCAGTCCTCGTCGGAGGCGTCCTTCAGCTTGGCCGACTGGGCGACCCACGGCGCCGCCACCACGCCGTTGGTCGTGGCCAGGCTCGTGCTGTCGTTGGGCTCGTGCTCGACGCCGCTCTGCGCGATCGTCTCCGTCACCTTCACGTCGAGATCGTAGCCGCCGTAGGCGTAGTAGTCGGCGTAGACCACGTAGTAGGTCGCGGCCGCGCTCGACACGAACGTCGTCCCCGAGGCGACGGCGAACTGGTCGGCGAACTTCCCGCTGCTCGGGAGGAAGTGCCCGGCCGGCGTCGCGTTCACGTCCGACGTGTTCGACGCCACGTCGAGGATCCGGAGCTTCGAGTCGCTCGGCACGAAGGAGAAGAGGACGCTGTCGCCCGGGTGCTCCAGCGAGATCTTCGTCGTCGTCCCCGCGGCGAGCGGCTTCGCCGGGCGAGGCGCGATCGCGTAGGCCGCGGGCAACGGGAACTCGACCAGGCTCTCCTTCGGCCCGCTGAGGATGCTGGCCTTGACGTCGCTCGCCGCGGCGTTGACGTCGACGAACACCTGATAGTCCACCGAGTACTCGGCGACGTTCGACACCGCGGTCGTGATCCCGGGCGACGTGACCAGGGTGATGTTCGGGTACGTCGGGGCGAAGACGCTCCCGCCCTGGGTCAGGTCGAACGGCGTCTGGAAATCCAGCCCGCGCGCGTGGACGAGGAAGATGCTCCCCTGCGCCGGCGCCCCGGAGATCGCGAGCTTCAGCGGTGACGTGACGGTGAAGGCGCCCTTGTAAACAAGCGCTGTCGCGCCGTCGGTGACCTTGACGTCGCGCGGCCCCGTCGCCGCGTCGGGGGACACCGTGATGCTGGCGACCAGCGCCGTCGGGCTCGCCACGGTCAGCTTGTTGACGAGGATCTTCTCGCCAAAGTCCGCTTTGACGTTGTCTGCCCACGCGGTGCCGCTGCCGCTCAGCGTCACATCGAACGTGCGCGCGAGGAACGCCGACTCAGGCACCGCCGCGCTCAACGACGGCTTCCCCGTACCGCCTCCGGAGTCTCCGTTGTCGCCTTTTTCCCCCGCGTCGCCCTTGGGGCCGGGCGTCCCGGGGTCACCCGAGCAGCCGAGCAGCGTTGCCGCGAGAACCCAGCAAAGTTCAAGTCGTCGAGCCATGCACCTACTCCTTCGAGAGAGTTCGGATCCCGTAAAACAGGGAGACCATCCCCGCCGTTGCGGTCTAGCGGACGGCGCCACGGCGCGTCAGGCAGGGGTTTTCCGGAGAAGTTGACGCCGCGCCCTCAGAGGAGCAGGGGAGCGCACGATGGCAACCGTCCCCATGGATCCGGCGATCGTCGAGGCCTGTCGCGCGTTCGCTGCGGACATCGCCGACGACGTCCAGCATTTCATCGATCGTCACACCACCGTCGGGGTCGAGCGTACCGTCGCGCGCGCGTACGGCGTGGTCGGAGCGGACGCCGAGGGGACGCCGCTCGCCAACAAGCTCGTCGATCGCCTCCACGAAAAGAAGCTCACCGGGCGCGGCGTCGCCTACTTCCTCGGGCGCGGCCTCGCGCTCGGCGCGGCCTCGGTGCAAGAGGCCGCCGAGGCGATCGCCTACGGCGACGAGCTCGACGACGACGGCAGCGTCACCCCCGCCGCGGCGCGCTTTGCGCTCGAGGCCGCCACCACCGCGGCGATCGCCCGCATCGATCGCGCGCGCGTCGATCGCGAGGCCTTCAAGGCCCAGCACCAGGTCGGCGCGACGCCGCTCAAGTACGTCATCGTCGCCACCGGCAACATCTACGACGACGCCCTCCAGGCCAAGGCCGCGCGCTTCGCCGGCGCCGACATCATCGCCGTCATCCGCGCCACGGCGCAGTCCCTCCTCGACTACGTGCCCGAGGGCCCCACCACCGAAGGCTATGGCGGCACCTTCGCCACCCAGGCAAACTTCAAGATCATCCGCGGCGCCTGCGACGAGGCCAGCCGCGAGACGGGCCAGTACTGCGCCCAGACCAACTACTCGTCCGGCCTCTGCATGAGCGAGATCGCCTGGATGGCCGCGGTGGAGCGCCTCGACATGCTCCTCAACGACGCCATGTACGGCATCCTCTTCCGCGACATCAACATGCAGCGGACCTTCGTCGATCAGTACTTCTCACGAAGGATCATCGCCCGCTCCGGGATCACCATCAACACCGGGGAAGACAACTACCTCACCACCGCCGACGCGGTGGAGAAGGCCCACACCGTCCTCGCCTCGCAGTTCGTCAACGAGGCCTTCGCCAAGCGCGCCGGCCTCTCGGAAGAGCAGATGGGCCTCGGCCACGCCTTCGAGATCAACCCCTGGCTCGAGGACAGCTTCCTCCTCGAAATCTCCCAGGCGCAGCTCGTCCGCCAGATCTTCAATCGCCACCCGATTAAATGGATGCCGCCGACCAAGTTCAAGACCGGCGACGTCTTTCACAGCCATGTCCACGACGCGATGTTCAACCTCGTCGGCATCGCCACCGACCAGTCGATCCAGCTCCTCGGCATGTTCAGCGAGGCCATCCACACCCCGCTGCTGATGGATCGTTATCTCTCCCTCAAGAGCGCGCGCTACATCTTCGGCACCGCCAAGCACCTCGGCGACGAGATCCAGTGGAAGCCCGGCGGCATCGTCGAGAGCCGCGCCCGCGAGGTCCTCGCCAGCGCCCATCAGCAGCTCGAAGAGGTGAAGCGCGACTCGATCTGGGACGCCATCGGCCGCGGCGCGTTCGGCGACGTCAAGCGCACCCGCACCGGCGGCAAGGGCTACCTCGGCGTCGTCGCGCGCCACCCCGAGTACGTGAACCCGATCCTCGACATCCTCGAGCAGGGCTGAGCGGCGCCCATCATGGCCAGCCGCTCCGAGATTTGGTAAGGCGGCGAGATGGCCGAGAACAAGCTGCTTCGAGCGTACGGCGATCGCGAGGGCGACGGCATGGTGCAGATGTCGTTCACCCTCCAGGTCCTGCCCGGGGACCGCGCCCGCGAGGCGGCCAAGCGCTTCGCCGAGGCCCACGGCCTCCGCGACGCGCTGATCGCGACCATGGAGCAGTGCGCCCGCGAGTACACGTATTTCGTCGCCTACGGCCGCTCGCCCCACACCGTCGACCTCGCCGACATCCACGTCGAAGAGCTCGCCGCCCAGCCCCTCACGCGCGAGGAAATCGAGGCCACGGCCAAGAAGCTCGGGCGCAAGATTGTCGTCGTCGGCGCCTGCACCGGCAGCGACGCCCACACCGTCGGGATCGACGCGATCCTCAATTACAAAGGCTTCGCCGGAGAAAAAGGCCTGGAGAGCTACAAGAGCTTCGACGCCCACAACCTCGGCGCCCAGGTGGAGAACCACGAGCTTATCACCCGCGCCCGCGCCCTCGGCGCCGACGCCATCCTCGTCTCGCAGGTGATCACCCAGCGCAACTGCCATAAAGAGAACTCGGCGGCGCTGGTCGAGCTGATGAAGAAAGAGGGCCTGCGCGACCAGTTCATCCTGCTGCTCGGCGGCCCGCGCATCGATCACCAGCTCGCGGTGGATCTCGGCTTCGACGCTGGCTTCGGCCCCGGGACCAAGCCGCTCACCGTCGCCTCGTACCTGGTGGAGCGCCTCGTCGGCCGCACCTGACGTAAGCGCCTCTGCCGGCGGATCGCCTGCACTGGAACTCCACAGCGCGCTTGACCTCGCCTCCCTGCAGCATAGTCTGACTCAGCTCGGCCCCTCGGTTCGAGCCGGCGTTCACGACTGGAGGGATCATGGCTACCGCACGCGCTCGCCTGCTTGATGTTCGCTACTTTCCGGCCGCGGCGCTCGCCGGCTTCTTCCTCACCGGGTGCATGGGCGGCGGCCTGTCGGGCGCCTCCGTCGACGGCGAGCCGGAGGTGACCGGCGAGACCCCGTGGACAGGGGATCTCCCGAGCACCCCGCCCGTCGACCCGCCCTTTGAGCCGTATACGCCGACGGAGTGCAACGCGAAGATCACGGTCAAGAGCCATGGCTCGGCGCTGCTGGTGCGCGACCCTGCGGCCCTCGCCGGCTTTCAGCTCGAGCGGGTGTTGAAGCAGCTCATCCTCCTCAGCGGGGACGGCACGGTGACGCCAACGCAGCTCTTGCAGCGGATGTTCGACACGGAGAACACCACCGCCGGAGGCGTCTTCGCGGCCACCCCGCACTGCGATGATCCCCTCAACAAAGCCTTCAAGAACGCCCCGGCCATCGATTGCCCCCGCGCCGAAGGCGCCTTGGCGACGAGCAAGGGGCTCTTCACGCCCGGCCACGCGGACTACTTTGCTCCGGTCGCCGTCGTCAACCGCTTCGATCTCACCCCCCAGAGCGTCCAGAGCTGCGGTGAATACCGGATCGTCTTTGCCAAATGGTCTGGGCGAAACGAGCCGAACAACCGAGTCTTCTTGATCTTCGAGGGCGCGCTCCAGACCCCCTCCCCGGGGAACCTGGAGTCGTGTCGGCCGATCGCCAAGATGTGGGCCGGCCTCGATCAGATCAAGGACCCTGCCGTCCTCGCGCAGCGCCTCGAAGAGTTCTATTTCACCGGCATCGCGGGCTTCAACCCGCTCGTTCACCCCAACAACTTCGGCCTGATGGGGTCGGAGGACGATCCCTACGGCGCCCCCGGCGGTCAGGTGCGGTTGAGCCAGCGCATGCAGGTCCCGCTGGAGATGCGCGAGTTCCGCGTCAACCTCGATCCGGTGGCCGGGATACCGCGGCTCAGGTTCGCTCCCGTCACCGTCAAGAACAACCCCCTCCCCGAGCTCTTCGACGCCTCCACCAGCACGCCCCTGGCGTTCGACTTCCGCAACGAGTTCACTGGCATGCAGGTCCAGAGCCTGGGCGCGACGAGCGTGGCCAGCGTTCGCATGGCCGTCAGCAACAATTTCACCTCGGGCGAGAGCGCGATCGGTGGCCCGGCGCAGGCCGGGTACTGGGGCCGCGTCACCAGCGGCGGCGACAGCGCCCCCTTTCTCGCGAGCCTGAACCAGCAAATCGACGCCTCCAAGGTCAACGCGGCCTGCCCCCCGGACGACCCGCTCACCGCGCGATCGATCCTCGATCGCGCCTCGACGCAGACCTGCGCGGGCTGCCACGCGCCGACCCAGTTCCTCGGCTCCACGCGGAAGATCGGCTGTGGCCTGGTCTGGCCGAACAGCCTTGGCGAGGTCCACATCGACGAGCAAGGCACGCTCTCTCCCGCCCTGACCGAGGTCCTGTTGCCCCACCGCGCCAAGGTCCTGGCCACGTACCTCCAGGGGTGCGACATCGACGCGATCCAGGCCAACCTCCAGCCCTTCTTCAAAGGCGGTATTATCCCCCAATGAGGCTCCGCTGAAACGAGCCGCCGGGGTCGACAGCGAAGGGCACGTCAAGCCGCTCCCGGTATCGCGCCGTCCGCATTAGGAACCGGCTGGCGATGGCCTGGTGTGCCGTCGTCAACTGGAGGCGATGATGAAACCTGGAGTCCTCATGGCGGTAGCCCTGACGACGACCGCGGCGCTGGGCTTCCCCAGCGCCTTCGCGGCGCCCGATACTCAACCAGGGCTGGAGCTGAGGAGAGTCCTGCTCTCCTCGGGTGGCGTGGGATATTTCGAGTACGAGGCCACCCTCCAGGGCGCGGCGGATCTCCCGCTCAGCGTCCGCCTGGATCAGGTCGACGACGTGCTCAAGAGCCTCGTTGTCTACGATGACGCGGGGAACCTCGGCGCGGTGACCCTCCCGGGCAAAGAGCTCGCCCGCGACGCTTTCCGGGATCTGCCGATAAGCCAGGAGGCCCTCAGCTCACCTTCGGCCTTGCTCAGCGCGCTGCGCGGCACCGAGGTCCAGGTGGAGGCGGGGGGGAGCCTCATCGTGGGCCGAATTGTCTCTGTCACCGAGGAGCAGAAACGGGGACCCAACAACGAGATCATCACCCAGCACCGACTCTCCTTGCTCTCGGGGGGAGCCTTGCGTCAGGTGGTGGTGGAACAGATAGACAGCCTGAAGGTCCTGGACGAGACCCTGCAAACACAGCTCAACGCGGCCCTCAACGCCCTCTCGGCGGACCGCGACCGCGACCGGCGCGAGCTCGTCATCCACATGGGAGGCACGGGCGAGCGCGTCGTCCGCGTCGGCTACGTGGTCGAGGTCCCGCTCTGGAAGAGCACCTATCGCCTGATCATGCCGCCTTCGGCCACCGACAAGACCGCCGCCCTCACCGGCTTCGCCGTGATCGAGAACCGGAGCGGGGAGGACTGGAAAGACGTTGATCTCACCCTCGTCTCCGGTAACCCGGTGACGTTCCGACAGGCCATCTACGACACCTACTACGTCGACCGCCCGAAGGTCCCCGTGGAGGTGCTCGGCCGGGTGCTCCCGATCGTGGACCCGGGCGGCGTGATCCTCGCGCCCGGAGCCGAGACGGCGATCCACGAGGCTGCCGACGAGGACTCGGGGGTCAGGTCCGCTCCCAACTATGCCATGGCTCCGTCCTACGACTTCGCCGGAAGAGGAGGATACGGACGCGGACGCGGCGCGAAGCTCCACGGGGAATCGCAGCCGGGCGTGGCCCCGATCACCTCCGCGCTGGCGAGCAGCGAGGTGTCTCAGGTGGTGCTTCACCTGACTACCCCGGTGAGCCTTACGTCCGGGCAATCCGAGCTCCTCCCCGTGATCTCCCTCTCGCTCCCGGCAGAGCGAGTATCGCTCTATCAGCCGATGACCGACGCGAGACACCCGCTCTCCTCGGTGGAGATCACCAACGACGGCGACACCGATCTGCCCCCCGGGGTGATAGCGCTCTACGAGCGCGCGAAGGACGGCGGCGCGACCACCTACGCCGGTGACGCGCAGATGCCCCTCATCCCCGCCGGGAAGAACCGATTCATCAGCTACGCGGTGGATCTGCGGGTCACGGTGGACGCCAAGGACAAGGCGGACCAGTTCCTCGACCTCGCGACGATCGTCGATGGGACGTTGAAGCTCACGCAGCGCGAACGCAGGACGAAGATCTACACCATCGCCGGCGACGCCAAAGAGCCGCGGACGGTGATCCTCGAGCACCCGCGGCTCGACGGGTTCGACCTTGTCCACTCGGCCGACTTCGTGGAGAAGGAAGCGACGCCGAAGGCCTATCGACTCCAGGTCGAGGTCGAAGCGGGCAAGACGCTCCCGGTGATGGTGAACCTCGATAGGGTGCTGGTTCAGACGATCGCGCTGGCCACGATCAGCAGCGATCAGCTCGCTGTCTATGCGAACACCACCAACCTCAACGTCAAGGTGCGCGAGGCGCTGCAACGGATCATGGACCTTCGCACCCTCGTGAGCGACAAGGAGACCACGCTGAGCCAGCTCCAGGCCGAGCGCGCGAAGATCATCGAGGATCAAGCGCGCCTTCGGGAGAACCTCAAGGTGGTCCCCGCCGGGAGCGATCTCGCGAAGACGTACCTGGGCCGCCTCAGCACCCAGGAACAGCGCCTCTCGATCCTGGAAGGAGAGATCATCCTGGCGGAGGTCTCCGTCGAGTCGGCCCGCGAGGCCCTCGCCGCGGAGATCCGGGCCCTCCGGATCGAGCAGCCGTAACCGGGACAGCGCGGGACAGAAAGGCAGGAGTGCTCTCCCCGAGCCTCCTGCCTTGTACCTGAGAGCCTGTTGAATAGGCTCTGAGTGACGGCGGAGCCTTTCCGGGCTATCCCGCCGCAGTGAACCTCGACAGCGCCCTCCCGACTCAGTCGGCGGCGGCAAGGTCCTGCGCGACCGCATGGGCCAGATGAGCGGCCTCAACGATCAAGGCGGGCTCGACTGCGTGATCACCAACGCCCTCGTCATCGACTGGACCGGGATCTACAAGGCCGACATCGGGATCAAGAACGGCCGGATCGCCGGCATCGGCAAGGCGGGGAACCCCGACGTCATGTCCGGCGTCCACGCCCAGATGATCGTCGGCGTGACCACCGAGGCCTCCTGTGCTCGCCTCTCAAGACCGATCCCGGCCAAGGCGGCTGCGGATCAGCCCTCGCTGTTCGGATCGATCCCCAGCGCGCGCATCCGCGCCGCCAGGCGATCTGCGCGAGCTTCGGCCGTCTCGGCGCGCGTCTTCTCGATCTCGGCGCGAGCTTCGGCACCCTCCGCGCGCTCTTGCTCCCGCGCCGCGCGCTCCGCGCCCGTCGGCACGAGGTCCCCGTCGCGCGTGCACCAGCGGAGCCAGCGGCCCTGGAGCCCCTCGAACGTGCCCTCCCACTCCACGAGCACGAGCCCCACGACTTCGAACCACGGCCGATCGAGCACGACGTACAGGCCTCCTCGCAGCTCGAACGCTCGAAGCCTCGGGCCGCCCAGCGCGCTCCGCGGATCGTGGACGATGTAGTACGCGACCCCTATCTGCCGGTAGCGCCGGAACCTCGCGTCGAGCTCGCCTCCCTCGCGGTTCGAGACCAGCTCGATGACCACCTCCGGCGGCTTGCCGTAGCGCCAGACGAAATAGGAACGATTCCTCTTTTCGCTGAGATCGGTCGGGATGGTCACATCCAGGCTGAGCATCACGTCCGGCACGACCGGCGGCTCGCTCACCGAGGAAAACAGCCCGACGTTGGCCAGGGCCGCGAACGGTCGAGCGGCGCCATCTTCGGCCGGCGCGGGACCGGTCCAGGAGCTGTAGAGAGGCTCGGTGAGCAGGCGCTCCTGCTTCTCGGTCAGGATGCTATCCACCGGGGTGTCGTCCTCCGTTACCAGCTCCGACTCATCGGGCTCCACGACCTCATCCGAGGTCGTGAGGAGCAGGGGGGCGGCGGCGGTCATGCGGCGAGGATCCTTGTTCGATGCGAGGGTGTCAAGGTGGCCGATCGGCCTCGGTGAGAACCGCGACGGGGATCGCGTCAGCCCGTCGCAAACGCCGTGAGCGGCCGCTTGTAAGGGGCGTGGAAGCCCAGGACGATGGGGTCCTGCGGAATCCCTTCTTCGATCAGGCGCTGCGCGATGTGCTCGTTGGTGCCGTCGTGCTGGATCCAGACCTTGTCGTCCCGGATATCGATGTGGATCACGCTGCCGTGGACGCGACGCAGTCCGATCCAGCCGCATTGCATGAGCTCGTAGTGTCCGTGTTCATCGTCAGAGATGAGCTCGACCTCCACGTCACCCACCGAGGGTTTGATCGCGGCGTAGCCGTGCAGCAGCCGCTTCACGATCGCCACGTAGTCTGTCACGGTACCCATCGCAGGATGACCTCCTCCGTCGGATTGAACACCAGCAGGGGGACCTTCTCATCCTCCACGACGTCTCGGCCCACGTCATCGGACCAGACGCTCTCGAACGCGTCGAGGGGCACCGCCAGGAGAAGGCGCCGTGCCGGGTCATGGCGCCGCAGCGCCGCCCGGTAGAGCACGAACTGGCCGAGCGCGTCTTCCAGATCAGCGACCTCGGAGTCCCGAAGGAGACTTTGATCTCCACCGCGATTGTCTCCCCGCCGCGCTCTGCCGCGATGAGCCGCTCGGCGCCGAGATCGACGTAAAGGTTGCGACGGCCGCTCGGCAGCGTGTAGGGGTCGTGGGTAATCGTCCAGCCGTCCTTGATGAGGGCTGCCTTGACCAGGTGATGGTAATGATCACGCTGCGGCACAGAGGTTGCCTAGCTCACCTCGAAAGCGCACACAAGGTCAAGCTCACCCTTCAGGCCACAAGCAGGTGATACGCCGCCGAGAGCCGGGCAAACTCGGCCGCCTGCTTCTTCCGCTCTTCCTGCGACGCCGTCTCGAACCGATCCGGATGGAGCTGGCTCGCCAGCCGCCGAAATGCCTTCCGCACCTCCGCCTCCTCGGCGCGCTGCCCGAGCCCCAGCAGCGCCAGCGCCTGGTCGCGCGGGGAAGGCGGCTCAGCGTGAAAGATCACCCGCGGCCCCGAGCGCGGCGGCGCCTCGCACTCGTCGTTGGCGGCGCCTCCGCGCCCCCCGCTGAAGCTGCTCCCCGCGCTGCCGCTGCCACCGGCGTCGCGGCGGCGCGGGCGGCCGTGGAGAAAGTCGCCGGGCGCGAGCGGGCGCGCGCTCCAGAGCTGCTGGCCGGCGGGGCGGGCGATGCGAAAGGCCACCTGGGCCTCGGGGAGGTTGAAGAGGGCGTCGAGCCGCTGCCGGCGCTGCTGCTCGAGCCCGGCGCGGACGGCGTCGGCGCGCACCAGGCGCTCGGTGACGAGGATCTCCCCGGTGGAGCGGCGATCGCCGGCGTCGATGCGCCGCAGGAGCGTGCAGAGGAGGGCCTCGTCGAGGGCACCGCGGCGCCGGAGGATCTCGCCGAGCGGCGGCACCGGGAGCTCGCTCTCCACCGTCGTCACGAGGCCCGAGGCGAGGTGGATACGGTGGGTTTGCCCTGGCACGTTGAGGCCGCGAAAGGCGCGCAGCTCGGTGAGCTCGAGCCGCCCCGACGTGCGCTCGCGGTGGAGCGCGCCGAGCAGATCTCCGAGCGTGGAAGCCGAGAGGCGGCCAGGCAGCTGCATGCAACGGCGATATTCGAGGGCGGAGCAGCGGGCCAAGATCGCGGGGGGCCGCGGCGATCCTGGATCGAACCACGTCCATGGTCGTTGGGCGGTATCGGCCGCGGAAACCCCGCAATGAAGCGGGAATTCGCCGGTGGCCCGGTCCGTGCGAGCGGACGCGGGATGGTCTCTCCCGCCCTGCCCCGCTCTCTCCGCATCGCCTTCACCTCGGCGCTCGTCGCGCTGCTCGTCGGGGCCTGCGCGAACGGAGCCAAGGTGCAGGACAGCGGGAACGGAGGCGGCACGACGAGCACGGGCGGCGGGCACACCGAGGTGTGCCGCCTCCATAGCTGCGACTCCGACGCTGAGTGCGGCGCCTGCACCGAGGGCAACCAGACTTGCCTCCTCTCCGAGCATCGCTGCGTCGCCTGCGATCCCATGGCGGGCAACTGCCCACAGGGAGAGTTCTGCTCGGAGTTCGGCGCCTGCGTCCCCGAGGGGCAGACCTGCATCACCAACGACAACGGGGTCCCGACGATCACCTGCACGACCAGCGAGGACTGCCTCGCCTGCGACTCGCTCCATCACGTCTGCGACACCGAGTCGAGCCGGTGCGTGACCTGCACCGACGCCGACGTCAGCGCCTGCGGAGGCCCCAGCGCCTGCAACTCCAACCGTTGCGCGGAGTGCTCGCCGACGGTCGCCTGCCCTGACGACAAGCTCTGCACCGCCGGCGGGCGATGCGCCGAGACGAGGGGGAGCACCGGAGTCGGCGGCGGCACCGGCGGCGGCGGCGGGAGCACTGGAGTCACCAGCACCGGCGTCGGCGGCGGCACCGGCGGCGGCACCACCGGCCCCTGCCACGAGGTCTGCGAGGTCGGCGACACGATGGCCACGACCTGCGATCCCTGCGTGGCCAAGCTCTGCGCCGCCGACGCCTTCTGCTGCAAAACGGAGTGGGACGCGCAGTGTGTGAGCGAGGTGCCCCAGTATTGCGGCGACACCTGCCCTGTGACGACCGGGACCGGCAGCAGCACTGGCACCGGCGGGAGCACCTGCGCACACGACGTGTGCATGGCGGGCGCCGCGCTCAACGCGCTGTGCACCCCGTGCGCTACCTCGGTGTGCACCGAAGACCCGTACTGCTGCGCGGTCAAGTGGGATGCCTCCTGCGTCGACGAGGTCACGATGTACTGCCCGCCTGGCTGTTGAGAGGGTGCTCCACGGTTTGAGGTAAAACCACCTCCCCGGTCGCGTCATCGGACCCGGCGATGATAACCGTGGTCGCCGGCACGCGGCCGAACTTCATGAAGGTCGCCCCCATCCACCGCGCGCTGGACCGGCGAGGGATTGAAGTTCGGCTCATCCACACTGGGCAGCACTTCGACGCGACGATGAGCGAGGTGTTCTTCCGGGATCTCGGCCTGCCGAGCCCAGCGCTCCGCCTCCAGGTCGGGGGCGGATCCCACGCCGAGCAAACAGCCTCTGCGCTGGTGGGGATCGCGGCGGATCTCACCGCGTATCGCCCGAGCCTGGCTGTCGTGGTCGGCGACGTGACCAGCACGCTCGCCGGCGCGCTCGCCGCGGCCAAGCTCAGCGTGCCTGTCGTTCATGTGGAGTCGGGGCTGCGCTCGCACGACTGGACGATGCCAGAAGAGATCAACCGGGTGCTCACCGATCACCTCGCCGATCTGCTCCTCACCTCGTCCCGCGACGCGCGGCCGAACCTGCTCGCCGAGGGCATCGCCGAGTCGCGGATCGTCTTCGTCGGCAACGTGATGATCGACTCGATGCACCTCGCTCGGTGCCACGAGACAGGGATCCTCGCCCGCTACGGCCTCGAGCCCGGCGCCTACGCCGTGGCGACGCTGCACCGGCCCGTCAACGTCGACACCGCAGCAGCGCTGGGCGCGACGCTCGACGCGCTCGCCACGATCGCGCGGCGGATCCCGCTGATCTTTCCTGTCCACCCGCGCACTGTCGCCCGCGCGGCGGACCTGGGGTTGCTCCCGCGGCTGCGCGAGACACCGGGATTGGTGACGATCGAGCCCCTCGGCTACGACGATTTCGTGACTCTGATGACCGGCGCCCGGCTGGTCGCCACCGACTCTGGAGGGATCCAGGAAGAGACGACGGCGCTCGGGATCCCTTGCTTGACGCTGCGCGAGGGGACGGAGCGGCCGATCACCGTGCTGTGCGGGACCAATGTGATCACCGGGATCGATCCCGGGAGGATCGATCGCGAGGTGGGCGAGATCCTCGCGGGGCGGGCCAAGCGGGGGGAGATCCCCGAGGGGTGGGATGGGCAGAGTGGAGAGCGGGTGGCCGAGGCGCTGGTGGCGTTTCTGGGCGGGGTGCCGCCGCCGAAGTCGGCGCGGGGGTGAAGCGCGCCGAGATCCGAAGTCTCGCCACAGTGGGGCGAGTTTGCCGGTCGCTTCGAGTCTCCCTCCAGCGCGTCTCCCCGCGTTTTCGCCGCATTCGCCGCGCCCGATCCGCTGGCGCAGGGATTGCCATGACCGGCGGCGAACAGGCCTCGAAGCCTCCACATTGTTCGCCGTCCTCGAAGCGCTCGAGGCCGTTCACTCCCGGGAGAATTCATGAAAGCACTCGTGTACAAGGGCCCGCGCGACGTCCAGATCATGACGGTCCCCGACGCCAAGATCGAGCGGCCGACGGACGTCCTCGTCAAGATCACGACTACCAACATCTGCGGCTCGGATCTTCACATGTACGAAGGCCGCACCAGCGTGGAGAAGGGCAAGATCCTGGGCCACGAGAACCTGGGCGAGGTCATCGAGATCGGGAAAGCCGTCGACCGCGTCAAGGTCGGCGACCGCGTCTGCCTGCCGTTCAACATCGGCTGTGGCTTCTGCAAGAACTGCGAGCGCGGGCTCACGGGCTATTGTCTGACGGTGAACCCCGGCTCGGCCGGCGGCGCCTACGGCTTCGCGGAGATGGGCCCCTATGAAGGCGGCCAGGCCGAGTACCTGCGCGTCCCGTACGGGGACTTCAACTGTCTGCTCCTGCCGCCGGACTCGGTCGAGAAGGAGAGGGACTATGTCATGCTCTCCGACATTTTCCCCACCGGCTATCACGCGACCGAGCTCGCGGGCGTGCAGCCGGGAGAGACCGTGGTGGTCTTCGGCGCCGGGCCGGTCGGGCTGATGGCGGCTTACTCTTCGATCATCAAGGGCGCCAGCAAGGTGATGATCGTCGACACCCACCCGGATCGTCTCCGGCTCGCGGAGAAGATTGGCGCCATCGCCCTCAACGACAAAGACGGCTCCGCGGTGGCGCGGGTCCTCGAGCTGACGGACGGCGAAGGCGCCGATCGAGGCTGCGAGTGCGTCGGCTACCAGTGCCACGACAGCAAGGGTGACGAGGTCCCGAACCTCACGATGAACAACCTGGTCAAGTCCGTGCGCGCCACCGGCGGTATCGGCGTGGTCGGCGTCTTCCTCCCGCTCGATCCCGGGGCGCAGGACAAGCTGGCGAAGAAGGGGCAAATCGCCTTCGATTTCGGCCAGTTCTGGTTCAAGGGTCAGCGCATGGCCACCGGGCAGGCCAACGTCAAAGCCTACAACCGCAAGCTGCGCGACCTCATCGCCGCCGGGAGGGCTCAGCCGTCCTTCATCATCTCGCACGAGCTGCCGCTCGGCGAGGCGCCGGAGGCGTACAAGAACTTCGATGAGCGGGCCAATGGTTGGACGAAGGTGATCTTGAAGCCTGCGGCGTAGAGGCGGTGGGCCTGGGCGCTCTCGGGGCCGCGGCGACCCCGCGCGGCTCGCTGTGCGCTTCGCATAGAGCGGTTCGCGCACTGCCCGGGACGAGCGCGTCAGCGTCAGCGTTCACGTCCACGTGGACGTCTACGTGGACGTCCATGTAAACGCTGACGCTGACGCCTCTTGTCCAATCCCCTTCGCGAGGCGCTTTAAACCGCTCAACGACGAGACCCTGCTTCGGGGCGCGCGTCACGGCTGCGATAGATACGCAGGACCGTGTCGACTGCTTGAGCGAGGGTATCCACCTTAGCCTCCTCGTCGTGCGTCCCACGAGTTCCCGCCACCATCACGTTGAGCTCGCCTGTTGGCTCGGCGAGGATGGCGAAGGGGCTCGTGTATCCCTCGATGCCGCGCACGGCGAAGGTGCTCAAGCCCCCAAGGATGTGAAGCCGCAGCCCATTCGCTTTCGCGCAGTAGAGGCCGGCGGTGGTCAGCCGAGCGACCGCTTCCACGGCCGTCAATGCTTCGGAGGATCTCGTCGAGGTCGCGTTGACCGAGACGATACGGAGGCGATTGATGCCCCTCTGCCACGGTACGGGAGTGAGGAAGAGGTCCGCAGCGAACGAATCCGTGTTCAGCATTTTCCCGTTGCTCCAGAAACCGCGTCGATACTGTTCGGCTCGACCCGAAGAATCAGATGTCGGGACATGGAGCTCGAGGTTGAACAGGGAGTCGACGCCCGCACTCGGGTGAAGCGCCGGTCGGCGGGCCGCGCAGATCGAGCCGCATAGTGCAACCTAGGGCAATTGCTCCAA
>Ga0105048_10004782_pt1 | contig 21983 bp, 21 predicted proteins | sample MAT05_FD_78382 | JGI IMG/M metagenome (GOLD analysis project Ga0105048, IMG submission 78382) | Freshwater microbial communities from Lake Fryxell liftoff mats and glacier meltwater in Antarctica - MAT-05 | ecosystem: Environmental > Aquatic > Freshwater > Ice > Liftoff microbial mat | place...
CATTTTGAATGCGATAGCGAAAGCCAAACCGCGAAACGCACCCTTCGCCTTAGCCGCGACACCAAAACGAACCCCCTGAGTTTCGATTAGCTGAACACGCCTTTGTCGAATGGGTCGAAGGTCGTGGTCAGTGCGGCGGTGTCGGGAGTGAATGGCCCGACGAGGATCGCTCGCCGTGGATTTGCGTCGGTGGAAAGGACATCGGCCCCGACGCGAAGACCATCGGTGTTGGCGTCGGCACCCGCCGTGAAGGTGCCGCGTATCGTCGGCACTTCCGACGTGCTGAGCGGCAAGCCGTCGTACACGTTCACTTGCGGGCCACCTCCTTTGCCGGGTGACGTCAGGATGTTCTGCTGAAGCCCGCCACGCAGGTCGGACATATCGACCGCCACGCCGCCGCGGAAGTTCGGATCGTACGCGAAGTAGTTCAACAGCGAGACATCGCGAACGGCATCGTAGAGGTTCACACGCGGCCCGCCGTTGAAGCCCGCACCGATCAGAATCTGGGCGTATCCGAGTTGTGCGGAATCGCCGGCATCGACGTACAAACCGCCGCGGAAGGTATCTTCGAAAATCATCTTCTGACCGATGAGCGTACCGTCGATGCCGCTGAAAGTCTTGATGATCGGCGCGCCGCCGAAGCCGGGCACCGTAATGATATCGTCCTGACCATCGCCGTTGACATCCGCCACCGCAACGCGAACGCCACCGGTGAACGTCGCCTCAAACGGATTGAGTGTAAAGCGAACCGAGCCATCGGCGTTCGTCACGTTGAGAGTTGGCGACTGGCCGAAATCGACGTTCGATGCACGAATACTTACGGGGGCCGTGCCCGTGACGACGGTCACGGCGGCGGCAGTCGATAGGCTCGTATTGCTAGCGGTATTATCGGGCACGAACTGGGCGGTGACGGATTGCGTGCCGACTGCGGCGAACGACGTTGTGAGTAACGCACGCCCTTCTAGCAACCGCGACGTACCGATTTCTGCGCCATTTGCGAAGAACTTGACCGCACCAACAATCCCGGGATCGCCACCGACCGATGCACTCAGGAGAACCGTGCGGCCGATGCCGGGGTCCAGTTTCGATATTGAAAGCGTTGTAGTCGTCGCGCCGGGAGCACGAACTGTTAGTCGAACGAGTTGCGTATCGAAATTCCCGGCGACATCGAGGGTGGCACCGCCTACGCGATTCGTCTGGTCGCGAACGCCGACGAGCAGGTCGATCGTGCCCGTAAAGCCCGCAGCCGGTGTCAGCGTCACGAGGCCCGTATTCTGATCGATGGCCGCCGTCACGTTCGTCGGTGCCGTGAACAAGCTCGTTGCACTGCCGACTGCGTACGTCAACTGGTCGCCGTCGAGATCGGTCCCGCGTGCCGTGAAGGTGACGGGTGAGTTGGGGTTCGTGCGGACGTCGGCAATCGTGTTCAGGAACGCCCGGTCGTTCACCGTGTCGGCAACGAGGTTCGTGCGGAACGTTGTGGCCGTCGGGGTATTGTCGCCATCGGTGGCACCGATCGTGATACCTGCGTCACCGATGAACCCGGCAGCCGAGGTAACTCTGACCACGCCGTTCGCGGTATCGGTGAAGACCGTCGCTTTCGTGATCGTGACGGGATTCACCGGCGTGCTTCTCTCTCCAGTCTGCAGTGTCGGGGTATTAATGATCCTCTTGTAAACATCGAAGCCGCTCGTCAGCAAGCCGACGATCGAGTGGTTAAAGTTCAAACTCTGCGGGCGGGCGGGCAGTGCGAGGTCGGTATCGCTGATGAAGAACTGCGAGTTGTTGTTATCGTCCCTGGCGTTTGCCATCGCGACGATGCCGTTGCTGGCGAAGGTGTATTGCGGGTCGAATTCGTCGACGACGTCGGGCTTGCTCGAACCGCCCATGCCATCGCCGTTCGGCGAACCGCCCTGGATCACGAACCCCGGCAACACGCGGTGGAACAGTTTGCCATCGTAGAAGCCTTCGTTCGCAAGCTGGATGATCGTGCCGGTTGCGAGCGGTGCCACGTCTTCGAACAAGCGAATCGTCAGCGATCCGGTGAAGGCGACGCCACTGGCATCGGTGCCCGAAACATCGAGCTTGACCGAACGACCGCCCATCACGACGGAAGTCGTGACGGAGGTATTGTCCGAACTTGCGGTGATCGTTACCGGGCCGTTCGGCGTGTTCGTTACCGTAACGGGGATGAACAGTGGTTTGTTGTTGGGCTGGTCGGTGTTGGCGATGCCCGCGAGGTTCACGGTGGGCACTTCACGGCCTTCGAGCACTTCCATCCGCAAGCGTGCCGCAGTGGATACACGGGGAGACGGCGACAACCAACGGCGGAAAGATCGGAACGGCATCGGTAACACCTCGGCGCAGGGTCGTAACGGAGAAGGCATTCGCAGGAATCCCATCTATCAGACGATCCATCGGCTACACCGGTTGTTCGTCATCGCAGGAATTCCCATTATCCTCCAAAGTAGCCGATCCCGCACCCGGTTGACAAGCGGCGACCGATTCGTTTCGCCGTACTTACCTAGTTGTTCACGCCGCTACAACCAGCAATATCCGTTCGACGGCCCTGTTCACGCGAGCCGCGGGAATAGCGGCTTCACCTTGCCGTCGATCAATGCGGCCGTAACGCGCATGTCGTCGGGTTGGGCGTTGAGTTCGGCTGCGTCGGCGTACGTCACTTCGATCCACGGTTTCGGGAAGTTGAAGCTCGTGTAAATGATCTCCGCCGAACGGGGGATGAACGGCTTCAGAAGAATGCTGGCAATCCGCAACGAATGTATCACGTTGAAGATCACGATCTTGCCTCGCTCTTTGTCTTCCGCGGAGCCTTTCACCAGTTTCCACGGGGCTTCGGTGTCGATGTACTGGTTCGCGGGGGCGCAGACCTTGAGGATGATCGCCTGCAATGCGAGGTTGTAGTCGCAATTTTCCACGGCCTGCCGCACCTCCGCCACGACTTTTGCGGCATCGAAATCGACGGTCACTTTGTCCGGAACGCGACCGGCTGTCCCCGTCAAGACCGCATCGAAACTCTTGGCACCGACGGTAATGCACCGACTGAGCAGGTTCCCGAGTTTGTTCGCCAACTCGCTGTCGCAAACTTCCTCGTAACGCTTACCGCTATAGTCGCCGTCGCTCGGGTAGGGACACTCCCGCATGAAGTAGTAGCGGTAGGCATCGACGCTGCTTTTCGCGATAATTTCTCGTGGTTCGACGACGTTCCCCATGCTTTTGCCGATCTTTGTGCCATCGTTGTTCACGAAGCCGTGGCTGAACACTTTCTTCGGCGGTTCGATGCCAGCCGCCCAACACATCGCGGGCCAGATGTGGCAGTGGAAGCGCGTGATATCCTTGCCGATGAAGTGAATGTCCGCCGGCCAGTTCTTGAGAAACAGCGCTTCGTCGTCGCCGTAGCCGATGCCGGTGATGTACGTGAGCAGCGCATCGAACCAGACGTAGATCGTAAACTCGGGGTCGAACGGCAGACGCATTCCCCACGCTTCGCCCTGCCGCGAGATGTTCAGGTCTTCGAGGCCCTCTGCCTCGATGAATCCGATCATCTCGTTGCGACGGCTCGCGGGTTGCACGAAGTCGGGGTTGTCTTTCAGGAAAGCGAGCAGACGATCCGAAAACGAACTCAGCTTGAAGTACCAACACGGTTCCGAGCGGCGCACGAGCGGGCGTTTGTGGTTCGGGCAAAGCCCCGCATTTTCCTTGTGGAGCTTCTCGGACTTAAACTCCTCGCAACCAGGGCAGAACCAGCCTTCGTAAGCCCCCTTGTAGATGTGGCCGTTGTCGTAAACCTTTTGAATGAACTTGCGGCAACACTCTTTGTGCCGGGCGTGGCTCGTCTGAATGAACACGTCATAAGAGATGTCGAGTGCGTCCCAGACCTCACGGAACTGTTGAGCCATGTCGTCGCAATACGCCTGGGGATCGAGGCCGAGTTCCTTCGCTTTGTCTGCGACTTTCAACGTGTTTTCGTCGTTGCCCATCAGGAACAGCACGTCGTAGCCTTCCATCCGCCGATAGCGAGCCTGTACGTCGGCACCGAGTTTCTCGAATGCCGTGCCGATGTGCGGGCGACTGTTCGGGTAGTCGATGGCGGCGGTCTGGAACCATTTCTTCGGCTGATCGGTCACGGGAGGCATCCTTCGGTGTCGTGCGGCTACGCAGATCGTTTTATCAGATTCCGCTACTAAGCGATTCTGACGTAGTCGAAGTCGTGAGACTTCGGGAAGCGGCAAGTCGCAGAAAGCCCGACTCCACGAGACGGAAGGGGTACCCGACAGTGAACCTTTCTTCGATTCTTCACCGCACGCTGCGCGATACCACACATTGCGGGAATATCCTTGCATCACTGTAATATCACGACTCACAGGGGCCGGTTCATGTTGCGAAGAATGCGTATCCGAAGTGCGTTTACCTTGATCGAGCTACTCGTTGTGATCGCGATTATTGCGATTCTGATCGGTCTTTTGTTGCCTGCGGTGCAGAAGGTTCGCGAAGCGGCGGCGCGTTCGACGTGCATCAACAATCTGAAACAAATCGGCCTCGCTTTGCATAGCCATCACGATAGCTTTCTCCAGTTCCCCAACGCCGGTTCCGATGGTCCGAACACCACCTGCTGCAATGCGAGCACGCGAGTGGGCTGGACGTGGATGTTCCATATTACGCCGTTCATGGAACAGCAAAACATCTTCAACAACACCAATAATGCCGTCGTCGGTGCGAGTGTGATCAAGAGCTATTACTGCCCGAGTCGCCGTCAGGCAGTGGTATACGGAACGACGACTCTCACCGCACGTTGCGATTACGCCGGGAACGGCGGTCGCACGTTCAACGACGAAGGCCGCGAAGGCATGATGGTACGACAGTGGAAGCTGATCCCGACGCCAACTCCTGCAAAACTAATCGATGCCCCCGTCGAGAATCGCCGTCGCATGGCCGACGTGACCGATGGCCTGTCGAATACCTTGCTCGCGGGTGAGAAACAGTGCCATCCGACCGTACTCGGCACAGCGGGTGGCGATAATGAATCGTGGAATAACTCGGGCTGGGACCAGGACCACGAACGCTTCGGCGACAGTATGCCCGAGCCCGACGATAAACACCCGAACTCATCGCAACCGAATCACTGGTCGGTGAAGTTCGGCGGCTCGCACCCCGGCGGTTTTACCGCAGTCATAGGCGATGGTTCCGTGCGATTCATTCGCTATACCGTAGACGCCAACAACTGGCTGCGAACCTGCCTGATTGCAGACGGCGAAGTCGTCAACGTCGACTAAGCACCCCGACTTACACACAAAATACCGAGGACGATTGACATGACGCGAATTCCAAAATCTCCGCGTGGCTTTACGCTGATCGAGTTGCTGGTGGTGATTGCGATTATTGCCGTACTGATCGGGCTACTGTTGCCCGCCGTGCAGAAGGTGCGCGAGGCGGCGGCACGGGCGAAATGTCAGAACAACATGAAACAGTTGGGCCTCGCGTTGCACAACTATCAGTCGCAAACGGGTTTCTTTCCGCCCGGCGGTATCTCTCCGTTCACGAGCGGGACACTAAACCTGCGACCGCAGAATGCCGGAAAACGCCTCGGTGTCAAAGACGTTCCCGATAACGTCCACCACAGTTTCGCGTCGTTCCTGCTGCCGCACATGGAGCAAGGCAACGTCGCACAGCAATACGACCTGCAAGTGAGTTGGGAGAAGCAACCGATCATCAGCACCGTGATTCCGACGTTTCTTTGCCCGAGTGCCCCCGATGGCAACCGTTTTGCCGTCAAGACGGTGCGAAGTATCGCCGTGAATGCAGCCATCACCGATTATGCACCCAACAACGCCTACAGCAGTGCCCTTGAAACGCCGACGGCGTACGTCGACCTGACACCGGCCAACAACCGCAATGGCGTACTTCAGTCCAACCAACTCTGGAGCGTAACCGAAGTCCGCGATGGCACCTCGAACACCATGGCGCTTTCCGAGTGTGCGGGCCGTCCGGGTAGGTGGGTGAAGGGCGTGCTCGTCAATCCGACTTCGCAGACCGATGGCGGTTGGGCCGACCGCGACAACGAATACATCGTTCACGGTGCGCAACTCGCCAACGGCACGACCAGCCCTGGGCCGTGCCATACGAATTGCAACAACGGGAACGAAGTTTACAGCTTCCACAATGGCGGCGCGAACCACGTTTTCGCCGACGGTTCGGTTCACTTTATCTCGGCAAACATGGATATCCGGCTGTTCGTGAAATTCGTCACTCGCAGTGGTGGCGATCAGGCTCCGTCGGATTACTAGACCTCACTTGCGGAGTATTTTCGTGCGTGTTTGCTTTACGATTGCGATTCTCACATGTGGCCTCATCGGGTGCGAACGGGCACCCGAACTGCCGAAGCTCGTTCCCGTCAGCGGGCAAATTCAGTACGCTGGGAAATCGGCTGCGGGCATTCGCGTGACCTTCTACCCGACCAGCGAACCGGCACTTACCGAGACCGGGCGTCCGGTTTATCCGACGGGGACGGTCGACGCGGATGGTCGATTCACGCTCCAGACATCGGGGCACGGCGTCGGGGCGGCACCGGGCAGTTATCAAGTCGTGTTAAACTGGCCGACCGAAGTTGCGGAGGACCAGGAAGCGAAAGACGAAGACCGCTTGCTCGGCTGGTACGATGTAGCGCATTCGTCGCTGACGGTAAAAGTGATCGCGAACGAATTGACGCTGCCAACGATCAACCTGCCGCTAGTGAAAGGCCCACCGGAAGCCGTTCAGGGCATTCCAGGCCGAAATTAAGGCACGCCGTTGCGTGGGGGGTTGCACTTCGGCTACGATGTGACCCGTTGCCTCCCCGAACCGGTTACGAGTGAAGTGCTGTATGGCTCTGCCTGATTCTGGCCCGCGTCCCATCGAATCGTGGCGCTGGCGGATCGTCGGATTGCTCTTCCTGGCAACGATGATCAACTACATGGATCGGCTCGCACTTTACAACACGCAACGCTACTTACTGCCCGAATTCGAACCCGACCCGGACAAGCGCAACCTCGTTTACGCGAACATCAACTTCGCGTTCGGCCTATCGTTTGGCTTGTTTCAGATCGTCGCCGGGTTCCTGATCGATCGTTTCAGCTTACGCTGGCTGTACCTCGGCGCGATCGTGATTTGGTCGCTGGCAGGGTTGCTGACGGGGTTCGTGCCGGCGGGGGCAGTGGCGGCACTGATGGCGCTTCGCGTCGTTCTCGGCCTCGGGGAAGCATTCAATTGGCCATGTGCCGTCGCGTGCATCCGGCGAGTAATTCCTCGCGAATCGCGCAGCGTAGCAAACGGCTTCTTTCATAGCGGGGCGTCGTTAGGAGCGATCGCCACACCGTTCCTCGTGCTACTTTTCGTCGACACGTCTACCGGCGAAGGTTGGCGAACCGTATTCATTTCCGTCGGTGCGGTCGGCGTGCTTTGGGCGATCTTGTGGATGGTGCAAACTCGCGGCGAACGCGGTCGAATCATCGATGCACCACCCGCTGCAGACCCCGGTTACGAGACCGAACCCGTGCGGTCGTTTGCCCACGTGCTGGGCATGTTCCCGTTCTGGATTTGCCTGGGTACCGGCATCTGCGTGAACCTGTGTTGGCACTTCTACAATCAGTGGTTCCCTCGTTACCTCACCGAAGATATTCGACTCACTGGCCCGAGCGAACAGTGGGTGCTCGCCGGTTTTTACGTCGCCGCCGACCTCGGCAGTATGTTTTCCGGCTGGCTCATCCGCAAGCGAATCCGCGGCGGGCGTACCGTCGAAACCTCCCGCAAACAGACGATGTTGTTCCTCGCGATCGCGGTGTTCTTTGCATCGATGCCGGCTGCGTTTATTTCATCGGAAATCTTGTGGGCGAAGTTCGCATTCTTCTACATCGTCGCGGCGGCGGCGATGGGCGGCTTCGCGATCTTCTTCTCGCTCGCGCAAGATATCGTGCCGCGGCACACGGCGCAAATCCTCGGCGTCTGCGGTTGTATGTCGTGGCTCGTCATCTCGGGCGTGACCAAGATGATCGGCGATTTCAATCTTGCGGGGCCAGGAAAATACGCCGACTTGTTCGCGCTCGTCGGTTGCGTACCGCTGATCGCGGCCATCATCGGCTGGCAGTGGAAAGAGCCATTAATTGAGACCCGCAACGACCTTCCGCACTAACACCCGTAGCTTCTTCTCCGCCTCGTTGGCGACGTGGATGATCTCCGGCAAGCTCACCGGTTGCAGTGCATCGGCGAGGCACATATCGGTGACGACGGAGATGCCCATGCAGCGCATTTTCGAATGCACGCCGACGATGACTTCGGGCACCGTGGACATGCCGACGACATCCGCACCGATCGTCCGCAAGAAGCGATACTCGGCCTTCGTCTCGAGGTTCGGCCCCGACACCGCTACGTAAACGCCTTGCTGGCAGGGAATTTTCTCCTCGAGTGCGACGCGGCGTGCGAGTTTGAGCAACTCGCGGTCGTATGCGTTGCACATATCGGGGAAGCGTTCGCCGAGGCGGTCGTCGTTCGGGCCGATCAGCGGATTATCGCCGATCAGGTTGATGTGATCTTCGATCAACATTAGGTCGCCCTTCTCGTATTGCGGGTTCATCCCGCCACAGGCGTTCGACGCGATCAGCACTTCGCAACCGAGCGCTTTCATGACGCGCACGGGGAAGGTAATCTGTTGCAGCCGATAGCCTTCGTAGAAGTGGAAGCGGCCTTCCATCGCCATGACCGGCTTGCCGGCGAGCGTTCCGCAAACGAGTTGCCCTTTGTGCGAAGGGGCCGTCGAACGCGGGAAGTGCGGGATATCCTGGTATGGCAACGTCACTTCGGCATCGATGTCTTCGACGAGTTTGCCGAGGCCCGTTCCGAGGATGATGCCCACCAGCGGCGCGCCTTGCCACTTGGTGCGAATGAATGCGGCGGCTTCCTGAATCTGGTCGAACAGTGCGGTCATGGGTGAATGTCCGATTGACGGGAACGGTGGCGAAGCGTTAGTTTCCGTCAAGATACATGCCACCGCCACCCAATGCCAACCCGTTCGCACGTCGGCTGCCGGGGATCGCCACCGAACGCGATCTCAACCGGATGGCATGGGCACCCTCGTACCGTGCGCCGCGGCTGCGCGACGTGCAAAACCTGCCGGGTTCGCCATTGCCACAAATTACAGGTAAAGAACGCGAACTGCTCGATTCTGTACTGGATAATATTGACGCCGAGGAACCGAGACGTGCGTTTGCAGACCACATCGGTGGCGAACGCGGTGCGTTCATTCGAGTGCAATTACAAAACGACAGGCACGCCACAGTTCCCGCGTGTGTGTCGCAGCCATTCGCTTCGTGGGAAGCACGCGACCTGATTTTTCGCACTGGCTTCGCCGAAGCCATGTCGCTGGCAGGGCGCTGCTTCATTAGTCGCGGCGCAGAACTGCTGCGGTTCACGCCGTTACGCGAACTCCGCCTCGTTGCGATCGCGCCGTTCATGGGCGAACTCGCGAATTGCCCACACCTGAACCGCATCGAGAGCCTGAACCTTTGGGGCAACCACATCGAAGCCGAAGGCGTGCGGCACCTCGTGAAGTCGCCATACCTGACGCGATTGCGGCACCTCGATTTGCGTCGAAACTCGCTCGATGCCGAAGCGATTCGCGAACTGCAATCCGCACCGTGGTACGCACAACTGGAGAGCGTGAAGACTGCCAACGATTTATCGTCCCAAAATCAGTAGTCGTTAGTTTGTAGTGGATAGTTGTCCGTGCTCGTAAAACAATTGGCGTGCCCTCACTCCGACTTCGAGAATATTCATGGCTGTCAATCTCCCGCCGCATTACCACGATGCCGAAGCGCGTTATCAGAAGGGCCGTACGCCTGAAGAAAAGCTCGCCGCACTGCGGGAAATGTGGGTGATCCTGCCCAAACACAAGGCGAGCGAGAAGGTTCAGGCGCTGCTAAAAACGAAGATTAGCGAGTTGACGGACCAAGTCGAACAGGAGAAGCTCGGGCCGAAGAAGTCTGCGCCGGGGACTTTCAAAATCCCGACGCAAGGGGCAGGGCAGGTGGTGTTTTTGGGGCCGCCGAACGCGGGGAAATCGCGGTTGTTGTCGAAGTTGACGAAAGCGAACCCGACCGTCGCGCCGTATCCGTTCACGACCCGCGAGCCGATTCCAGGGATGATGGATTACGAAGATGTCCGCGTGCAATTGATCGACCTGCCGCCGATTACCGCCGACGCTTACGAGCCGTTCATCACCGATGTGACGCGTGCCGCCGATGCCGCCGTGCTGTTTTTGGACCTCTCCGACGACGACGGCCCTGTTGCCACAATCGCTACCATCGAACGGCTCAAGCTGGCACGCCGCGTACTCATTCACGGCCTTGCCAGCGAAGACGACCCGACGATTTACCAGTTAAATACGTTGCTCGTTGCGAATAAAAGCGACGATGAGGCCGCCGATATCCGCCTCGAAATTGCTAAGGAAACGCTCGGCACGCATTTCCCGATTCTGGTTGTGTCGTGCGAGACCGGCGAAGGCCTCGAAGCGTTACGCAAGGCGATCTTCGAACTGCTCGGCGTCATGCGGGTGTACACGAAACAGCCGGGAAAACCGCCCGATATGGCTTCGCCGTTCACCTGCCCGCACGGCTCTACGGTCAGCGAGTTTGCGGGGTACGTCCACAACGATTTCGAAGACGGCGTCAAAACCGCCCGCGTCTGGGGCAGTGCGGCGTTCGATGGGCAGACCGTCGGCCGCGACCACGTCGTAAAAAACGGGGACGTTGTCGAGTTACATTTGTAAACATCGATTGTCGAATTCTCTCAATACTCCGTTCGGTGCCTCCCCACCCATGAACGAAACGACTTCGCACCGTTACTTGGTGCGACACGGCACGATGCGCCGGATCGGTGAATTCGGTGCCGCCATCGGCGTCGAATATCGGCGTGCGGATCGCGTGATCGTTCGCAGCGAACGCGGTACCGAGGCAGGTGAAATCCTTTGCGCTGCAACTGCGGAGATCGTAGCCGCACTGAACGACCCGGTCCGCGGCGAGATTCTGCGAGCGATGACCGATATCGATCGCAAGAAACTCAAGGCGATCGAACTCGGCCACGACGAGGATTTTGAAATCGCGGAGAGGCTGATCGTACAGCACAGACTCGCGATGCAGATCGTCGACATCGAGCGAATCTTTGGCGGCGAACGGGCAATATTCTACTTCCTCGCCGAGGATCGCGTCGATTTCCGCGAGTTGGTCAAAAGCATGGCGCGCGAGTTTCATGCGCGGATCGAGCTGAGACAAGTCGGCCCGCGCGACGAGGCGAAAATCCTCGCCGATTACGGCGACTGCGGCAAACCCGTTTGCTGCAACACGCACCTCGCGGTGATGCCCGCGGTGACGATGCGGATGGCGAAACTCCAGCGTGGGAACCTCGATCCGAATAAAATTACGGGACGCTGCGGACGACTGAAATGCTGCCTACGTTACGAGCAAGACGTGTACGAGGAACACCAGAAAGAATTGCCGCCCGTAGGTTCGCGCGTCGTGACGGCGAAGGGCCAGGGCCGCGTATTGGCTCACGAAATTCTGGCGAAAAAGCTACTCATCGAGTTCGAGGACGGTCGCCGGTTACCCGTTTCCGTTAGCGAAGTGTTGACGCGGTTGTAAAACGATGGTGTCGATCGATAGTTGCGGAAAGGAGTGAACTTGGACCCAAAAATTCTGGAACTGTATCGGAACGATCCGCGTTTCGCTTACGAAGCGTACGAATTCGTCTGCGATTCGGTGACCTACACGCAAGATCGCCTCGGCCGGAAAGAAGTGAAAAGTCGCGAGGGCAACGAACGCGATGATGACCGGCACGTCGATGGCGTCGAACTTCTGCGCGGGGCTTGCGAATATGCTATCAAGCAGTTCGGCATGATGGCCCCGATGGTGTTCCGGCAGTGGGGCATCCACACGACCGGTGATTTCGGCGAGATGGTATTTCTGCTGATCGGGTCGGAGAAGCTGAGTCGATCCGAACGGGACGATCCGAACGATTTCCGCGATGTTTTCGATTTGCCACACGCGCTTACCGAAGGCTATCAGCTCACGGCCGATGCCTATCCTTCGCGAAAGACCGAACGATGAGTTTTGCACGAATCCGCTTGTTTATCGCTGTAGTGCTGTTTTTCGGCTGGCTCGCGTGGCTCGGGTTCGCGGTCAGTCAGAAGGGCACCGTGCAAATTGTTTCTTCGGCTCAACTGACGGCGGCCACGCATGTCGTAGTTGGCACCGTGACGCTGGATGCTTCTGGCCGCGCCGACCCGAAAGTGCAAGTCCGGGAGATACTGCGATCACCGGATGCCGATAAGACCGAGGGTACGATCACCATCGAGCGCGTCGACAAATGCGTCACGCCGTTGCCGGTGAACGGGTCGCGCGATCTGGCCGCCGGAGATTATCTTTTCTTATTGGTAAAGGATGGAACGACGTTCCGCGTCGCCGGGTTACCGCGTTCGCCCGGCATCGAAGCGACGACGCCCGAACGGCCGATCGCCTACCCGTGGACCGACGGCGTGAAAGCTCAATTGCGAAAATGGAAGCTGTTGCCGTAACCAACGCGAACCCAGATGCGGCCCAAGGACTCTATAAAAAAGACGTCTGCGAAATTTTCGACTTGAATCAATTCGCCGAGACGCATAAACCTTATGTTCCTACGTTAGCATTACTGCCTGCGTAGCTCAGTGGTAGAGCAACGGTTTTGTAAACCGTAGGTCGTGGGTTCAACTCCCACCGCTGGCTTTCGGGTCGATATTCGGGTAGATGGCAGAGTGGTCAATTGCACCAGACTGTAAATCTGGCCTCTTCGGAGTTCGGGGGTTCGAATCCCTCTCTACCCAGTCTTTTTGGAAATGCGGAGTTTGGAATTCGGAATTCGGAATCATAAGCGGAGGCAACTCCATTTCTTAAGTGGCGATAAAGATGCCATTCCGCAATTCGAATTCCCAGTTCCACATTTCAACTGCGGGAGTAGCTCAACGGTAGAGCACTTGCCTTCCAAGCAAGATGTTGCGGGTTCGATTCCCGTCTCCCGCTCTGGCCGAAACCGCGTTGCGGTCGTATCCCTTTCATTACCGACGCGATGTCGGTTGTGGGGAATTTGATGCTGCTGTAGCTCAGCTGGTAGAGCACTTCCTTGGTAAGGAAGAGGTCATGGGTTCGATTCCCATCAGCAGCTCTCGATGACGACCGGATCGCCGGAAGGCCCGGCGGAACTGTGTCGGATACAGTTTTTTCGATGACGAGATGTGCAGGGAATTCGGTCACCGCCCGTTGGCGGACGATCGGCATCCGAGATCAAACACCAACTGGTAGACCCAGCGGAGGAGCGATGGCGAAGGGTATTTTCGAACGGAACAAGCCACACGTGAACGTCGGCACCATCGGTCACATCGACCACGGCAAAACGACGACCACGGCGGCGATCCTGGCACGCCAGGCGTTCAAGAACAAGCTGAAAGAATTTAAGGACTATTCGACGATTGCCAAGGGCGGGATCGTTCGCGATGCGAACAAGACCGTGACGATCGCCGTTTCGCACGTCGAGTACGAAACCGAAGCTCGCCACTACGCCCACATCGACTGCCCCGGGCACGCCGATTACATCAAGAACATGATTACCGGCGCGGCCCAGATGGACGGGGCGATCCTCGTCGTCGCCGCGAACGATGGCCCCATGCCCCAGACACGCGAACACATTCTGCTGGCCCGTCAGGTCGGCGTGCCACGAGTCGTGGTGTACTTGAACAAGTGCGACACGGTCGACGACCCAGAACTGCTGGAACTGGTCGAACTCGAAGTCCGCGAACTGCTGACGAAGTACGAGTTCCCCGGCGACGAGATCCCGATCATTCGCGGTCAGTCGAAGGATGCACTCGAAAACCCGAAGACCGACGGCCCCGGGTCGAAGTCGATCGACGAGCTGATGAACGCGCTCGACACGTACATCCCCGAGCCGAAACGCGAAGAAGATAAGCCATTCTTGATGGCCATCGAAGACGTGTTCAGCATCAAGGGTCGTGGCACCGTGGCAACCGGACGCGTCGAACGCGGTACGGCCAAGGTCGGCGACGAAGTCGAAATTCTCGGTCTGCGGAAAGAAGTCACCAAGACTGTACTTACCGGCATCGAAATGTTCCAGAAGACTCTGGACCGTGCGATTGCAGGCGACAACGTCGGCGTGCTGCTTCGCGGTATCGATAAGGAAGGCATCGAGCGCGGCCAAGTGCTCGCCAAGCCAGGAAGCATCACCCCGCACACGCGGTTCGAAGGGAACATTTACGTTCTTTCGAAGGACGAAGGCGGTCGTCACACGCCGTTCTTCAGCGGATACAAGCCACAGTTCTATTTCCGCACGACCGACGTGACGGGTAGCATCACGCTCCCCGAAGGCGTCGAAATGTGTATGCCTGGCGACAACGTCCGGGTCATCATCGAACTGATGGAAGGGATGCCGGTCGCCATGGACGAAGGCCTCCGCTTCGCGATCCGCGAAGGCGGTCGTACGGTCGGTTCGGGCGTGGTTACCAAGATTCTCGCCGATCCAATCCCCGTGAAGGGTGCCGCACCCGTCAAGGGCGCACCACCAGCGAAGAAGTAAATTGCGGTTCGACAGCGAGCAAGTGGTTCGCTGTCGTCCGTTAGACGCGAGTCGGTCTGATGGCCGATCCGGTTTTAGGTGCGTAGCTCAATTGGTAGAGCAGCGGTTTCCAAAACCGCAGGTTGAAGGTTCGAGTCCTTCCGCACCTGCTCCCGCCTCTGCCAAGCGGTTCGAACGCAAAGCCTGCAAACATTATCAGTGCCCGTCAGCCAAGTAAGGATGGAAATGGCTACAGCCGTCCAACCCAATAGTCCAGTATCGACCGCATCGAACCCGAATACGCGACTACTGTTCGCCAGTGTCGCGGGTGCCGCGTTCCTGATCGGCGGAGTGATTCTAGCAGGCTTCGGCGTGCCACGATTGCTGAGCGAAATCCTGCCCAGCGGGAAATCGGCCACATTCCTGTCGTCATTCCTGCAGATCGCCATTCAGATCGCGGCCATCGCCGGACTGGTCTACGTCGGCTCGCAGCTCGGCGGTGCGAATCCGCCCAAGGGACTTCGCGGCGGAATTTTCCTCGTTATCTCGTGCGTGATCGCCACCTTCTTTATCACTCGCGCCGTCGGCCTCGCTTTCGGTGATATCCCCGGTGCGGTGGCAGGTGCGGCACTCGTTTATGGCTCGTTCTGGTTTCTCACTAGCAAACGTGGTACCGGAACGATGCACACCCTCGAAGAACACGGCTGGTTCCACGCCGTTGGCTACAAGAAAACACAAGGCCGACGCATCCGCCAGTACACCATCGGTGGTCTCTTGTTGGTCGGCCTCAGTGGCGTCTGGTCGATGATGAGCCATAACACGATCGGCACCGGCGATCTGACCTACACAATGCCGTTCGGCCTGAATAAGCTCACGGTGCTTTCCAACAAGCAATATGCGGTCCCGATGTTGCTCGCCGCCGCCGTCATCTGGCTCGCCTGGCGGGCCGTGAACATCCCGACGTTCGCCGACTTCCTCATTGCCACCGAAGCCGAAATCAACAAGGTGTCGTGGTCGTCTCGTAAGCGACTCATCCAGGACACCATCGTCGTGCTCGTCACGACGGTATTGCTGACCGGGTTCCTGCTAGTGATCGACCTGTTCTGGGGCTGGTTACTCGCCGACGTGGTTGGCGTGTTGCCGAAACCGGATCCGAACAAAAACAAGGCGAAAGATCCAACCCAGTCGAGCACGTGGTAAGTGGCGCTGGCAAGGTCTAGTCCCCATTCCGAGTTTGACATGACGACCGACGACGACGTGATGACAACCGATTCCGAACCGATAACGGACGCAGCCACGGCGGTGGAAGACCCACCGGAACCGGCCGCCGTCGAGAGTGCGGAGCCGGTTCCCGTTCTCGAACCGGTGATCGAGAGCAAGAAGCGTTGGTACGTCGTTAAGGTGGCCAGCGGGCAAGAAGAGTCGATCAAGGCTCGCCTGGAGCGCAACGTCAAAGTCGAAGGCCTCGAAGAATTCATCGCGCAAATCATCATTCCCGTCGAGCGCGTGACCGAGGTCAAAAAGACCACCAAGAAGAACGAGAACGGCGAGAAGGTCACGAAGGAAAAGCGGGTCATCAAGGAAAAGAAAAAGTACCCCGGCTACCTGATGGCCGAGGTCGAATTCAACGACCAAGTTCTGTATCTGTTCCGCGAGACGAGTGGCGTTGGCGACTTTGTCGGTGGCGGGCCGAACAAACCACCCGCGCCGATGAGCGACCGCGAAGTGGCCGTAATGCTCGGTACGGAGCTCTCCGCTGCGGCGGGTGGCGACGTCAAAACCACTCGTAAGGTGAAGGTCAAAATCGACCTCGAAAAGGGCGACAAAGTTCGACTTCGCGACGGGGCATTCGCTGGTCAAGAAGGCGAAGTTCTCGAAATCGCAGAAGCGAAAGACGACAACGACACACCAAAAATCACCGTCGTCGTCCAGATGTGGGGCCGTCCCGTTACGATGGACAACCTCGAGTTCTGGCAGGTCGACAAAATCTAGTTTTTGCCGACGTTCTTCATCCCGCGTAGCATCTGCCACATTCCGGACCATCGCTCGCGCCAACGGCGGGCGTGGGTCATTCGCAAAATCCCGGTCGTGACGTCGCTTACGGCCGGGTTGCCGGAAATTGCAGCGTCGATGTGTGGTCGGAACTTCCCCTTTCGCGTCGTCACAACTTGCGGCACCGTCATTTCCATCAAACCCTCGACGCCCTGCGTGACGCCCCAACCAGCCGCGCTTCGACCACCGAACGGCGTGGCGGGGTGGGCCGTCGGTGCAATCACGTCGTTGATCGTTACCGTACCCACGCGCAATTTGGCAGCCAGTTCGTTTGCCGCATTTGCATCGCTCGTGAAGATCGACGCTGTCAACCGGAACGGCGACTCGGCATGAATCTGCACCGCACCATCGAGCGTGTCGTATGCCATCACCGCAAGGTTTGGCTCGAAGGTCGCATCGCGGCGCGACGAATCACCAACGGCAGGTTCAACGAGAATCGAGATGCCGTTCGCCGGGAGTGCCCGTAGTGCGTTTGTGAAAGCCTCGAAGAGTGGCCGGGCAACGATCGCACGGCGCACGGCCATACAGGTTCGCCCTTTGTTAAGCGTCGCGCCGAACCAAGCGGCACGCGCGGCGAGTTGCACATCGGCATCGGGTAAGACGATAATCGCATCGCAGCCCGAAAGTTCGAGAGCGGATGGTATCAATCGCTCGCCGAGCCGCGTCGCAATTTTGCGCCCGACCGGTTCCGAACCGGTAAAGTGTAAGAAATCGATGTCGGCTTCGAGAAGCGTCTCACCGCCATCGCGGGTGGCGGGCAACAACACGAACAGTTCTGGTGGGAAGCCCGCTCGCAGGAACAATTCGTGCAGCAATGTCGCCATCTTCGGCGTCCGCTCGCTCGGTTTCCAGATCACCGCATTCCCCGCAACGAGTGCGTGAAGGATCGGCACCGCGTTCAAAAAGATCGGGTAGTTCCACGTGCCAAGGATGCCCACGATGCCACGTGGCCGCCGGTGTACGACATCCCGGCAACCGATCAACCATAGAGGCCGTCCGGGAATGCGCCGCAGTGCCAGAATGCGCGTGGCATCGGTTTCGAGAAAGCGACACGCCGCCGCCGTGGGCAGCACATCGGTGGCGATCATTTCATACGGAATCCGGTCGACTTCCGCACACGCGATCGAAGTCAGTTCATCGCGAGATTCGACGAGTAAATACCTCAACTCGCGGACGAACCGCAGCCGTTCGCAAATCGGCGTATCGGTCCAGGCTTGCAGGGATTCACGACAAGCGTTTGTGATCGCTGTGTATGGTGGATTCATAAAGACAGGATAGGACTTTGGATAGACTATTTACCATCGCGGTTGAAGCGGATCTGGCAGCCGCGAGCGATGGTTTCGGCTTTCTCAACTGCTTTTCCAGATGCAATCGCAAGTAGGACGGCTTCGATGTGGTTGACTTTCGCTTCCTCGGCGTTGGTTTTGTCGTCGAACGCGCCCATGTAGACGATCTTGCGTTCCTTGTCTAATACGAAGAATTCGGGTGTGTAAGTTGCACCGTATGCCTTCGCGATTTCTTGCGAAGGATCGTAGAGATATGCGTACGGAAGCTTCTTCTTTTGCGCGCGTTCCTTCATCTTCGGCAGTTGATCGACTTTAATCGTATTCACGTTAATCGCGACAACCGCAATCTTGGTATTCGGCCCCGCGTGCTTCTTCGCGAACGCGATAATGCGATCTTCGTAATCGACCGCGATCAAACAACTGTTGCAAGTGAAGACGACTACGACCGCGTCTTTGTCTTTGAGGTCTGCGAGTGCGTGCAACTGGCCATCGGTGCCTTCGAGGTCTTTCCACGCCGGTGCCTCGTCTCCGATGTTGCGTTTCTTGTTGAATTCGCCTGAAGTTGCTGCGGTCGTTACGAGCAACGCGAAGGCGAGTGTGATGAGAATCTGCGAACGAATCATGATCGAACCCCGTGCAGTTACTGTGTTCCTTTCGCAATTCTATCGCAATCGCGTTGAATATTCGATGTGTATGTGGGATATAAACACTCGCTTTCCCGGAGAATCTATGTCACTCATCGCTCGCGCTCTTTTTGCTGTCGCAGTTGCCCGTGACCCTTAAGCATTCTGAAGTAGACGGTAGTTTGTTGGACAGTACTAAAAGTATTTGTAAGGGTTACCCATTGAACAAGGGCAAGCCAAACAAGTTGTAAGCGGTAGGGCTGCGGGCATGTTTTTGATGTGCCCCTGTTTCTGTGTCACTTCTGCAAAATCAATTTCCCGCGGCGCGTGATTCGCAATTTGTACCGCTCGCCTTCGTATTCGATAACGATTTCGCGGCGTTCTCCGAAGAGTTGCTTGGCTTGCACTACTATCGGGCATGGCTTCACTTCGGTTGCGCGAGTGAGGTCGTTGCCGGGGGATTCGTCGCTCATAAAACGCCTCTTTTAAGACGGGAACTCAGTCAATTTGGAATCCGCACTGAATTACGGCGATTTTCTCCGTCGCACTCTTGACTCTATCGGACACCCCGTTAAAGTGAAGGTGTCTTGTTGAGATTCTGTCGCAACAAGACGAGTTTGCTCCGCCAACGTTCGGGATCGCGGTACCCTCCGCTCACCATACCGTCGCAACGCAACTCAACGGTTTCTGTCACCACAGTCCCGGAGAGTCCCATGCAGTCGCATATGCCTAATCGCCGTAAGGCGTTCACCCTGATCGAGTTACTGGTCGTGATTGCGATTATCGCGATCTTGATCGGGTTGCTGTTACCCGCTGTGCAGAAGGTGCGCGAGGCGGCAGCCCGAACGAAGTGCATCAACAACGTGAAGCAGATCGGGTTGGCCACGCACGGCTATCACGATGCGAACGAGAAGTTCCCATACGGCACCCTCGATCGTCAGTTAAACGAGACGGTTTCGACGTATGTGACTGGCTTCATCCTGATTCTGCCGTACCTCGAGCAAGACGCCGTCGCCAAGCGTTGGGACCCAAAATTGCCCCGCAACGATAGCAGCACGGAAGTGGCACTGGGTTACTCGAACAACAGTCTGCAAAAGATGCTGATCCCGACGTATACCTGCCCATCGATGACGCCTCCGACCGGCCCGCTCGGTGGCACCGAAAATCGCGCGTTTTGCAGTTACTTGTTCTCGGCTGGTACGCAAGATGTCACGACTCATCCCTATTGGGCCGCGTACGGGTTGTCTTCGCCGCCGGCGTTCGATGGCGTTGCGATCCCGACCGACAACCCGCTGACAGTGCCAACCAGCCCGAACCGCATGCCGACGCGAATGGCTTCGATCACCGATGGGACTTCGAACACGTTTCTGGTCGGCGAAACCGATTTCAAACCGCGCGGCGTGCCTTCGACAACTTACGGCGGCGTCTGGGCGTACGGGTACATCGGGTATGCCTGGGGTTCGACTTTTCACCCATTCAACAAACATAATCACGTGACCACGCCGTACGGTGCGTTCCGCAGCGAGCATATTGGTGGTGGTAATTTTGCGCTCTCCGATGGTTCCGTGCGATTCGTCCGCGAGTCGATTGAGAACAATACTTACCAGGCCATGGCGACCCGTGCGGGTGGCGAAGTCGCACAACTCGACTAATGCCAAAGGGGGATTCGATGATTTCGTTGGCACGAGTTTTGACGTTCGCGATGATTCTCGCACTCGCCGGTTGTGGCAGTGCGAAGCCCGATGCGACGGCGCAAGTGGGGCCACTGACCGTTGCCGAGTGGCGATTGTCGCCGCCGGAACGCAAGTACACCGCGGAGACAATCGAGCGTCTGAAAGAAGGCGACCCGATACTCGCGACTCCCGAAGGCTGGGATGCGTTCAGCAAAACGACCCTGATGGAATCGCGTAAGAAAGACTTCCCGAAGGGTAGAAAATAGTGCGTCGCTTCGCCCGGTTTTTAAACGACATTGGAGTTCACACCATGCGGTTTATTTGTGCATTCATGTTGACAGGAGTGCTGGCGGCTTTCGCTGCGGCGCACTTCGTGTACGTTGTGCCTGCGAAAGATGGCCAGACGTTGCAAGTCGTGTTCAGCGACAGCCTCGAACCCGATGAAGCCGTTGCGATTGAAAAAGTGACGGGCCTGAAGTTGCTGGCACGCGACGAGAACGGCCAGACGACGACGGTAGAACATAAGACCGACAAACACTCGCTGACGGCCACGGTGCCTGCAAAGTCCAAACTCCTGTTCGGCACGGTGACGTACGGCTTGATGTCGCGTAAAGACACGAAGCCCGCACTACTCGTTTACCACCCAAAGGCCGTGATGGCGGGTTGCGATGCGAAACTGGCGACGATCGGCGACAAGGCCGCAATCGAAATCATCCCGATCACGCACGATGGTAAAACGGCGTTCGAGGTACATGCAGCCGGGAAGCCCGTGCCGGAAGTCGAACTGAGCGTGCTGTTGCCGAACGGCGAAAAAGCCAAGTGGAAGACCGACAAGAGCGGCAAGACGGAAGCGATCGCGGCGTCGGGCCGATACGCGATCTGGGCAAAACAGACCGAAGCGAAGTCCGGCGAGCACGACGGCAAAAAGTACGAAGAAATTCGCCACTACGCCACACTCGTCGTCGACGTTAAATAACGGAAATACCCAAACAAACAAGGCGATTCAACATGCGAAATCGAACGGCATTCCTGCTGATGCTCTTCGTCCCTGCCTTCGGGTACGGGCAAGAAAAACCGACGTTGCCCCCACTACCAGCGGCGGTGTCGAGCCTCGGCGCAATCACGTGCGATGGCTACCTGTACGTTTACGGCGGACACGCGGGGAAGACGCACAGCTACGACACGAAAACCGTCCTCGGGACGTTCGTGCGACTCAAACTCGATGGTGGAGCGAAGTGGGAAGACCTGCCTGGCGGGCCAATTCTACAGGGGATGAACCTCGCGGCGCACGGCGGCAAAGTCTACCGCGTCGGCGGGATGCAACCGCGTAATGAACCGGGGCAACCAGCGGATAACAAGTCCGTAACGGATGCCTCGGTTTACGATCCCAAAGCCGGCAAGTGGTCGGCATTACCGAATTTGCCCGTGGGCCGTTCATCGCACGATGTCGTCGTTGTGGCGAATCAGTTGATCGTCGTCGGCGGCTGGAATCAGCAGGGCCGCGGCGAAAAATCGGTGTGGCACGATTCGGCACTCAGCCTCGACCTGACAGCGAAATCGCTCGTATGGAAGCCGCTTCCACAACCGTTCCAGCGTCGCGCGCTGACCGCCGCCGCCATTGGCACAAAGCTGTACGTGATCGGCGGCCTCGATGCCGAAGCGACCGCACAGAACCGCGTCGACGTTTACGACACGATCGAAGGAAAATGGTC
>Ga0105048_10004783_pt1 | contig 21982 bp, 17 predicted proteins | sample MAT05_FD_78382 | JGI IMG/M metagenome (GOLD analysis project Ga0105048, IMG submission 78382) | Freshwater microbial communities from Lake Fryxell liftoff mats and glacier meltwater in Antarctica - MAT-05 | ecosystem: Environmental > Aquatic > Freshwater > Ice > Liftoff microbial mat | place...
ATCGCTTCTATGATTTCGCTGGCTGCTATCGTCTATTTCTTCTGGTTTTTCTCCCAACCGCTTGGGACGCGATTCATCGATTTTGAAGGAAAGCCTATTTCTCGAATCGCGTTTGTTGCTAATAGTCTTATTTATCCTGGGACACGTATTGGAACTTGGTTTGACGAAGGGAGACTTCCTTTCGCTTTCATCGACCGATTGCCGACGGCGATCGGAACTTGGCTGTGGATAGCTGTGGCGTTCGCTACCGGTTATCCTTTGGTTCAAAAACTGTACCGTGGAGAATCCGGTTGGGCGGTTCGGTTGGAGCGGGCATGCATCGCTGCACTTGTCGGACTGGCTCTCCTTTCAACGGTCACTTTTTTTGTCGGCTTGTTCGGCGGGCTAGCAAGTCGTTTGCCACTGGCGTTTTGCTGCTTTGCGCTTCTGGTTCTGGTTCATGTCCAAAGCCATTTCGCGGCGAGCACTTGGAATCCGCTTGCCGCTGACGGGGATCAGATCAAGCCGTCAGCCCGAGCCACCCAACCAACGATAATCGATCGGGTTGGATTCGCAGTCTTGGTTGCACTCACTGGATGCTTGGTGGTATTTGCGTTGCTGGGCAGTTGGCTTCCATCCGGTGAGTTCGATGTGCTTGAGTACCATCTCCAATCTGCCAAGGAGTTTTATCAACAAGGTTACATTGGCTTTGTGCCACACAACGTTTATGCAAACATGCCGTTGGGTGCAGAAATGCACAGTCTCGCTGCGATGGTCATGGTGGGTCAGCCGGATGCTTGGCTCGGAGGTTTAATCGGGAAATCGATCACGGCATCGATCACTTTGTTGGGGGCAGGGTTGCTGGGCGCTTTCATGACTCGCCGGTTTGGAGTGGAGACCGGCTGGTGTGCCGCTGCGCTGTGGCTGGCAACTCCGGGCATTGCTCGGGTATCCAGCGTAGGTTTGATCGACGGCGCGCTGGCGACCTATCTCATGGCCGCGGCCCTGGCCGTTGCGGCGGCGTGGGAGTTAGCCAGCGCATCGAACCGGGCCGACGTCCTGCCCGACGCAGACGCGAAGGACCGGACCATCACTGAGTCTAAGTTGCGGATGTATTGGAGAATCGCTGGGGTTACAGCAGGTGGTGCAGCGGCAATAAAGTATCCGGGTTTGATTTTGGCAGTGCTGCCCGTCTATACCATGTTGGCCTGGGCCGTTTGGCGGTGGCCAAAAGCCATGCAACTCCGAGAAGGATTGTGGGTTGGTCTCTTGATTTCGGCCGAAGTTGGCGCGACCGCCATGCCGTGGTATCTCAAAAACTATTGGATGACGGGCAATCCGTTTTATCCGTTGGCGGCCCGAGTGTTCGGCGGTTTGACGCTGACGCCGGACAAGATTCAGCAATGGGAACTCGCGCATACGGTTCCACCCTTACATTCTTTGGGTGGGGATCTCCTGAGGCCGATAATGATTTCCGATTTCGTTCAACCCGCCACGATCCTCGGGCTCGCGATCAGCAGTGTGCTGTTGCTGTCCAGAATATCGGGAATATCGGGAATATCGGGTAGATCACGAATATCGGGAATATCGGGAATATCGGGTATATCAGGAATATCGGGTATATCAGGAATATCGGGTAAATCGTCGCGAATGGCTTTGTTGTGGTTCCTGTGGTCTGTTTGGATTCTGAGTGTGTGGTGGTGCGCAACCCACCGGATCGATCGATTTTGGTTACCGATGATCGGTTTGTGGTCGGGAGTGGGCGCTATTGGCTTGGGCTGGTTGCGGGAGCATGTTTCGCCAGCCTTGTCCTATGCCCTGGTTCTCGTCGGAGTTGGTTTTGGTGGATTGATCAATTCGTCCCAATTTTTGGCGGACAATCGCTACTTCGTTTCGATCGAAGCCCTTCGTTGGGATATAGGCGATGAAAAACAAGTTCCTCGTATCTGTCCAACGCTTGGCTGGATTCATGCGAACCTAGCGCAAAGAGCCGCGACAAAGGTGTTGTTGCTGGGTGAGGCACGCGTGTTTGAGTACCCAGTACCCGTCGTCTACAATACTTGCTTCGACAGGAGTCCAGCGGAAACCTACTTGAAGGGCCAGAGTTTGGACAACCAGAAGGCATGGTTACGCGCGCAGGGAGTTACGCATGTATTGGTTCACTGGTTTGAGATTGCTCGGTACCGATCGCCAGGAAACTATGGCTTCAGTGAATGGCCACAACGATCTGACACGCGGCAATGGATCCAAGACGGACTTGTGCGTAGCGTCAACTGGGGAATCGATCCGAACTGGGCCGAACTTCTGGAAGTGATCACGGACGAGCAATGAGCTATGGGAGTGGGCAGATGCTCAAACTATCGAATCGGATCTTGCAGGTGGGATCATGTCCTTGCAGCATAATCGTTCCGGCCTCGGTGCGAAGCCCCTTGCGAGGATTTGCATTGGGCTCTCGCTTGTCTTCCCAATCCACCACTTGCACACCGTTGACCCAAGTGCTTATCAAAGGGCCATCTGCAACGATGGTCACATAAGCCATTTCAGTCGAATCCGACAGGACCGCTTTAGCGTTCTGTCGACGAAAAATCGCCCCCATGCCAGCGTCCACCGGTCGCCGTCGATCCTCCTTGTACCCATGATGAACTTGGCACTCGTAACCGTTCATGTCTTCGCCGGGAATACATCGAAAGAAGAGGCCCGAGTTCACATTCTCAGCCAAAGTCTGAGCCGCGAATTGCAAGCAGCAGTTCGCATGAGGTTGCAAGAGCTCGAGATGCCCTTTGCCGCCGGTCAAGATTAAACTGCCTAAATCCGTGAGCTCTGCTTTCACATTGCCGGAGGGAGTGTTGAAGTCGCTAAGCTCTTTCGCAGGTAGGATCGCATACGAGATAGGGCGAACGCGAACATTCCGAAATCGAATCGTCCCTTCCCGGAATTGCAATCCAATGTAACCCGATACGAGAGCAGTCGTATCGTTGTAGTCGGCGGAAAGCTGGCCATTCACCCATGCTTGAACATGTTCGCGATCGACCATCGCGTGCAGGGTATTCCACTCCCCAGACTCCGGTTCATCTACTTGTTCGCCTACTTTCACTCGGCCGACCAGTGAACCCGTTGGGAAAGGATTGTCGGGAGGTGCAATGTTGAGTTCGAAGCAATCTACAGCTGGGTTGGTAGGAATCTTGGGCGTCCGCAAAAAGATGCCGCTATTGGTCGAATCGGTTCCTTTGTACTCAAGCGTTAGTTCAAAATCAGAGAAGCGGACAGAGGTACATAGCAGGCATGGATCGCCGGAGTTCGCAACCAGCACACCATCCTCGACTCGCCAGTTTGCGTTGCCGGCGTTTCGCCAACCGGTGAGGGATTGTCCATCGAACAATCGAATCCATCCGACGGATAGTTCGTCGCTGGGGAGCCGAGCGGCCAGCAGCCCATCGACGTTGACGGTCGGGTCCAAGGGGGCATCGGCAGGTGTGGCGTCGGCAGACGGAGCAATTGGAATGGCGGGTTTTGCCTGTGGCGTTGCTTTCGAATTCTCAGGTTTTTGTGGATTGTCGCTGGCCGCGAGGACTGGGTTTTCGGAGGACTTTCCGTCGGTCGGCACGGACGTTCCTTGGCCGGCTGCGTTTCGGTTCCCCTGGGATTCTGGCGTAGCAGATGAGGACGAACCCGGCGAACCTGACGCATTCGTCGGACCATTGTCGCAACCCGTTTGGAATGCCAACAGAATCGATAGTCCAGCAATGACTACGCCATGGATGAAGGCGAAAGCTGGGTTTCTGAAATCTCTAGCCATGCTGCGAAGTGCTCGGTAAGACAATTGGAATCTGCGAGGTGGCCGCGCCACCGGATTTCGATGTGGTTGGAGAACTGCATCCTACCGGTGATCGAGGCAATCGCCAAACCATTCACTGAAGTTAGGGGCAGGTCCAATCCATTGAGAAAAAAACGAGGGTCCGACTCCAAATTTTTAAAGCAGAACCGGATATCCTGACTATTCGTTAAACCCGTAGGCATTCGAAACGAGCGGCTCAGTCGAAGTTCTTGGGTTACCGTTGGATCAGGCGAACTGGTGGCGGCCAGTTTCCATTGCGTCTTTAGTTGGATTCGGTAAGGATTATTCACATTCCTGTTCTCGCGACTCTCCGCTGGGGTAGTTGCCTGGCCCGTCTTCGGAGTACCAGCGGTCCAAGGCTGCAGACCAATCGCTCAAGTTTTTTACTCTAGCAAAACTCTCACGTACTTCCAGCGAATTTGGGTGAAGGGTCGAGTACTTGATGCCGAATTTCCGCATCGGTACGCCCGCCTTGTCCCGACCATACAGCTCTTCTGCAAGTTGGAAATGCTCTAAAATCACCTCGCGTTGTCGAAACAGAGTCGGCGGAGGCGGGAGTGGTCGGCCGTGGAAGATGGCTTGGCACTGTTCGAAAATCCAGGGGTTGCCGATACAGCCTCGAGCTACCGTGACACCATCGATCCCGGTCTCCTGCATCATTCGCAGACAGTCATTTGCGGAAAAGAGATCGCCGCTTCCTAGAATGATTCTCCCCGAGCCAACATGCTTCTTGACGTCGCGAAGGAACTCCCATCGGCTTGGCCCTACATACCTTTGCTCGACGGTTCGACCGTGGACCGTGATCGCAGCAATACCGTACGCAAACGCGCCGTCGAGGATCTCAAAAAAACGATCGCGACTCTCTTGAGTATCGTCGATGCCCCGTCGCATCTTGATCGTCACGGGGATGTGCGATGGGACGATGTCTCGCGTCTGACGCACAATCTCCAAAGCGACATTGGGTTGACTCAAATGAAATCCGCCCCGGCATCTGCCTAGCACTTTTTTGACCGGGCAGCCGAAATTGATGTCGATGACGGCAAATCCTGCCTCGACCAGTTTCATGGCCCCTTGCGCAAATTGCTCCGGTTCGGCTCCCATGAGTTGACCGGCAACGGGCTGCTCCTCGGGCGTGTTGTGCAAAAAATGCTGGGTCCGCTTTCGGTCCTTGAGCTCGACCAGAAAACGATCGAGCATCACTTCGCACAGACTATACGAAGCGCCGTGACGACGTGCGATCAAGCGCATGGGCCAATCGCTGTAGCCACTCAAGGCAGCTTGTACGACAGGGAAGCCTATATCGACCGAACCGATCTTGAGCGGGCGGTACAGTTTTTCCGAAGTTAAAGCAAGTGTGGTATTCAAAGGTTGGGATGAACCTGGATTGGAAGAAAAGGAATTTGAACCATTGTAGATCCAATGTCCAAAATTGTTTATAGGAGCAACAAATCTCGGCACACAACGGGGATTGTTTCTTCGTTCGGCATAGCAAATACTGGGATATGGTAGGCTACCAATCGAGCGGCGGTATCTTGTAGGCCGTCTAACTCATGTTGATTTACAATGACCGAGACGGCATAGCCTCGTCGGCGCAATAGCCCCAGCGCTAACGCCATCGCATCGTCGACTTCTTGAACCAGAACGAGCACCGACAGTTGCCGGGAGAGGCGATCCTGAGTCTCCTGCAATAGTTCGCTGAACAGCATGCCGTCGGTGCGCTCCAGTCTAGCAAGCGTTCGATGAACCTCCGCAAAATGCTCGGGACCGCTTCGGGCAGCCAACACTACCGGTCGTAGCCGATCGCTCTTTGAATTCATTTCGACATCGGCTCGAACAGACTGGCGATCGTTGAACTCTCGCTGCGTCTGCAATTGACGTACTCGGTCGGCCGCATCGCGACCATTGCTAATCAATCCAAAGGGTTGGTTCATCAGATAGAGCGTATGGGCGATCGACGCGGCCATGGTCACAGCCAAATCGGAGCGCATAGGCTCGTTGCGATCCGGATTGGTTTTGCTGTGCATGTCCAACACCAGCATCGCACCTTGAATACAGGTCGGTTGGAACACGCGTGTATGCAAGACTCCGGTTCTCGCGGTTGCTCTCCAATGGATGCGATTGAGTGGATCGCCAGCCCGGTACTGTCTGATCCCAACCATCTGTGTGGGATCCTCCATGGCTCGATCGTTGACATGCAGATCCCCCATCGGCCGACGACTGGTCACGTTGATCCCTTGAAGGGGGATCAGTTTGGGCAACACCAAGATGTACTGCGGTTCCGAGGCGATGCGGTAGTTGCGATACAGACCCAAGAGATCGCCTGTTTCCAAAATGGTAGGTCCAAGCTGGAAGTAGCCGCGACGAATCGCTTTCAACTGGTAGGTCATCAACGCGGGCTGTCTCGGTCGGAAGAAATACAGTTTGGCTGGTTGCCCGGTTATTTCCAAAGCCCTTCCGGGTTGCGAAGTGACCCGTTTGGATAGGATGTCTTCCGCAAAAAGCCAAGGTATAAAGTAGCCCGTTCGATTCTTTAGTTTTAGCCCTACCGACATGCTCTCGCCGATCTCCATCTCCGGCTTCACCACCAGTCGCTCAACGGTCAAACTGCTCGCCCACCGATCGGAGAAGAATCGAGTGAGTTGAAAAACAATGAGGAGCGAGCAAGCGCCCAACGCAAATAAATTCGCGCCTGTAAGCATGCCGATCAACAACACTAAAGCGACTATCGGCAGTATGTGCATCGTTTAGGAGCCTTGAAACTTCTTCAGTTTGCGATCGAGTGTGGATCGCTCGATACCCAATATCGCGGCTGCGCGATTCTTTTGACCGCCTGTATGCTCCAGTGTGGCTTCGATATGCTGTTGCTCCATCGCTTCGATCGTCTTTTCTTGGTACTCGGTGGGATGCATGGTCATTGTCGCATTCGTCATCGAAGTATCCGTCGAATTAATGTTTACCGACAGAGTGTTTACCGACAGAGTGTTGGCCGACTGTCCTGGTATCTGCAGGTACGACAGGGCTAGATCCTCTGGTTCGGCCAGCGGACCATTGGCCAACACAAACGCTCTTTCCACGCAGTTGCGCAACTCTCGAACGTTTCCTGGCCATTGGTATTTCATCATGGCTTGTTGAGCGCGTGGACTAAAGCCCGAGGGTCCACGTCCCGACTTGGCTCGAAACTGTTCTAAAAAGTACAGAGCCAGTGGCATAATGTCATCGGGACGTTGACGCAACGCAGGCACCGTCAATTCAATGACTCGCAATCGGAAGTAGAGATCCGATCGGAATTCGCCGTCGCGGACGGCTTGCTCAAGGTCACGATTGGTCGCAGCGATCACGCGCACATCGACTTGGATCGGTTTGCTTCCACCCACTCGTTCAAAGGCCTTTCCCTCTAGCACACGAAGGAATTTTGCTTGGATTTCCGAGCTCATTTCGCCAAGCTCGTCGAGCATGATCGTGCCACCTGCCGCTTGTTCGAATCGCCCAATCTTGCGATCCGAAGCGCCCGTGAAAGCACCTTTCTCATGCCCGAATAATTCGCTTTCCAGCAACGTGGAGGTCAAAGCTGCGCAGTTGATAGCCACGAAGGGCCCCGCCGAGCGTTGGCTCGAGTCGTGGATGGCGCGTGCCACAAGCTCTTTCCCTACGCCGCTTTCTCCCCGGATCAAGATGGTTGCATAGGTTGGCCCGACTCTCAGAACCTGATCGCGAATTTGTTTTAGAGCTACCGACGGACCGACCCATTCGGTCGTTTGTCCAAGCTGTTGTTCCAAGTCCGATATGCGATTGCGCGATGACTTTAGCTTGGATTCGAGCGATTGTTGCCTATAGATATTGTCGAGTGACACAGCCAATACATCCGCCACGGCTAACGTGACCTCCAGGTGATCGGGGGTCAAGTCCGCTTCGCCATGTCGCGAGTAGAGATGGACCAAGCCGATCATTTCTTTACCGATTCGCATCGGGGCAACGATCACACTGGTCGTGGTTAAGACGTGGCTGGCTTGCGAAGCCATGGGGGATGAGTTGATGGGTTGGCCGCCCACCAAATGTGCGTCCGAACTCACGTTGCGAGCCAGGATTGCGGTATTGTCACGTCGAACGTTGGCGATCAATGTTTCACCCACGGGATGGTACGCTTTGCCGCTGCGTTGCAGGGCCGCTAGGACAATGCATTGCGGGGCCCCGGGGGATGTTCGACCGGACGCGGCCGATGGCTCCAGCTTGAGCACTCCTCCGGACTTGCAGCCGGTGGCAAGCATGAGTCGGTTGAGAGCCAGTTCGCAGGCAGCGGGAACGGTGAGCTCACGGGCGACGTCAAAGGCTAACTGCAACAGTTCTGTCGCAACCGCGGGAACCGAACGGTGAGGCATGGGGACGGCGCTAGGGGACGATTTCGAATCAAGCTGCAGGGATTCGGGATCCAGAATCGATGACTTGGATTGTCGGTGGACGATTGCCGGAATTTCCGACTGGGTTTGGGACGTTGACTGTAGCGGCGCATCATCAACCTCCAGGGGCGGAACGACTTCTTCCAGGGAACTGGCAAAGGTCATCCGGCAGGCACCCACCGCGATCTGGTTGCCCGGAAGGAGTATTTTTGCCTCATCGAGCTTAATTCCATCCACGAAGGTTCCGTTTCGTGAGCCAAGATCCCGGACCTTCCAGTCTCCATTTTCGAAGAATATCTCGGCGTGGCGTCGGCTGGAACGCTCGTCCGCAATAGGAATTTCGTTCGAAGAGGCCCGTCCGACGATGAGCGGGCGGCCCGATTCCAGACGAAAAACGTCGGTCCAGCGATGTCCTTGCCGAATAATGAGGTATGCCGAGGAATTGTTTGGTTGCATCGCTTGGCTGCAGAAATTACTCTTAGAGCTGAGATTTTGCGTGATTGGTGATTTTGAACCTGGAAATCAGGACCGTGAACACCGACAATAGGCTAAAGTTACGTCGGTGGCTACTCCCTCCAGACAGTCACAATAGTTTCTCACCGATAGTTTCTAACCGGTAGTTTCTCACCGATAAAAAATGTCACCCCTTTCTTTTGGAGTTTCGATTATGGGTTTTCGACGTCGGAGCATGAACGGATCGATGGCGCTCTGCCCCCGCCTAAAGCGATCGATCGCCTTGGTCGTTGCAACCGGCTTCGTTGCATTCCATTCACTAACGGCCCAAGCACAGGTCGGCGGCGGATTCTTTAACAACCGCGTGGTGGGAGGTGTGAGTATTCGCACCGACGGCGTTCTCCAAACAGCTACCGTGGAGGAGCAATCCGAGGCGCTGGCCCTACTCCGCGAAAAGGTACTTGGACCACAGGGTGACCTTAAGCAATCGTCTAATCTTCGACTGATTTCGCTTAAGAATCTCAAGAAAGCGATCCTACAAAGCATCGAACAGAATAAGCCGCTCCCCGAGGAAGCTCTTTTCTTGGGCGGCATCACTCGCATTGAAAACGTATTCGTCTACCCAGATAGACAGGATATCGTCCTGGCTGGACCATCGGAGCCGTGGACGGTTGCAGCCAACGGCGCGATCGTCGGTACGAAAAGCGGACGTCCCGTATTGAATTTGGATGATCTTCTGTGCGCTTTCAAGACAGTCATCAACGCACGCACGAGCGGAATCTCCGTGTCCATCGAGCCCACCCCGGAAGGAATCGTGAGTCTCGAAAGGCTGCAGCAGCAGTTTCAAAGGAACAACGTAACGAATGTCAAAGCGATGGAACCTGCTATGAAACAGGCCTTCGGTCCACAGCAGATTAAGCTGGAAGGGCTGGCTGCAGACAGCCACATGGCGATGGTTATTCTCGCGGCGGACTACCGAATGAAGTTGTACGGTATGAATCTCGCAAAGGCCCCCGTCTCAGGCTTGCCCAGTTACATCGAAATGATCAGCAATCAGTCCAATCCCGGACAACTGCAGTCCCGATGGTGGATGGCCTGCGATTACTCCGCTATCGAGCACAGTGCCGACCGAATGGCCTGGAAAATAAGTGGTCCGGGCATCAAGACGTTGACAGAACAAGAGCAGATCGCAGCCGATGGCTCAGTCAAGCAAACCGGCAAGACAGATCGTATGGCCAAAAAGTGGGCTGACCTGTTCACAGAAAAGCTAGATGTGTTAGCCACCAAGGATACCGTTTTCGGTGAACTGCGAAACGTGATGGACCTCTGTGTGGTTGCCGCTTTGATCGAGTCGCAAGAGTTGCAAGGACTTTCTGGATGTGATCTCTCGAGCATCATGGGCGAATCTGCCAAGGTAGAGTTGGCTAAGTTTGCGGTTCCAACGTCTCTCGATCCACAGTGTAGTTTTATTCAAACGATCAAGGGTTGGATCGTCACAACTAGCGGCGGGGTGATGGTAGACTCTTGGCAGACGGTAAGCCACCTCAAGGTCAACGAAGCCGTTGCGACCCCGTTGGATTCCGGCGCTTCGTGGAAGAATGACGGCCAAATCTGGCAATAAAACAACGAGACTCAATGTCCAAAGAAAATCAAGCTCCCTTTCAGCTCTTTCATCTCAGCGAAGAAGACAACGGTCAAACGCTGGGTGGCGCTCTTAAAAAGCGAATGAGCCAATGGAGTTGGGGACAGACGCGCGAAGCGATCCTAAAACGCCGAGTGCAAGTCAACGGCAATCTCTGTTTGGATCAGGCCCGCAAGGTTACCTCCAAAGACGTTATCAAACTCTGGACCGAGTCGTTGCCCAAACCCGTGCAGCCCTCGCACGTCAAGATCGTGTACGTCGATGATTTCATTGTCGTAGTCGAAAAGCCACCCGGGATCACTTCCACCCGACATTTCGAAGAGAGACTCCTGAAGGACAAACGAAAGCAACTGCAACCTACCTTGGAGGAACTATTGCCGTTGGCCCTCGAGGTATATTTTCAGCCAAAGTCGATGTCCGCTGCGAACGAAGGCAAGCAGTCCCCCAAACGAAGCAAGAGTCGACTCCCCCCTGCCGAAGAACAACGGTTGCGATTCAATCGGCTAAAGCGTTTTGCAGTCGTCGCGGTCCATCGATTGGATCGCGATACCAGCGGCTTGATGCTCTTCGCCAGAACTCCATCGATCGCGCAGTTGCTGGGAGTCGTTTTTCGTAAACATGAGGTTGTTCGTAGGTACCATGCAGTCGTTCATGGTCATCCCGACGCCCAAACCTTTGACACCGTTTTGGTTCGCGATCGCGGGGACGGCCGCCGAGGAACCAAACTGGTCACCGGCGAGGTGGATCCGACCGAGCAGCGAGCCGTAACCCGCATTCGGCCTTTGGAACAAATCGGTGACTATTCGGTGGTTGAGTGCGAGTTGGAAACTGGCCGCACGCATCAGATCCGAATCCATCTGTCGGAAGCGGGCTTCATGCTCTGCGGAGAGCCGATTTACGACCGGACGATCGACGGCGAACGGACGGAAGATGTAAGCGGCGCGCCCAGACAAGCGCTGCATTCAGCGACTTTGGAGTTCAAACATCCGATGACCGAGGTTCCCCTGGCTTTCAACATGCCTTGGCCCGCTGACTTGAGTCGCTGGCTAAAAGAACTTCGCAAATAGTCTTCCCGAGGGTTTACCGGCCTTTGCCGTTGTAAACCGCCGATTCGGTCACGATCTTGTCCATGTAGATATCGTGGCTCTCGGCCGGTATCTTTTCGAACATTTGGCATTCGAATGCCAGGGCAACGAGTGGTGCATCCGGTCTCGCATGTTGGAGCAATTTGTCGTAATAACCCTTGCCATGCCCAGTCCGACCACCATTCCGATCGAATGCAACGCCAGGAACCATCACGAGATCCAGATCCGCGGGCTGAAGTCGCTTGCTCTCAACACCTCTCAGATCGGTTTTCGGTTCCAAGATCTTGTACATCCCGAGCTCCAGTTCCTCCATGTTTTCCAGCCAGAACAACTCCAGTTCTCCGTCAACGCAATAGGGAACCACAATTCGCTTTCCGCCGGCCAAGGCGGCTGGGAGGGCCTGGCGCGTTCGCACCTCATCCCGAACATCGACATAGAACATGACCGTTTTGGCTTGATGGTATGCCGCGAGCCCCATAAAGCTGTCGACGATCTTTCTCGAGATATCGTCCTTTTCTGTTTGTGCTCGCCGGTTGTCGTGTGCCTGCTTGCGAATCGCATTCTTGAGCTCGTACAGTTCAGACACAGAATTTTCTTCCATCGCGGGGGTCCTCAACAATCGTTAAAATCGGAAAATGGTGCAGGTCCGCAATCGCGGCCTATGCATCCTAACCGCCGTTTGGCTTCCTTCCAATTCCAAGGAGGAGGGAAACCGGGAAGTTCCGCGAACTTCGGCCCATGGAAAACTTGTGTATCTTGGTCTTATAAATTAACCTGAAGACGTTGATCGAATCCACAATCTATTTCAAAGTGCTTGTTAGGCCGCCATGTACGCGTTGTTACCCTACTTTTGGATGCTCTGTATGGTGGGCCTCATCACGGCAACGATCGTCGCGGCTGTCATGGGCCGTCCCAAAAAGCAACCGAAAGGGGCCGCAGTCGCCACTGAGGCCGCGGCTGACCCGCTCGCTCAGATGGACGCTGACCCAGTTCTAGATTTCGGCGATGAACTGGCTCAAATGGATCGGAAATAGTTTCCTCAAATCGCGATCCTCTTTTGCCGTCGCGATCAATCCGCAGTAGTCACCTGACGCAATTGCACTCGCGGCCGGCCACCGTCATTCTTTTCGCACAGTTCTGCAAGGCTCGTATCTACGATTCCAAGTCTTGCCGCTTCCCTTAAAGACATTTTCGGATCGCAGCCGCATTGCTTCAACAGGATCGTTAGGTCTGCGTCGATGAGCTTGCCTAACAACCACGCAAGAGTATCGGTTGTCGTATTCCAATCTTGACTCGGTCGCCATTCGTGCGGTAAGGCGATCTGCGTCGAGCGACGATAGAACGCTTGAACGCGTACCCAAAGCACTTCTGCGTAGAGTTCTTCGGTCGCGGCCGCTTGCAACTCGTTCGACTCGGAGATGGAACGTGGGCTAGGCAACAGCTCTTTCGCAATAGCCCATGTATGATCCAAAAGCTCGACGCATCGCCAATGGATCTCGGCTTGGTCCAGATTCGGATAGTGCCGGTGCACTGACCGCATCGCTTCCACCAAATCGCCACCGCCGACCAGCATCCATACTTGATCGTTTCGAAACTCGGTCAAGACTTTTTGAAGGCTTGCTTGGAATCCGCTGGGATGGAAAAGCGTCGCCCCACCGATCTTGATCACAACCCGTCTAGTCAACGCAGAACTCCTCTGCAGCCAACGTCGCAATGGCATACGCAGGCGCACACCGCGACAGCTCCGGCCCCAATGTCTCGCCCAACAGAATGCGTTCGCCGTCCCATCCACACTCTGCCAACGCAGACTCGGCAAGGAACTCGCCATGGCCGCTGATGACGACACATTCGAAGTCACAATGCTGCAAAGCCGATTTCTTGGCTCGCGATTTTCGCGTAGTTGGGCCTTTCGACAGTTGGCGAATGGCATTAACCAACATTGCCGATTGGGCGGTCGCTATCTCTCGAGCGAGAGCATCGACGTCGCTATCGGTCAGCGTCGAACCATCCTCTCCAACCATTCGCGATAACCGAAAACGAGCGGATTCGCGAGTCGCAGTCTTGCCGTCAGCCGTATCGCAATTGCTCGGTTCATCCGGCAGATCTCTCAGCCAAAGGTACACGTCTTTCATCGTTGCAAACTGTTCGTTCATGACCGGGCATGGAACCCCAAAAAGGGTCAATTCCCGAACGATACCGGCCACATTCGACCTTTCGACGCCAGTATAAACCAGAGCTCCCGTTTGCAATCGCTGCGAATCGGTTTGCGCTTCCATGGCTATGCATCCGTTTCGAATCGGTATGAGATCCGTGGTCGTCGAGCCGACATCGATCAACAGACAGGATCGTTGCCCAGCTAGTCGGGTCACAAATCGCGCGAGCCCATGCCAATTCGAGGCAGCCACGCTCCATGGCTCGCGAGCCGATTGCACAACACTCTTCCATGAGCCGTCGACTCCGTAAACTCGAACCAACTCCGAAGGCAAGATCGAAGTAAGCTGTTCCAAGATGACAGCGACCCCTTCGGCTCTGGTCGCAAAACAGTCTGCCAATTCACCAGTCATCGTGACGGCCACCCCGCAAAATGCAGGGCAGGCATCGAGAAGCTGGGCTACCGAAACCGCCAGTTTCCGCGACTGTTTCCACATGGGAAAGCCCATGCTGTGTGACCAACCTAATGAATGAGCGGCTTTCAAGTTGGCACCGCCGATATCCAGTCCGACCCATGGATGCCCAGACACCCATGGATGCCCAGATACCCATGGATGCCGAGGCAATCGATCGATGGATTCCTGGTTGAAAGATGTCACGTTGGCAATCGAAAATAGAGAAACATTGGTAAGCAGCTGGTCTAACGTCTCGGCGGCCAAAGTGTGATTTACACGATGAGCATGCAATCGCCATAGCTGTAAAAGCGATACTCTTCTTCGATCGCCTTTCGATACGCTTCTAGAATCAGTTCGCGACTCGCAAAAGCGCTTACCAGCACGATTAAACTGCTCCGCGGCAAATGGAAGTTGGTGAGCAAGACATCGACCGCGCGAAACTTGTGCCCAGGACGAATGAAGATGTCGGTTTGACCGCTCCAGGGCATCAGAGAACCACTGCCAGCTTGAGCAGCTGTTTCCAAGGTTCGTGTCGAGGTCGTTCCGATCGCAACAATTCGGCCCCCTTCGGACCGGCAACTTGCAAGCCGCTTGATCACCGGCTCAGTGATCTGGGCATACTCCGAGTGCATTCTATGATCGGACAGTCGGTCCACTTGAATCGGACGAAAAGTCCCGAGCCCTATATGCAAAGTCACCGAAACCAATGCAACTCCAGCCGCGCGGATCCGCTGGATTAATTCTTCCGTCAAATGAAGTCCAGCAGTGGGAGCGGCCACCGAACCAGGATTGCGAGCGTAAACAGTTTGGTATCGCTCCTTGTCTTTCGAAGTCATCTGACCATCGCGAATGTACGGAGGCAAAGGGACTCGACCGTTGGTCTCAAGCAACTGGAGCCATGGAACCTCGGGTTCAGGTTTCAGCAAAACGTGCCCTTTGTCGGAACTCGTAACAACGATCAGCCGTTGCGCTTCGCGTCCCTCGGGATCGCGCAAAACGATCGCTTCGCCCGGCTGGATGTAGCCCCGCGATTTGCAAAGGAGTTCGGCGACACCATTCTCTTCGCGAAGAAAAAGTCCTTCCCAACGACCGCGAGTCTGCTCCCGATAACCGATCAATCGAGCGGGGATGACTCGAGAGTCATTGACGACCATCGCATCCCCTGCTCGGAGAAACGATGGCAAATCTCGGACCGACTCATGATCGATTCTACCTGTCTCGCGATGAATGACCATCATGCGTGAATCAGACCGCTTCGTGGGTGGCTCTTGGGCGATCAATTCCCTAGGAAGGACGAAATCGTAGTCGTCCAGCTCACTCGCTGGTTTCTCTGGGCTTTCTGCCACTGGTTGCTTTCCAAGATGCGTTACGGCTCCATCGGAGCAGGCGAAATATCGAGGCAATATTCTACCGCTGTTTGTTGAGCCGAGCAGGGGCAGACATGACAAGTTATCTTCAAATCGCTACAATAACTCGGTGGTTTTACCTTGAGCGACTTAAGCCTGCGTTGGCGGCGTTAGACTATGAATCTGCATCCTTCCGTTTTCCGAGGAGCATTCCGATCAAAACATGCGTTTGGGATTTTGGTGATGGCTCTCTGCATGGTCGATGTTCCGAATGCGGCCTCGCAGACCTCCATTGACTTTGCAGATAGCGGTCTGCATAGCGGATTGCTGGCGCAGCATTTCGACGGTGGAGGTACCAGGAACTACCTGCCGCAACTCATCGTTGCCGGTCTTGCAATTCTGGATTTTGATAACGACGGATGGCTCGACGTATATCTGTTGAACGGCCGAGAGTTGTTTTCAGACCAGAAGGGCGAACCTATTACGCCGTTGGGCAATACTCTCTATCACAATAATCGCGACGGCACTTTTACCGATGTTACTCAATCGGCCGGGGTTGCGAGCTACAGTTTTGGATTGGGCGTCGCCGCCGCTGATTTCGACAATGACGGTGATCAAGATTTAGCCGTCAGCAACTTTGGGTACACGCAGTTTTTTGCAAACAATGGAGATGGAACGTTCACGTCGATAGAGAACGAAGCTGGCACAGCAGGTTCCGCCAATCAATTTGGTGCAGGGATCGCTTTTCTGGATATCGACAATGACGGCTTTCTGGATCTCTTTGCGAGCAACTATGTCGAGTTCAGTCTCGTCAAGTATACCGCGGATTTGCAGCGTTTGTCTCTCTATCCACCTGGTCCTAATGACTTTCGGCCAACCTCCGACAGGCTCTATCGCAGTCTCGGAAACGGAAAGTTTGAGGATGTCAGTGTTCCCTCAGGGATCGCCGGGGCTCCCGGACCAAGCATGGGAGTCGTATGCGGTGATTTCGACGGCGACCATGACTCGGATATCTTCGTCTGTAGCGACGCATCCGCAAATCAGTTTTTTATAAACAATGGTTTTGGTAAATTCACGGATGTGGCTCTCGAAGCTGGCGTCGCCTACGACTCCAAAGGAACGGCCAATGGCAACATGGGGGTGGAGGCCGGCGACTACGACAACGATGGTTGGGTCGATCTGTTGATTACCAACTATACAGGGCAGGTTCCCATGCTATACCGCAATTTGAAGATCGGTTTGTTTCAAGATAGTAGTCGCGTTTCGCAAGTGGGGCGGACGGCGCTGCCTCATACGAATTGGGGAGTCGGGCTGTTCGACGTTGACAACGATGGTGATTTAGATGCGTTCTTTGCGAATGGTCACTTCCTAAAGCAGATCCAAACGATTGATGATCGCACCAACTACCGCGTTGCGAACACACTCATGAGAAACGATGGGCGTGCGGGGTTTCGCGACATTAGCTCGGATGCCGGAGCGGGGTTTCGAATCAAAGAGAGTAGTCGGGGAGCAGCCTTTGGGGATATGGACCAAGATGGTGATATCGATTGCATCGTTCTCAATGCGAATACTGTACCCTCATACCTCGAGAATCTAACCAAGGGATTGGGTGCTTGGGTGGATCTGCGTCTAATCGGAACGAAAGTGAATCGTGATGCAGTTGGAGCGGTCGTACGAGTGACTATGAAAAACAAGACTCAGGTAGCAATGGTACATGCCGGGCGCGGATACCAGAGCCATTATGGAACAGTGCTTCACTTCGGTCTTGGAAGCTCAAAAAGCATTGACCGAATTTCCGTTGATTGGCCAGGAGGGGCAGCAGAGGTTTTTGATTGCCATGAAATCAACCGCCAATGGAGGCTGGTAGAAGGGACTGGAAAACCAGCGATTACGCGTTGAGTAGCCTGGCTACGCTTTGCTCTTGAGTACTGTTGCCGGGAGAACATTGGAGCATCCCCGAAAGCCTTGGATCGTTCGGAGCGAGCTTCTTTGCCTTCATGTATTCCTTTCGAGCCGAATCCATGTCCCCATTCATTTGCAACGCGTTGATCAGGACCAAGTACGCGTCGACGGTGCCTAGTTTGTCAGTGGCTCTCCTAGCAGAAAAAACAGCCCGGTCGGCTCGCCCCAGACTTAGCAACAATTTGGCTAGTTGCAGATCGGACGTACCGCTGGAATCCAATTGAGCAGCCTTTGCAAGCGTTTTTTCTGCCAGATCGGGCTGCTTGGAAGCCACCGCAAGACTTGATAAATTCCAGTAGTTCACCATGTTGTCGGGCTGGATCTCCACCAATCTGTGGTACACTGCCAGGCAATCCCCGCCCCTTCCTTGTCGATGGCATAAATCGGCCAAAAGTGAAGCGCTTGTTGCAGACGTTGGATCCAATTTCAATGCCTGAACCAAATGGCTTTCTGCCATGTCCATTGACTTATGCGCAACATGCACCGAAGCCAACATTGTGTATCGCTCACTTGCTAAACTTCGAAACGTTTTTTCGAGAGCGGCAGGGTCTGTAGGAATAGTAGTTCTGGGCGTACTATCTCGAACTTGCTGAGCTTCGTCCCGTTTGCCTTGTCGCGCTAACGCAGTGGCCAGAATAGCGTAGGCTGCAAATTCCGTGGACCCTTCGTTAACTGCTTCCCTGGCCGCCAGCTCCGCATCCGCGAATCTATCGACTTCCACGTACGCTTGCGCCAAACAACGGAGCGTCCGAGTATTCTTGGAATCTTTCTCCAGGGCTTTCTTCAGCGAAACGATTGCTTCCTCGGTTCTCCCCAGCTGACTCAGCACGTCGCCCATCGCGAAATGCAGCGTTGCGGAGGCTGTGCCGCGTCCAATACCGCTGCTCAAGCTTTCTACGGCCAATTCATGTTTGCCGGATTGCATATAAACATTTGCCAGCAAGAGTAAAAACTGTTCATCTTTAGGATCGAACTGCACCCCCTTGCTTAAGACTTCAGCCGCTTGTTCGAAACGAGATAACTCCGCGTAGGCTAAGCCGGCTACGCGAATCACGCTGGGATCCATCGGATAAGCTGCAATTGCGGCTTCGATCTTGTCCAGCAGTCGTTCTTGTTCGACTTCACGACCATCGAAGGTAACTTCCAACGGGAGTTGGAAACGCGACGACGTGGATTGCGTCACTGGCACGCTGGAGTTCGCTTCGGAGCTTGTTGTTAGCGATTCCGAAGGAATCTCCGTTGAAAATGGTCGGAAAAAAACCATCAATAGCAGTACGAATGAAACCAGGGCGGCGAAACCTACCAGTCGCAGATAACTCGACTTTTTAGGGGTTACTGGAGTCTGTTTTTTCTTGGGGTTTTGGCGATTCATTTAGGCTCGATCAGCTCGACGAAATAATGCACTGCGAAGAATGCACTGCGAAGAATGCACTGCGAAGAATGCACTGCGAAGAAACTTTGGAATTCCTTCGTCACGTTCAACTGGTTTATGGATTTGCCAACAAAAAACCTAGGTAGCAGGTTGACGCAACCTGCGGAATAAAGTCCCAAGGTCAGTACTTACAATCCTAAATTCTATCAGACGAATGCGTTTTAAGCGCTATAGCGACACGCAAGCGAGAAGGGTTTTGGCGGAAGCGATTTACAGGGTCACGACAGCGATTCGCCCCATTTCTCCTAGCGTGGTCATCCAGAACATACCCACATGGAGATAGCTGTCGCTGTCGGTAGCTTTAACGCTCCCGCGCGGTAAACCCTCAAGTGCATGTATCGACAGAATGCTGTCGGGTGATTGACTTAGTCCCGTTCCGAGAGCCTTTGCAAAGGCCTCCTTGACTACCCACAAATGGTAATAGGCACTCGTTCGATCAGCTATCGGAATCGTATGCCAAATTTGCAACTCGTTCGGATGCAAGTTTTGCTTCGCTAGCATCTCCAATTCCGGCAATGGTCCGATGGTCTCTATATCCACGCCCACTCGGCCCGACGGGCAAGCCGCCATCGCAACCCTCCCCGGCGTCTTCGAAATGCTGAAGTCAAACCCATAATGCGAACGCGTTTGTAGAGAATCCAAGTCGTCAGAAGCCCAACCCAGTTTTCCCAAATCGTCCACAGAAAAATGAACCGAACCGGGCCGTACGGCAAGCATCTGTGCGATACTCTCCCGAGCCAACCCGCGACGGGCGATGAACAGCTCCTGCTCCACTCGTCTTCTAAACATAGCTAATCTCTGAATCTCGCCATCGCGTAACCAGGATCGCCATCGGGCGAACGGTTCGCGACGGAACGGAGAGCTAGCTACCATGACTTTGGCATGACAATCCGATAACTCTAGTGTTGAGAAGAAATCCTGTTCCGTCATGGCTTAAACCGCCAAAGCGTTTGACTCGAACCAAGGCACAACCGTTTGCAACAGTTCCGCCCGATCCTCTCGGAGCATGGTAACGTGGTCCCATTGAGGTTGGAAAACGACACAAACCTCAGCTCGATTTTGTAGTTGAGGGAACATATCGAAAAACTGGTTCGAGTAGCTATAGTAGTCAACCACTCCACCCGTATATACGAACTGCAACCGTACTCCTCGGTCGATGAGTGCGACAAGATCCCGTTCCGACTGCTCGCGATTGGGAAACTCCCGAATATCGAATCCTCGGGGCATCGTCGATGCAGTCGGCCTAACCCTTGAAAACCGATGGTGAATCGTTTCAAACCATTTGGATAAGCTCAAAAGTTTTGGCAAGTACTTAAGTCTGATGTACGGCATGAGGTGTCCCGAGGTACGGTAACCGCAGGCGTCCATGAGGCACGCAGCGACGATTCGCTCATCTTCCGATGCGGATGCAACCGCGTCATCCGCGCCAGAGCACAGACCAAAAAGCATAAAATGAGTGTATCCGTATTCACTTTGAAGCATATCCATAGCCTGCTGCACTTCGCTTGACGCTCGTCTCAACGACGAAACTTGGCTGCCGACGGCCATACTCTCGCCGATTCCCGACAGATCGAAACGGAACGAAGGAAGGCCCTTGCACGACAGAGCATCCGCCAGAGAAACGTGCAATCTAGACGGGCCAACGCTAGTCAGCATTCCAGCCGTCAACATCAACACGGCGACCTTTGACTCCCGGCGATTCCCACCGCGGATATCGCATACGTCGGGCTTACAGTGAAAGCCGAAAAGATGCTCATGCTCTCCAAACACGTGTGGTTTATCCATTAGGCGACTCCGTTGGCGAAGAGTGAAGCGATTGCCCGCGAGCTGTTAGGTGAGGAGAACGCAACTTGGGAATACTCGTTCGCATTCCAATAGATTTCGTCTTGGCACGCTACGTGACTCCAGTCCGGCAGACCAGGGGATGGTTGATTTGCAGGCAGATAGTCTTTCGATGTAACTATCCATCTCGATGCGGACTGCAATCGGATCGAATCGTTAAGCTCAATGGAAGAGATTTCGTTTTGCATGAACTCGGAACAGGCGTAGCCCATGAACTGGAATGGTTCAGCCTTTCGGAATTTCAAAAATCGAGTTAGGCTTCCCAGTTGATATCGATGCTGCATTCGCAGGCCGTCCAAATAAGATTTCCCACAAAAAACTGGGTCCCACAAGACCGCTTTGTCGATACCCGACAACGGAGTCTGGGCTAGCAGGGTTGCGCCCAACCGAACGCCAAGAACCGAGACCGCCCGGTGCGATGGATCGAGTGCATGGTCATGGCGAATTCGGTCCACCACCGCGGCTATGTCGGAACGCCATTGTTCCAGCGTGGCCAATTCGTCTCTTCCGGTCGAGTTGCCGGTGCAAGCGAAGTCAAATCGAACGACTTCGAAGCCATCTTGCGAGAGGCGAATAGCGAGTTGCTGTAGATTGCGAAACGAACGGGTACCTTCGTGGCCCGTGGCGTTGCATAGCACGATGGAATGATGGCGCTTTAGTCCATCCGCCGAAACCGATGGATACCTTATCGTAGCCAGTCGTTCCTTTCGACTGACAATCGAAAGGGGCTGAATCTGGGGAAGCTTGCGTCGTCGTTCCGCCGACCGAAATTTTCTCAGGTTAGAGTCTGCTGCATCAACTTTCAAGCTATCCGTTTTGGATAGCGACGCTAGGTGTTGGCTCAAACTCGCAATCGTCGGGTTTGCAAAAAAGTCCCGCACGGGTATCGAAAGATCTAATCTTGTCGTTATCTGAGCGATCACCCGGGTTACCAGCAGCGAGCTACCACCCAATTGGAAGAAATCGTCCTCCCGTCCAACTTGCCCTACGCTGAGGACCTGCGCCCAAATCGAAGCAAGATCTCGTTCCAGTTCTGTTTCAGGCTCCCGATACTGGATTTCGCGTGCGACTTCGCCAGACTCCACCGGAGGCAATGCCGTTCTATCGATTTTTCCGTTGATTGTTTTGGGAAAGGAATCGAGAAAGAGATAGCGTGACGGAACCATGTAGTTTGGTAGCCGGTCCCGAAGAAACGCCGAAAGATCGCTGGCTGACAGCGGACTAGATCCTTTTCGAACGACGTATGCCGCAAGGACTTTTTGACCAACGTTCTCACCACTTAGGACGAGGGATTCGCTGACGGAATCACATTGCGACATAACCGCTTCGATCTCACCCGGCTCGATGCGGTATGAGCCAATTTTCATTTGGTGATCGACACGACCAGAGAACTCGATATCGCCCGA
>Ga0105048_10004784_pt1 | contig 21979 bp, 12 predicted proteins | sample MAT05_FD_78382 | JGI IMG/M metagenome (GOLD analysis project Ga0105048, IMG submission 78382) | Freshwater microbial communities from Lake Fryxell liftoff mats and glacier meltwater in Antarctica - MAT-05 | ecosystem: Environmental > Aquatic > Freshwater > Ice > Liftoff microbial mat | place...
CCATTGTTACCATTGTTACCATTGTTGCCGTTGTTGCCGTTATCAGCGTTGTCAGCGTTGTCATCGTTATTTCCATTGGCACCATCAACATCCGGAATTTTACCTCCAACATATAACTCCTGCAACTCGATCACTCTCTCCATGTTCTTTCCTGTCATTGGAGATTTGGTACTGAAGGTGTCTGTGGTTTTAAAATAACCGTCGAGCTCTGTAAGAATCTGATAATCTTTTCCTTTTAACAACTCTACATTAAATTTACCATCACCATCTGTAAACACCATTTGTTCGGTGCCGTCGGTCAGGTTTTTTATAATAATACGCGCTCCTCCAAGTGGAAGCATGCTGTCTTTACCTGTAATAAGTCCGGAGAAGTTGATTTTGATATCATCCTCCACAAATGAATAAATGCGGTCGGTACCGGTTCTATCACTGCTAATAAATCCTTCCTTTCCATTGGCGTTCCAAATCATACTGAAATCGTCGTTGCTAGTGTTGATAGGGTAACTCACAGGTTTGACATCAGTCCAAGTTCCATTGCGTTTAGTGGAAGTGTGGATGTCCAGTCCACCAAGACCAACTCGGCCGTCGCTGCTGAAGTAGATGGTATCATCGCCTTTTACAGTCGGAAAAACTTCGTCACCTTTTGTATTAATTGTTGCTCCTAGATTAATCGGTGTGCCATAAGAGCCGTCATTGTAAGAGGTTTGCCAAATATCCATTCCTCCTAAACCGCCGGGCATATCGCTTGAGAAGTAAAGAATAGATCCATCCGGTGAAAATGCAGGGTGTGCAAACATATATTTTGCATCACAAAAAGGAACAAGAATTGGTTTTGACCATTCTTCACCTTCGGCTTTACTTGTGTAAAGTTGGGTATTGCTTATGCTTTTGTCGTTACCCGCCATAGCACCACCATTAAGTTGAAAACTTCTGGTGAACATAATAGTTTGTCCATTGGGAGAAACAGCGGCAACAGCATCATGATACTTCCCATTAACACCAGTTAATTCTATAGGAATGGCATACGAAGCACCTTCTTTTTTGCTGAAGAAAAGGTTGGTATAAACTTTATCGGTGTACGGATCTTTATCACCCTTTCCGCTTGGACTAGTAAAGATCAAACCATCTTTATAACTATATGCTGAAAAAGTTCCATAAGCATTTGGAATGATGATTGGTTCAACTATGTAGACCAAAGAATCCTTTTTTAATTCATCCACTTTTTTACAACTCATTAGCAATTCTTGAGCGAGAGTATTGTTGCTATCGCGACTTAAAATTCCTTCTAGAATTGTCTTAGCCTCACCATATCTTTCAAGCGACATCAACATACGAGCTTGATTAATTCTGTCCTCATCAGTATTGTCTGTGTAGAGGCGAGTGCGCTCGAATACTTCGGCAGCTTTTTTGTAATCATTGGTAAGCATATAACTCTGCGCCAACATTCTACTTGCTTCAGGATTATCTTTTTTCGCAAGGCCTTTTTCAAAAAAGTAAATAGCATCATGATACTTCAATTCATTGAAGGCATCCTTGCCATTTTTGACATAAAGCGATGCGCATCCGCTTGAAACAACGACGAGCAGAATGAAAACAAACGATTTATAGATTTTATTATTATTGTTCATACTTGTAAGATCAGTCATTTTGATTGGTGGAGAGGTACATTTAAAAATAGCGTGGGGAACGCGCTTTGAGATCTACACTTTTACCGAAATCGTAACCGAGCATTACCTCGTGCGAATTGCTACTGTAGGTTGCAATATCGCTTAGCGTGTAATCAAAAGCATATCCTAGTCTCAATTGATTAGAGATATTCCATTCTGCCATAGCAATCATTGCATCGCCTGTGCGATAACCGGCACCTATCCAGAATTTTTTGAGAAAGAGAACATTGCAGTTTAAGTCAGCTTGAGCCGGAGCGTTGCCTTGTAATTTTACCAATACACTTGGTTTAATTGCAAGATCTGGTGACACTTCAAATACATATCCTCCATTGAGATACAAATGTGAACGGAAATAGCTGTTCAGACCATCACTATAAAAACTGACAGCTTGATCGGATGCAATAACAGAGGGAACAGATGCACCTATAAACCAATTGCGCTGATAATAGTACAATCCAACACCAAGTCGTGGAACAATTTGTCCTTGTAGATTATTGGCATAAACAGGATCTTGCACATCCCAAATAACAGCATCAGTTAAATTAGCGCTATACGTAGATACTCCCAGACGCACACCAGCGCTTAAGAAACCTGCGCCCAGCGATACGCGCGTGGACACATTTCCGCCCACATCAAACTGTCTTGATATTCCAATTTGATCGTTACTCAAATTAAATCCAAGTCCTATTTTTCCGCCTGCAACAGGACCATCTAAACACACGGTCTGTGATGTTGGTGCTTTATCAAATTTTACCCATTGGCTGCGGTGAAGAATGCTTCCACTCCAATATGGATGTGTGCCTGCATAGGCAGGGTTCAACACCAAGCCGTTGAACATGTATTGGCTGATCATCAACTCCTGTTGCGCATTGATCGCACAGGTGTTTGCCAGAATCAGGACTATAATTAGTATTTTTTTCATATGCTTAATATTCTTTGTTTTTTGACCTTTTGATTGATTTTTCATTCAGATTAATTTCTTCTTAAATCAACGTAGGTATTAAACTCTTTGCTACCAGTTTCGAAAATCACAAAATATGTTCCATCAGCAAGACTTTCTCCATCGCTAGTCTGTCCAAACCATTCGTTGGCATAATTGGATCTTTCATAAACCAAATTTCCCCAACGATTGAAAACTTTAAATGTATTTTTTGGATTTCTCAAAACGCCTCTGATTACATAAGTATCATTAAAGCCATCTCCGTTTGGAGAGAGACCTGTAGGCAGTGCAAGTTCATCGGGATCAATAAGGGTAAAACTGGTATCAAGTTTACATCCATTGGCATCGATGATCGAAAGATCGTAAACACCTTCAGCCAAACCTGTTGGTCGGGTAGTGGTGTCTGCAACTTGGATTGGACTCCATTGATAGGTATATGCTGGTGTTCCTCCGCTAATATAAACTTGAATGAAACCGTCTGCTCCGGCTGGAACGCTAATATTAACACCATCATAATCACTCAAAGCAAATTCTATTTCGAGTGCACTTGCCTGACCTACAACTGCGGGTCCGCTGGCAGAACAACCTGCTGCGTCTGTCCAAACAACAGTATAAGATCCGGATGGAAGCCCCGTAATCGTAGACCCTGTTCCTCTGGATTCCTCATTGTTGTTGAACCACTCATACGTTATCGGTTCAACAGCGCCAACGGCAGCGGCAGTAATACTGCCAGTGCTGTCTTCGAAACATCTTACATTTTGTACTGATGTAATTAAATCAACAGGTAAGTTTTGAGTGATATTGAAAGTTAAAGATCTAGAACATTCATTACCGTCCGTGATGAGAACTGTGTAAGTTCCTTCACATAATCCTGTTTGATCAGTTACTCCTTGAACGATTCCACTTCCGGTCCAGTTAATATCATATGGTGGAAACCCACCTGAAATAGAAATGTCTATTACTCCATTACAAAGTCCGCAAGAAGCGTTGGTTGTGCTACCAGTCAATTCGAGAGCAGGGAAAACATTACTCTGAACACATATTGTATTTGTGCATCCATTGCTGTCTGTCGCGGTAACACAGGTTTGTCCGGTTTCATCAACTATAATACAGAATGATGATTCTCCAGTGCTCCAATTGTATGAATATAATCCACTTCCTCCTGTTGCAGATGCGCACAGGTCTATGTTGCCAGTTTCACAATTTAAGTTACTCGATATCGAAGCAACCAGCACATCAGGCTCAGCTATTTCAAACGCTTGACTATTTGTGCAATTTGTAGCATCCGTCACTGTAATTATATAATCACCTGCGCAAAGATTGGCAATATCTTCTGATGTTGAAGAGTAACCGTTAGGACCAGACCAAATTACAGTGTATCCCGGAATTCCACCTGAAAGATTGAGGTCGATAGCCCCATCACAATTGCCATTGCAAGAGATATTAAAATTGCCATCGAATGAAGACAAAACTGATCCGATCGAAATTTGAATAGGCTCAACCAATTCAAATTGAAGCGATAATGTGCAGAAATTGGCGTCCACGACAACTAAATCATAAATTCCCGCTCCGAGATTTGTTTGATCTTCAATGTCAGGCATCGTGCCATCGCCCAACCACAAATAAGTGTATGGACCAACACCGCCGCTGACGGTCACATTGATACTTCCGTTGGTAGCGTTGTTGCAAGATACATTGTAAAGTACGTTATAAATCGACAATGAAGAGATCGCGGTAAGAGGTTCGGGTGATTGTGTGATGGCGATACACTCCTCAATTGAACAGCCGCCCTCATCCGTAATAGTAAGGCAGTATACACCGGCACTCAAATTGTTAATGTCTTCAGAATTTCCTATAACCGTATTAGCCAAATTAGTCCAAACATATTCAAGTGTTCCTTGTCCGCCGCTTACTGTGGCATTTATGGATCCATTTTGGTCACCAAAACATTGAAGGGAGAAAATTTGACCTGCTTCTTGAAGTATAATTTCAAGACTGGCAGCTATAGCTTGTGGTTCTGTAATCGTGACTGTAATTTCTGCGGAACAATCATTGTTTGCATCCGTCACTACGACTACATATTCTCCGGCACATAAGTTATCGAATGTTGCAGGGTAAGTAAAAATTACAATTGGATTGTTGTTAATTGTAATCGAATAAGGAGATACTCCACCATTAACATCGAACGTATACGAGCCATTGCAATTGCCATTGCAGCTCACATTTTGAGAAGAAACAAGAGTAATTTCGGGAGACGTTGACTGGGTGATGGTGTAGTTAAATGTTTCAATACAACCGTTTGCATCTTGCACTGTCAAGGAGTAGTCCCCTGCAACAAGATCAGTTAGTATAGCAGCATTGGGTGCATTGTTTCCAATGTTTCCTGTCCAAGTGTAGATTGTAAATATTTCACTTCCACCAGTAACGTTAGGGCTAATACTTCCGGTTAATTCGTCGCAAGTAATGTTGTCTATAACAGGAGCCGATTCGATAGGAGGAGGAGGAATCATATCGACACAAGTTGTCGCCAGACATCCATTGGCATCTGTCACATTGATACCGTAAGTTCCTCCCGGCAAATTGCTAATAAGATCTGCGTTCGGGTCATTGCCATAGTCTGCAGGATCTTCTGTTGAGCAAGCAATTGTCCAATCGAAATTGTAGCAATAAGGCGCAAATTGAGTGCAGTCGGGGGTTCCACCAACGATGAAAACTTGAATCTGACCATCATTTTCATTAGAACAACTAGTGTTGTATCCACCTGAATACTCAGATGGTTCAATGATAATTTGCATTACCTGAGGAGACTCCAAAGTGATAATTCTAGTTGCGGTGCAGAGCGTAACATTATCCGTGACATTCACCGTGTATGCGCAGTCAAAGAGATTTGCAATGTTTTGTGTTGCACTTCCCGAAAAGAAACAGCCCGGATTTGGCAACCATTCATAAGTGTAATCTCCCGAACCATTGATAACAATAATGTCGATACTTCCATTGTTTTGTCCAAAACAAAGTGGATTGATAACATTGGTTTCCTCAATAATAATTTCTGTGGGTTGGGTAATTTCAAATGTGAATGTTTCTTCACAAGTAAGCGCCGAAATAGCGACTGAATAAACTCCTGCACATAGGTCTTGAAGATCTTCTGTAGTTGTTCCATTAACCTCGGGACCTGACCACAAAAAGTCGTATGTGCCGGCAGGATTGATGGTAATATCGATGGCACCGTTGCATGATTCAAAACATGTGTTGTCTGTAGTAACTCCGATTGCAGTGAACAAATCATTCTGACCTACATTCAGCGTCAAACTAGTTGTACAACCTTGAGCATCTGTAATATTTACAATATAATCACCAGAATTAAGTGCAGCTATATCTTCAGTTAAGCAAGGTGCACAACTTGGTCCATTCCACTCGTAAGAGTAAGGTCCACCGTTGCCACCGAATGTGTTTGTAATGTCGATTGTACCATTGCCAGCTTCTGGTGCGCCGCAAGGATTGGGTGTGATTTCTTGAGTAATGCCGATAGCCGGAACGCAAGTTAAGGTTACAGATTGGGTGTATTCGCAACCATTAGCATCTGTTACTGTGAGTTCATAATCGCCACAAGGAGCATCAGCCAAATCTTCGGCGGCTAAGAACAATGTATTGTCTGAAACACTGCGCCATTCTACTGAGTAATCGGGAGATCCGCCTGTGATGGTAATGTTTACAAAACCATCAGTAGAAGCAGGACAGCTAGTATTAAATCCACCGGGATAAAATGACACATCATCGACTACCACTAATAATGGATCGATAGGGTCATTGATAAATATGGTGACAGAACCACCGCTAGTGCATCCATTTTGATCTGTAACAGATACACTGTATTCACCGCTACCAAGATTGGTAGCAACGGGACCGGTAACTGACGCATCGTGGCTCCAAGAATAAACGTATGGCGCGCAGCCGCCATTTGAATTAACTGAAGCCTGACCTGTTTCAACTCCTGTACAAAGCAGATCCACTGTGCCAACCACTTCGATAACAACCTGAGTTGGTTCTATAAGAGTAAAAGTTCTTGTGATCATACAGCCGGCTCCGTCTATGATTTCGACGGTGTAGGTTCCGGCGCATAGGTCAACAATGTCCTCGTTGCCAGAGCTATAATTTGATGGACCGCTCCACGTGAATGAGAACGGCTCAACGCCACCAGTAACATCTAAGGCAATAGTGCCATCGCATGCTCCGGCGCAAGAAATTGCATTGCATGTAAAGTCAGAAATTTCACCTGTGGCTGAAAGAATGTCCGTTTGAATAAGAGTGATACAAGCCGTTGCAACACATTCTGAGCCATCAATCACTGTTACACAATACTCACCCGGAGCAAGGTCAAAAAGATCAGCATCATTGCTTGTAAATCCATCAGGACCTGTCCATTCATAATTAAATGGAGAGAGGGCATTAAGAACAGTTGATGTAATTGTTCCTGTATTCATTCCCTGACAATTAACCTCAGTTCCTTCGAGAGCAACGGATATAGAAGAAACAAGTATCTCTATAGAGTCACTGGCAGAGCACTCGCCGACAGTTGATGTGAAAGTGTATGTAGTAGTTTCAATTGGGCAAACTTCGACTAATAAACTAGATGGATCAGATACTGTTCCGCCGGTCCATTCGAAAGTTCCAACTTGTTCTGAAATGCCTGAACCAGTTAGCTCAATGCATTGACCTACACAGATTGATGCATCATCAGGATTGACGGCAACTTCAAGGAAATCGAAGATAAAAAAGTTAACGCTGTCAAGCAATGTTGTTTCAGAACACAATGGATTACCTAAATAAATGGTTAGGAATTCTTGGCCTTCTAAAATATTATCTTGGATGGCATTGATTTCTATTGTAACAGTTTGCTCACCTGACGGAATAGTTATAGTTGTAGGTTCTAAGGGCACACCAGTTCCAAGTTCCGGGTTATAATCGACTCCATCTATTGCAGAACCACCAATCCAATAAGTAACAGTTTGAGGTGCATTGGTTGTTTCTGTTCTGCTGAAGGTAATGGTGCCTGTGTTGCAACCTTCGACCATGTAGTCGAGGCCGTTTGAAGTGGCTGTTAGAACAACTACTGGATTAGACTCAATGGCGTTAATAAACACACCTGAATCGTAAACTCTGTCTTGTCCATCTGCGATAACTAGTTTTAAGTGGTACGTTTCGCAAGGAATTAAATTACCAACAACAGCTTGTAAATTGATTGTAAATCCGTCATACTGTATTTGCTGTCCGTATGGATTTTCGTTGTTATAGAAAAATTCAGAGTTATTAATGAGGTTAACAGTTGGGATGGAAACGATTTGATTTGTTGTAGGCAATACAGCAAGGTTAACATTTGTGCCAACGTTTGGTCCCGAGATATAAAAACCAAAAACGTCTTTAAAAGGAGAATTTATCCATTCGCTATATTCATCCGATCCGAATGTGTACTTAAATTTAAGAGAGTCACCTTGAGGTTTGATATCAAACTCAAAAATACACGCATCCCTTGTAACGCGGTCTTGCTCTGCATTGAGAAGGAGATCTCCGGGAAATCCGTTGTCGAATAGATGACAAGGATTAAAACCTGGCAAACCCGAACTACTGCAATTTCCAATGCTGTTGTTTGGTCCAATTGCGTAAGATGCTTTTCCTGTGGTAAGCAGAAGTCCTTGACTTGTGCCTATCTCCGTGCCTGTGGAATAATAATATCCATATGAACTATCAGCAGCAGTCACAACCAAATTGGTTATTTCTACGCCAGGTCCAACTAAATTTTGTATTATTTGAGTTGGGGGCATATTGATATCAACAACCAATTGTCCTTGTGCTTTGACCATAAATAATATGGAAAGCGAAGCCAAACTTATACTTCGTAAAACTTGCTTAAAAGTCATGTCCTTCATAAAAAATGTTATTCTACTTAATGAAATATCTAGGGTGTGTGGCGGAATAAATTCCATAAAACTTATAAATTATTGACCTTCAGATCGAGCAGCAGCGCAACTGTTCATAAATTTTTCTTCGTTGTAATCGGTCAAAATAGTCAATTGCGAAATACCTGCCTCCTGAGAAAGAAGCTCAAAATTTTGTTTAAATGCAGCAAAATCTTGATTGCCGTTTATGATACTGATTTTAAGAATATGCGCAGGAATACATGCGGAACTAATCTCGTATGAGCCGTCAGACTTCAATGTGTTGTGCAGTTTGACGTAATTATCTATGTTAATCGACTGGATTTTAACAAAATATTCAGTCAGTTTTTGGTCCGAAGTCTGAGCTTTTGTCGTTAAAGAAAACGAAACAATAAGCAAGCACAACACTTTCTGAACGAAAGATTTCAGGTTAATCATATTTTTGATAGAGATTTGTTACTTGGTTTTTTATATTAAGACAAACTTTATTGCCTAAGGGTTGGCAAATATCTTGTGTTATGCTGTCAAAACTCGTTTAAACCGCATTTTGTCAATAAAGTTTCACATTTCGTTAATAATTGTGCAAGATTAGCAACAACAAAAACTCTTAGTAATAACATATATCAGGACAAAATAGAAGAGTTCTAGTATTTTGAGCCAATGCGTTGCCTGTTGACTTCGTACATAAAGATTCCGGCTGCTACAGAAACATTCAGAGAAGAGGTTTTACCAAACATTGGTATCTGAACTAGATAATCTGCGGTTTTAATAATATCGGGGTGAACGCCACGCTCCTCAGATCCCATAATGATACAAATTGGAATAGTCATATCAATTCCCGCCAGATTTTTTTCGCCTTTTTCTGAGGCTGCAAGAAGTTTGATGCCACTTTCTTGAAGAGTTTTGGCAATGGATTTTAATGATTTTACGCGACAAACATTCAAATGTAAAAGCGCTCCAGCCGAAGTTTTTACGGCATCTGCATTGATTGCTGCACTTCCTTTTTCAGGAATAATAACAGCATCAAATCCTTGGCATTCTGCCGTTCGACAAATAGCTCCAAAATTTCTGACATCAGTAACCTCATCCAACAATAAGAGTTTAGGAACTCGACCACGGTTAAAGATTTCGCTTATAACAGAATCTAAATCTGCAAATGAGATTGGTGAGGCAAATGCGATTACACCCTGATGATTTCCTCTCGTAATTCGATCCAATTTTTCGATCGGTACAATTTGATATGGAATTTGAAAATCTTGAAGCAGTGCTCTCAATTCATGAAAAAGCTCCCCTTTGAGGCCTTTTTGGACCAAAACTTTGTCCATTTCTTTTCCTGCTCGCACCGCTTCAATAAGTGGGCGCAGTCCAAAAATCAAGTCACCCGGTGAAGAGTCGGAGTCGCTTCTTTTCTCAGCTCTGAAAGGCCTGTTGGGTCTAAAAGGGTTTTTTTGATCTGGCAAAATGGCTTGGATTTTGAGTTAATGAGGCTGCAAATTTAGCCGTGTCGCAAACCATTCAAACAATGAAAAACAAATTGGGTAAAAATAATTGCTTAAAGGTGTATCAAATTTGGAGTTGAAGTTCTATATTCGCGGCCCCATTTTCGAATTCGTAAGAGATTGAAAAGCAGTGACGAAGCATCCGGCTACCGCATCGGGAACAAATAAATTAATGAAAACCCCTCTCGTTTACAGGGTGTCTTGTGAGGTCAAAAACCAAAGCAGGGAGCGAGATACAAGAATTAGCCCCATGGCAGAATCAAAAAGAGTTAAGGCTGAAGAAGCCGAAGAAAAAGACATCACACCAATCCTTGGTGCTGAGTCCATTCAAGAAGAAATCGTAACGGAAGAAATTGCTCCTATTGTTGCAGTAGAAGAAGTTGAAGAAGAAGTAGTTACCGAGGATCCACTAGAGCTTTACAGCACTGCAGATGAGCAGCTCTACCTCACTAGCACTGGAGAATTTAACTGGGAAGCCTATGAGGCTGCTGGTGGTTATTCTACAGACGAGCGCGAGCGCTATGACAAAGTCTACGGCGATACCCTCTCTACCATTGCTGAAAAAGAAGTTGTTGATGGCACTGTAGTTTCTCTCAACAAAAAAGAAGTTGTTGTAAACATTGGTTACAAATCAGAAGGTGTTATTCCAGTTACAGAATTCCGTTACAATCCTGATCTTAAAATTGGTGATGTAGTGCCAGTATTTGTAGAACAACAGGAAGACAAAAACGGTCAACTTCACGTTTCTCACAAAACCGCTCGCATATTTAGTGCTTGGGGTAATGTAAACAGAGCACTAGAGACTGGAGAAATCATCAAAGGCGACGTTAAATGTCGTACCAAAGGTGGTCTTATCGTTGACGTATTTGGTATCGAGGCTTTCCTTCCGGGATCGCAAATTGATGTTAAGCCAATTCGCGACTACGATCAATATGTAGGCAAGGTAATGGAGCTTAAAGTTGTGAAAATCAACAACGAATTTAAAAACGTTGTAGTATCGCACAAAGCGCTTATTGAAGCTGAACTCGAAGAGCAGAAGAAAACAATAATGAGCGGTCTTGAAAAAGGACAGGTGCTTGAAGGTATAGTTAAAAACATCACAAGCTACGGAGTATTCGTAGACCTTGGAGGTGTAGATGGTCTTATCCACATCACTGACCTCTCTTGGGGCAGAATCAATCACCCTGAAGAGGTGGTGAAACTTGATGAGAAGATCAACGTGGTAATACTCGACTTTGATGATGATAAGAAGAGAATAGCTTTGGGTATGAAACAACTCTCCTCGCATCCATGGGATAGCTTGGACGCTACGCTTGAAGCCGGTCAGAAAGTAAAAGGCAAAGTAGTTGTTCTTGCTGACTACGGCGCATTTGTAGAAATTGCTCCAGGTGTAGAAGGTCTCATTCACGTTTCTGAGATGTCATGGAGCACACACTTGCGTTCAGCTCAAGACTTCCTTAAGGTTGGGCAAGAAGTTGAGTGTGTAATTCTCAGCATTGATAAAGACGAGCGCAAACTCTCTTTAGGAATGAAACAGCTTACTTCCGATCCATGGGAAGGAATCGAAGGTCACTTCCCTGTTGAAAGCAAACACAAAGCAAAAGTTCGCGCATTCACCACTTTTGGAGTATTCTGCGAATTGGCTGAGGGAATTGATGGTCTTATCCACATCAGCGACTTGTCGTGGAGCAAAAAAATCAAGCACCCAAGTGAATTCTGCGCTATTGGCGACGAAATTGACGTGGTAGTTCTTGAGCTCGATAAAGACAATCGCAGAATAAGCCTCGGTCACAAACAACTCGAAGAAAATCCATGGGATGTATTCGAAACTGTGTTCACGGAAGGTTCACGTCACCAAGGAACAATCGTTAAGAAAGAAGGCAGCCACGGAATCGTTGCACTTCCTTATGGACTCGAAGGTTTCTGCATGAACAAGAATCTTAAGAAAGCCGATGGATCTACCGCTAAAACTGAAGAAACACTTGAGTTCATCATTCAAGAGTTTAACAAGAATCAGCGTAAAATCACGGTTAGTCATACTGGTACTTGGAAAGAAGAAGAGCCCGGAACTGAGGTTGCAAAGAAGGCCCCTGTCCGTGCCGGAGCTAACAACAAAAGACCATCAGGAGCTACAGAAGCAGAATCTCAAGCAGTTAAATCTGTTAACTCACAAGTAGAGAAATCAACTCTTGGCGACTTGAGTGTTCTTGCCAACTTGAAAGAGAAAATGGAAGGAACTCCTGAAGAGAAAACGGAAGAATAATTTTTCGGTTTTTAATAGAATAAAACGCCTTCGGAAATGGAGGCGTTTTTTTTTGGGATATACATTAGAATGTGTAAATAGGGTAAAGTGAAAATTACCAAAACTCAATGTGAGCAAATGCATCAATAAGCAAATTATTTCAATGTTACTTATTAAATGGTCCAAGGATTTTTGAAAACCTTAAAATGGTTAATGTTGATGTAACAAAACATGAGCACTAAGCCTATTTGCGAAATTGAATTATATTGAATGTGCAAACGGTTTTATAGGATCGTCATTCAACAGTGATTTCGGTCAAAGAGCTAAAAGCTTAACCTATTTCAAAATAATGACTTCGGATGCTGCCTTAGAGCAGGATAACATTTCGTGTTTGAGATAATTGAGTTATGTATTAAGTACTATTTAGCAAAAATGTTCTTGTTCCAATGATAAAATAATTTTCCCAATTGTCCATTAACTCATTTGCTTATTGGCTAATTTTTTCATGAGCACATTAACTCAAAAGATTAGATTTTCCTGCTTTTCACAATATTTCTTTCAAAACTCCTTTTAACATTCTCATCTTTGTCGCAATCCAAAATAAGCGGTCGAGTTTTTATCTATTTTATGACATTAAAGACATCATCTGTTTCGATTGTAATATTGGCTATGACAATATTAATTGTTGGTTGCCGCAAAGAGAAGTTTACAACAGATTCCGGTGATTTGCTTCTTTTTGCACGTGATACTATTTCGTTCGACACAGTGTTTTCGACAATTGGCAGTACAACCAAGTTTTTTACAGTGATTAATCCACATTCTAAATCCATTCGTATTTCAGAGATAAAGCTCGAAGGAGGGCAAAATTCTCAATTCAGAATTAATGTTGATGGCATTGATGGAGGAGTTCATCAAGATGTTGAAATAATGGGAGGAGACAGCCTATACATATTTGTTGAGGTTACTGTTGATCCTAATAATTCTTCTACTCCATTTATAATTGAAGACAGAATAACTTTTTTAACCAATGGCACAGTTCAAAAAGTAGTTTTGAATGCATGGGGGCAGGATGCTAATTTTCATGGAGGACTTTCTGGGGTATTTACTTTTTTTCCTTTGGAATGTGACGAAGTTTGGAACAATGACAAACCCCATGTTATTTACGGGAAACTGCTGGTAGAGGAGGGGTGCACGCTAACGATTAATGCAGGTGTCCAAGTTTATGTTCACGCCAAATCCGGAATTTTCGTAAATGGAGGAACCATAATTATTCAAGGACAAAAAGGCAATGAAGTTGTTTTTCAAGGTGATCGTCTTGAACCTTTATATCAAGATCTTACTGGGCAATGGGGAATTCAATTTGACATTCCGATAGAAACCGGAACAGGTCCCCAGATTGCAAGCATCATTCGCGGCGGAATTTGGATTTTCGAAAGTCCGGGCAGCAGCATCGATTGGGCAATAATTAAAAATGGCAATATAGGAATACAAGTAGATACAACCGGAGTAGCCCTTAACGGAACAGAATATTCAACAACAATTTCAAATACTAAAATTGAGAACATGGCAGGTTACGGGCTTTGGGCCCAAGGAGCGACTTTGCGTGGATCAAATTTGCTTATATCAAATTGTGCGAGCGCGGCTGCTTACCTAAGTATTGGGGGTAGATATCAAATGGACAATTGCACTTTTGCAAATTATGGAACGGCATCCGTTAGAACTCAACCAACTTTTGCTCTAAACAATTATTACGAAGATGTAAATCAGAATCTAATCGTTCGACCACTTGTCAATTGCAGTTTTAGAAATTGTATTATGTTCGGAAGCAATGCTTTTTTGAATGACTTCAACGAGTTTGTAATTGATGTTGAAGAATCGGGTAGCCCACAATATCTTTTTGAATATTGTTTGGTAGATACTGATATCAATGTAAATAATGGAAGTCAATTTAATGAAATGAAAAATGGATTAGGGCCATTTTTCTTAAATCCCGGAGGAGGCGATTTTCATATTTCTACCAATGACTCACGCATGTTTGGTCAGCCTTTCGAAACTTCGCCGTTCTCGGATCTTGACGATGTTGTAAGTAGCAATCCATTTTACAAAGGATGTTATAATTATGTACCCTAAGAATTTTTATGCAATTCGATCTTTACAATTCACCCGACCTGCCTGACAAAGTAAGTGATGCGTTGAAAGGTGATCTTCCCGGAATACAAGCGCATGCTCTCATGATGGCTTATAAAAGACGCACAGTTGCACAGGCTATTAATTCTGGCGAAAAACCGCGACTCAGTGCGGTGATGATGTTGCTTTATCGCAAAGAGAATTTGTGGCATACAGTTTTTATGCAACGCCCCGATAATCAAGGTGTGCACAGTGGTCAGATTAGTTTTCCTGGAGGCAAACAGGAAGAATCAGAAACAATTATACAAACAGCATTTCGGGAGACGGAGGAAGAAGTTGGCATCCAATCACATCAGTTGAGAATATTAGGGGGTCTTTCTGAAATATTTATTCCACCAAGTAACTTCATCGTAAAACCATTTGTTGCTGTTCTAGAAGGTGATTTTGTTTTTAATCCCAATCCTGATGAAGTGCAAGCATTGTTAGAAGTGCCACTGTCAGATTTTTTCAGAGAACCCATTCTTACGTCTACAGAAATTCATATCCCTAGCCTTCATGTTTTGATCAATGCTCCATCATTTATTATTGATCAAAAAGTGTTGTGGGGAGCAACAGCCATGATGGTGCAAGAGTTCAGAATGTTGTTTGGTTATAAGTTGTGAGTTCATTCTAAAGTCAGATTGAGTATTACAAACTGATGCGCGATAAAAGAATCTGAGTAATTTCGGAAACAATTGAACCTTTTTATTTACCATGTGTACAGCATGCCGTTCTCTAACCAAATTGGATAAAATCGAATGATTTATAGATACAGAATATCAGTTTTATTTATTCTTTTACTAGGTTTTAAATTAGCAAGAGCGCAGTCGGCTGAGGGTGCTTCGTCAATTGAGATGAGTGAGATTAAGGCCATAGAGTCTCAGCAGCTAACCAAATCTAGTTATGAGAATGCGGCGGAATTTTGGAAGATTCGAACTTCGATGAACAACAAAAGTGAAGAGGCCTGGCTCAATTACTATAAAGCAGTGCGCTATTCAGATTACACAGATAGATCAAGAAAAATAAGCAGCTCAACATTGAGTAAGCTCCAAGAAATTATAGGTGAGATAGAAAGAAATGTTGGAGAAAGTTATGCATTTCATTACGCAAGTTATCTGCAACAAAACAGATCTTCAAGTTCATTTGCTCACCTAGAAAATGCATTTTTGCTCAAACCTGAAGAATCGGAACTATGGGACGATATGTTGTGTAAGTCTGTTATTGAAAAGAAGAATCCACAAATTGAGTTTTTTGCGCGAAAACTTTCAGAAACATCAATTTACTCTGCAGCGGAATTGGAATACAACCAAAATGTACTCAACAGTGTAGAACAAAATGCTATTCTTGTCACCAATGGAAATGTTGACACGTATCCTCTAATTATTTTACAGCAAACACAAAATTTTAGAAAGGATGTAAGAATAATTTGTTTGGACTGGTTTAATAACTCCACATATTTAAGAGATTTGGCTAATTCCGATTCTAAGTTATTCGGTAAATTGATTATCAATCAACCTTACGAATCGCTAAAATCAATTGCCAAAAACAGCAATAACAAATCTTTATACCTTGGCTTGACAATTCCTGGAGATGAGATTGGAGATCTAAGCAAAGACCTTTATTGCACAGGTCTTGCAATGAAATATAGCAACACTGCCCTTAGTAATTTGATTTCATTGGAGACAAATTGGAATCAGTTTTTCTCGAAAACATTTCTTACTCAGTCCGAGCCAATCAATAGAAATTATATTCTGCCTTTGGTTCTGCTCAATGACTATTACAAAGAATCGGGCCATAGCGAACACGCTGCTGCAATTCAAAAATTGTTACAAACAATTGGCGCGAATTTCGAAATGCAATCAACACTTCAAAAACACATGGATTGAAGAATGGCTGCATCAAACAATACATTTAAGCACTACACGGACGAGGCGTTGATGGAGTTAGTCACATCAAAAGACTCTCAGGCTTTTGAAGCTTTGTATGATCGCTATTCAAGATTAATGTACAATTATTTCTTAAGAATGTTATGGAAAGACAAAGAGCGTGCGCGAGATTTTACTCAAGATTTATTTATGAAACTCATTCAAAAGCCGCATCTTTTTGACAAAAACAGGCAATTCAAAACATGGTTATACAGCATTGCAAACAACATGTGCAAGAATGAATATGCAAAACACGAAGTGCGACAAACGGCACATTCCGAAATTCGGCAGCAAACACGGTCAGACGATTCAATGCAAGCTCCCGGGAAAATTGATCGCAACTCATTCGCAACAAAACTAGAAGAAGAGTTGAGAAAACTTGATGAGGTAAAACGCACGACGTTTGAGTTGCGTTTTAGACAAGATCTCAGCATTATCGAAATAAGCGAAGCCATGCAATGCAGTGAAGGAACAGTCAAGTCAAGATTGTTTTACACATTAAAAGAATTAAATCAAAAACTAAAAGTATTTGAGGGTATATTATTGTGGTTGATCCTTTGGCAATTTGGAAATTTATAAATGAATTGAATTATGAAAACAGATAGAAAATACGATCCTGAGGACATTGAGTCATTGTTGCTTCATAAGCAATTTTATGAACTCTATCCTGAGGAAAAAGAGTTTGTCTTGCAATTTATTGAAGGACCGGGAGAATATGAAAGCATGCGCAAGACCCTCTTCGAAGTTCGCAATGCGAGTAACCAAGGCGAATGGCTGGAACCTGATCCACAGATTAAGGCTGAGTTAATGAAGAAATTTGCTGCGGAAAAAAAATCCAGGTTTAGAATTTGGCTTAATTCTTTGTTTGTATTGCCAGAAATAAAATGGTATAGACAACCGACATTCCGATTGTCGATGGCAGCATTTGTTGTGGTGATAGGGCTTTTGGTTGTTTTTCAACAATCGGAAAATGCAGAACAGCAGGTTGCTTCTTTTGAGCCTTCTGTAGACAAGAATAAAAATACTCAAACTGACGTGGATACATCAACAACTTTTGAATCTCGCACTAACGGATTACTGGCCCAGAATAATAAACAAACATTTCCAGAAGCTCCTTTGACGATCGCTGAAACAATGGCTACAACGGAATCTGAGCCAGTTGCAGATATGCTTACAATTACTCAGAATGGCGGACCAGTGCAAGAGAGCGAGCGTATTTCTGAATCTTATAAAGATGGTACATCTGGCAATATATTTAACAATAACGAAAAGAAAGTTATTTATTTAAATGAGGAAAGTGTTCCAAAATCAAGGGCAAGTGCAGAGGATGTAAAAGTTGTTGAGGAAGTTGTAGTTTCCTCTTTGTATTCAAGCAGTAGAAAAGATGTGTTGAAAAGCCAAAAGTCATTGTTAGCGGCCACTAGTGCGAGTGTTTCAATGAATAAGCAGAAAGAATTATTTAATTTATTGTACACAGCAAATTGATAAGTTTAAATAAAGCAAATTTTGGCTCTTCGACATCTGCTATGTGGAGTACGATCAATTTTGTTATATCGGCATTGGGCACTCTAGGATTATCAAAATCTTTGGACCAATTAATAATTACAATTGCTATAAGATGTTTTGATTTCGAGGAAAACTTTGCCTATTAACCACCATTGTCAAAAATAAAACCCCTGGATTCTTTCTTGAACTCAGGGGTTTTATATATTTTTATTACCAATAATTAGTCCTTTATAACAGTAAATGATCCTTCTCGTTCGTATTTGACGTTGTCAAAACCGATAGCTGTAAGCACATAATAATAAGTTCCTGCTCCATTTTCATTTGCAGTCCATGAGCCACTTGGATTGATTATTTTTCCAACTTCATTTCCCCAACGATTAAATATTAGAACTTCAAGAGTCTTGAGGTTTTCACTTACAACTCTAAATGTTTCGTTTCCATCGCGGTTATTGGGAGTTATAACATTTGGAATCTTCGTAATTTCAGATTCCAAATAAACATTTGTGACTAAAGTATCTGCACAAGTTGTTCCACTCAATGTTGATGTTAAAATAGTTTCGAAGCTGCCATCTGTTTGATAAGTATTCGTTGGCCAATCGTTGACATCTGTAGATATATAAGTAAACCCATCACCAAAACTCCAATTAAAATTACCACCTTCGGAAGCATTCGTAAAATTAACCTCGAGAGGAGCAATGCCTGACGAAGGGCTGCCGGTAATATTCATCTCGACCACATTTACGTTAATAGTTGCTGAACCAGGACAACCGGCAGCACTTAGTCCTTGAACCGTAAAAGTTTGATCATTTAGTGGTGAGGTAGTCGGATTGCTAAGATTTAAGTTCGAAACGAGGGCCGCGGGTGACCAAGAATAATTAGCGAGTCCACTGGCCGATAATTGAATTTCAGCTCCTTCACAAATTGTGAATGGTCCATTAACAACAACGATAGGATTTGAATTTACCGTTACAGTTATTTGGGCAGAGTTGGTGCAACCTGCGGCATTTGTTCCAACAACGGTATAAGTGGCCGTATTATTAGGCGAAGCGGTGGGATTGGCAACAGAAGTAGAGGATAATCCATTTGTAGGAGTCCATGAATAAGAAGCTGCACCCGAGGCCGTCAAAACAATGTCATTACCAACACAAATACTTACATTGTTTCCAACAATCACTGTAGGCTGCGGATTAACGTTTATATCAATTGTTTCAGTAACAATACAAACCCCACTAATGGAGTAGGCAATCGTTTCAATTCCTACGCCAGCGGTTTGTGGTGTAAATAGGCCTGTATTTGCATTAACTCCTGCACCGCTCCAAATTCCTCCAGCTACACTTGCATTAAGAGCTACCGGATTGGCATTAACACAGATCTGTTGTGGCGCTGAAAGTGATAAAAATGGCAATTGGACTACTTCTATAGTGGTTGTGCCTACAATCTCACAAGCGCCCGCTATGAAATAATTGATGACATGTATTCCCACGCCGGCCAAACTAGGATTAAAACCACCTGTAGTAGGATCTATAATTCCATTTCCACTCCATAAACCACCAGAAATATTAGCGTTTAGAATAACAGGATTGTTATTAGAGCAAAAAGGACCTACGGGGTTTATTGTAGCAGTAATTTGATCGGTGACATCAAGCAGAGTAGATGATTCAACAGCGCAATTTATTGCAGGTAAATATGTAATTTCCCACAAACCGACTCCAGCGACAAGTGGATCAAAGGTTCCAAGATTGGTGTCCGTTATTCCGATTCCAGACCAAACTCCGCCGGGGATGGATGATACAAGGTTGAACGGTTCTGATTCTAGGCACAAATTGGAAACTGAGTTAATGATAGCAAGTCCAAGAGGGAAAACTTCAAGGTCAAGCGTATCGGAACTGAGGCATTGCTCGCCAAAACTGTAGATAATTTCCCAGGTTCCCGGTCCTGCAATTGCCGGATCAAAAAGACCTGTTAGAGCGTCTGATATTCCATTTCCGATCCATTGACCAAGATTGGAAGTTACGTTTAATAAAAATGGCTCTTCATTTTCGCAAGCGGTAATATTCGTAATGGATACTATTTCCTGATTAAAGACTGTAATGTCGATGGTTGATGAACTAACGCATGCGCCAGAAGGAGTGTGTGTTATTGTCCACACACCCTGACCCGAAACTGACGGATCAAAAACTCCGAGATTTGGGTCAATTACGCCTATTCCACTCCAAGTCCCCCCTGCCATATCAGCCATCAAAACAAATGACTCGTCCAATTCGCAGTAGAATTCGTCAACAGGAAATATCGAACTGGCTCCTGCACTAAGATAATCATAAAGCTCTGTATCACTGGTCACACCTCCGCAAGGTGCGCCGGGGTTATTGCCTGTTAGTGTAAGCGTAAATTCTGTATCGACAGTCGGGCCTGGATTTAGAGGCACAAAAAGCGAAGTAGTGCTATTCGGAATTGGGAAAGGCGGGTTTGCGCTCCATTGGTAACCATAGGTAGGTGTAATAGGAGTTGCAGGTGGTGCATTCACAGTAAAAATTGATGCAGTAGAAGGGGCGCATGAATTATCACTTATGGCAGAGCTAAAACCTGCAGGCGTTGCGTAAGTATACGTGGCAGGAGCGCCACCAACCGAAGTTCCAGAAAATGTAAGGGATGCTGAAGTTAAAGAACCAGAATCAACCCCTATACAATCATAGATCTGTACAGTCCAACCAGCAAGGGAAGCATCGCATCCATAGATTGCTGACCAATTGATAGGAGTGAATGATGGACCATAACTTCCGTATGTACCTGATAATGAACTTATAGGAGAGCAAACGTTCAAATTATTCGTACTACTTGTTGAAAAACATAAATTCGTAAAATTGTTGCTGCTGTTGCAAGTACTGGGTTGACCTATTGATCCAGGATTTGGAGAGAGCACCACGGTGGGACTGCCGCATGAAGAGGGGCCAACGAGGTAGAAACCAAGATCAGAAACGAACGTATGATTGCCGGTAAAACAAATGCTGATCGTTGAGCTTGAACCAAGAATTAAAGCAGAATTAGGATCTACAGAAGCCGATGGCGGATTGTAGTAGGGCGTAATTGCTCCATTGGAGATGGATCCAATTAGAAATATGGACCCACAGCCAGGAGTTATTGGAGAAACCCCCACTGATGGATTGCTGTTAATTCTTACAATCCAAGAGATGTACGTTCCGACTACTTGGTTGTTGGCATCTGTTATTTGAACACGATAGCCTCCGGGAACTAAATTGGTTTGAGTACTGGTGGCGACATTGTTTTGAGTAGTAAGAAAGTTCCAACTATTGCCTGCAACACTAAAAATTTGCCATGCGAAGTTCCAACCAGGAACTCCAGAAGGCGGTGTAGCAACTAAGGTTCCTGTTTGGCCAGTACAGATATAAAATAGGCTGTCATTTGGCGAACCGTTGGTGTAAGACGTCAATGTTCTGAGAGTCGCATTGGTGCAACTCAATTGACCCATTGCGGAGTTTATTGACAAAAGTGCAAAAGCTATAAGGACGAAATTCTTCATATGTTTCGTTTGAATTTATTGGGTGTGGATGTATAATTACAGGCCGAATTTTGCCAAAGCTTCTTCAATAGTTAGTTTGATAGTACTTCCGTTATTTGTTAATTCGAGAAAGGAGACTCCCATTTGACTCCAAAGTTTTAAATAGGTATTTCTTTCGTTGTTCTCAGCATTAATTTTAAAGATTATCGTTGCCCCATCATGACTGATCGTCATTAATTGTTTATTCTCCTCAGCCCAAATATCTATGCTGTTTAATTCACTGTCAGATAGCGGATTAATAGGAGTCATAATAACTGTGACTTTACCGTCTTTGATTGTTTTAAAATCTGTGTTTTCACCGATTTTTAGCGTGTTTTGGGCATTGAGCCCGGTACAAAAAAGAACACTGATGAGGAATAAGAAATGCTTCATATTATTTATTAAGGTTTGATTATTGACTTCGCAAAGATGGTAAAAGTTGCCCTACAACATTTTTACAGAATAAATTTTAATTCAATTTCTAAGAATTCGTCAAGTCAGCTTTGTGAAGTAATTTGGCACACTATGAAATTAATGTCCGAACA
>Ga0105048_10004785_pt1 | contig 21975 bp, 13 predicted proteins | sample MAT05_FD_78382 | JGI IMG/M metagenome (GOLD analysis project Ga0105048, IMG submission 78382) | Freshwater microbial communities from Lake Fryxell liftoff mats and glacier meltwater in Antarctica - MAT-05 | ecosystem: Environmental > Aquatic > Freshwater > Ice > Liftoff microbial mat | place...
ATTTATTGCTTGTGTTCCACTGGGATTTGTAGTTCCTGGCGTTATGGTTCCACCACTATAAGAAACTTGACTACATGATGCGTCCAATACGTCAGAAGAAAGTGCAGCACATGGAATATCATAAACCAACCAGAAATAATAATCTTTTTGGCAAGACAAAATTTCATTTCCACTAATAATGTAACTACCACTAGGAGTTACAACATCCGTTCCGAATTTTTTAGCAGTTAAAAGATTAAGGTTAGAATCTAAATTGGTAAAATACATTCTAGCCTTGCCTATATCTCTGCTTGCGCTAGTTGTGCTTGCAGTGTTTAAACTAAATTGGGTTATTGTAGATCCTGTTGAAGTTGTAGGTGTAATTTTAGCACGCAAAACCTTTGCGTCTGGATCACCTGTTTTTGGTGTGGATGCGGCCTGTGTTAAAACTACAGTTGCAGAACCTGTGGATGGCGCAGTAAATGCATCTTCATATGCGCCGATATCTGGGGTTGATGCACTTCTAGAAATAGCAACTATATCAGTAGTTACCAAGGGAATGGAAATTCCTCCATTGGAAGCTGAAGTTGCATCTGTGGTTGTGGGTTTTAAAAATACTGCACTGGCTATAGATGTTGATTGAAAAACAACATCTTCAAACTTACTTCCAGATTCTCTTCCCAAAGTCATAGTATCAATAAAAGCACAAATTGAAGTTACATTGGCATTGGAATCTCGGTATGCCGCATACCCTGTTCCAGTTGGGGTAAAAAAGATATTCTTATTGGCAGTGAGAGAATGGGTTGGTTTAAATTTGGTAGCACGGGTAAATGCAATTGTTTTACCTGTAGAACCTGGTACAGATTTGTTGATGATTATATTGTTTTTTAAATCTGCAATAGCATTTCGGGCAACCCACAATCCTGTGGATGCGAAGTTGGCAGGTGGCGTTGTGGATTGATTTAGAGTTATTGTATTGTTGTAAATCTGATTGGTAAATCCAACAGAATTTCCTAAGAGTTGAATACCGTAAATATTATAACCAGTCAATCCAGGATCTGCCGCACCTAAATTGGGTCCAAGGATATTAAAAATTGCATTGTTATAAATAGATTTTGAACCCCCAAGAGTATACAAACCATATGCATTACCTGTAGTAAAATAGGTAGCGATATCGGCAATTCTATTGTTGTAAATCACCATTGGGGTTGAACTCACATCGTATATTCCCGCAACGGTTGCAAAAGAGATTGCCAAAGGAGAAGATGTTAAGCCACTTATTGCATTATTGTAAATAAATTTACGATTGCCACCGCCCAAATAAATACCATAAATACTGTTGCTTAAAGATGTATCATTTTTTATGGTATTATTGGATATATAAGATGAATCTCCAGTGTTACTAAATATGCAATAAACAAGACCGCCTGTTACCAATTTTTCTATTGTATTGTTTTGAATAAATACATCTGCATTTGTATTCACCAAATTATAAAAACCGTAAATGGGACGACCAGACAATAAAGAATAACTGCGAATATTTCTAAATGTATTATTGATGCAATAATCTTTGCTGTTAGATGGTGGACCTCCAGAATTTTGATACAAAAATGCTGTTGTTGCTGACAGTGGGTGAGTTAATATAAAGGTATCAATAACATTGTTCGCAAAATAGGATATGTTCGAAGAATTGGTATGGTTAAAACCATAAACCGTGCTAGACATACCCAAACTGAAATTGCGCATTTGGTTGTTAAAAACGGAGTCGTACAAACCGGTTGTTGCCGTATTTTGAAAAATTCCGTAAAACAAATTCGTATTTAATGAGTGATATGGCTGAAAAAAGTCGCGCAAAATATTATTTTTTACAACCACGTTTGATGTTCCAGTTGGGTTATAAAAGATGCCATAAAACAAACCTGAGGAAGGCTTTTTGCGCAGGGTAAGTTTATTGCTAGAAATTATTAAATTACTGTTGGGAGATGCAAAAATTACGATTCCACCCAAAGGATTAAATGCATCCGTATGCGTACCATCATTATTTACCAGTGTATTGTTGCTGATGGTATGATTTCCTGTTTGGTTGGTAGTGAAAATACCATAAACTGTGCTACCCATATTGCCACCAAAATTTGTAATTCTACAATTATTCACTACATTATTTCTATCCATAAATGTAAATGGTGTTGCCGCAGCAAAACCAAATAAATACACGCCACCACCCGCAACATTTTTTATGGTAAGATTGTCGAATCGGTTAAAACTGTTGGTTCCATTTGTATCAATTACTGTATATAAATTAAGCATGGAATCATAGGGAACAGGTCCCATGTAAATGCCTTTAGCACCCCCAGCAAAATAGGTAGAACCATCTTGTTTGTTATCAACGTTTAAAGTTATTGATGAATTTCTAATTGTAATTCCTTTTACCCCATTGTTTGCCGCCCTTTTAAACAAACCAAAACCATATTCTGCGGCTTTAAAAGCATCGGTGTTGTTGTCTACCAAGTCAATTCCATCAAAGGTTATATAGTCAATACCGCTAATGGTAACAATACCATCTAAAGGTATACCTGCTCTGCTGCTAATGGGCGAATTTGTACCCACATTTGCATACAATATTGGATTCGCACCTACACCAGATTTTTGTATTTTTAAAGTATTTGTTGTTGTCGTATAATTAGCGCATGCACTATTGGCCCTTATTAAAAAACCACCACCCAATGGAGGAGCAGTTTCAGAATAACCAGCGCTTACATTAAATGTTACAGCGCCACTTAATCCTCTGTTGTCAAATGCATTAATGGCTGCAGCCAGTGTTGGAAATGTTGCGCTAGGTATAGTATAAGAACCGCTTAATGGCCCTAATATAGCCATATTACCTGATGGAGAACCTGGAGTACTAGTACCCCATGAAGTAACCACCGTATCCAAAGACGCATCCAATACGTTGCTTGTAGAAACACCACAATTTACATCATAAAGCAACCATATATAATTGTCTCCAAAGGCCAATGGTTGCGTTGTGTTAACTGTAAATCTTCCTGAAGGGGAAGTTATTGTACTTAAAAGTGTAGCCGAAGCTGTGGTAATAGTAGGGCTTGTGCCTGTAAAATAAACAAGTGCCCTGGAAATGTTAGCAACTGCAGTAGTTCCCAAAGTATTAAATACCATTTTGGTTAAGTTGGAAGGACAGGTTCTCTGAAATCCTGTATTTATTTTTATTTGTAGAATTACCTGATTGGTTCCTCCTGGTCCAGTGCTAGGAAATGGGTGGGTAACCGTGGTTGTAACGCCTGTGGTTAGCGACTGGTTTACAAAACTCCCTTCAAATGCGCCAATATCAGGAGTTACAGAATTTCTAAATGTAGAATCAAAGTCATAATCATAACCTGAAATAGCAACGGCCCTATTTTCGGCAAAGGATGGAGTTGCTGAAGAAGGCCTTAAAAAATCAGCACTGGATGAAGACAAAGATACAAATGGTGTGCTTTCCATATAAGAGTTGCTGTCTCTTGGGGTAACCTGTGTTGTATATTGACACCATGTATTGTAAAATCCATTAAAGTCATAATAAAGTGCATTGTTATTGCTAGGATTCCCAGCATAAAGTATATTATTGTTAGAAGCTGTGCTCCATAAACTTAATGGATTTGTTCCTGAAATGGTGTTTCTTGCAATGGCAACACTGCGCCCAACATATGGAAAAACATTACTGCCTGTAGGAGAACTATTATTAATAATTATATTGTTTCTGGTTTCAACATTAAAAACAGAGGATGCGTTCATCCAAATCCCGGCGGTGCTTGCAGCGAAAGCAGACGAGGTTGTATTGTCTAAGTATATTGTGTTATAATAAACATTGCATGCTGTTGCACCCGTAATATAAATGCCCACCAAAGGATAACCATAGGATGCGCTTGGGGTAGTTCCGCCAACCGAAGTGCCGCCGAGTGAAGCGTATAAGCGGCCTATTACGTTGTTGTTAATATTTACTGTATTGCCCGAAGCTGCCCAAATTGCTGCTACTATGGGTGATGTTCCAATAAAAGAAGACAGAGAAAACAAATCCGAGATTTTATTGCGGTGTATATTGGCTACCAATGTAGTGCTTGCCAAATAAATACCATAGGTTGTTGTGCTAAAATTTACAATATTGCGAATTGTATTTTTGTAGGCATTCCAATACGTGCCTGCGGTGGTAGAATTTGAAAAACCGTAAATACCCCAAAATGTGCTATTGCATGTATCATTATAAATTTCATTGTGCGAGTGCAGCGCTGTGCTTCCGCTAACTGAGTAAATGGCATACATTAGTGAATTACAACGGTTGCCATAAAATTTATTGTATTGTATTCTTCTATTATGCCCTGCTGCGGTGCTTTCATAAATCCCATACATTTGACCCAAAGACTTATTGTCTCTTATTATATTGTTCAATACTGCAGAATTTCCGCTTGTAGAGCTGCCTATATTATAATAATAATACCAAGCACCGCTGGTGGGATTTACATTGTTATAAATTTGGTTTCCTTGCACCAAAATACCGGAAACCGTGTTGGCAGAATTGAATATAAAATAGGTTGTACCTGTGCTGTAAAATGAATTGTTATAAATTAGGTTGTTTGATATAGTGTCGCCAATAACAAGGGCAGAGGCATTGTAAATGAAATAATTGATTCCACTCACAGTTCCGTTGGTTGCAGTTCTAAAATCACAACCAGTAATGGTATTGCCTGCAATACGCAGCAAACCAGTTACACCTGCATTAAAGAAACCATATACCGTGCCCGTAGACATTTGGCGAACTCCAAATGTGTTGTTTGTAATATATGCCTTTGACGTAGTACCCGTAACGTATACACCATAACCCGCACCAGTACTTCGCAATGTTAAGTAAATAGTATTATTGTTAAAATTAGAAATCCCATTTGTAGTTGTAGTATTGTACAATCCAAAGGTTGTGCTGACACTGTTATTATCCAAAAGCACAATATTGTTATTCATAGAAACAACAGAAGTGGCCAATAAATTATTGAATGGATAAATACCGTACAATATACCCGTAGCCGATATACCGCCGTTTTCCATATTGGCTATCCTGTTGTTGTTAAAAGTTTGAACAATTTGATATTGGGAAATAATACCACTGGCTTGGGTGGTTGTACCACCACCAAAATTACGAATGGTGCAATTGGATGCATTGTTACCCGTGCCATAATAGGTAGTAGTTGTACTTCCTAAAATACCAATTCCTACTGTTACGTTTTCAACTGTATCGGCAATAAATGCACAATATTGATTTACACCTGCAACAGAAACTGCAGTAATAGCCGTAAAAGAACCTACATAATGCTGTCCCATCCATATTCCAGTGGCACCGCCAGTAGATGCATTTGTTTTATTTAAAGTTATTTTACAATTGCGAATCGTATCATATTGTGCTCCATCAGTTACGGCAACAGAGCCTATCAAATATCCATATTCTGCTTGCGTTGTAGATGTAGTATTGCCGGCACTTTCCCTTAAATCAATTCCATCTATGGTGATGTAGTCTCCACCACTAATTTTAAAAATAGCATCCAATGCGGTGGTACTTAAACTGCTCACTTGGTTGCCTGCGCCAGCAGACAATATAGGGTTGGCCCCAACACCTATTTTTCGGAAAACAATTTTATTGGTGGATGTCCCTGATTTTGTTAAACTAATTCCACCCGCCGTGGCAGTTTCTGTATAGCCCGCCTGCACCAGTAAAGTAACCCCACCAGTTACAGTTCCAGAATTTAACGCAGATACAAAGGATGCTATGGTTGCATAACAAGTAGAGGGCACAGCATAAAATCCTGTAAAATTGGTTCCGCTAGTTACACTATAATTATAATTACTTCCGCTATTGTTGTCTAAATTTAAGGTTACCATATCATGCGCATCTTGACCGAAAGAAGTAACTGCGGCATTTATTTGAGCCAACGAAAGATTGGAAGAATAAACATAATAATAAACCGTACCTGTAAGACAAGGAATTGCGGCTTCACCAGCTGCACCTGTCATTTTAAATTGCACAACAGTACTTGTTGCGAAAGTAGAAGAAGTTGAATAACGCAAATAAAAATTTTCGCCCACGGCTGGTGTTGCACCCGTTGTAATCGTAATTAAAGCGGCACTATTGGTAAAAATAGTGGAAGCAGCCCTATTAACCGAACTGATTGAAACTGGGTTAAAATTTGTCTCTAGAACCGCCATATTTTCATTTACAGGTGTTCCAGAGGTAGATTTTTTGGATACGTTAAAAGTATAATATCGCCCTGAAGTTATTGCTCGTAATGTTCCATCTGTGCCAGCGCTACTGGCGTTATAAGTTGCTGAACCATACGTTGGTGGACTTCCTGCTGCAGGGGTTATGAATTGGTTAAACCCTGGTATTAATATTTGCGTGCCACTTCCACTCACCGGGCGCCAGTTGGTTGTAAAAGAGGGAGATCCTGCACTGCCTGTGCCTATAGACCAAGTTCTACCCACAGCGGCGGAACTGCTTGCCTGCGCTGTATATTGAAGAAAATTACCTTTCGCTGCAAGCGAATAATCTGTGGAGGTACCCGAAACCAATTGTGTTCTAATTACTCCTGGTTGTGCGCTTGCAGTAAGGATGGAAAAAGAAAGAAGGGTAAGTAAAGCACATACTTTAAACGAATTGTAATTTCTATTCATAGACTTTTAATTGGATTGACAATTTTATCAATCTTTTTGAAAAACCAACACAATTTTTAAAATAAATCAAATTTCCCTATGCTATGCCTCACTTTCGAAACAATCCATTTAACTCAAAATTGACAATTCTATAGTATTATTACTACAAAAATCTCCCAATTTAAAACAGAATTATACTAACTAACGTTTGTAATTTATCCTAAATTCCATAAAAAAAACAGCAATAAATTGCTGTTTTAAATTGACAAAAAAAATAATCTCAATACGTTTTGGCCAAAAATCGAATAAATTCCATTTTTAGGTCATCAAAGATTTTTCTAAAATCCACCATTCTGCTTCTCAAATCATCGTTATCGCTAACCTTTCTGCGATCCGTAGCTACATTGTTAATCGCTGCAGATGCAGATATTGTAGATTCATCTGCTCTAATATCATGCAGCAAAATATCAATGACCTCATTTTCTCGAATAAAACGGTTTTGAAATTGTTCCACCAATGCCAAAACATCGTTTCCCGTGTTGGCCTTAGCTACTTCCTCCAACCGATTTTTATAGCTTTTAAGCTGGTCCTTACCTAAACTGAGTTCAGACAACCACAAGGTATGGTCGTTGTGTAATTCGGCAATATAGATTTGTTCTGACATAAGCATGCGAAGTTAACGCTTCAAAACCAATACCGGTGCAACTAATGTCACCCAACGGCTTGATATTAAATCTATTTCTACTAAATAGCAAAACTTTCGCCGCAACCGCAGGTGCGCGTGGCATTAGGGTTGATAAAATTAAAACCCTTCCCATTCAAACCATCTGTAAAATCCAATTCCGTTCCACATAAATAAAGAAAACTCTTCATATCGCAAACGATCTTAAGCTGATCATCACCAAAGTTCATATCGCCGGGGCGACTTTCGTTGTCAAAATCCAACTCATAAGTTAAACCAGAACATCCACCACCCTTTACGCCCACGCGCATAAAATATTCAGGCTGACTGATAGTAGCTTCCTCCATAAGTTGTCTGGCTTTGGCCATAGCCCTTTCTGTTATGGTTATTGAACTTGCCTCTACTTCCATAATATATAAATTTAATAGTGTTTTTTAGTATCAACAATTGCTTCAAGACCCTGTTTGGTCCGGAAATCGTTTATTGCAGCTTTGATTGCATCTTCAGCCAAAACAGAACAATGGATTTTCACAGGAGGCAATGCCAATTCTTCCACTATGTCCATATTGTCTATGGTCAAAGCCTCATCTATAGATTTGCCTTTCAACCATTCTGTGGCCAAAGAGCTCGAAGCAATGGCAGAGCCACAACCAAAAGTTTTAAACTTTGCGTCTTCTATTACGCCAGTTATTGGATTCACTTGAATCTGCAAACGCATTACGTCGCCACATTCTGGTGCGCCCACAAGGCCAGTGCCTACATTGCTGTTCGCTTTGTCTAAAGTTCCCACGTTGCGCGGGTGTGTATAGTGGTCGATTACTTTTTCGCTGTAAGCCATTGGAGTTTAGGGTTTAGTGTTAAGTGTTAATTACTGGTACAAATATACTATTTGGATTCATTCTAAACAATACTAGTTTCTAGAAATGTTTATTGACTTAACAATAATTCTAAGAAGTGAATCTCCTTCGATCGACAATGGTTTTGCCAGTTCCTTCATTTCCGGAAAATAATCGCTGAAAAGGTCAATAAAATAAAGCGATTCGTCCAACTCTTATTTCGATATTTTCAGTTTATTTATGAAATCTGCCCTAGATTTTCCTCTTAAGGCAGCGCGGTAATTTGCACCACATGAGGTTCCACAACGAATCAGTTGACCTTGCAAGCTAAAAGTAACAGGGTGTTTTGGCAATTGTCCGCAAAAATCCAGTATTCCTAAACTCAACTTTTTGAATCTAGCAATCATTTCAGTGGAAAAATCCTGGTTGTTTTTTCTATCTTCCAACACTCTAAAATCGCAATTCTTAACCCTTAAATTCTCAATGCGCTGCCCACTCTATACTTTTTAAATCAATACCTTCTTTAAACATTTCCCACAAAGGGCTCATTTCTCTTAAACGGGTTACTGCCTCTGAAACGGTTTTAATTGCATAATCAATTTCCTCTTCAGTTGTAAATCGACTGAGTCCGAAACGCAAGGAAGAATGCGCCAATTCGTCATCCAAACCCAAACTTTTTAGAACATAACTTGGCTCAAGAGACGCTGAAGTACAAGCACTGCCCGAAGAAACTGCGATATCCTTAATGGCCATCATCAAACCTTCTCCTTCAACATATTTAAAACTAATGTTTGTGGTGTTGGGTAGTCTATGCTCCCTGTTTCCATTTACATAGCTTTCTTCCAATTTTAACAATTCAGTTTCCAATTTGTCTCTAAATTTGCTGGTGCGTGCGGCGTCTTCAGCCATTTCTAATCTTGCAATTTCGCAAGCTTTGCCCAAACCTACTATGCCAGGAACATTTAAAGTTCCACTTCGCATGCCCCTTTCGTGGCCACCACCATCCATTTGTGCAGTTACTTTTACACGTGGATTTTTACGGCGCACATACAATGCCCCAATCCCTTTAGGACCGTACATTTTGTGGGCACTCATGCTCAATAAATCTATATTATCCGCTATCACATCCACCGGAACTTTTCCTACAGCCTGGGTGGCATCTGTGTGAAACAACACTCCTTTGGACTTGCACAAAGCACCAATTTCGCGAATCGGTTGCACTGTACCTATCTCATTGTTGGCAAACATTATAGAAACTAAAATGGTATCTGGCCTTATGGCCTCTTCCACTTGAGCCAATGTAATCATTCCATCTTCTGTTGGCGACAAATATGTGATTTCTGCACCTACTTTTTCAAGGTGTTTGCACGTGTCTAAAATTGCTTTATGCTCTGTTACCACAGTAATTATATGCTTTCCTTTTTCGGCATACATCTCAAAAACGCCTTTTAGGGCCAAATTGTTACTTTCTGTCGCCCCGCTTGTAAAGATAATTTCCTTTTCATTGGCGCCTATTAGCACTGCAATTTGCTCCCGTGCATAGTCAACGGCTTCCTCCGCTTTCCATCCAAAGGGATGATTTCGGCTTGCAGCATTCCCAAAATCCTCCAAAAAATAGGGGGTCATGGCTTCAAAAACACGAGGATCTACGCGCGTTGTTGCATTATTATCTAGGTATACAGGAAGTTTTAGCATTTTATTTAGATTGATTCTAAACTGCAAAGTACGGTAATAGCTATCAATAACAGGTAGATTTTCCTAGAAATTTTAAAATAAGATAAGTTTTTGTTAAACAGCCTAAATTTGCGGTGTGAATAAAATTTTAGGAATTATACTTTGCAGCTTACTTTTAACTTCCTGTTTTGATATTTCCGAGGAAATTAGCATTTCCAAAACCGGAAGTGGTACATACCAGGTAACTATGAATTTAAGTCAAATCAAAACCATGATGGAAGCATTAAAAACCGACAGCGCTAAAGCTGCTGAAGGCGGAGTTGATTCTTTTCATTTGGGCATGTTGAAATCCTTAAAGGAAACAGCAGACAAATTCAGAATTATCCCTGGGTTACAAAATGTGCAATATTCCTCGAACCAAAGTACAGGTGAATACACAGTGGGATTTGAATTTAACAATATTACCGCCTTAAACACGGCAATGAAGGAAGAAGGCAAAAAAGATAAATACATTTGGCAAAAAGGCAAGTTTACCATTTTGGACATTGGCATCAATCCTTTGACCCTAGGTGACGGTGATGTTGAAAACAATGAAATGACAAAAACAATGATGGCTGACGTCAAATACAATCTAAAAATAACAGTGCCGTCAAAAGTTAAAAAAACCAGTAACGCAGACGCAATAGTTAAAAGAAATACCCTTGTTTTCAATTCAACTTTAGGTGCAATTGATAAATCAACAGACGTAATAAAAATGACCATCAAATACAAATGATTAAAAATCTAGAACACATAGGTATTGCAGTCAAAGATCTAGAAACATCCGAAGCCTTGTTTACCCAACTATTAGGCAGCGCACCCTACAAACGAGAGGCGGTAGAAAGCGAAGGTGTTACAACCTCATTTTTTCTAGTGGGGAATGTTAAAATAGAATTGCTCGCAGCTACAAATCCTGAAAGTCCCATTGCCAAATTTATAGAGAAAAACGGTGAAGGAATCCACCATTTGGCTTTCGAAGTGGAAAATATTGATGCGGAATTAATAAATAAATCCGGAGATGGATTTGAATTAATCAATAAAATATCCAAAGATGGGGCAGACAACAAACGCATCGCTTTCCTTCATCCCAAAAGCACCAATAGGGTTTTGGTAGAAATGTGCCAAGAGAAACAATAATATTATTCCAGCACTATTTTTTCAACTAGCACAGTTTCATTTTCTGTATATATTTTGAGGAAGTAAATTCCCTTTTTTAAGGTCGATACTGGAACACTGTTTTCACCTCTAATAATAGACAAATTCATCACCTTCTGTCCGACTTGATTCAAAAGGTCCGCTTCAAAAGATTCCACAGAAAGCACATTACATTTAATATTTAAAAAACCCCCAGCTGGATTTTCTATTTTAAAATTATCCACGGTGTAATACAATTTAATTCGATCCGTCTTTTTAATAGAATGTGGCAAATCATAGGCCCATAGTGCCCTGCCGAATGTGCTTGCCACCAGCCGGTGGTTCAGGGGGTGAATTTTCAGATCACTTACAATTACATTTGGCATATTTTTAGAATAATACAGCCAGTTTTTCATGGTATCGTTTCGCATATAAACGCCCACATCAGTGCCAATATAAATAGCATTGTTTGCATCAGCAGAATCACAAACTACAGTGTTTACCGGCATGTTTGGGAGATTTGCAGAGATGTTTTGCCATGACAAACCCGAATTTGTACTTCGGAATATTTTTTTACCATTTATAAATCCTGAATAAGTAATATAAACGAAGGAATCATTTTTCTTATTTACAGCAATATCTGTGGTATAAAGAGAATCAGGTAGCCCAGCGCTTACATCAGTCCACATATTATTCCTAATATCCCAACGCCATAATTTACCTGAAATACTGCCCCCATTGTATGGTTTTTTCGCAAAATATGCCATACCATTTGTTGCGTTACTCATATCCATTGCTGTGCCCACCCGATTGGATCCAAAGGAAGAAAGTGGTGAAAATCCATTGTTAATGTCTACCAATTCTGAATACAATAAATATACATTTTGCATACTGGATATATGTCCTTTTGCATCCAGCAATTCATCAACAAAAACAGGCGTTGTCCATTCACCCTTGCCTTCATACGGATTTGATGAAAATATGGAGCCATCATAATTTCCGCCTTGGAAATAATAAAAAGATCCATATTGTGAAGAGGTGATAAGTTCATCTGTAAGTATGCTGCAATCCATGCCATCACCTCCACTGGCAAAGGCCCAGTTATTCCCCACTATCGTGCCGTTATCTTGGGCACCTGATACATAGGCTGACGTATCATAAGTAGAAATTCCCACCTTGTAATAACTGCCTATATTCATATTGTTACAAAGAAACTTTGAAGTACAATCGTGTACAATATTCACCAAGGCATCATCAAAACTTGTAATTACAGGATCAATCGGTTGTGTGTAAATACCCCCATCGTTGCACAAAATCCAAATTTTTAATTTGGGATGAATTTTAAATTGGTGTTCATCTACATGATTTTTGGCGCTATATGCGTAAGCAAAATCAGCCCCACCATTTTTAGAAAAAAGTGTTTGAATTCCTCCAAGATAAATTTTATTCTTATCATCCGGATGGACACAAAGTGCAAGATCATATTTCCCCTGGCTATAACCTGCTTGAATAGAATCTTCTGGTGAATTTGACAATAAATTATACCCATATTTAAATACCTTATTCCAGGTTTTACCTGCATTTTTAGACAGATAAAAACCGTACAACTCACCCCCATTTCCTCCTGCACAAGCTGCATAAATATAATTGCTATCTGACGGTGCTGTAGCAAGTTCAACACGAGTTACGGCGTTTGTTGTATTCCACGGAACATTTAAAGTTTGCCAAGTTTTGCCAAAATCATAACTTTTTAATATCACCGCTGCTCCGGTATTGGAAAATTCCATCCACCTTCCAGCAGCATATAATATATCGGCATTTGACTCATTTATTTCTAAATCTCCAATGGTGGCATTGCTTACTTTTGACCAAGTCGAACCCCCACTGTAACTTTTATAAATTCCCGAAATTCCTGCTGCCACAAGTTCGTTACTGTTTTTTGGGTTTACAAATACCCTGCGAAATAAGGAGCCATCAAAATCCGTCAAACTTGCACTTAAACCGGTAGGTTGCCATGAGTTTCCACCGTCAGTTGATTTATATATTCCAAGCCCAAAATGCGTATTTCTTTTCCTATCCATGCTCAATAAAGACACTTCACAATATTCGAAATCACCAAGACAACAATACAAAATATTTGGATTATTGGGATCAATGGCAATATCGCTAATACGCAAAATAGGGAGGCCATTGCTAGCCTCGGTCCAAGTTTTGCCGGTGTCTATCGTTTTCCAAATACCTGCCTGACCAAAACCTGAATACCAAGTGCCGGCATTTATTGGATCAAAAGCAATGCAATTTGCCCTGGCCATTCCATAACTATTAAGCCCTCCAGCACTAAAAGGACGGTTAAAAGGACCCAATGGATACCACCCATTCGAAGCGCGGTTTTGAACTGCTGGGGAGTGCACTTCCTTTACAACATTGAAGTATTCATTAGCAGCAGGCAAACTCCCGTCTGGATTTGTTCTTTGTCCGTATTCATTTAAAAATCTGGCGTACCATTTCCAGCCTCCATATTGTTTCAAATTTTTTGATAAACGGAATTGGGTAAACGCTTCATCTGCTTCAGCGGCATTGTTAATACCACCAAAAATCAGTGAATCTTGGAATGGCATTTTCGCAATTATTCGAGTGGACTGGCCGTAAATATTTGAGATAAAAGATACTCCAACCGTTATTGCACTTAAAATAATTTTGGATTGGCTTAATCTATGCATGAAACAAATTTACAAATTTTTAGGGTGAAATAAAATTAGAAAATACCGACTGCTGCAGAAAGCAATCTTAAAGCGACAAAAATTAGGGCTACACCCACAACCATGTCCATTCGCTTCAATATTTTAGGGGTGATAAATTTCTTTAAAGCTGCAGCGCCATATGCAATCCCAACTTCGGTAAAAAACACAGTGGAAATTGCTCCAAAAGCAAATATTATTTTTTGGTCCAATACGTAATCCAATGCTGGCGGAATGCTGTATAAACCTATCCACCAAGCAGCATTTGCAGGATTTGCAAAATTAACAATAAAAGGCTTTATAAAAAAATCTCTTGTATATTTGGCTTTTGAAATTTTCGAATCTTCTTCAATATTCTTTCTTTTTTTTATAAAGGTTGTAAAACCCATAATAAGTAAAACAATACCTCCAAAAAACGAAGCTTTGTTCTCATGGTGTTTTAAAAATTCAGAAATGTAAGCAGTAAAAGTTATCGCCAAAAAGACAAAAATTATATCTCCAGAAACGACGCCCGCAGCTATTGCCCAACCCTTTTTAGGGCCATGTTTAATACCCGTTTGAATGAGCATAAAAAAAATTACACCCAGCAGCACACTCATTAAAAAACCAGTGCCTATGCCATATAAAAATGGTGCTAGGTAATACACAATTATTGGGGTACTAAATTAAATTCAAGCTGTGTTGTTTTATTTCTAAACACAAATTGCTTGTCTGTCAATTTTAATATTTTATAAGATTCTCGGCTGCCTCCATCGTAATCTATCACAAAATCTTTGTCATTGTTTTGGGTACTCCATACCCCATTGTATTTCTTATCATGAATTTGAAGAATCACTGAAAACTGCCGGGTAAATTCCCAAATGTTATTTTTATAGCTAGCTGTTGAGTCTGTAGAATTGTATTTAACGGATGTGGCTATCCACTTACCTTCTATTCTCTCTCTTCTAGGCAATAGGCTAAATGAAGGTCCATCAGGGTATTTTTTACACCCTTCTAGAGATAGCAAGGCCATGCTAATGATGATAAGATACTTATTCATAGATTCTGCAAATTTCAGGAATTATCTTCTAAAGTTTCTTCATCTGTCTCCTCTGGTAGACGAAGTAACGGATTTTCACTACCAACGGGCAGACTATCAATACCTCTGAGTGTGCGCTGAATAACACGTGTGCGCGTGCCGACAAGCTTTTCAATGTCTTCGCCAGCTTTTTTAATTTTATCTTGGGCTTTTTCCAAAACTCCCCCAAAAAGGTCGAATTCTTTGCGCACCACACCTAGTATTTTCCACACTTCGCTACTCCGTTTCTCTATGGTTAATGTGCGGAACCCCATATTTAATGAGTTAAGAAACGCCCCCAAAGTGGTAGGACCGCTAATAACCACCCTATATTCCCTTTGTAAAATTTCTATTAATGAAGTATTACGCACCACTTCTGCAAACAAACCTTCTGTGGGTAAAAATAAGATGCCAAAATCCGTAGTATGCGGTGGCGAAAGATATTTGTCTCGTATGTCCTTCGCACAGCGTTTCATTTCTGTTTCCATGGCTTTTCTTGCCGCTTCAATACCCAAAGGGTCTATAGCATCATAAGCATCTACCAAACGACCATATGCTTCAATGGGAAATTTAGCATCAATGGGCAATAACACTTCCTGTCCATCTTCATCTTTACCCGGCAAACATATAGCAAATTCAACCACTTCCGCGCTGCCCGGTTTGGTTCTTACATTCTGTCTATACTGCCCAGGTGCAAGTATATTTTCTAAAATTGCACCCAATTGAATCTCACCCATCATGCCGCGGGTTTTTACATTGCTTAGCACCTTCTTCAACCCACCCACATCTTGGGCCAAATTCTGCATTTCACCCAATCCTTTATGCACCTGTTCCAGTCTTTCACTTACTTGTTTAAAACTCTCAGACAATCGTTCATCCAAAGTTTTTTGCAATTTCTCATCCACTGTAAGCCGCATCTCTTCTAACTTTTTTTCATTGCTCACTTGCATTTCTCCCACTTTACTCTCTAGGGTAGTTCGCATCTCTTTTAACCGTTCCTCCATTTCCTTGCGAAAAAGATCATTCCTATTTACAAGGTCATCCACGCGCTGCTTCATCGTATCGTTTAGGTACTTTACATTTTCTGAGAGGGTTTTGCTTAACAGTACTGTGTCGTCTTGCGACTTTTTTAACGATTCAAAAAGGCCTGTACTTAAATTGCCAAACAAGGTCGTTACCTCAAACCGTGTGCCTTGCTGGCTCTCTGATTGTTCCTTTCTGCTTATCGAAAACTCATTGCTTAATTTGGAATCAAAACCGTCCAAGCGTTGATTCAGCGAAATAAAATCTGCAGATCTATTTTTGTTAAAAAGTAAAATGCATTGCAGAATTATTACAATAAGTAACAAAATAAATAAAATATACAGCATAGAACTTGCCATTCTATTGATAAATATTGCGAATAAGCTGTGTAGGTTTATACATATTTAAAGAAATTCTAAAATTCATGTACTTGTAAAATTCCTTCGGACTGGTGCCGGCTTGTGCATTAGAACTATAGACCAAAGGTAGGCTTAATTCGTAAAATACATTGTTTCCAATACGCTGAGAATAAGTAATCCCTGCAGTATAAAACAATTCAGATGCTTTTGCATTCGTATTTGCAACCACAGCATCTCCAAAAACTTGCAAATCTATGCCAGGGAATAAGTGTGTTTGGGCATTTACACCTGCACACCAGCTTTTAGCCATAATATTTGGGACCATCCGCATTCCAATTCCATTGGGCAACAGTTGGTTATTCCATACCGATCCATTGTTAAAAGTTGCACTCCGTTTAAACATCGTTTGCCTATAACCATAGTCGTTTCCACCATTTGCACCGCTGACAACCGGATTGTAAACCCCACTTGTGTTTCCTTGATTTTTCTGGTGAATAAAAGTTTCAGCAAAACCTTTTACATAAAAACCAAATGTTTTTTTCTGCTTATTTTTATAGGGTATAAATTTATCGACAATTAAGGTAGCCTTTGCAAATTGATATGCAGAATCATTTCCTATTTTATTTGCATAATTTCTACCCATATCCAGTTGTAAAATAAATTTACCTGGCGATATTTTTCTATATACATTTTTTGTAAATGCTATGCGTAATAAATCATTTTGAAGGTCTGGAGAATAACGATTTCGAATATCCCCAGGGGCAACCCAATAAGATTTTGTAATTCTATTTTTATCATATTCTACTTCCACAATATTTTGTATCCAGTATTTTTTTCTTTTTAAATAAAATGAAACTACAGGGGCATAATGATAAAAAGAATTCAATCTATTAACATTGTCTGGATTAAAACCGAAAGTGGCAAAACGCATGGATATTTCCGTAATAGATAATGGACCCTTTTTGTGAAATATATTGCGTTGCACATTGGCCATACCTGTAAATTGCTTGCTCTTTACACCATACATGGGTACTGCCCAAAACTCCCAATTTCGGCGTGGTACATTAAAATTTGTTAGCACCAAACCTGGCATAAAACCATCATAGGCATTGGATGAAAAAACATTGGGAATAAACCAAATCCGCTGCGTTCCTCTTTTATATAAATTGGGAAAACCAATGGCGATTTTATCCCACGTTTTTAAAATGCCTTTTGCACTGGCATCGTTGTTAGAATAATTCGATTCCAGCAAATATCCACTTGGATTTAAAGAAAATTGCTCTGGTTTTCCAGCAACAAAAACAGTTGTATCATTGCCATTTAACCAAATCTCATTTTTTACTGTGCTGCGTCTACTCCCTAACTTTACTGGAACTGCGTATAGTCCTTTATTTTTAACTGTTACCAAATAACCGTCTTTGGCTTTCTTTATTTTTTGTATGGCATAATCTGGAGTACTACCAGAAATTAAACCTTCAAAAAACCAATCGAGTTTTCGCTTTGAAACCAATTCAAATACAAGCTGAATATCTTCAGGTAACGGGTGTTTAAATTGCCATCTAATAAAATACAAATGCATGCAAGAATCAAATATTTTTTTGCCCAAATATTCTTGCAAATAATAAAACCTGCGCGGATTGGCCCCATATACAATGGTACCATAATTGAATGGATGATATGCCCCAGAAACCAAATTTCCCGTTTGAAACAATCCAATATCATGCGTAAGTCTAAATTGCAAAAGTGCTGAGTTAGCATCAACTTTGTCTCCAGGTGAAAATTCCTTTTCCTTTTCAGTGGATGCCTGTGTATGAAAAAATGTATTGATGCTTTCATCCATCCAAGGATGATCTCTTTCCTGACTTCCAAGAACACATTGAAACCAATTGTGTCCAACTTCATGAATGATTGTCCCTTCACTTGCATCGCCACAAATGGTGATCATAGGATATTCCATCCCGCCTGCACCTTGCAATGGCCCTATCACAACAGAACAATAATCATAAGGATAATTTCCCACACGGGAAGAATAATATTTTAATGCAGTTTCAATGGCATCTGTAATTTCAACTCCATTTGTTTTTTGCATTTTTTTGGATTCATATTTCGATTTCAAAAATGCCAAAGTTTTTACAATACGCCCATCTGGAAGCGATACATCCTTCATTGTAACTCTAAAATCTGGTGAAGCAAACCACGCGAAATCTGGGATATTTTTTTGGGAATATTCGAGTATTTTTACATCCGATTTACTGCGTTCATTTTTCCCCTCTCCAATCAAAGTGGCCATCCAATTCCACTCAGCCGTATCAAGCAATTTTCCAGTAGCACCCACAACAAAATCAGACGGCACGGTTAAAGAAACTTTATAATCTCCAAATTCGCTGTAATATTCTCCCTGGTCTTTGTACGGAAAAACGTTCCATCCATTTACATCATAAACCGCTGGCTTAGGATACCACTGTGTTACAGCAAATATATTTTCATTAACACCCATTCTAGAAAACAGCCAAGGCAATTTTACGGTAAATGGAATTTCAATTTCAATGCTTGATCCACTTTCGATGGCATTAACCACTTCCAATTTAACAATGTCGTTATACTTGGGATGATAACTCCATTTTTGTTTAATGCCGTTAATTTTAAAATCCAAACCTTCTACCCAACCTCGGTCTGTTTTTTGCGCATTAAAATACTTTGCATTTCCATTTATTTTGGCTTCTACTCCATAACCCGTTTCATTGTTTTTAAAAGCGTTGGGCCAAACATGAAACCAAATTTCTGACAATGCAGTAGGACTGTTATTGGTGTATGTTACTTTTTCAGTAGCAATTATCCTTCGAGAACCAGGCTCAAGAAGTGCGGTAATTGTATGATCTACTTTTTGTTGCCAGTCAGATTGCCTCTCTAGGTGTTTTTGCACTGGCAGCGATTGGGAGCTTAGCAATTGTAGAAATTCGGCAACAAAACAAGCGGCTAGAATGCCGATAAAACGCAGATTGTCCATAAACTGTGCAAAAATAGAGGTATGTAATTAACAAATACATGCAAAATCGACAAACTCTATTCATATTTTTGACCCAATGAGTTTTTTTCCATCAGACTGGGACGACGAAGAGGGTTTCGATGGCAACGTTGAAGAATTGGTTAAGGAGTTTGAAAGCCAGCGCCGCGAGGATTTTTCACCCCGTGAACTGCTCGAAATCTTTCGTTATTATTCTTTAAATCAAATCCAAACCAATGAAGAAAAGCGTGCCTTGAATCTTATGAAAACGGTTTTAGAGGCTGGGTTAGACCAGTTTCCATATATTCCTGTTTTTGCAATACACATGGCAGAAGTGTTAATTAGAGAAAAAAACTACCGTTTAGCCAGAAAATATTTGGCGCAAGCTACCGAATACAATGCATTTGAGCCATCCTTGTATTTTGTTGAATCCCTCATCCTTTCCTTAGAAGGCAGAAAAGCAAAAGCCATAGAAGCCATGAACAAAGGATTAGAATTGGCAGGCAACGATGAAGAATCCTTGGAAGATTTTTTGGAGTTGTTGATTTTTTACGGACAATTTGAATTGGCCATTCCTGTATTGGATCGTGCATTGCAAAATGGCTCCGATGTTGGCTATATTTTAGAAAAATGGTTAACAGGCAACCTAGAAAAAGAGCAAGTAACGCACCTTGTTCCATTGTTGGAAAAAATGGTGGATGATGATCCATTTTCAGAAGATGCATGGTTTTTACTCGGAACCGCCTATCTAGAATTAGAAAACCACGAAAAAGCATTGTTGGCATTTGATTATGCTGTTACCATCAATGAAAACTTTTTGGAGGCTTGGATTGGTTATTTAGAATCGGAATATGAAACTGAAAAATACACAGATTTTATCGCCCATTTTCTAGAACAACAACTACGGTTTAGTCCCGGTGCACTGGATGAATTGCAAGGTTTATATGCCTGGAGTTTGTATGAAACAGACAAAATAACAGAAGCACGACAAGTTTATAGGGAAATTTTAAAAAAAGCTCCCCAAGACAGCGAAAGTTGGTATAGCATGGGACTTACTTTCCATTACGAACAAAATTACCCAGCTGCAGTGCCTTATTTAGAAAGGGCCTATGAATTAAACGTTACCGAGCCAGATTATGGCATAGTGCTAGCTGCTGCCTATTTTGGAGCCAGTGAAAACGACAAATGGGCTGCCCTTTATGCAGTGATTATTGAGTTACACCCGGAAGCCGAAGAAGCTTGGCTAGACTATGGTGTGGCGCTTTACGAAACCGGTGACACGGATAAATCGTTGGAAACTACGCAGCTTGGTTTGAAACAGAATCCCAATAGCCACAAGTTGATGTACAGGCTATCGGCCCTATGTTATTTAACAGGGCAGCAAGCTGCAGCAGAATATTTATTGGAAACCGCTTTATCCGTAAATGCAGAAGATCATGCACAAATGTTTATTTTTGCACCTGAATTAAAAAAAGCGGGTAGTTTACTTCGTATCATAGCCCGCTATATCAATCCTGAAATATAAGATGAATACTGATTTATTTAACCTATCACAACTCCCCAACCGCACCAAAAAAAACAGACACGTCGGGCTAACTATGGTTATGGACAAAGGTTTAAGCTTGCGAGAAGCTGAAAACTTTTTAAACACCAGCGCTGAATATACAGATATTGTAAAACTGGGCTTTGGAACCTCCTTTGTAACCCCAAATCTTCAAGACAAAATAAATCTATACAACAGTGCCAATATTCCTGTCTACTTTGGCGGAACATTATTCGAAGCTTATGTTGTACGCAACCAGTACGAAGATTATTTGCGGTTACTAGACAAAACCGGAATAACCTACGTTGAAGTAAGTGATGGCAGCATAGAAATGGACCATGAGGTAAAATGTGAATACATCCGCAAACTTGCCACGCGAGCTACTGTTTTAAGTGAGGTTGGAAGCAAAGACGGCGAGAAAATTATTCCTCCTTATGAGTGGATTGAACAAATGGAAACAGAATTGGAAGCAGGCGCATGGAAAGTAATTGCGGAAGCGCGTGAAAGCGGAACTGTGGGTATTTTTAGAGGATCCGGTGAAGTAAGAAGTGGTTTAATAGCAGAAATTATTCGCAAAATTCCATTGGAGAATATTTTATGGGAAGCCCCTCAAAAAACACAACAAGTTTGGTTCATTAAATTGTATGGTACCAATGTAAATTTGGGAAATATTGCACCAAATGAGGTGATTCCATTGGAAACATTGCGCCTTGGTTTGCGCGGAGATAGCTTTGATTTTTTTCTGAATAAATAAATTTTATTTATTCCCAATTTTATACTTTTAATATGCCTTTTGATATGCAAATTAATCAAATTATTCAACACCGTCGCAGTCATTTTGTAAAAGAATTTACAGGTGATATTTTACCAGATGTTTTGATAAATAGATTATTAGAAAATGCACGTTGGGCTCCCAGTCATAAGCTTACCATGCCTTGGAAATTGAAAGTTTTTGGGGGTTCAGAAAAATTAAATCTTTGCGAAAAAATGGAAGAATATTATTTATTTAATACCCCTTCAGAAAAATTCGATCAAAATAAAATAGATAAAATCCGCACCTATAAAGATAAAATTTCCCATATCATTTCCATAGGTTTTAAACCCTCTGGCTTGGTTCCTGAATGGGAAGAATTGGCAGCCACCGCAATGGCAGTACAAAACATGTGGCTTACATTAACCGAAGAACCCCATGCCGCAGGCTATTGGACCAGCGGAAACGG
>Ga0105048_10004786_pt1 | contig 21973 bp, 23 predicted proteins | sample MAT05_FD_78382 | JGI IMG/M metagenome (GOLD analysis project Ga0105048, IMG submission 78382) | Freshwater microbial communities from Lake Fryxell liftoff mats and glacier meltwater in Antarctica - MAT-05 | ecosystem: Environmental > Aquatic > Freshwater > Ice > Liftoff microbial mat | place...
AGCGTGACGACGCGACCGGGTGCCTCCGGCGTGCCGCGATGATCGGCGGAGCCCTGAAAAAACCGACGCTCGTAGCCGTCGATGCAGGCTACCTCGCGGCGTATGAACGAAAAATCGGGCCGAAAGACGAGCGAGCCGTAGGCAAAAACCCAGCGCACGATTGGCATCTCTTTCACGGAACGCCAATCCTAGCCAATTTTTAGGGTGGGTTACAAAACGGCGAAGGCCGCTTTCGCGGCCCTCACTCGTGTCGGAAACCCCTGACCTAGGGCTTGGCTGCGGCGGGCGCGACCGGCTTCTTCTCGAGCACGATGAACTGCACGCGGCGGTTCATCTGCTTGCCTTCCGGGGTCTTGTTGTCGCCGACGGGCACGTCTTGGCCGTAACCCTTGAAGCTCAAGCGGTTGCCGTCGACGCCGCGCTTGATGAGCGCGTCTCGCACCGACTTGGCGCGATCATCCGAAAGCTTGGCGTTGATTTGCTTGCTGCCGGTGGTGTCGGTGTGACCCTGAACCTCGAGCTTCAAGATTTCGGGGTGCTCTTTCAAGACCTGCGCAACCGAGTCGAGCAGCGGATCGCTGACCTTCTTGATGGTGGACTTGCCAGTGTCGAACTGGACCTGCTCGAGAATGATGATTTCTTTCTCGGTCACGCGCACGAGCTTGGGACAGCCGCGCTTCGACGGATCAGCGTCGTCGACACCCTTTTCTTTCGGGCATGCGTCTTGGTCATCACGGAAGCCATCGCCGTCCGTATCGGGCGGGCAGCCGTTGGTCTTGGGGTCGTCGGTCTTGACGCCCGGGATGTCGATACACGCATCGACGTCGTCGGTGATGGTGTCACCGTCTTTGTCGTTGAGCGGGCAGCCGTTCTTCTTCGGGTCGTCGTTCGGCAGGCCCGGCTCGTCGGGACAGGCATCGGCGCTGTCGACGATGCCATCTTTGTCGCGATCGCGGTCGGGGCAGCCGTTCTTCTTCGGATCCGGATCGGCCTTGCCGGGCTCGTCCGGGCAAGCGTCGTCTTTGTCGAGAATGGTGTCCTTGTCGCGATCGCCGTCCGGCGGGCAGCCGTGTTTGGCGGGGTCGGAGCTCTTGACGCCCGGCACCTTGGGGCAGGCATCGACGTCGTCGTAGATGCCGTCGCCGTCCGTGTCCATCTTGGGCTCGGGGACTTCGGGGGTGTACGCGAATTGGAAGAGGGCGCGCACTTCCGGGGTACCGATGCCCGTCGTGATGCCGGGGCCGGCGGCCGCGCCCAGCTCGAGACAGTTGGCGCAGGACTCGAGACCGGGGAGCCGAAGCTTGATGCCCGCGAGCGCTTCGGCGTTGGTCGAGCGGCTGTCGGGCGTCTCGACGTCTACGCCGCCGGCGGTCTCGATGCCGAGCTGCAAAGAGCGGTTGTCGAGCAAGAGCGCACCAACACCCGCGCCCCAGTTCATTTGGTGGCCGAGCTCGACGTTACCGAGCGAGGTCGTGCTGCGCAGGGTGGGACCGGCCATCATTGTCCAGATGAAGCGATCAGCGCGGCCGCCCAAGAGCAACTGGGGTTGACCGCGCACGCTGCCGTCGCTCACGTAGGAAGTGTCGAAGCCTGTGGGAACCCAAACATAACCGCCGACACCGAGCTGGAACGGGTCGTGGTAGCCGCCGACGATGCGAAAGCGGGCACCGAGGCGCATATCGCCGACGGCCGCACCGTCCGGCTCTGCGAACGCCACGTTGCCCCCCGAGGGCGCGTCGCCTTGGCTGAGCACGGCGAACGGCATGTTCACGCTGATCGCGATGTAGTTCACGATCGCGAAATTCAGCCCGACGTGGACGAACATCTGGTCGGAGACAACGGCGCCGATGTCTTCAGTCTCGTCGCCGTTCTCGCGCACGAGCTTCAACGGGTTGCGCGCGTAGTCGAGCATCGCCATCGCGTGGAAGGTCGCCTCGCCGGCGGCGTACGGAGACGGCACGCCGAAAAAGCGGTCACCTGCAGGCGACGGGTTGAACTTCGGAAGGTCGACCGCCCGCGTCTGCTCGATCTCCTGCGCCTCGGCGCCCTGCGCAGAAACGAGCGCTGACGCCCCAGCCAACAGGGCACCCAACCGAACCACCCAACGAGACGTCATCGGCAACCTCTTCAAACTCACAACCAGGGAAGAATCGCGGCATCCTACTTGTGGCGGCCCACCATAACAATCGTCGAGACCCCTGGACAGTCGTTTAGCCGTAGCGTAACCGAGTGGGCCCGATGACAGCCGACGCCAAGCCCTTCTCGATCGGCTCCGCAAGGAGTTGCTCCGCCCCGCCGATCTCGCAGATCGCCCTTCTGCCCGCCTTCGACCCCATTCCGCAGCTCGCAGCCGAGCTCGAGCTGCCGCGCGCCTCGGTCGCTGCCGTAGTCGCCTTGCTGGCCGAGGGCGGCACCGTCCCCTTCATCGCTCGTTATCGAAAAGAAGCGACCGGCGGCCTCGATGAAGTGCAAATCCGCACCATCGAAGAGCGGCGCGCCTACCTGCTCGAGCTGGAAGATCGCCGACGCAGCGTGCTCGCCGAGATCGAGAAACAAGGCAAACTGACAGCCGAGCTCGGCACCAAGCTCTTGGCAGCCAAATCCAAGGCGGAGCTCGAAGACCTATACCTTCCGTTCAAGCCAAAGCGCCGAACGCGCGCCATGATCGCGCGCGAGCGTGGGCTCGAGCCGCTCGCAGAGCTGATGTGGAAACAAACGGAAGGCGAACCACAGAACGCGGCGGAAGCCTTCGTCGATGTTGCGAAAGAGGTGCCCGACGTCGCAGCGGCGCTGGCAGGTGCCCGCGACATCTGCGCCGAGCGCATCGCCGACACCGCCGAGATCCGCGCGCGCGTCCGCGAGGTGATGGCCAAAGAGGGCGTGCTCGCCGTCGAAAAGACGAAAGAGTTCGAAGACAAACCCACCAAATTCGACACCTACGCGAAGTACGAAGAGCCCGCGCACGCGATGCCGTCACACCGCGTGCTCGCCATTCGCCGCGGTGAGGCCGAGAACGTGTTGCGTGCGAGCCTGAACGTCGACAGCGCGCGGCTCGTCTCCGAGATCACCCAAAAGGTCGGTATTTCTCGGAAGAGCCCCTGGTGCGCCGAGCTCGAGAAGGCAGCCGGCGACGCCTACAAGCGGCTGCTCGCTGCCAGCTCGGAAGTGGACGTGCGCGTCGACATGAAGCTGCGCGCCGACAAAGACGCAGTCTCGATCTTTGCGCAGAACCTGCGAGAGCTGCTGCTGGCCGCACCCTACGGCGAGAAGCCGATCTTGGGCATCGACCCGGGCCAACGAACCGGCTGCAAATGCGCAGTGGTCGACAAGACCGGCAAGCTGGTCGAGCACACCAACATCTACCTGGTGCAAGGCGACGGCGCGCTCGAGAAGTCGCGCGTCGTGCTGCGCGACCTGATCAAGAAGCACGGCGTCTCGGCCGTCGCCGTCGGCAACGGCACGCACGGCCGAGAGACAGAGTCGTTCGTGCGTGAGGTCATCACCAAAGAGGGATTCACGGGGGTGCTCACTGTCTCGGTGAGTGAGTCGGGCGCCAGTATCTATTCGGCGAGCGACGTCGCGCGCGAAGAGTTCCCGGATCTGGATCTCACCGTGCGCGGCGCGGTCAGCATCGCGCGTCGCTTGCAAGACCCGTTGGCCGAGCTCGTGAAAGTCGATCCGAAGAGCATCGGCGTCGGCCAATACCAGCACGACGTCTCGCCCACGCTGCTGGAGAAGAAGCTCGATGAGGTGGTAGAGAGCTGCGTGAACTCGGTGGGCGTCGAGCTCAACACCGCCAGCGCCCCGCTGCTCGCCCGCGTTGCCGGCATCGGCTCGACCATCGCCAAGCGCATCGTGTCGCATCGTGACCAGCACGGCGCCTTCGCCACGCGGAAATCCCTCTTGGCCGTCTCTGGCGTCGGCCCGAGGACCTACGAACAGTGCGCTGGTTTCCTGCGGCTCGAGACAGGTGAGCACCCGCTCGACAAGAGCGCCGTCCACCCCGAGCGCTACGAGCTCGTCGAGCGCATCGCCAAAGACCTGAGCGTCACCGTCAAAAGCTTGGTCGGCAACGCCGACGCGGTGCGCGAGATCGACAAGAAGAAGTACGTCGCGGGCGACGTCGGCGAGTTCACCCTCAACGACATCCTGGCTGAGCTTACGAAGCCCGGACGCGACCCTCGTAAGATTTTCGAGCCTCCCGCATTCCGCGATGACGTGCGATCCCTCCAAGATCTCACGGAAGGCATGCTGCTCGAAGGTGTCATCACCAATGTGACCGCGTTCGGCGCGTTCGTGGACATCGGTGTTCACCAAGACGGGCTCGTGCACGTCTCCGAGCTCAGTGATCGCTTCGTTCGCGACCCGAACGAGGTCGCCAAGGTGGGCGACAAGCTGAAGGTGCGCGTGCTCGAAGTAGACCAGCAACGAAAGCGGATCAGGCTATCGGCCAAGAGCGGCGCACCTCACCAGGGCAACGTTGCTGGCGCCAGCGGCGCACCCGCGCAGCTTCAGCGAAGCGGCGGCCAGGAGCGACGACCGCCGGTTCGTGAGCAGCGGCCCGCCGCCGCGCCTGCGAAGCAGTTTTCGTACAATCCGTTCGAGAAGCTGGCTCGCAAGTAGCCGCTACTGCTGCTTCTTCTTTCGGCGCTCGTGCTCGATCTCTCGAACGCGAGCGGCCAGAACGTCGCGCGTCTGCGCGGCTCGCGGGCACGAGTAACGCGCACGGTCGACCTTGTCACAGCGCTTTGCTTCGGCCTCCTCACTGGAGGCGGGCTCTTTGCCGCGACACACGGCGGACCGAAGCTCGGGTGGGTAGGCGCCATAGCGGAGCTTCCGCTGTAGCAGCGTGTCCTTGAGCGCGGCGGTACGCTCATCGACGCGGCCCTGGTCGTAACAAGCTTGAAGCTCTCCGTGCACCAGGCGGGCGAGCTCTATCAAGCGGGCGTCTTCGTTGTCCTGTTCGGCACCTCTCGCCACCGCTTTGAAGCGGCAGAAGAAGCCCTCGGCGTCGGCCGGCCCGCACACGGGAAAGACAGCCTCGATCTGCAGCGTCACCGCAAGGTTCGCGTCGGTGCACTGCTTCTCGGGCGGGGGCGTGAGGCCAGTGGTCAGATCGACCAGCGCCTCGTCCAGCAGCGCCGAGAGATCGACATCTTCCGGCGTGGGGGCGGGGTATTCGCAAATGTCGCCGCCGGTGAACGCGCACAGATCGCTCTTCACGTTGAAGCCGAAGCGCGGCACCCAATGCGTGCGCTCACCGTCGACCAAGAACTCACGGTTCCAGGAGAACACCGCGTCGCCGTGCACCTCGACCGAGAGCAGGCCGCCCAGCACGCGCACGCCGAACGACGCACCATTGGCCAAGGTGCCATCGACGCCCTCGTCACCGCCGATACTGCTCATCGCGACCAGGTGACGAGCACCTAGGAAGGGCTTGAACTCGGAGTCGATGGGCAGCTCGAAGCTCGGCCGGTAGCCGGTCTCCAAGTGCACCCAGCGATGGGCTTCGTCGCCGATCTGACCCACCGCGACGCCGGCGTAGAACGAGGCGACGCGCAGATTCTCGACCTCTTGCGGAGAGAACGAGAAGGAGAAGCCGCCGTTCAGCGTGCCGTGCTGATCGTTGTTCACCCAATCGACCTGGGTGCCGAGCTCGACCTCGGCCGCGAAGCGCGAGCGACGCCCGGTGGACTCCCGGAACAGCTCTTCTTCTAGCTCTCGCTCCTTCTTGTCGAGCTCTGCGGCGGTCAGCTTCTCGTCACCCGCGCGGGCGACCGACATCGCCGAGGAGAGCAGGACGGCTGTGACGATCGGCCCGATCAGTCGACGCACTTGTCCGCCTTCTCACGCCCGAGCGCACACAGGTTGGCCTCGGCGATGGGCGACTCGTTGCACCACGCGTCGAGCAGCTTCGGGTCAATGCCACGCATGCCGAGAAAGCTGGCCACCTCTTCGCATCGCCCGCGAACCGTCTCGGCGCCTGCATTGAAGAGCCGCCGCATCTGCGCTTCATCGAAGCTGTAGCCGAAAGAGGGGTCGACACTCTCGGGCCGAAAGATGCCGAGCGTCTCGAAGCGACGCGAAGGGGCGCCCTTGCCGGCACACGCGCGAGCGTAGTCGCCCTTGCACATGAACTCTTGCTCCTGCGTGGGTTGCACGCCGAGCTCCAGTATCTGCACGCACGCGTCGCGCTCCTTGCTCTCGACGTAGCGGGCGTAGGGCAGCATTGCGTTCCATTCCGCCTCGGTCACGGCGCTGAGCGACAGATCGAGGTAGCGAGCGGCGATCAGCGCAGCGTTTGGTTGGGGCGCGGTGGGGGTGATCTTGGTGGGCCCGCTCCCGATCACGAGGGCGTGATCGACCCCGCGCTGCCCCAGTGCCAGAAGCGGGATCTCGCTCTTGATGCCGCCGTCGAGAAAAACACCATCGCGGCGCGCGCCGCCCACCCATAGCTCGCTCACCGGGCGCGCGATGAAGGGCAATACGAACGACGCCTCGATGTTGCGACGCATGAACAAGCGCGCCTCCGGAGTTCCGAATGGCGCTTGCGCATCGAGCGGAATGGTCGATGGATCTTGGTCGCTCTGGATGTAGAGTTCACCCCAGCGAAAATCGACGGTGGTGACCACCAGCTCGGACGAGTTCACCAGCGACGGCTCTTTGATGTGGCGATCCATCAAGAGCCTGAGCCCGCGAAAGTCCATCAGGCCCATTTGTGAGCTGGCGAGGTTCCAGAGCGGCTGGCGATCGATGCAATAGAGGCTGTCTTGGTTGGTGCAAGTGAACACCGTCGCCATCAGACGACGCGCGTACTCCTTGCAGTCGGTGCCCCTCGCGACGTCGTGCTCCACCTTGTGCTGGCCGCGAAACACAGTCGCGCTAGGGTCAATCGGGCAGACATCCTGGTGAAATAGGTCGACGACCGCCGCCACGATAGCGCCGGCACTGGTTCCCGATGCCAGCGCAAAGCGCGCTTCATCCGCGGAGATCCCCGGGTGACGCGCCGACTCGTCGGGCGTCATCTTGTCGCGGTACTCGGCGTAGCGCTGCAGCAGCGTCAGCACCCGCCAGGTCGCGCCGGCGCTGTAGGTGCCGCTCGAAGCGCCGCCCTTGATGGCGATCCCGAGGGTGGGCGCCCGCGGCGATACCTGCCAACGACGGCCGTGCATGTAGCGCCCGGCTTCATCCATCGCGAAGTCGAGGCCAGCTGTCGATTGGCCGTAGCTCACCAGCTGCTCGTCGACCATGCGCGCAGTGTCGAGCGTCGCGAGCTCGAGGCCGGCGATGAAGCGGGACGCGTCTGCGATGCGCTTGCCGTCCTCACTCAGCTCGCCGCGGCTACAGAGCGGCTTCTTCGTGTCGAGCCCGAGCCTGGCGATCACTTTTTGACGAAACTCCTTCGCGTCGGGGTTTTCGTCTCCCATCAGCTCCGAGCCGGGGGGCGCGGGCGTCGACTGCTGCTGCTGCGAGCTCGGGGGCTCGCTCTTGGGCGCCGCCGAAGACGAAGCCAGCGCCGCGGAGGCTTCGGAGGCTGGCGACGTCGCGGACGCGGACGAGGAAGGCACCGGCTGCGCTGGCAACTCCGGGTTCAGCTGCCTGCGCAGGGCGACCGACAGCTGCAAATTGTGGATGTGCTCGTGCGCGGCGCTGCGCACACCTTCGTTTGCAAACCAGCCACTGACGGTGTTCGGTCCAGGCGGCTTGCCTTGCGAGAAGAACGAGCGCGACAGCGAGCGACGCGTGGTGGTGACCACTCGCTCGCGTGCGATGGTATCGGGCGTGAGCGTGAGATCCGGGAAGCTGTCGGTGCCGCCCTCGTTGAACAGGCCGAGCAGTCGATCCGACGAGATGTTCTTCAGCCCTTGGCAGGCGCCCAGCAGCAAGAGGCTCAGCGTGGATAGCCGAAGAGCCCAGGTGGACCTGTTTCGCATGCGAGCGGCAGCCTAGCGAAGGCCGTCCGGGGCGTGAAAATACTGGCGATTTGCGTCGGGTCCGGGCTTCGATCCGTGCTGGGTTGAGGATGCTTGCGAGAAGGAGGACGATGATGGGATGTCCGCCAAGCCCAGCACCGCGCTGCTCGCCTTCTTCGTGCTGCTCGGTCCTGCATGTGGCGGAGACGTAACTGTGCTCGACGGCGGGGAAGGCGGCGCCAGCGACGGAGACTCGACTGGCAAAGGGCCCAACAACGTGTCGGCCGGTGCTGGGGCCGCCTCGAACGGCGTAGGGGGCGCACCGAATGGCTCAGGACCGAATGGCTCAGGACCGAACGGCTCAGGGCCGAACGGCTCGGGGCCGAACGGCTCCGGCGGAAGCAGCGGGCAAGGCGCTTCCGCCAGTGGCAGCGGGGGCGGCCAGCAAGTGTGCGCTGACTTCGGAACAGCCTGCAGTGCGTGTGTGGCAGAGGCCTGTCCGAGCGATTGGTGCGCCTGCACCGCGACCTTCGACTGCCCCCAGCTGTTCGGCTGCACCGACGATTGCAACGGCGACCCCGACTGCAATCAGCAATGTCTCGAGGACCATCAGGGCGGCATCTCGGCCGCCTTCCTGGTGTCGAGCTGTGCAGGAGGCCCTTGCGCCGGCAGCTGCCCGCAGGGCGGCGAGCCGCTCGAGCCATGCGCCGAGTGCCTGTTTCAAAGCTGCGACGACGAGATGAATGCGTGCCTGGTCGAGCCCGACTGTATGCCGCTGTGGGATTGTCTCAAAGAGTGCGCCCAGCTCGACCTCTCATGTCAGGACGCTTGTTACGACACGTTCGGCGATGGCGTCGACGAGCTGGAGACGGTGTTCGACTGCGCGACTGCGTCATGCCTGCCTTCGTGCGGCGACGATTGACCGCACTCCAGGAGCGGTGTCGACTCGCTCTGCGCAGTGCGGCATTCGCAAAAGGCCACGTCATGAGCTATTCGTCGGGTGCGACCAGCTGCTGATAGCCTTCGAAGTCGAAGCTCGGTTCGCCGCCGCAGCTCTCGAAGCAGAGCGCGCCGACGAGCCACTCTTGGTCGCTCTCGCCGTTCTCACCCGTCAGGTGGGCCGCTCTGCCCGGCTCTACGAGAACGCGACGGTTTTACACCATACATCTGCCTTACGAGCGCACGCGCTCGGCAGGCCGAATGCTCAGTGCACACTGCTGCCGCATGCTTGTACCATGTTTGTTGATAGTCCATGGTCCTGGGTGCCATCGACATGTTTGCGCATTTTCGTTGAAACCAAGCGCGCTCCCGCACGAAGTAAGGCATACTGCCGCAACATTGGACAAACCGTGAACATCACGACTGGGAGCTGCTCATGAACGCATTTCGTGCATCCATCCTCTTCTCGCTGTCCCTCATGGCCCTCGGCTGCGCGAGCGCCGAAAAAGAACCCGCCAGTGGCGCTGACGCTGCAGACGGCTCCGCAGCGAGCACGGCACCGAAAGACATCGTCGATACTGCAGTCGGAGCTGGTTCGTTCAAGACGCTTGTCGCCGCCGTGAAGGCTGCGGGCCTTGTCGAGACGCTGAAGTCGGAGGGCCCCTTCACGGTGTTCGCACCGACCGACGAAGCGTTTGCCAAGCTCCCCGCCGGCACCCTCGAAGATCTGCTGAAGCCGGAGAACAAGGAGAAATTGAAGGCGATTTTGACCTACCACGTCGTCTCGGGAAAGGTCATGGCTGCCGACGTCGCCGGCATGAACGGCAAAACGGCCAAGACGGTGCAGGGTGGCGAGCTGAAGATCAAGGTCGAGGGCGCCGACGTGAGCATCGACAACGCGAAGGTGGTGAAGACGGACATCGAATGCACCAACGGTGTCATCCACGTGATCGACACCGTTGTGTTGCCGCCTGGCTGAGCTCAACGCGATAGGGCCGTCTCGCTCAACCGTGAGCGGCGGCTCATCGACGCGCTGTAGCCGACATTTGGTCTACGCTCACGCCTCAGCTACACGCGGACTTTCGCTCGTAATACTCCACGAAGCGGCGCTGGCGAAAAGCTCTCGCCGGCGGGAAGCCGGGCCCGGGACCCGCGAACAAGTCTTCTGGCTGGAGCGGCTTGCCCGTTTCCGCGTCGACGACGGCGGGGCGCACGCGGCGGCCAGTCTTTCGGCTGAAAACGTGGATCGGCTCGGCCTTCGGCTCGAAGGCCCAGGTCTCGCCGAATGCCATCATGGCCACGAGCAGCTTGGCGGCGTCATAGCCCTTCTCGGTAAGGTGATATTCGAACCGCGGCGGACGAGATTCGTAGGCTCGCTTCTCCAAGACACCCGCGCCCACGAGAGTCTCCAGCCGCCGCGCGAGGATGTTGCGCCCAATACCAAGCCAGCTCTGCAGCTCGTCGAACTTTCGTACCCCGTACAAGCATTCGCGAACGATGAGGGGGTTCCACCAGTCACCGAACACGTCCAGAGAGCGGGCGATCGAGCAGGGCACGTCGGAGAACGATCTTCGCTGCATCCCTCGAACCTATCAGTTGCATGATGAAACTAAACGCGGGAACTTAGTTTCATCATGGAACTTGCTTCCTCTCGGTTGCGCGCGTCGATGTAACCTCCACAGCGGACGCTGCGCCGAGACTGTCAGCGCTTAGTCAGTTGCATCATGCTACTTTCTATTTTGGCAATGGTTTCAAGAAATCGTCCGTTCACTGCTTGGACTCCGTCCGGTTCGAGAGTGCCAAACGGTCGGGTTCGAGGGCGGTAAGAGCCCCTGCGCGCAGAGTCTCGCGGCTTTTTCCGCGCAGTGACCCGTCGACGTGGGTCCTGAGGGAGCGCTCTGATCCAGCTGCCCGAAACGCCGTTGCGCGACGGTGAGCCTCCTGCCAAGGTCCGCTTCGCATGACCTCCGCGAACGGTGAGCTCGAGCTGCTTCACGACGGGAGCGGCTGGCGCGTTGCGCTCTGGAAGAACCTGCTGCTCACCACCATCTCCACGCCGCCAACCGCGAAAGACATGGAGGCGGTGCGCCGAGGTCAGGCACGCTTGCTCGCGGAAGAAGGCGCCGTCGGTGGTTTGACGTTGGTCGTGGGCCTCAGACTGGCACCCTTCGACCTGAGCGAGGCGATGCGGAGCGAGATCGGCAAGCTGATGAACGTGCCGAATTTGCGCGGCCATTCGGCGATCGTGATCGAGTCGGAGGGTTTCGCGAGCGCCACCGTACGAGCCGTGCTGGGCGCGCTGATCTTGCTGTCGAAGCCAGAGTCACCCCAGAAAATGTTCGAATCGCGCGCCGAGGCCGCGCGCTACCTCGCCATTCACGCACGATCGAACTGGGAGCCCGGGGAGCTGCTTCAGGCAGCGGCGGTGCTCACCGCGGGCTTTCGTCGGTGATCGTTCGGCTGCACAAGCAGCAAGCGGCGCGGAGACCGACGCTCGGGGCCCGGCCCGGTCCTTGCTGAACCGAAGCGAGGAGCTGGCATGATCAAGGCATTGATGGCCCAAGAGCTGCGCGTGCGCGACGTGATGACCCGTGAGGTCGTCACCGTCCCCTACAGCGCCACCGTCTGCGAGGCCGGTGACATTCTTCACGCAGCGGCTGTCAGCGGCGCCCCGGTGGTTGGCTCGGGCGGCCGCGTCCTCGGCATCGTCTCTCGAACGGACCTCGTCGACCCACGCCACAATCACGCAGCCGATGCGCCGGTCGCAGATGTCATGACGCGCGTCGTGTTCGCCGTTCGGGCCGACGATCCGGCGGTGTGCGCGGTTCGCCTGATGGCCGAGGAGCATGTCCATCGCGCTGTCGTCACCAACGATACCGGCGTGATGGCCGGCATCGTCACACCGATGGACGTGCTTCGAGCGCTGTTGCCAATGATCTCGAGCCCGGTCGAAGCCGGCTTCACCTACGTCGACTTGCGGCGCTGAAGGCCGCGCCAATTTTGCGCGTGGGCGCTGAACCTGCGCCGCGAGGCAGCATGATCTCCTCGTCGCCTGCTCGCGGCGCGTTCGCGAGCGGCTGCAGGAGCGCAGATCCGGCTTGGCACGTCCGCTGCTGAGAACGCGAACCCATGGAACAGACAGCTTCACCCAAGGTCGTGGTGGTGGGTACGGGCTTCGCAGGCTTGGAGGCCGCCTTCTACCTCCGCAAGCGCCTCGGGAAGCGCATTGCCCTCACGGTCGTCGGTGAGAATGAGTCCTTCTACTTCAAGCCGAACACCATCTACATCCCGTTCGGGAAGCCGGCCGAGGCGTTCGTGTTCCCGATGCGCCACGTCTTCGAGAAGCGGCACATCCCATTCGTGAAGGCGCGCGTAGATCGCGTCGACCCAATCGCAAAGACGGTGCAGGCCGGCGGGCAGGCGCTGCCCTACGACTACCTGTTTCTGGCCACTGGCGCCGCGATGCGTCCGGAGGAGGTGCCCGGGCTCGCTGCCAACGCAAACACCATCTGGTCCCCGGAAGAGATGGTCCGCTTGCGCGCATCGCTGGAGAACCTCCTCGCGCGCGCGAAAGCCGGCACGCCTTCGCGCGTCCGCTTCCTCGTGCCTCCCAAGAACAAGTGCTCGGGGCCGCTCTACGAAATGGTGATGATGCTCGACAGCTGGCTGCGCAAGCAGGGCGCCCGCGAGCAGGTCGACATCGCCTACTTCACGTATGAAAAGGGCTTCATTCAGGCATTCGGGCCAAGGCTCGACACGGTCGTGACCGAGGAGTTCGAGCGCCGCGGCATCGCAGGCCACAAGCAGGCGGAGGTGGAGCGCGTCGACGCTGGCCAGATCCGCTTCAAAGGTGGCTCCAGCGAGGCGTTCGATCTGCTGATCGCCTTCCCGCCCTATGTTGCCTCCACGCGCTTCGACGGGCTCGCCTCGGACGATCGGGGCTTCTTGCTGAGCGACGCGAAGACGCGCCAAGTGAACGGTCAGCCCGACATCTATGCGGTCGGAGACAGCGGTGACTTCCCCATCAAACAGGCGTTCTTGGCGATGCTGCAGGCGGACGCAGCGGCGGAGCATGTTTGCGAGCGCATCCTCGGCGAAGAGACGAAGGCGGCCTTCGACCCCGTGAGCATGTGCATCATGGAGCAGTTCGACAAAGCGACCTTCGCGCAGGTCCCGCTACGGCTGACCGGCGACCCCGAAGCCCCCGTCGCGGTACGCGAGGACGCGAGCGACCTCTATCGCGTCGGCTCGGGTGCTGTTTGGCGCGTCGCCAAGAAGATGCTCGGCACCGCGATACCGATGCGCTTCACGAGCGGTCAACCGTTTCACGCGGGCGCATCGTGGGCCGTCATGGACGCAGGCGTGAGCGTGATGTCCTCGGTATTCAGCGATTGAAGGAGACACAGATGCGAACCCACCTCTCGACCCCCGTCTCGAAGCTGATGGTCACCGACGTCGCGACGGTGTCGACCACCGACTCGCTCACGGAGGTGGAAGCGCTGTTCGATCACCGACGCTGCTCGAGCGCCCCCGTAATGGATGGCGACCGAGTGATCGGCGTCATCTCGCGCACGGATCTACTGCGCGCAGGCCGTCGAGAGGCTGCGGGGCACGGCGGCGCCCTCGCGCCGCTTGCCGCCAAGCGCGCCGGCGACATCGCGACGCGGCCAGCCGTGACGGTCGGGCCGCGAGCGAGCGTCTCACAGGTCGCGACCACCATGCTGAAGCAACGCATTCATCGCGTGTTCATCGAGGACGACGAGAAGCTCGCAGGCGTCTTCTCGACCCAAGATCTGCTCTACGCCATCAGCGCCGCGCGCATTGCCACGCCGCTCAGCGAGGTAATGTCCAAACCGGCATTCACGGTTCCACTCGAAGCAACCATTGCACACGCAACCGACCGGCTGGCCGTTGCCCACGTATCCGGTGTCGTCGTCATCGACGAAGAGGGTTGGCCCGTCGGTATCTTCTCCCAGCGCGAGGCGCTGCTCTCCCACGCGCTATCTGCCGATACCTCGGTAGAGGACGCAATGAATCACGCCCTCGTGTGCTTGCACAACAAGGCGCCGCTACACCGGGCAGCGACCCTCGCGTCGGCTGCACGCGCCCGCCGCGTGCTCGTCATCGAAGATCGGCGCGTCGCTGGTGTCATCACGCCGCTCGACTTCGCCCGGGCGCTGAGCGCCTAGTCTCAGGGTGATGCGGCGCCTGGACAAGACAAGCAAAGCAGCCGCGCTGCAGATCAAGATCGCAGCCATCGAGCTTGCGCCGCTCGGCGCGAAGAACGCCATCAACGCAGACGTCGTGTTCGCGCATGAGGAGACGAAACCGCTACAAATGCCCGTCGGCGCTGATTGTGATCACGACCCAGGCGAGGCCGCTCAACACAGCTGTCAGCGCGCCGAGCACGAGTAGCCCCTTCTTTTGCTTCGACGTCGCGACGATCGAGAGCAGCAAGGTGAGGATGCCGATGCCGGTCGCGCTGGCGCTGTACAGGTCGCGGCGGTCGCGCACTTCGTAGAAGCGCTCGTTGGCCTGGTCTTTCTTGCGGTTGTACTCCTCTACGATGTTTGTCTCGCGCAACCAGAGGGCTTTGCGCTCTGTCGCCGACAGCATTGGGTCGAGCGCGCGCGATGACGGTGGGCTGGGGATGGCTTCCGCTTCTCGACGCAGCTGCTCCGACTTCGGCATATTGACGGCCGCGTTGTAGCCGATTGTCGCGAATGCAAATACCGAGAGTAAGATCACGAGTGCCTTGAGCGCCGCCATGGAAGTCTCCTGTCCTCAAGCGCCGACGATGCCGAAGCCTCGCAATAGCTGAAAGACGCCGAGCAGCAGCAGCAGCCCACCAGCGAGTGCGGCGCGCAGGCCCTTCTTCGTCGGCGCGGTCTTGCCCAGCAGCGCCAGCGAGATGATGCCGAAGAGCACCGCTACGCTGCCACCGGCCACCGCGATGTAGTCGATGAACGACGCGCTGGTGACGACCCCGTTGACCCTGCTCGACGACGACTGCGTGTAGTTGATGAAGAACGGCACCGCGCCACCCGCGCCACCGATGTACTCGATGCGCCGGGAACTTTGACGCCTCGCATCTCGGCGAGATCCTCTTGGTCGGTGCTCATGGGCTCACGCTACACCACGCCGCCGCGGCAGCACTGGCGAATCTCCAGCGGACCGCCGGCGGGGGCGCTCGACGACAAGAAGAACGTATCGCCATTGCTGACGCCGCCTTGCACCTGGCGCTCGCCCGTGTAGAACGCGTCGCGGGCGAACGTCTGGTCGGCAGCGAGCAGGCCGCTCTCGGGGTCGAGCGAATAGCGGAAGATGCGGCCGGCCAATGGACCTGCGCACGCGGTGTCGCTGCAATACTCGCCCGCCACCAATGCAGGCGGCGAGAGCGAGCGGTCGAGCGCGAGGAACGAGAAGATTGGCGGCGCGTCGCAGGGCGTCACGCGCTGGTAGCGACCCACCTGCGGCAATACGTACTTGTAGAGCCCGGCTTTACAGGAAGCGGCGTCGCAGCCGATCACGTCCTCCGTTGTATCGGCCTGGAAGATCTGGCGCAGGTCGAACACGCGCATGCCACTGCCGGCCCGCAAGATCGCGCCCCGGGCGGGCCGCTCAGCCGATGGGCGTCGTGACGACGAGGACGGCGGTATAGACGACGTAGGCGAGTACGAGCGCGGCGCCCTCGGCGCGCCCGAGGTGCCCGCGCCACGCCAGGAGGCCGAAGGCCACCACGCTCGCGGTGAGCATCGCGCCGAGCGTCGGCCACGTCACGCCGCCCTGCTCGACCGGGTGCACCAGGGCCGCTACGCCGAGGACCCCGAGCACGTTGAAGGTGTTGCTCCCGACGACGTTGCCGAGCGCTATCTCGGGCTCGCCCTTGCGCGCCGCGACGACCGACGTCGCCAGCTCAGGCAAGCTCGTGCCCGCCGCGACGAGCGTCAGCCCGATGACGGCCGCCGGCACGCCGAAGTCGGTCGCGAGGCCCACGGCGCCGTCGAGGAGCCAGCCCGCCCCGACGACGAGCGCTACGAGCCCCACGGCGAGCAGCCCGAGCGACCACCACAGCGGCTTGCGCACCGCCTCGGCCGCCGCCCGCATGTCGTCCGTCATCTCAGACGCGGAGGCCTTAGCCTCGCGACGGCTCGCGCGGATGTTGAACGCGGTGTAGCCAATGAGCCCAGCCACGAGGATGGCCCCGTCGAGGCGTCCCACGACGCCGTCGAGCAGCATCAGGAGCGGCAGGACGGTCGCGCCGAGCATCACCGGCAGGTCCCGGCGCACAAGCGCGCGGTCGACCGTCATCGTCCGGATGAGGGCGGTAATGCCGAGGATGAGCGTGATGTTGAAGAGGTTGCTGCCGACGACGTTGCCCAGCGCGATTGCCGAGTTGCCGATGACGGCGGCCTCGACCGAGACAGCAAGCTCGGGACTCGACGTCCCGAACGCGACGACCGTTAGCCCGACAACGAGCGGGCTCAGGCCGACGCGCAGCGCGAGCGCGCCCGCGCCGCGGACGAGCAGGTCCGCGCCGGCCGTGAGCACGACGAGGCCGACGGCGACGAGACCGAGGTCGAGGAGGGTCGGGCTCATGTAGTGAGTGGGACTGTGCGGGTTGCGCGGGAGATAACGATCGCGCCGGCAACGCCCATGATGAGCGACGCGGCGAAGATGCCCGCTTTGGCGCTGTCAAGCACGGCGGGCGCGTCGAAGGCCAGATTGGCGATAAAGATCGACATCGTGAAGCCGATGCCAGTGAGCAGCGCCACCCCCACGACGTGGCCCCACGTCATCCCCGGCGGCTTCACCGCGAGCCCGGTCTTGATCGCGACCCACGCCGCGAGCAGCACGCCGACGGGCTTCCCGATGACGAGGCCGGCCATGACGCCGAGCGCCGCTGGGTCCGAGAGCATCGCGACGGGCGAGCCCGTGAAGGCGACGCCGGCGTTGGCGAGCGCGAAGATGGGCATGATCAGCAGCGCGACGGGCGCGTGGAGCGTGTGCTCGAGGCGCGCGAGGGGCGACTCGGCGTCCTCGGCCGCCTGCGCCAGGCGTGCGATGGCGTACGCCTGCTCCGAGTCCTGCGCGGTCTGCCCCGGCTTCATCCGAGACGCGAACTCGCGCACGAGCTCGGCCGCCCGCTCAGCGAAGGCCGGCGCATCGAGGCGCCGCACAGCGGGGATCGTCAGGGCCGTCAGCACGCCCGCGATCGTCGCGTGAACGCCCGACTTGAGCATCGCCACCCACAACACGACGCCCACGAGGAGGTACGCCGCCGGCCGCATCGCGCCCGCCCGGTTCAGTCCGATCAGCACGACGAGCGCCGCGCCGGCGATGGCGAGCGGCACGAGCTTGATGGACGCCGTGTAGAAGAACGCGATCACGAGGACGGCCGCGAGGTCGTCGACGATTGCCAAGGCCGTCAGGAAGATCTTGACCGCGAGTGGCGCGCGACGGCCGGCGATGGCGAGCACGCCGATGGCGAACGCGATGTCGGTCGCCATCGGGACGCCCCAGCCGCCAGCGCGGTCTGTCCCGGCCGTCACGGCGAGGAACAGCAGCGCCGGCCCGACCATCCCGCCAATCGCGGCGGCGACGGAGAGCGCAGCCTGCCGCGGGTTCGACAGCTCGCCCGCGACGACCTCGCGCTTGATCTCGAGGCCGACGAGGAAGAAGAAGATGGCCATGAGTCCGTCGTTGACCCACAGCGCGAGCGGCTTCGCGATGACGAGCGGCCCTCCGCCGACCGTGAACGTGCCGTTCCACAGGGCGAAGTAGCTCTCGGCGGCCGGCGAGTTAGCCCACACGAGAGCCACGAGGGCGGCCAACATGAGGAGGATACCGCCGGCGGCCTCGGACTTGAAGAAGGCCTCAAACGGGCGAAGCGGTGTCTGCATTGGGCCTGCGGGGGCTTTACATGAAGCCGGACGGGCCGCACCTCGTCCGGAGAACCTGTCGACCGGCGCCGCGCCCACACCGCTGGGGCCTTTTGCCACACGCTTAACATCTATCTAAGTAACGTCACAAGATTCGCACATTGTCGAATCGTATCGCCGACGCATGCTCCAGTCCCGGAGGTGATGTGGTGAAGATTCGATTGGTTCGCAAGGGTGTTTCTGTCGACCAAGGGCTCCAGCGCCTCATTCGAGTGAAGCTGAGCTTTACCTTGCAGAGGCTCGCCCACCGGGTTCGTTGGGTGCGCATTCTCATCGAGGACACCAATGGGCCCCGTGGCGGCCTGGACAAGCGCTGCGTCGTTTCGGTCGGGGGCGACGGCTTCGAGACGCGAGTGGTCGACGTGAGAGACACCGGTCTACACGCCGCGATTGCCGATGCGCTTCAGCTGGCCGCGCGGTCCGTCGTACGCGCACTCGAGCGTGGACGCGAGCGTGTCGGCGCAAAACCTGCCGGGCGAGCGGCGGCGCCCGCCTAGGCGCGAGCGTCTCCGGCTGAAGGTCGTTCGCAAGTCGCAAGCTGAACAAGGAGCCCATGGAACTCACGTCTGTCGGAACCCCTGCCATTTGGGCAGGTTTCATTGTGTTCGTGCTGGCGATGCTGGCACTCGATCTCGGCGTCTTTCACAAGAAGGCACACGTCGTCAGCTTCAAAGAAGCCGCCGGCTGGAGCGCCGTTTGGATCTCGCTGTCGCTCGTCTTCACCGGCATCGTGTGGTGGCAGTTCGGACCCAAGCTGGGGACCGAGTTCCTCACGGGCTACCTCATCGAGAAATCCCTGAGCGTCGACAACATCTTCGTGTTCGTCGTCATCTTCGCGTCGCTCAAGGTGCCCGCGCTGTACCAGCATCGGGTCCTCTTCTGGGGCATCCTCGGGGCGTTGCTGATGCGTGCGGGGATGATCTTCGCAGGCGCTGCCATGCTCGAACGCTTCCACTGGCTGATCTACGTCTTCGGCGCGTTCCTCGTGTTTACTGGCCTAAAACTGCTGCGACAAACGGACGAGACGCCCGACCCGCAGAAGGGGTGGTTCATGCGCGCCGTGCGCCGCCTGATCCCGTCGACACCGCACTATTCCGGCGACAAGTTCTTCGTCAAGGAAAACCGCAAGTGGCTCGCGACTCCGCTGTTCATGGCGCTGCTCCTGGTCGAAGTCACGGACGTCATCTTCGCCCTCGACTCGATTCCCGCCATCTTCGCCATCACGCGCGACCCATTCATCGTCTTCACGTCGAACATCTTCGCGATTCTCGGATTGCGCTCTCTGTTCTTCCTGCTGGCCGGCGTCATGGATCGCTTCGTGTATCTCAAGCTCGGGCTTGCCGGCGTGCTCATTTTCGTCGGCCTGAAGATGGCATTGATCGACTTCATCAAGATCCCCTCCGCCATCTCGCTACTCGTTATCGCCGCAATCCTCGGCACTTCAATCGGTGCATCACTGTGGGTGTCCCGCGGCCGCAGAGAGACGCGGCCGACTTGAGTCACCGCTTTCGTCAGTTCGACCCAATTTTTTCCAAAGCCACGAAAGGAAGGAAGTCACCATGAATTGTCCCCGCTGTCAGAGTGAGCCACTGGACGAGAGGACCCGTGAGGCAGTCACCATCGACGTTTGCGGCGCGTGCCGCGGCATCTGGCTCGATCGGGGTGAGCTCGAGAAGCTCATCGCCAGGTCGGCCGAGCCGCCCGCGCCTCGCTATCGCGACGATGGGCCGCCGAGCAGCGACGGCCCCCGCCGCCACCGAAAGAGGAGTTGGACAGACATCTTCGACTGAGCGGCAATGGTGAGAAAGGAGGAAAACCCATGAGAACGACCAATTCGACTCAGCCGACAGGCGCGGTGATGCATGCGATGGACGTTGCTGAGCTTCGGGCACACATTCGCACCCTCATCACGCTCGATGAAGAAGACGACGCGCCGCTAGTGACCAGCTACGTCCCCATTGGGCGACACGGGGCGCAGCCAAATCCGTTCGAGGGTCGTGTTCGCGAAATCCGGAAGTTGTTGACGGACCGGGAACGCGCCCTCTTCGACGAGCCGTTCGATCTCATTCTGGAGTTCCTTGCGCGCGAGGTGCGGTTTCCGACGAGGGGCGTCGCTGCCTTCGCGCGGGCGGGAAAGCGACCGTTCTTTCTGGGCTTGCAGTTCCAGGTTCCGGTTCCGGAGCGGCTGTCGGTGGGCCCGTGTCCGGACATCTACCACCTGGTCGAGCTGAAGGACACCTACCACCGGTACGTCGTTCTCATCTCCACGGCGGAGAGTGCGCGAATTCTGGAGGTGAACCTCGGGGCCGTTACGCGGGAGGTGTGGACCGAACGTCCGGAGCTGCGCGAGCGGGTGGGCCGAGAATGGACCCACGAGCACTATCAAGATCACCGGCGGCAGCGGGGAGAGCGCTTCGTGAAGGAGAAGATCGAGCTCCTCGAGCGGCTGATGGCAGCGGGTGGACACAGCCACCTCATCTTGGCTGGCAACCCGCGGATGACGGCTCACATCCGAAAGAACCTCCCGAAACGACTTCTCGACAAGCTTGTCGATGTACTTCCCGCATCCGGCAATGCCCCTGTGGAAGACATCGTGGCGTCGACGCTTTCGACGTTCATCGAACGAGAGCGCCAGGAGTCGATCGACGCCGTCACCCACCTCGCGGGCGCGATCAAGCGCGGAGGCTTGGCCGCCGCCGGCACGAGTGCCAGTCTCGCCGCTTTGCAGCGTGGCCAAGCCGACGTGGTGGTGATGGCAAAACCGTATGCGCCCGGTCATGCATGGAGCTGCAGGCAGTGCGGCTGGGTCGACGCAACGACTTCTTGCCCCGACTCCTGCGTGGTTTGCGGCGCGACAGATCTCAGGACCGAGAACCTGAGAGAGATCATGGTCAGGCTCGCCGAGCGGCAATCGCTCGAAGTCGAAATGGTCGAGCACAGCGACGTGCTGATGGCGCTGGGCGGAGTCGGTTGCCTACTTCGCTATGCCACGAGCGAGCCCTCGGACGAGCCCTCGGACGAGCCCTCGGACGAGCCCTCGGACGAGCTGGGCTCAGCCGAGAGTTGACAGTGCGTCGGTAACCTCTCGGCGCGCGCTCTGCCATCGGCTTGCTGCCCCAGGCGCTGCAGCGCCGGCAGGGCGTAACTTCCCTTGCGCCCGTTGCGTGTCGCCTGTTGCCCGTTTGAGCGCCACGCGGAGCGGCGCGAGTGTCACGAAGTAGCTACGCGTCGCTCAGGCGCTACGCAGCAGGGGTATCTCGTTCCAACAGGCTTCGATTTCGCCCCGCTCCCCCTGCGTGAGCGGCAGCTCGCTACGGATGTTGGTCCATGCCGCGCGGATGTGCAGAGCTGCGTCGTCGACCCAGTCGAGCACTTCCTGCGGCTGGCGCCCCAAGGCTCCAGCGATCGACTCGAATGAGCTGCGACGGAGATCGCGCCATTTGTTCGACCCGCCGAGCTTGAGCGCAAACCCGTCGGACTTCACGAACAAGCGGGTGGGGACCAGATCATAAGCAGGCGCAAGCCGAGCACGCCGAGTGTCCGGATCGTCCAAGAATGTCTGGCCCAACGTCGGACGTTGAATGCTCTTCTTGTAAGTCTCGGAAAGGCTAAACCGTGACGTCCCAGCGATGAGCTCGAGTCGGCCGACTTCGTGGTCGCCGATTCGAATCGCAAGGCCCGTCACGCGGCCCCACTCGGTGCTGCGATCGAAACACGATCCGACTCGTCCCGACGCGCGCGTCGTTCGAGCTCGGTGATTGCCACGCTACGAAGCGTCGCCGTTCGATCGCTGATGAAGGATTCGACGTGGATCGGCGCACCGATACGCACGGCTGCCGCCCAGAACGCCGAGATGCCGTGCGAAGCTGCGATTTCGTCGTCGGCGGTCGACGCCGGCTACGGGTGGAACACCAGCGAGCATCGGGCTCCTTGCGCACGCACACGCCGTCCAAGTCTTGCGGTTGAGCGCTCGCGTACCATCTCGCCGAGCGAAGCGTTCTTGCCGCCGACGAGCGGGATGTCGGCGATGGTGATGTCGGCGAACCATTTGATGAAAGGACGCGCATCGGACGGTGATGCGGGCTGCGCTGAGCGGCTCTTTGCGGGCAGTTTCATAGAGTCGTCCCTTCCAAGAATGGTTCCCCGGCTTCTAGCTTGAGGAGGTTCTGTGTCGTCACG